>Ga0316206_1000031_pt1 | contig 341329 bp, 314 predicted proteins | sample 6monthpyrite_MG_FD_204942 | JGI IMG/M metagenome (GOLD analysis project Ga0316206, IMG submission 204942) | Microbial mat bacterial communities from mineral coupon in-situ incubated in ocean water Damariscotta River, Maine, United States -... | ecosystem: Environmental > Aquatic > Marine >...
TCTGTTTAAGGTAAAAGAACATGCGTCATCGTAAATCAGGTCGTCAACTTAATCGTAACAGTAGCCACCGTAAGGCTATGTTTCAGAATATGGCAAATTCGCTTTTTGAGCATGAGTTAATTAAAACGACTCTACCAAAAGCAAAAGAACTTCGCCGCTTTGCTGAGCCACTTATCACTTTGGCTAAAGAAGATAGCGTTGCTACTCGTCGTTTAGCATTTGATAGAATGCGTGATAAAGCTATGGTTGGTAAGCTTTTTTCAGAACTAGGCCCTCGTTATAAAGCGCGTCCTGGTGGTTACCTTCGTATTATGAAGTGTGGTTTCCGTCCAGGTGACGCAGCTCCAATGGCATATGTTGAATTGGTAGATCGCCCAGAAATATCTGAGGAAGCAGTAGAAGTAGAATAACTTCTATTATAAAACATTAAAAAAGCCGGACTTGCTCCGGCTTTTTTAATGTCTGTCTTTTACTGAAGCTGGATACATTCAATCTTAAATTTGTTATTCGTTTAGCTGTAGGGTGAATATGTTACCTAATGCTATTTTAACTTCATTTATGCTGAGATATTTATTATCGCCCGGTGAGTTCCATTGTAGACATTCTAGTGTGCGAATATCCTGTTTAGCCTTTGAACGTAAATAATAATAACTAACTAAGCCGGTAATAGATGGGCCATAGTTATCGGCCATGAAAAAAGTCGATGCATAATATACGTTACGCTGTGCATACTCTTCATCATCTATTATCTTGTAAATTTCAAATGAGTCTGCATGAATAACACGCTCGCTGCTTACAATCTTATGTGTAGTAATGCTGCAATGAGGATAATAGATATCTACATCTTTCTTTTTTACTTCTTTTCCATTTTGAAAAAATGTTCGACCTTGATTTGCAGCTATTGTTATTTTCTGATTGAGAATAAGTTTCGAGCCGACAGGAACAGAATATTTATATGAATCATGGTCTATGACTATTTCTGTTGAGCATGAACTGATAACTAAAAGAAAAGGAATAAAAAGTTTGTAAGAAATATATTTTCTATTAAGCATATGACTATACCGACTATTCGTATCCTGACATTAAAAATAATAAAGTAGTTGGATCATTTCTAACTACAATTTTTCTTTCTGTGCTTTTCCAGAATAGGCTTTAAATACTGTCCGGTGAACGATTGTTCAATCAGACTAATATCCTCTGGTGTTCCTTGAGCTATTATCTCCCCTCCACCTGAGCCTCCTTCGGGGCCAAGGTCTATTACCCAGTCAGCCGTTTTAATAATGTCCAGATTGTGTTCAATAATGATAATAGTATTACCGTGATTACGTAGACGAACCAGGACTTCTAGTAATTGTTCAACATCGTGAAAGTGTAGACCCGTTGTAGGCTCATCCAGAATATAGATGGTATTACCCGTATCGCGTTTAGATAATTCACGCGCGAGCTTTATGCGTTGTGCTTCACCACCAGAGAGAGTGGTAGCTCTTTGGCCCAGGGTGATATAAGAAAGGCCTACATCAACCAGTGTTTGTAATTTGCGGTGAATAACAGGAACGGCCTTGAAGAACGGTAGTGCATCTTCAATTGTCATTTGAAGAACTTCGTTAATGTTTTTACCTTTATATTTTATATCCAGAGTTTCACGATTGTAGCGCCTGCTATGGCATACATCGCAAGGAACATATATATCTGGAAGAAAGTGCATTTCAACTTTAATAACGCCATCACCCTGGCAGGCTTCACAGCGACCACCTTTTACATTAAAGCTAAATCTTCCTGGCTTATAGCCACGTGTTCGTGCTTCTTGTGTGCCTGAAAACAATTCACGTATGGGTGTGAATAGACCAGTGTAAGTTGCTGGGTTAGAGCGTGGTGTACGACCGATAGGTGCCTGGTCAATATCCACTACTTTATCAAACTGGTCTAACCCTTCATGGCTTTTATATGCGGCGGGGATAACCGATGAGCGATTGATTTCACGAGCAAGTATTTTATACAGTGTATCGTTAATTAACGTCGATTTACCTGAGCCAGATACGCCGGTTACACAGGTCATTAGCCCCACTGGAATCTCCACATGAACATCTTTGAGGTTGTTGCTTGTTGCACCACTTATGCTAAATACCTTGCCGCTATGGGGAATGCGCTCTTCAGGAATAGCAATCTCACGTTTGCCGGACAAGTATTGTCCGGTTAGTGAGTCTGGGTTGTCCATGACTTCCTGAGGTGTGCCTGCAGCAACCACATTGCCGCCATGTACACCAGCGCCGGGGCCAATATCGATGACATAGTCTGCACTTAACATAGCGTCTTCATCATGCTCAACAACGATTACGGTATTGCCCAGATCGCGTAGATGATTAAGCGTTTCTAACAGGCGGTCATTATCACGTTGATGCAATCCAATGGATGGTTCATCGAGTATATACATCACGCCGACGAGTCCCGCACCAATTTGGCTGGCCAGGCGAATGCGTTGAGCCTCGCCACCAGAGAGCGTATCTGAGCCTCTATCCAGTGATAAATAATTAAGGCCGACATTCACCAAAAATTGCAGACGTGATGATATTTCCTTAACAATTTTTTCTGCTATTTGACCCTTATGGCCCTCAAGCTCTAAGGTCTTAAAAAATGTCAGGCAATCAAAAATAGACAGGTTGGTAATTTTAGGTAAGGTTTGTTCCGCTACAAAAACGTGACGAGAACCTTCATTTAATCGAGTGCCTTTGCAGCTAGGGCAGACTTGATCGGTGAAGTATTTAGTCATTTCTTCACGTACCGCAGGTGATTCGGTTTCGCGAAAACGGCGCTGCATATTCGGCACGATGCCTTCAAATGGATGGATACGTGTTTTTAAACCACCCTTTGGAGAAGGAAAAGTGAATTTAATTTCTTCTTTACCGCTGCCGTATAAAATGATTTGAGAGATATTATCTGGTAGCTCATTAAATGGTGTATCCAGATCAAAGCTGTAATGATCTTCCAGATTTTCTAGCATGCCGTTATACCAGGCATTGCGTCGATCCCAGCCACGTACTGCGCCACCTGGCAGGCTTAGTGTGGGGTTGCTCACCACGAGTTCAGGATCTATATGCTGAACCTGTCCAAGCCCGTCACAATCGGCACATGCACCCGCCGGATTATTAAATGAGAATAGACGTGGTTCAAGTTCACTTAAGCTATAACCACATTCAGGACAGGCAAAACGCGATGAAAATACGATGTCTGCTTGATCATCATCCATATAGGCAACACGGGCGATTCCATCGGTAAGATTTAAGGCGGTTTCAAATGATTCCGCGAGGCGTTGAATCAGGTCATCACGTACCTTAAAACGATCAACCACGATTTCTATAGTGTGCTTAATGTTTTTTTCTAATTCGGGTACTTCATCTAGCTCGATAACTTTTCCATTGACTCGAGCTCTAATAAAACCCTGGCGCTTCATATCTTCCAGTAACTCTTTGTGCTCACCCTTGCGGTCTTGAATAACCGGTGCCAATAACATGAGTTTAGTTTCATCAGGCATTGCCAGTACATGGTCAACCATTTGTGAAATTGTTTGTGCGGCTAGTGTGAGGTTATGTTCAGGACAACGGGGTGTCCCGGCACGGGCAAATAGCAGGCGCAAATAGTCATATATTTCAGTGACTGTGCCTACGGTTGAGCGTGGGTTATGTGATGTGGTTTTCTGCTCAATAGAAATAGCCGGAGAAAGGCCTTCTATATGGTCTAAATCTGGCTTTTCCATCATCGATAGAAATTGGCGCGCATAGGCCGAAAGCGATTCTACATAACGGCGTTGACCCTCTGCAAAAATTGTATCGAAGGCCAGAGATGATTTGCCAGAGCCGGACAGCCCGGTAATAACGACCAATTTGTCTCTGGGGATATCAATATCGATATTTTTCAGATTGTGCGTGCGCGCACCGCGAATTTGAATTTCGTGAATCATGCTAAAACTGGCCGTTTATAAACTGCAAGGAACCGAAAATTTTAACATACTTCAGCATTAGATTTACCTCTTTACTAATAACATCGTGCTGTGAGTTATTGGCTTGCATTGCACATACAAACTGGATGATATAAAGCATGATATTAAAAGACACATTTATCATGTTTGCTAATCGCTCTTTCTAGTTAAAGAGCGTGCATGTTTGAGGTAAGATAACCGGCTTACAGAGTATTGAATCATTTTTGGGGGTATAACGACTATATGAGTGACAACCTGAAGCAGGACAGCTGGAGCTCTTTAGAAAAGCGCGCAGGCGTGTCACTCGCGGCAATTTATGCCGTACGTATGATTGGCCTGTTTATGATATTGCCAGTATTCTCTTTATATGCCAGTGAAATTGCGGGTGCAACGCCCACATTAATTGGCCTGGCGCTGGGCATTTATGGCCTAACACAGGCGCTCCTGCAAATCCCCTATGGCATGTTGTCAGATCGCTTCGGGCGTAAGCCGATGATTGCCCTCGGCCTGATTATATTTGCACTGGGTAGTTTAGTCGCCGCGGATGCAGATACCATATATGAAATCATTGCGGGCCGTGCTCTGCAAGGTGCGGGTGCCGTAGCGGCTGTACTTATGGCACTGGCTGCGGATCTATCCCGCGAAGAGCATCGTCTTAAAATGATGAGTTTCATCGGCATCAGCATTGGTTTTTCTTTTGCCATTTCAATGGTCATAGGGCCAATTTTAAATCAACATATTGGTCTGTCTGGTCTGTTTGTTTTTACCGCCGTACTGGCAATGTTGGCATTGCTTATACTCTTTTTCTGGGTGCCTAACCCACAGGAAAGTATTTTTCACCGCGATACACAGGCCTCTCCAACGCTGTTTAAAACAGTATTGGCCGATAGCCAGTTATTACGTTTAGACTTCGGCATTATGGTGTTGCATATGGTGTTAATGGCGACGTTTGTCGCTTTCCCACTAATGTTACAAGATCAGGCGGGACTGGCGTCAGAGGAGCATTGGAAATTATACCTACCGGTGTTTTTGCTCAGTGTTGCGTTTATGGTGCCATTCATTATTTTGGCAGAAGCCAGGCGGCGTATGAAATCGGTCTTTGTGGGTGCTATCGGTGTGCTGCTGATTGCAGAATTGAGCCTGTTTTTTGGTGGTGGATCGGTTTGGTACCTGGCACTCAGCATGGTGGCGTTTTTTACGGCCTTCAATCTACTCGAGGCAAGCCTGCCGTCATTAGTTTCTAAAATGTCGCCAGCAGATAGGAAAGGCACAGCGATGGGGGTTTATTCATCTAGCCAGTTTCTGGGGGCTTTTATTGGTGGTGCATTGGGCGGCATGATGTATGGGGCAGCAGGCGCTAAAGGTGTTTATCTGATGTGTAGCTTTGCCTTATTGCTGTGGTTGCTGTTAGCCTATACGATGAAGAACCCAAGATATGTTAGTACTTATCTACTAAAAATCGGTAAAATAGATGAATCACGGGTTAGTCAGATGGTTTCCACGCTGGTATCGGTGCAAGGTGTGGCAGAGGCGGTAATAGAACCAGATGAAGGCATTGCCTATTTAAAGGTGGAGCTGAATGCTCTGGATAAAGATACACTATTAAAATATTCAATTAACGAAAAATAAAGTAGGGCAGAAAAATGGCACGAGGCGTCAATAAAGTAATTTTAGTGGGAACATGCGGCAAAGACCCTGAAACTCGTTATATGCCATCAGGTGGTGCAATTACATCTGTAAGCGTTGCTACAAATGAAAGCTGGAAAGATAAGCAAACGGGTCAGAAGCAAGAGCGTACAGAATGGCATAACATTACCTTCTTTGGTCGCCTGGCAGAAATTGCCGGTGAATACTTGAAGAAAGGCTCGCAGGTTTATATTGAAGGGAGCTTACGTACTGAAAAGTGGCAGGATAAGCAGGGACAGGATCGCTACACTACAAAAGTAATTGCCAATGAGATGCAGATGCTGGGTGGTCGACCAGGTGGCGGTGGGGGCGGTGATTTTTCAGCACCTGCTCAGCAGCAGTCGCAACCGCAGCCAGCAAATCAACCTGCGCCGATTGATGATAGCTTTGATGATGATATCCCATTCTAATTCGAGACTAAGAAAAATTTAGTTTATCTATAATGGCCTCTGATTTATCAGGGGCTTTTTTGTGTAAAATTTCTTAAAGCCTCAGATATGACCGTTTGTAGAAAAATAAGATGATTATATCTTAAAGGCTTATTTCTACTGGCAAATGCGGGTATTTACGACTAAATACTACGTATGCATGAAACCTCATGTAAGGAAATTTTAAATCCCCCTCTATCTTTAAAGTTTCCTGGTGCGTATTTTCAAAGTGCAGGTATACATTGGAAGTTTCTAGTCTCGCCTCGGACTGCAAAATAGTTAATTTCCTATTATAAATATAATTGCTTAAAAAGCTGGAAGGATATTATGAATAATCTTGTCGTAAAGGGAAATAGTGTCAGTTTGCGTGCTGATGGTCGTCTGGATAATTTAAATGACTGGACACCAGAACTTGCCGAGGCGCTAGCTAAAAATGAAGGTCTGCTTTTAACTGAGCAGCACTGGAATGTGATTAATACTATGCGTGAGTATTATCAGGAATTTAATATTTCACCAATCCTCAAATTGTTGCGACGTGAATTGTCTAAAAAGTTTGGTGCAGAGCGCGCTTCGCTTGAAGCATTAGAGGCCCTTTTCCCTAATGGGGTGCAGCAGCAAGGTAGCAAGTTAGCGGGTATTCCCTTGGCGCAGCTGGATGCGGAATTAGATCAGGCGAATCGCGTGCCGTCAGCACAGTCAAAAGTCAGTGAAGTTAAGCGCTTTAATGACCATTTCGAGTTTAATGGTAAGTCAATCGAATTATTTGCATCAGGAAATTTGGCGCATCTGGAAGACTGGAATGAAGAATTGGCAGCAGCGTTAGCAGAGAAAGAAGGCATCCAGCTGACAGATGAGCATTGGAAGGTGCTGAACTTTTTGCGCAAGTTTTATTTTCAGTACGGTGTGGCGCCTATGGTTAAAATACTGCTTAAGCATATGGGTGAAGAATTCGGAAAAGACAACGTCAATAGAGAACATATGTATGAGTTGTTTCCTGGTGGTCCGGCGAAACAAGGTTCTCGCTTTGCGGGTTTGCCATCTCCTCAGGGCTGCATAGACGGCTAACAGTACATGATTTGAAATGGCATACAAAGCCGCCGGGTTATTCTGGCGGCTTTTTAATGAGTCACAGAAACTGCATTGCTTTATAACCCACATGGGTGTGTATTCTGTGTTAAAAGTGAGTCACTATATTGCACAAAGCTAGCTAACAGTTAGAATGAGCTGCAACAAATAAAATAATATTTTAAATAGGAATGAGTACAGATGTGCGGAATAGTAGGCGCAGTAGCAGAACGTAATGTAACGCCGATTTTATTAGAAGGCTTACGACGTTTAGAATACAGGGGATATGATTCGGCCGGTATTGCGGTAATTAATGACCAGAACGGCCTGGAGCGTGTTCGTCGAGTAGGTAAAGTCGCTATTCTGGGTGAATCGCTTGAGAGTAATCCAATTAAGGGATTTGTTGGGATAGCCCACACTCGTTGGGCAACACATGGTGTTCCATCAGAGCCCAATGCTCATCCACATATTTGTAATAATTCTGTTGCCGTCGTACACAACGGCATTATTGAAAATCATGCCGTACTTCGTGAACAGCAAATTGCTAATGGTTATACGTTTACCTCTGAGACCGATACAGAAACAGTTGTTCATCAAATAGAGCTATATAAAAAGACCGGGGCGGATTTATTACAGTCGGTAAAAAAAGCGGTAGGTGATTTTGAAGGCGCCTATGGCCTGGGTGTTATATCAGTTGATGAACCAGGGCGATTAGTTGCTGCACGTAGTGGCAGCCCATTAGTTATTGGTGTGGGTTTTGGTGAGTACTTTATTGCTTCAGATGTTGCGGCGTTATTACCCGTTACACAGCGTTTTATCTTTTTAGAAGAAGGCGATATTGCAGATATCACTAAAGATAGCCTGACTATTTATGATAAAGATAATCAGCAGGTTGAACGTGAAGTTAGAACATCTGAGTTAAGCGTTGATGCGGTAAGCCGTGGTGAATATCGCCATTACATGATGAAAGAAATTCATGAGCAGCCAGCGGTTCTGGCTGAGGTAATGGAAGGCCGAGTTTTTGAAGGCAAAGTTTTGGATACGGCCTTTGGAACAGATGCAGGCGTTACATTCGACACTATAAAACGCGTACAAATTATTGCTTGTGGTACATCATTCCATGCAGGGATGGTGGCTCGTTATTGGCTGGAGTCACTAGCCGGTATTCCATGTAATGTTGAAGTCGCTTCAGAGTTTCGTTACCGTAATCCGGTGATTACAGATGATACCCTGATTGTGACTATTTCACAGTCGGGTGAAACAGCAGACACACTAGCAGCATTGCGTAATTTACAGGGAAAAACACAATATTCATTGGCTGTTTGCAATGTACCAGAAAGCTCATTGGTTAGAGAATCCAAATTGGTACTTATGACACGTGCCGGCCCAGAAATAGGGGTGGCATCTACTAAAGCCTTTACGACTCAGTTAGTCGGTTTGATGTTAATGACGCTAGCCATAGGTCGTCGACACAAATTAACTGAAGAGACTGAAAAACGCATAGTTGAAGACCTAAGACAGCTTCCCGCGATTATTGAAAAAGTCCTGGTAAATAATCATATTGAAGACTGGTCTGATGAATTTAAAGATACTTTGAATTCAATTTTTCTGGGTCGGGGTGTGCAGTACCCTATCGCAATGGAAGGCGCTCTAAAGCTTAAAGAAATTTCATACATCCATGCAGAGGCTTATGCTGCAGGTGAATTAAAGCACGGACCGCTCGCTTTGGTTGATCCTGAAATGCCAATTATTGCGGTAGCACCGAAAGATGGTATGGAAGATAAACTGAAATCTAATTTGCAGGAAGTACTGGCGCGTAATGGTGAAGTATATGTATTTGCAGATGAGCGCTTAAATATGAGTGATCTGGGTAAAAATTGTCACGTGATGACCGTGCCAGCTGTGTCGCCGGAAGTGGCGCCTATTTTATACGCTATACCGATGCAGTTGTTTTCGTATTATGTTGCGCTACGTAAAGGAACAGATGTGGATCAGCCACGTAATTTGGCGAAATCGGTAACGGTTGAATAAACTCTAAGCATACATAATGAGTATTTTTTAAAGGCTTGTCTATTTTTATAGGCAGGCCTTTTTTGTTTTACTGGAGGGGTGTGGCGATTTCGATGTTGCTTGAATTGTGGGCGTAGCCGATGTGCTTGACGCATTGACGTCAAAAAGGCCGTATAAAGATACCTGGATAATATAGAAGGCTTTAGCATTCATGTGAAGACTCGGGTAACATTTTGATCCAGAGGTTATGCCGTCGCTAGAGCAGGCTATGCCAAAGGTACTGGATATATAATATGAGTATAATCCTGTATAAAAGCACAGGTCAGGGCCTATATATTAATAATTAATTCCTTACTAATATAGGGTTGAATCATCACTAGAAATCTTATAAATTATTGCCCCCCGCAAGGGGCCCCCTTTAGGCAAGAAAGTGAGATTTTTAATATGTTTGATTCAACCGTAGCATTTACAATTGTCGGTGTGATTGGCTCTGTTGCAGTATTTATCGTTTTGGGTGTAAGAATTACTAAACTAATGAATACGTGTGACTCAAGCAATATGTAAAGATTAGTTCCAATACATAAAACAAAAAGGCCATGTTATTTAACGTGGCCTTTTTGTTTTTGTAATAGAAAGTTATAACAAGTGATCAATATTTTAAAATGAGATTGATGCTATTAGACATGTTATGTTTGATACTCATTCGCGAGCTAGCGGTATTTAAATTACAGGTGCTAATATCAAGTATAATTCACGTTCAAAGTTTGAACCAAAGACGCAATAGCATCTACAGGAAAATATAAGATGAAGAGGATACGCAATTTTCTAATTAACATATTTATTGGCGGATTAATTGTACTGCTGCCAATTATTGTTATTTTCCAGATTTCGCAATGGTTTTTTTCCATATTTGAGGAAGGTAGTCGGCCTTTAACGCAATATTTAGTCAGCGCATTTTCTATTAGTGAAACAATGGCAGTAATGTTTAGTTTGCTGTGCGTTTTTACGGCATTTTCAATTATTGGTATGATTGTCAGAACGCAAATTGGTAGTGGTCTGTATCAGTTCTTTGAACGAATAATATTGTTTAAAATTCCCGGCTATAAAACGATTAAAGAAATCACAGATCAAATTAGTGGCAAGCAAAAAGGCTTGTTTCGTAAGGTGGCATTAATAAGCGTGGGGAATACAGGCGTGTCTGCAACGGGCTTTGTCGTTGATGAAATTGATGACTCTCACTCTACGGTTTTCATACCCTGCGGGCCAAATCCTACAACGGGTTTTATTTTACATATAAAAAATGACGATATAAAAATAATTGATATTTCAGTAGAAACAGCGATGAAAACAGTCATTTCCTGTGGTTCTGGTTCTTCAAAATTTGTTACTGCGCCGCAGTTAAAATCTGCTTTGTTTAACGAAAAAGACAGCGGTTAAGTTTAAATTTAAGCTACAGGAATTAAAAAGATTACTTGAAGGCTCTGCTGATAGATAAATGTTTATGTTTCATCGCTGTATAAACAAAATTCGATGAGGGGTCTGTACTGTAAAGTAGGCAGGCCAATATACTTTGGACTGCCACAATTTTTTAATTTTTAGGGCATCGTGGCTGGTGTAGTGAACACGTAATCACGATCTTTTACCGGCGTATGGCACGCTACGCATTCATTCGCAAAGTTTGCATCTTCACCATAGGGTTTCTGCTCCATGCCTAACCAGCGTGCATAACCCCAGCCTCCAGTATCCCTGTATTTTTGACTGTCTTTAAGCATAAACTCGGCATGTATAAATTTATCGGGTGCAATTGCCGTAGGCCAGAATTCTTCAGCTTTTTGTTTCCATACCAGTTTTCCGAGGATGGCACCGTTTGGCCATGGATTGGTATTACCTGAACGGGCTGCATTAACTGCTGTGTCATTGCCGAGGATAATCCGCAGGCTGTTGTTGTCTATACGGTGTGACTGTGAAATAACTTTCCAGTCTTTATATGCTTCAGGTAGCGTTATGCCGTTGGGTGCAGGTTTAATGGTATTGCCTGCCAATATTGGCTGTGCAAAGAAGACAGTTAATATTGTCAGGTAGATAAGCTGTTTGTGACGATTGCATTGCATGTGAATGACCTTATTGATAATAGTTAAAATTAATTTCAGCTCAAAAGCTGATTACGATACTACTGCTCACAGCTATAACGAATAAGCAGAGTGATTGATTGCAAATTAAGTGAAAATAAAATGCAATAAAATTACATTGTGAAGCGTCTATAAGGTGAAATCAGGATTAACCGGATTACTATGTTTGATAAAGACGAGTTAAATAGCCTCTATCGTTACGCGCTATCGCTATCGAAGCAGGAAGATAGCGCTTATGACCTGTTGCAGAGTGCACTGGAAAAATGGTGCAAAAATTCTACCTTATCTATCGATAAACCCCTGGCATATTTAAAAACCATTATTCGTAATTTATATATTGATATTGAGAGGCGTAATAAGATCATACCAATGATTTCAATAGAAACTAGTGATGTATCGTATATTGAATGCATCGATGATATGTCTCTGGAAGATATATTAATGAATCAGCAGGAGGTGCAACAATTGCTTGCTAGTTTAAATGCAGAGGATAATGAACTGCTATATCTCTGGGCGGTAGAGGAATATACAGCTGATGAAATATCGAAAATTTATAACAAACCGAGAGGCACTATTTTATCTGCAATACATCGATTAAAAAAACGTATCAGAAAACATGCAGAATCTGTTGATTTGGTTATAGAGGGGTATAAGCGATGAGTCATGAGAAACAACCTGTAAAAGAAGCACTGAAGGCCTATTATGCGGGTAATACTTTATCTGATGCACAGCTAGAGTCATTGCAGACAAAGCAAAATCTGTCGCCCCAGCATTCAGCTAAAAATAAAAAAAACAATCATCAAGTGTTCAAATGGCTGGGTTCTGTAGCCGCGTCAATAGTGTTATTTGCGGTGATATTTGGTTATTTTAAGACACCCGTGGTGATTGCTGCAGCTTATGTGGATGTGGCAAAAGACGCCAGCATACACAATGGTATGCAAGCCTCTATGACACAATGGTTGAGAAATATTAATATCGCCTCTGTCCCAGATAAATATTCAGTTGAAATGAGTAAGTTTTGCAATATTAGTAGTTATTTGACAGCGCATTTTCGTATTGCCGGTGTAGAGCAGGGGGAGCTACACCTGTTTTTCCATCATGGAAGTCGTCCTGTCCATTGGTTTAATTCTTCGGGTGATATAGATGATATGAAATGGAAACTTGTTAAGGTTAGAGATGATCTGACATTAATTGTTATGTATACATCTGAAATGAGAGAAAAATCAGTACAATTCATACTGGATAAAATGTTGCCTGAACTAATGGTCTGAAAAGTATTGAAATAAAAGCGCTCAGCGTAGATATATTAAACATGCGTCTCGCTATGCTTATAACTGCTTTCTCTGCGTCCAGTGTTTTACTGTCCCCTGGTCCAGGGTAAAAAACGCACGGTGAAATATTTCAGCACATTTATGTAGCGCCCATTGTAGTTACGTCTTCTTTTTGCTCTTCATAAGTCTTTTATTTGTTTTTATCATCGACTGAATTTCTTTAACATAAGCCTTTCCACGGCTTGAATATTTAATCAATCCGTTTGCCAAAGTATGTCCATCGACTGGTTTTTTGATTGAGCGATGTTTTGCCCGAAGTTTTCGCAGGCCTTTATATGCACGGCTGGTATTTAAATTGTGCATGTAGCTTGTAACCGATGCATTGATACTGGAGAATTTTCTGACTTCGTGGTTTGCACCGCTATCTCGTTGCCCGGGTACAATCCCACAGCCTTTTGTAAAACACCATTGGCCAAACAGATTGTTGCCTTTTTTGGCAAAGCGAGATGATCCCCATGCAGATTCATTTGCTGCCTGAGCCATAACTAGCTCCAGCGGAATGACATCTACGCGGCGCAGCAACTGATCCCAGTTAGGTTTGTCAGCGCTCCATTCTACATCATACTTATCTGCTACTTCATAGAGCCACTGAGTATTAGTATTGTTTTCTTTTTCAAGTAATATTTTCTGCCGACGGTCTTCAATTAACTTGTTTTGATTTTTAATAATCGGGCGTAAGGCGTCAAAAAATACCTGCTTTTTTTCAGTCGTATTATTCACGTTTGAATAATCAAACACAGAAGACTGTACTGATTTAGCGGTGCTCACTTCAGATTTATTTACGCTGGCTGTTGGCTGTTTTATTTTTGGTTTTTTAATAGGTAACTTAACCGTGTGACTTACTGACGGCGAAGTTTGCTTGTTTTGTGTAAAAAAATAGCTGGCACCACCAATAATCGCGATGCCCACGATTAGAGTAATAAGTGTGTTAGGTTTCATTATTAAGTACCTCGTAAATAGCGTTACACAGATGTTCAGTGTCAGTTTGGTTAATTATATAAGGTGGCATTAAATAAATAAGCTTACCAAAGGGTCGAATCCATACGCCTTTTTCAACAAAGGCCGTTTGAATCTTTTTCATGTCGACTGCATGGGTACATTCTACAACGCCGATGGCTCCCAGTACCCTTACATTGGCGACATTCTTAAGTGAGTCACATTTTTCAAGGGAAGGCTTTAACCAGGACTCTATGGCAGATATTTTATCTTGCCAGTTGGACTCCAGTAATAACTTAATACTGGCATTGGCGGCAGTACAGGCTAAAGGATTGGCCATAAAAGTGGGGCCGTGCATGAATACGCCCGGCTCACCATTTGATATGGTATGCGATATTTCCCTGTTTGTTAGTGTAGCCGCTAAGCTGAGATATCCACCGGTTAGTGCCTTGCCTATGCACATAATATCGGCTTGTATATTGCTGTATTCACAAGCAAACAGCTTTCCGGTGCGACCAAAGCCCGTCGCAATTTCATCGAATACGAGCAGAACATTGTACTGGTCGCATAATGAACGAGCCTGATTTAAGAAATCTGCGGAATAAAAGCGCATGCCGCCAGCGCCTTGCACTACGGGCTCCAATATAAAGGCAGCAATTTTTTCATGGTGTTTGGCAAGCGCTGTTTGCAGGTTGTTGAGGTCTGAGCTATTGCAGGGCGATGAAAACTCACTTGTAGGTGCATCAATAAAAAACTGCTGTGCCAAGGCATCATTAAACAGGCTATGCATGCCCGTAACCGGGTCGCAGACAGACATCGCACCAAATGTATCGCCATGGTAGCCGCTACGCAGGCTAAGAAAGGCCTGTTTTTCTGGCTGTTGTTTGTCGTGCCAATACTGAATAGCCATTTTCATAGCGACTTCTACAGCGACGGAACCGGAATCACTAAAAAAAACGGAGTCTAGTGAGCTGGGCGTTATATCAACTAATGTTTTTGCTAATTCAACGGCGGGAGGATGGGTTAAACCACCAAACATGATGTGGCTCATGTGAGTGAGCTGGCTGGTTATCGCCTGATTTATCTGTGGATGGTTGTATCCATGGATAGCGCACCACCAGGAGGACATGCCGTCAATAAGTTCTCTATCATCGGCTAACTTAAGGCGCACGCCATGTGCTGAAACAACGGGGAATATAGGTTGATCGCTGCCCAGTGCCGAATATGGATGCCAAATGTTTTGTCTGTCGCTGTCGATTAATTGCTGGTATTTATTCATGTTGTTAAAAATATCTGATATTTATTCAGGAGTAGCTGCAGGGGGTTGAATGAATGTATTTTATCATTTTGTGAGTGTTTTTATTGCCTTATTGGCGGTCTGAATTTAAATAGTTATGAGCTAATGCTGTATGATTTAAACATATTTAATTTCAATCTTTGGGCTAAAAAAATATGCAGAAGTCGCGATTACTAAGTGGTGTTATATTTCTTTTTCTTGTGGCCTGTGCATCACAGCCGGTGGCGTTTGAACCGCTTCAGCCCCGTGCTGACCATAGCTCTATTGTTTATGTATATCGCTTATCATCGTTAGCTAATTCTATGCTATCTCCAAAACTATTGCTTAATGGGCAAGCGGTATTCGAGCTAAAAAATGACTCGTATCAATATAATCGCGTAGCATCCGGAGAGCATGTTTTTAAACTGGATTTGGGCGAGAGGTATACGGGAAATAAAAAAATCACCCTGAATGTGCAGCCAGGTAATACCTACTTCATACGCGCTACGAGCACTTTGCGCTTTGAAATGAATAAGCCATATATGCGATCGTTTGATTTGCAGCTGGTGGAGCCATCTGTAGCATTGCATGAACTCGCCAATATCACCGTTGAACGTAAATCACGACCATTGTCCAGAAAAGATGAAGTACAGGCAGATCCTGCAAGTGAAAAAGTAGAAGATGCTGAGTTTTCAATTGAAAAGACTAGAAATCCCTTTTATAAGTGAGAGTTCCAATGTGTATTGTTGTGCTTGCTATTCTGCAAGCATCGGCAAGTAGTTTGTCAGTGCATTTAACCAGCTAGGGATTTGACTAAGTTAAAACGTGATTTAATATAAATATTCAGTAATGGTTGATTATTTGCATATAACTACTGTGCAGATTGATAAATCAAGCGAGGGAATAGCATGCCGGATATTTTTAGAAGATATTTAACTTTGTTTAGTGGACTTTTAAGTAATATCGGTAAGTTATTGTTTAAATAGAATTTGCTATGTATTGTTTTATTTATTAGTATGTCTTTTATTGTAAGCAATTGGCCTTTTTTGCCAAATGCTATAAAAATAACTAAATGATAATAGATAAATGAAAAAAGAACTCATACTGAATGACATTGCTCAGTGCTTTATCCGTGTCGAGGTAATAGCGCTATGATTCGTGTCGTTGTTATTAATGCCAAGGGTGGTTGTGGTAAAAGCACAATTTCTACTAATCTGGCAAGTTTATATGCTGCTAAAGGCTTTAAAACGGCTTTATACGATTACGATGAGCAAGGCTCGAGTATGCGTTGGTTACAAGCGCGTCCAAAAACAGTACCAGGTATTTATGGTGTGGCCGCACACAAAAATGCAGCTCAAGGTGTTACTCGCAGTTGGCATTTACGCGTTCCCCCCGAAATTTCCCGTTTAATTGTAGACACACCACCTGGCTTAAAAGGTGCCGATCTTGCTGAACAGTTAAAAGATGCTGATTATATTTTAATTCCTGTATTGCCTTCATGGATGGATATTTGTTCCACCGGTGATTTTTTACGTGAACTCATTGTTAATCTAAAAATTCACCGTAGCGAAGCACGTTTGGCCATTATTACCAATAAAGTACGCAGAAACACCACTGCTTTTAAAGAGCTGGAAGCCTTTTTACAAAAATTAAATATACCTGTGTTAGCACAGCTACGTGATACGCAAAATTATAATCGCGTGACACGTGCCGGTTTGGGTGTGCATGAAATAAATCATCAAGCTATTGAGGGTGATAAAAAGCATTGGCAATCTATTTTTAGCTGGATAGAAACAAATGCTAAAAATAAAAGCATATTAGAAAACGTTCGTAAGAAAAGTAAAGAACTACAGAGTACATATAAACTTCGTGATGTATCATAACGGTTACTAGATTAATCTCATTTTAAATAACTATTTATTGATATAATAACGGTTATTTTATAGCTGTTTTCCTGGCTTATTACTATTCAATAGGCTTCTCATATCTTGCTGTTTCTTAACAGTATCGCACTAAGCTCGGCGTCTTATGTTTCTTGATGTACTTCAGTTAAGCCCTGTTCAATTAATTTTTTCCATACTCATTATTTTTCTGTCTTATACAATTAAAGGTCTGTCTGGCTTTGGTTCTGGACTGGTGGCTATTCCGTTGCTGGCATTATTTTTACCTATAACCATGGTTGTGCCCTTGCTAGGCCTGTTAAGTTATAGCGGTACTATTATGCAAAGCGTGCATTTGCGTAAGCAAGTTGTGTGGCGCGACATGTTGCCACTAATTCCTTTTTCATTAATGGGAATTGCTATAGCTGTTTGGCTGCTGGTAAATGTGAATGAAGTTTTTCTTATCAGGGTGTTAGGAATATTTGTACTGATGTATGCACTTTATTCATTGTTACCACGCCCTAGCTATAGAGGTTCTAGAAAGTGGGCGATTATTGCCGGTAGTTTCGGTGGTATGGTGGGAGCATTGTTTGGTACCGGTGGGCCATTTTATGTCTTGTATTTAAATATTCGACAATTAGATAAAGGTCCATTTCGTGCAACTATCGCAATGATTTTTCTGGTGGATGGTGGTGCACGTATTTTCGGTTATGCAATAAGTGGTTTATATACCGGGCAGGTGCTTGGAATGTTGTTAATGCTGTTGCCGGTATTATTTTTAGGCATGTATTTAGGCGATAGTTTGCACCTAAAAATTGAGCAGAAACGATTTAATCAGGTGATCAGCGTATTACTAATGATCAGCGGTGTAATGTTGTTGTATAAGTCATTTATTATGTAAGCTATTGTGGTTAAAATCACGAGCGGGTCGTTATCGTTATTAATGTGGATTAGAATATGAATAAAAGTTTAGTTACCAATGGTCTGGCGGTTATTGTTGTTGTCATCGGCTATGTGCTTCAACAGTCTGTTATTTTAAGTGTTGGCCTTTTTGCGCTTTCTGGAGCAGTCACAAACTGGTTAGCAGTGCATATGTTATTCGAAAAAGTACCCGGGCTGTATGGTTCAGGTGTCATACCCGCTCGCTTCGAAGATTTTAAATCAGCTATTAAGAATTTAATGATGGTGCAGTTTTTTACAGCAGAAAACATTGATCGCTTTTTGAAAGGTGATGCAGGCAGTAATGATTTGCATCTGGCACCAGTTATTGAAAAGGTTGATTTGTCGCCGTCATTCGACACGCTAGTGGAAACAATAATGCAATCTTCATTTGGTAGTATGCTGGGTATGTTTGGTGGGCAAGAAGCACTGGAACCTCTAAAAGAGCCGTTTATAAAAAATATGAAAGTCTCATTAATTGAAATGACACAGAAAGAAGAGTTTCAACAATTACTGCGTGATGAGCTTGAACAACCGGATGTAATGTCAGATATAAAACAGCAAGTAGAGGCTATTGTTGAAAAGCGTTTAAATGAGCTCACACCTGAACTGGTTAAGGATATTATTCAGAAAATGATTAGACAGCATCTAGGCTGGCTGGTTGTTTGGGGTGGAGTATTTGGTGGTGCAATTGGTTTAGTGGCAGGGATTTTAACTGTTTAAATTAAAGGCCAGTTGTTTTTGTTGACAGATTTTTTTTAAACTGTCGAGTGCCTATTTGCCTAGTGCATCCATTAAATCTTTATGCTCTAGTCCCCAGTCTTCAGGCACTTCAATAGAGTCTATTTCTTCATTTGAGGCGCTAAGATTGATTACCTTATTTGGGATGGGTGCTTTGTGACTACAGGAATAGAATATTTTTATAACGGGTTTTAATAGTGTCCCGTGGCCTTGTTCCACAACGACAGCTAATCTATTTGATTTTAGTTTTACTAATGTCCCAGTGGGGTATATGCCAACGGTTTTTACAAATGCCTGGAATATTTTTTCATCAAAATGGCCGTCTTTCCATTCTGCCATTTTTTTTAATGCATCAGCAGGAGCCCAGCCTGCTTTGTAGCAACGATTAGATGTAATCGCATCATATACATCACATACAGCGGCCATACGCGCGACCAGAGATAATTTATCTCCCGATAACTTATCAGGATAGCCATTGCCATCGACACGTTCATGGTGATGCAGGCAGACATCGAGTGCTATTTCGTCTACATCATCGGAATTTTTAAGTATTTCCCAGCCACTGAAGGGATGGTTTTTTACAATATCGAATTCCCCATCTGTTAACTTGCCTGGCTTATTCAGGATTTCATCAGGGATGGCCATTTTTCCTACATCATGTAATAGCCCGGCCATGCCTAAGGAGTGAAAATCTCCCTGATAGTTAATCTGTTTGCCAAGCGCAATCATCAGTGCGCAGACAGCGACCGAGTGCAAATAGGTGTAGTCATCTTTTGACTTCATGCGAGTGACAGTTAGCATGGCATTTGAATTGCGCGCAATAGACTGTGAGATTTCGTCAACGATGGGAGCTACATCCTTGGCGGAAACAGAATTTCCCATGCGCGCTTCTTGTAGCATTGCCATTGTGGCTTGCTTGGCCCTGGCCAGTGTTTCTTTTGCTGCCATCATTTCTTCTTCTAACGGCACTGCTTTTACTGGCTCTTTAGCTGTCTTATCATCATTTTGAACAGGCGGTGCTTCAGCTTTGCTGGCTTGTTTGTCTTCTACATCAAGGCCCTTTGAGGTATCTATCCACAGATGTGTGACCGCGGATTCTTTAAGTGCCGTAATATTCTTTGGGTTATCTAGCTTGAATGAGGTTTTCCAGAAAGGATGCTGGAGCCAGTTGCCATCTAGCTTGTCTATAAACATACCAAGACGAAGTTCGCTTACTGATATTTTTTTACGCATAGGGGGTGTGCAAACAGGTTTCTGAGTTTTAGTATTATTTTAGACGAAAAATTTGAAAAAGTATTACGAATTAAGCGTTTATGTGCGCTTTGAGTGGAATGCTGATTAGAATGAATATTCTAGTGTTGGCAGAGTGTTGTATTCTAAGGGGGCTTCAATTACTTACGCGCTTTGGTGTCACTCTCTGTACATAAAACACACATACTTGCATATGGTGCAATAGCCAGGCGCTGCTCGTCTATTTTCTCATGGCATTTGGTGCATACGCCATATGTATTGCTCTCAATACGCAATAACGCCTTATTCACTTCCATAACAGTGGCTTTGGCTTCATTGTCCAGTGAGTTCAGCACCTCATCGTTTTCAAGTTGAGTTACCTGCTCGGCGAAATCCTTCTCAATGGGCTGCTCTTCATGATGTAGATCTTTTTCAATGTCGTTGATGCGACCCATTATTTCATCCCTTAGAGATAAAAGTTTTGTTTTGTAAATAGTTGCATCAATCATATTGTTGTCTTCTTTTTATGCAGTTTTGATCATTTCAAAAAGCTCATCTTTAAGGTGCAGACGTTCTTTTTTGAGTTCTTCCACAAAAACATCCGAGGGCGTTTCAATACCCTCTTCAATGCGTCTAACCTGATGATCAAGATCATGATATTTGGTAAATATTTTTTCAAAGTGCTTATTGCTAATTTTTAGTTCATGAATGCGGTCTTTATATTCTGGCAATTCATGTATAAGGTCGTGTTTTTCACCTAGCATATATTTAACTCCCGTTATTTGAGTTCAGGATAGTCTATCTGCAAAAGAAGTTTTTGATGTAGAACAATTGCTACTAGATTGATATTGAGAGAGTACTAGTATACATGGCTGGGGTTCCCCTCCCAGCCTAGTGATAATGATTTGTGTTTTTAAGCAAAGCTGGCATTGAGCATCAACCAGTCCCTTTTTTGTTGTAAAAAACTTTGTTTGAGTGTTTCTACTCGGGCTCTCAATGCAACGAGATCACAGTGTTCTATCATTGAGTTCTTATGCGCTTCCATCCACTGCCTTTTTGCCTGAGAAAAATCATTAATTTTACCCATCAGTGCTTCATACTCTGTTTGTAATTGTTGAATCATAGTGTCGGCGCAAGGTTGCTGAGAAAGTTTTTTAGTTGTATTACTCAATAGCATTTGTGCGCGTGCAGTCTCAATGTGCTCAATAGGCGTGCGGTATAGGTTTTTAGTAAGTTTGATAAGTGACAGGCTACGAATTAACCATTTAGTGGGATCGAACTGCCACCAGAGAATGCCATTGCGATAATCGCGTTGAAAGCTGTGATGGTAATTATGGTAGCCCTCACCCATGGTTAAAAAAGCTAAAAAACCATTGTCTTTAGATGTGTTTTTGTCTGAGTAAGGCTGGTTGCCCCAGATGTGCGCAAGTGAATTAATGAAAAAGGTAAAGTGGTGTGCAATTGCCAGGCGTGCAACACCAGCAAGTAATAACATGCCTAAAATATCGCCATGCCAGAATCCTAATAACAGTGGGATGCCGAAGTTCGCTGCAAGCACAAGTACAAGGTAATGCTTGTGCTGAAACATCACGATAGGGTCTTTTTGTAGATCTCGGCAATTGCTGTAATCGGTGTTTGGATTGACCCCATAATCACGCAGCATCCAGCCAAGGTGTGAATACCAGAAGCCTTTTTTAGCCGAATAGGGATCTTTTAGATCATTGTCTACGTAGTGGTGGTGAACACGGTGATCTGATGCCCAGTGGAGTATGCTGTTTTGCGTGGCAAATGTACCGCCTATGGCAAAGAGCAGTCGGGTTAGCCAATGTGCTTCATACGCGCGGTGAGACCATAAACGATGGTAACCCGCAGTAATGGATATTTCGCAGACGATAACGCCGAGAATCATTGCGGCTATTTGCCAGCCGTCGAAGCCATGCGTTAATGCATAGGCTGGCACGCCTATAAGCGTGATAAGGCCGGTAAGGGTAAATACTATAACATTGAGCCAGATAAGCTTGGGCTTTTGCATGTAATGAATCCGTGGTTCTGAAATTAATAGGTACAAGTGTACGCTGAAATATTTTATCCGTACAGAAAATAGTGTATAAAAGTGGTGAGCTGGAGGCAATTGTTAGTTAAGCAATATGGCTGTGATAATATGTAAGCCCTGAGGCAGGGATAATATGGCAGTAAATCGGGTACAGCAAAAAGAGAAAACACGGCGTTTAATTATTGATGCCGCATTCCATTTATTGAGTCAGGAGCGGAGCTTTTCCAGCCTGAGTTTACGTGAAGTCACCCGTGAGGCAGGTATTGCGCCGACTTCATTTTATCGCCACTTTACGGATATGGAAGAGCTGGGGTTAACCCTGGTTGATGAGGGCGGCGTTGCGCTGCGTCAGTTGATGCGCAAGGCTCGTCAGCGTATCCGCGATAAAGGCAGTGTTATTACTACATCTGTCGAAACCTTCATGGAATTCATTCATGACAGTCCTTATGTATTTCGCTTGCTACTGCATGAGCGTACAGGTACATCATTGGCATTCCGCCGAGCGGTTTCCCGTGAGTTCCAGTATTTTGTTGTGGAGCTAGCGGATTATATTCAGCAAGTTCAGGGCTACACCGCAGAGGACGCCAAATTACAGTCTGATGCAATGGTAATACTGGTGTTTAATGCTGGAGCTGAGGCCCTGGATAGCTCTCCGATAGAGCGAAAACAGCTAACCCTGAAGGCAATTACTCAATTGCGTTATATTGCTCGCGGTGCCGATGATGTCAACAAGAGGCGCCGTTAGTGGCGTGCTTTAATCTGCCGTGTTGCGCGTTGTGAAATCAAACGAAAGCAAATCAAATAAGCGAGTACCAGATGAGTCAGGGTTAAGCGAGTCAGAGTCAACCGATTCTAGGCCGAGGGCCTGTGCCGGTACGCTTATGGGAAAAGAGTTATACCGCGTAGAAGATAATTATGGCCTGGTAATAGTTACGCAGCGCGGCGACAAACGTATTTTAAGTTTTGACTCTAATTTAGAGCAAAGCAGCATTTACATGAGTAAACGGTATTATTTAGCGCACGAGTATACGCAAATTATGCTATTGGGACTGTTGTTTGTAGAGGCTGAAAATATTACTTTGCTTGGATTGGGCGGGGGTGGACTAGTGCACTGCTTGCTGCATTATTTTTCCCAATATGAAATTCAAGTAGTTGAATTACGTAAGTCAGTGATTGATGTGGCTTATAAGTGGTTTAAACTACCACAAAAAAATAAATTAAAAATTTATTGCAGTGATGCATATGATCATTTGAAAACATTGAGGCCGCAGAGTGCTAACCTCATTATGAGTGATTTATATGTTGCTGGTGGTATGAGCGAGGTGCAGGCACAAATTTCATTTATAAATCTGGCTCATCATGTTTTAAGCAAGCAGGGATGTTTAGTGATTAATTTTCATCTAATACCAGAAGCAGATTCGTTGTTAATGCAGGAAATACATAATGTGTTTTCACTTGTGTATATCTGCAATGTATTTAAAGGTAATAAGGTTATGTTTTGTTGTAAGATGAATGAAAAAATAACCAGTGATGGATTAAAGCTAAAAACGAAAGAGCTGGTTAAGCAGGTTGAAATGCCGCTTATGTATTACGCTAAGCAGCTTAAGCTTGCTGAAAAAGTATAGAATTTCAGCCCCGTTAGTAATGTGTTCTGTTTAATAAAATAGACATCATAATGTCATGTTATCTTCATATCTCAAACTTAATATGGTTGTCTACTAAATCAATATGGTGATCTAAATGAATTCTAAGAACGCTCAAATATTCCAGTTTTTTTCAATATTTTTATTATCTATTGTCATGTTAAGTGCGTGCAATCAGGTTAAAGAAACAAGTGTTGTAACTGATCAGGTTGAAACAGTCGCCGAAATATACGAAGTGCATGATGATGGGCGTATCTACGCATTTTATGATAAAAAAACATTCGAAGAGTTTATGCAGGTAGGCGAAACTACGTTTCGTTTGACACAGATTGGTGCAGGCCCAAATGGCGAAACAATGGTATTTGGGTTAAGCAAAAAAGATAAAAAGAAAGGCGTTAATACACCGGCGGTAAAATTATATACAGGCAAAATTAAGTCAGCGAAATATTTTTATGCAGAAATGATTCGTCATGATCGCATTTATGTATTTAGTGATTTTGCAGACATGCAAACGGTTCGTCAGTTTGGTTACCCTAATTTTTTCTATACGGAAATTGCTTCAGGGCCGAAGGGTGAAACAGTCGTTTATGTGTTAAATAAAATGACTAAAAAGAACAAGCCAACGGCTTTAATTGCTGAGTTTAAAAAGCGCAACGCTTAAACGAACAGGGAAATACCGGCGACAAGGATGTTGCAACTTTTAATATATTCAATACCTGGCTGTCAGGCTGATAACGCTATGAGCCTGCCTCTTAATGATTCTCTTTGTCGAATTACCCACTAAAGATAAGGGGTAATGGTTTTGGTATTTGGCAAAAGAGTGATAAAATTGCCCGTTCCCTTTAAGAAATAATGCAGGCTTTATGGCGCGCAAACTCTACATCAAAACCTTTGGTTGCCAGATGAACGAATATGATTCGGCTAAAATGCACGATGTGCTGGCGGAATCAGAAGAAATTATAACCGTGGATACGCCAGAAGAGGCGGATATTCTGCTGTTAAATACCTGCTCTATTCGTGAAAAGGCACAGGAAAAGGTCTTTTCATTATTGGGTAAGTGGAAAAACTGGAAACAGAAGAATCCTAACCTGGTGATTGGCGTGGGTGGCTGTGTGGCTTCTCAGGAAGGCGCCGCCATTCGCCGGCGTGCGCCTCATGTGGATATGGTATTTGGCCCACAAACGTTGCATCGTTTACCTGAGATGGTAAAGGGTGTGGATACTAACCATAAGCCCATTGTTGATATCTCTTTTCCTGAAATAGAAAAATTCGATAATCTTCCAGAGCCTAAGGCCGATGGGCCAAGCGCATTCGTGTCGATTATGGAAGGCTGTAGTAAATATTGCTCATTCTGCGTGGTGCCCTATACCCGCGGTGAAGAAATTTCTCGCCCATTTGATGGTGTGTTGGCAGAAATTGCCCAATTAGCCGCACAGGGCGTGCGCGAAATCAATCTATTGGGGCAAAATGTAAATGCCTATCGGGGTGAAATGGATGATGGTGATATGGCTGATTTGGCCATACTGATTCACTATGTTGCGGCGATTGATGGCATTGATCGCATTCGCTTTACAACATCTCATCCAGTGGAGTTTTCAGATTCCCTAATACAGGCTTATGCCGAGATACCCGAGTTAGTGAGTTTTGTGCATCTACCGATTCAAAGTGGTTCTGATCGCGTATTGGCTGCAATGAAGCGTGGCCATATGGCCATTGAGTACAAATCAAAAATTCGACGCCTACGCGAAGCCCGCCCTGGGCTGACCGTGTCGTCAGATTTTATCATTGGCTTCCCTGGTGAAATGGCAGATGATTTTGAGCAGACAATGAAGCTGATTGAAGATGTTGGTTTCGATCATTCATATAGCTTTGTTTATTCTGCACGCCCAGGCACGCCGGCGGCCTCCTTAGATGACAGTGTGCCCATGGATGAAAAAAAGGCGCGCCTTGCCCGTTTGCAGCTGCGCATTAACGAAATGGCAATGGCAATATCTGAATCTATGGTGGGCTCGGTGCAAAGCGTATTGGTCGAGCGCCCCTCTAGAAAGGATCCCGGGCAAATGGCGGCGCGCACAGAAAATAATCGCGTGGTGAACTTTAATGGTAACGAGCGCTTAATTGGCTATTTTGTTGACGTTAAAATCACCGAGGCGCGCAACAATTCATTGCAAGGTGAGTTTGTTGAAATTTCAGCCATAGATCGTGCGCGGCTATCGGCCTGAATTCATCTTTACACTCACTAACAAGCTACAATTAAAATATGATTGAAAGTCTGGATATCGATTTTAAACCTGCAGATAACGAGCGTTTGGCGAATCTGTGCGGCCCGATGAATGAACATTTGCGACAAATTGAAACCCGTCTAGAGGTGGAAATTAGTAATCGTAATCATCATTTTCAGCTTATTGGTGAGTCCGATAATGTGAAAATGGCGGTCGTTATTCTTAAAGATTTATATAAGTCCACAAAAGATCAACAGCTTACGCCAAACCATGTGCACCTGCAGTTACAGGAGTCGGGTTTGCATGCGCTACAGGGTGATGATTTGCTGGATGCGAATCAATGGAGTTTGAGATTACGCAAAGCGCAAATAAAGGGTCGAGGACATCATCAGGTCGAGTATTTGAGAAGTATTCAAACACACGATCTGAGTTTTGGTATTGGCCCGGCCGGCACGGGTAAAACCTATTTGGCCGTTGCTTGTGCGGTTGAGGCACTGGAGTCTGAACGTGTACGCCGCGTGTTACTGGTGCGACCTGCAGTAGAGGCTGGAGAACGTCTGGGTTTCTTGCCAGGTGATTTGGCGCAAAAAATAGATCCTTATTTACGTCCTATGTACGATGCGCTTTATGAAATGATGGGCTTTGAACGTGTTGCCAAGTTGATAGAGCGCAGTGTGATTGAGATTGCGCCGCTGGCCTATATGCGTGGGCGCACCTTGAATGATGCCTTTATTATTTTAGATGAGGCGCAGAACACTACGCGTGAACAAATGAAAATGTTTCTCACGCGTATAGGGTTTGGTTCTACCGCCGTTGTAACTGGTGATATCACGCAGATAGATTTGCCACGGGGAACTAATTCGGGCCTGCGTCACGCAATAGATGTACTCGATGGCATAGACGATATCGCAATGACCTTTTTCGATCCGCATGATGTAGTGCGCCACCCTATGGTGAAACGAATCGTTAAGGCTTATGATTCGCATGAAGTGAAGGCTGAAAAAATTGCAGCTAAGAAGGAAAAGGCTGAAAAGGCAGAGCGCAAAGTCAGGCAACAGGGTAATAATCAATGAGCGTAAAAATGGATATTCAGATAGCGGATGATATATCTGAATCGATAGAGGAACCTCCGCCGAGTAATCAACTGCTTGCATGGGCACAGGCCGCCTGGCAAGGTGATTTAAATGCCGAACCCGAATTAAGTTTACGCATTGTCAGTGCTGCAGAAAGTCAGCAACTAAACAATGACTATCGCGGTAAAAATACCCCCACTAATGTTTTATCTTTTCCAATGGAAATGGATGAAGAATTGTCTGCTGTGCTCGAAGAGCATGGCACAGAAGAAGGCGTGTTTTCTGCGGGTAATATATTAGGTGATTTGGCTATTTGTGCTGAAGTGGTTGAGCGTGAAGCCAAACAGCAAAATAAAACACTCGAGGCACATTGGGCGCATATGCTGGTACATGGCATGCTGCATTTACAGGGCTATGATCATATTGAAAATGCTCAGGCCGAAGAGATGGAAGCTTTAGAAACGGGTATTATGCGAGAACTCGGATTTTCTGACCCATATCAACTTAATTCCGATTTGATTGATCTTTCCATAATAGACTTAAAACCATGAATGATATCTCCACTAATAAAGCTAAGAAAAATACCGTACTCAGTTTATTTGACAAACTTAGTCGAATTTTTCTCGATCTGCCACATAATCGTCAAGAGCTCATAGAGGTATTGCAGGCCTCAGAAAGCCGTGATTTATTAGATCGCGATGCGCTTAGTATGATTGAAGGTGTGCTACAGGTAGCTGAAATACAAGTGCGCGACATTATGATTCCCCGATCACATATGATTGTGCTTGAAGAAGATACAACCTATGAAGAAATGCTACCGGTGATTAGTGATTCTGGGCATTCGCGTTTTCCAGTTATTGGCGAAAATCGCGATGAGATAGTAGGCGTATTGCTGGCTAAAGATTTATTGCGTTATGTTGATGACGAAAAGCGTAAAGAATTCGATATTAAAGATGTTTTACGCAAAACAATTTTTGTACCGGAAAGTAAACGTCTGAATATTTTATTAAAAGAATTTCGCGCCAGCAGAAATCATATGGCCGTTGTGGTTGATGAATACAGCGGTGTTGCCGGGCTGGTAACAATTGAAGATGTGTTAGAGCAAATTGTTGGCGATATCGATGATGAGCACGACATTGAAGATGTTGGGAATATTCGCCGCATGGGCGTGAATCGTTACTCAATTAAAGCATTAACACCAATAGTCGAATTCAATGAATTTTTTGAAAGTGGTTTTAATGAAGATGAGTCTGATACCCTGGCTGGTATGTTAATGAAACACCTTGGGCATATGCCGAAGCGTGGTGAAGCTATTACAATAGATAATTATTTATTTAAGGTAATGAGTGCAGACAGCAGAAGAATAAAACATGTTCAGTTGATATTGTTACCTAAAACGGTCGTAAAAGAATAATAAAAAGAGTTTATTTAATTTTATTAACTGCTGTATCAGGTGTATTACTCCGGGCATCTTAATAAAACAATCAAATGATAAATATAAAGCTAATACAAAATAACCCTTACCATATTATAGAAATTTTACTGCTGGTGGCCGGTGCGTTACTGGCGTTCAGCTTTTCGCCATATGATATTTTTTGGTTACAGTATCCACTCCTGGCTTTTCTTTTTGTTTGCGTACTTAAGCAGACGCCTAAAACGACCTTTTTTCGAAGTATGGTATTTAGTTTAGGTTGGTTTGCGCATGGCATTCACTGGGTTTTTTACAGTTTGCATTATCATGGTGGGGCGCCTGTTTTTTTAGCAGCGCTAATTATTGTATTGCTGTCCTTGTATCTAAGTTTATTTCCTGCATTTGCATTATATTTAGCCAATCGTTTTATAAAAGCCAATACCGCGCAAATGCTGGTGGTTGTGTATCCCATAAGCTGGATGATATTTGACTGGCTGCGAGGTTATTTTTTGACAGGTATGCCATGGCTGCAACTTGGCGTGGCACATATCGATACATACTTAGCGGGCTTCGCACCGATTGTTGGTGGCCTGGGTATAGGCTTATTGGTTGCGATTATTTCAGGACTATTGGCCCTGGTGTTTATTCGTCAGTCTATAAAGTTGCCGGTTATTTCAATTGTACTAATTTATTTGTGTGGCTTTTTACTGGGTCTGATTAACTGGACTCAGCCACTAGGCGATCCTGTTAAAGTGAGTTTGATACAGGGGAATATACCCCAGTCTGAAAAATGGCGACGCGAGCTATATACTCCGACGCTGCAAATGTATCGGCAGTTAACGCTTAAAAACCTGGACAGCGATTTGATTGTCTGGCCGGAAACAGCCGTGCCAGGATTTAAATATCGTATAGACGATTACCTGAATGAGATTACTACGCAATTAGCGCAGACAAAAACAAATGTTTTGTTAGGAATATTTGAGCGAGATGAAAAGACACAGAGATATTATAATTCGGTTATTAGTGTAGATGGGCAGAGTTATAAAAAGCGTCATCTTGTTCCCTTAGGTGAGTATTTTCCATTGCGTTCGCTACTTGGTTTTTTCGCGCAGTGGATTAATATTCCTATGTCTAATATTGATAGTGGCGAATTGCAGCAGCCGTTGTTTGATGTGGCAGGTCAAAAAATCGGTGTTAATATTTGTTTTGAAGATGTTTTTGATCGAGATGTTTTGCGCGACTTGCCAGAAGCCAATATGCTCATTAATGTAAGTAACGATGCATGGTTTGAGGATTCAATTGAACCATGGCAGCATCATCAGATTGCGCGTATGCGTGCGGCTGAAACGGGAAGAAGTTTCATAAGAGTAACCAATACCGGAGTGACTTCTGTTATTGGAAGAAAGGGCGAGGTGCTTGCAATCTTGCCGCAGTTCAAACGCGATGTATTACGTTATGAGGTGCAAGGGTATAGCGGAGCAACGCCGTATGTGGTTTGGTCGAATTATTTACTGATTGTGATGGCTTCGGCTTTTTTGGTTTTTCTTTATCGAAGAGAAAAACCTTAATCACTCTTTCGTAATGTATTTAGCAAACATTTGTGAATATTTATAAACGGCATTGTTAAAATTTATAAAACTCGATTTTTTAAATAATTATCATTTCTCCGCACGTTGAAATAATGTGTGCTTGCATTGGCTGCACTCCGGAATTGTCCCGGTGGTGCTAAATTGAATCATTTGTTGGCAGTTCGTGCAGATGAGTGATCCAGGCCCGGTGATTTCACCGCTTTTATAAACAGTGGTTTCCTGTTGCATATTGTCGGTTTTGCAGTTGGGGTGGGAAAACTGTTCAAGCTCAACACGGGTTTTATCCGCAACGGACAGAAATAGCTCGAGTACTTTTTGTTCGATGATCTCAATGTCGAGCATTAGCCATTCGCTAAACTCATGGCTTGATTCCATTAGGTATTCGGCGGCATCATTAATGTCGCGCTTAATATAATTGCCGATCTCATCCGCCTCTTCGGCAGTCACTTCTCCGAGGTGAAGGGCCTGTTTTTTTGCCTGTTCAATGGCTTTTTGCAGGGTAGGAATGGCGTGAGCTTCGGCGTTGTCTATGGTGTCTTTTACGCGGCTCATCATTTGGTTATAGGCCTTTATAAGGGATGATGTGTTTGGGTTGTCTGATAACGACATAGACTTACCTCTTAATTCTTTAAAGCTTGTATAATCCATCTACGCCGATGTGTTACATAAGGCTGTGGATGATTATTCAGAGCAGATCATATGGTTGATGTGAACGGCTCTATAAGGTGGAAACGCCTGATTAATCGGTGTTTTCACAAAACCTGAGTTTCCTAACTCCCGTGTCTGATGTATCCTTCATATCCCTTTTATAGCTCATATTCGCAGCAAGTCTGTGAACTCCAACCCTTTTGAAGCCAGTTAAATGCAAGAAACTTACGATCCGCAGAAAATAGAACAGCAGGCCCAGGAATTTTGGGAACAAAATCAGGTATTTAAAGTTACCGAAGATGCAGACAAGGAAAAATTTTATTGTCTCTCTATGTTTCCATACCCCAGTGGACGTTTACACATGGGGCATGTGCGTAATTATTCTATTGGTGATGTGATTAGTCGCTACCAGCGTATGCAGGGAAAAAATGTATTACAACCAATGGGTTGGGATGCATTTGGCTTACCTGCAGAAAACGCGGCACATAAGCATCACTCGCACCCCGCGAAGTGGACCTACGAAAATATCGACTATATGCGTGGCCAGCTAAAGCGTCTTGGTTTCGGTTATGACTGGGATCGTGAACTAGCCACATGTACACCAGAATACTATCGCTGGGAGCAGTGGTTATTTACCAGGCTGTATGAAAAGGGTCTGGTCTATAAGAAAAATGCAGTGGTCAACTGGGACCCGGTTGATCAAACGGTTTTAGCGAATGAACAGGTGGTTGATGGCCGAGGCTGGCGGTCTGGTGCCCTGGTTGAGCGCAGAGAAATCCCCCAGTGGTTTATGAAAATCACCGATTATGCAGATGAGCTACTAACAGAAGTCGATAAATTAGAGGGATGGCCGGAGCAGGTGCGTGCTATGCAGCGCAACTGGATAGGTCGTTCAGAAGGCGTCGAGCTGCAATTTGAGGTGGCAGGTGAAGAGCCTGTGGTGGTTTATACCACTCGCCCGGATACCTTAATGGGCGTGACTTACGTGGCGGTTGCTGCGGAGCACCCATTAGCACTGAAGGCCGCTGCATCAAATGCGGAGTTACAGGCGTTTGTTGAGGAATGCAAAAACACCAAGGTGGCCGAAGCAGAAATGGCGACCATGGAAAAGAAAGGTGTTGATACAGGATTTAAGGCAAAGCATCCGATTACGGGTGAAGAAGTGCCTGTATTCGCAGCCAATTTTGTATTGGCTGATTACGGCTCAGGTGCGGTGATGTCAGTGCCGGCACATGATCAACGAGATTATGAGTTTGCTAAAAAATATGCTCTGGGGATTAAGCAGGTTATTGCGCCAGCGAATGATGAGGCCTGTGATTTAGAGAAACAGGCCTTCACTGAAAAAGGTGTGCTGATTAACTCCGCACAGTTTGATGGAAAAACCTCAGACGATGCCGTGGATGCGATTGCAGAATTTTTAAGCTCACAGGGCAAAGGTGAAAAACAGGTTAACTTCCGTTTGCGTGACTGGGGTGTGTCGCGTCAACGTTATTGGGGTACACCGATCCCCATTATTAACTGCGAGAGTTGTGGTGCCGTTGCGGTACCTGAAGATGAGTTGCCGGTTGTGTTACCGGAAGATGCGGTGTTTGGTGATGATGTGGGTTCGCCAATTAAAAAAATGCCAGCGTTTTATGAAACCACTTGTCCCACATGTGGTGGTAAGGCGGAGCGTGAAACCGATACCTTCGATACCTTTTTCGAATCTTCATGGTACTACGCCCGTTATACCTGCCCGGATGCAGAAAGCATGCTGGATGAACGCGCCAACTACTGGCTGCCGGTTGATCAATATGTAGGTGGTATTGAACACGCGGTATTGCATTTATTATATGCACGTTTCTTCCATAAACTGATGCGCGATGCGGGTTTGATTTCGGTTAGTGATGAGCCATTTTCTCAGCTGCTAACGCAGGGTATGGTGCTAAAAGATGGCACCAAAATGTCCAAGTCTAAGGGCAATACGGTTGACCCACAGGGTCTAATTGATGAATACGGTGCAGATACGGTGCGCCTGTTTACAATGTTTGCAGCGCCCCCGGAGCAGTCTCTGGAATGGTCTGATTCGGGCGTAGATGGTGCCTCGCGTTTTCTTAAACGCCTGTATCGATTGATTCATTCTCATATTAATGCGGGTGAAACAAATGTACTTGATAAAGCCGCATTAACAGATGATCAAAAATCGCTGCGTTTAAAATTGCACCAGACCATTCAGAAAGTAGGCGATGATATTGGGCGTCGTTATACTTTTAATACCGCGATAGCCGCGGTAATGGAATTAACCAATGATCTCTCCAAATTCAAAGATGATTCAGTAAATGGCCGTGCATTAATGCAGGAGGCGCTGGATGCGATGGTGTTAATGTTGTCACCTATTGTGCCTCACTTTAGTCATTCAATGTGGCAGGAACTGGGGCATAAAGATCCGGTAATTGATGCGCCCTGGCCGGAAGCGGATGAGAGCGCTTTGGTGCAGGATAGTATTGAATTAATGGTGCAGGTAAACGGTAAATTACGTAGCAAAATAAAAGTTGCCGCGGATGCCGATAAGCAAACCATAGAATCTTTGGCGCAGCAGGATGAGCATGTTAAGTCACACACCGATGGCAAGACGGTACGTAAAATTATTGTAGTGCCAGGACGTTTGGTCAATATAGTTGCTAACTAAGAAAGCGGATTATAAATATACGCGATGATGTTAAATTTAAAATTATCAGAATGCAGAAAAAAACTGTTTAAACAGTTTTTTATTTTAATATTATGTTCGACATTGCTAAATTGCGGCTTTGCGTTGCGTGGCGCTTATGAAATGCCCGAGGCTATGCAGGTGACTTATATCGACCCGTTGCAAGCCGATGCACAGTTGGTTCGCTCTTTAAAAATAGCACTAAAATCTAGTGGTATTAAAATTGTTGATATTAAAACGGATGATGTTGCGGTACTAAAACTATACAAGGAGGTTAAAGATAAGCGTATCGTTTCGGTTGATTCGCAAGGCAGGGCGCGAGAATACACATTAATCTATGCATTAAATTTTTCCTTAATAGCTAAGCCGTATGAATTTGAAATTGCACAACAGACTATTCGTATAGAACGAGATTTTATATTTGACCCTGAAGACGTACTGGGAAATAGCCGAGGTGAAACGGAGTTGTATGAAGAAATGCAGCAAGATTTGGTGCGTTTATTATTGTTACGTTTGCAAAGCAAGGCTTAAGTAGTTTTATGAAAGTTCGCCCAGATCAATTAAATAGCCACTTACAAAAACAACTTGCGGATATTTATTTTATTTGCGGAGATGAGCCATTACAGGTAATGGAATCAGCTGATCGCATTCGTCTTGAAGCACGTAAACGTGATTATACTGAACGTGAAGTAATGGATGTGGATGCGCAATTTGACTGGAACTTGTTGCTGGATGCAGGTAATAGTTTGTCGCTATTTTCCGAAAAACGGATTTTAGAATTACGCTTACCAACAGGCAAACCGGGTAAGGTTGGTTCGCAGGTATTACAGGAATATGCGCAGCGCCCGGCAGAAGATGCAGTACTGATTATAAGTAGTGGTAAGTTGGATGCTAGCGCGAAAAATACCAAATGGTTTAAAACACTGGATCAACAGGGCGTGGTTATTCAGTGCTGGCCTGTAAATGCAGAGCAGCTTCCCGCATGGATTAATAATCGTTTACAGTCAAAAGGGATTATTGCCGATCGGCAAGCGGTGCAATTACTGGCCGATCGTGTTGAAGGTAATTTGCTAGCAGCGGCACAGGAAGTCGATAAATTATTTTTGTTGCACGGTGCAGGAAAATTAAATTTTGAACAGACAGCATCTGCAGTCGCTGATAGTGCCCGGTATAATATTTATGATTTAGTCGATAGTGCATTAGTCGGTGATGTAGTGCGCACAGCAAGAATTATTGGTGGCTTAAAAAATGAAGGTGTTGAGCCCGTTTTGATGCTCTGGGCGCTTAGCCGAGAGGTGCGTATGCTGGCTCAAATTTCCGAGGCAAGAACTTCAGCAGATGCAGTAATGAAAAAATTTCGCGTATGGGATAATCGTAAGGCGCTTATTCGTAAGGCCTTGTCCAGACATAGCTGTGTACGCTGGAGGCTCTTTCTGAAACGCTGTGCAAAAATTGATAAAGTTATTAAAGGCGTAGAGCAGGGTCGTGCCTGGGATGAGCTGTTAATGTTGAGTACACAGATCGCACAATAATATTTGGGTTTAGAGATGAAAATTTTTACTCTCATTCCCATAAAATGAATTTAGATAAGGGTTATTAAATTATGAAAAAGTATCACGTTTACGGTGTAGGCAATGCGCTAGTCGATATGGAGTTTGAAGTAGAGGATGCTTTCTTCAAAAAAAATGCGGTTGATAAAGGTGTGATGACACTCGTTGATGAGGATCGACAACATGAACTGATGTCACATCTTGACGCCTTTGAAGGTAAAAAGGCATCTGGTGGTTCAGCGGCAAATACCATTATAGCAATGAGCTATTTTGGTGGTAATGCTTTTTATTCCTGTAAAGTAGCGAATGACGAACTCGGTGACTTTTATGTGCAGGACTTAATGGATGCTGGTGTAGCAAGTAATATCGGGGATGGTCGAAAAGAAGGTATTACAGGCAAGTGTCTGGTAATGGTGACGCCTGATGCAGAGCGTACAATGAACACATACTTAGGTATAACAGAAACTCTTTCGGTTGATGAATTGCATCAGGATGCGATCGCCGATTCTGAATATTTATATATAGAAGGTTATCTGGTTACTTCTAATACAGGGCGTCATGCGGCAATAGAGGCACGTAAAATCGCGGAAGATAAGGGCATTAAAACAGCACTTACTTTCTCTGATCCTGCGATGGTTCAGTTCTTTAAAGATGGCCTGAAAGAAATGATAGGCGAAAAAGTGGATCTATTATTTTGTAATGAAGCAGAGGCCATTAGTTGGGCGGGTGTTGACGATTTAGATGCGGCAATAGAGTCTATAAAGTTAGTAGCTAGTACATTTGCGATTACCTTAGGTTCGAAAGGTGCGTTGTTATTTGATGGTAATAGCATCATAGAGATATCACCTCAGCAGACAAAGGCCGTGGATTCGAATGGTGCGGGTGATATGTTTGCCGGTGCATTTTTATATGGCATAACACATGGTCACTCATTCCTTGAGGCAGGTAATATAGCGAGCCTTGCAGCGTCTCGCGTGGTGGGTCAGTTTGGTCCGCGATTGGCGGCAGAAGAGCATAAAGAAATACTAAATACTGTATTAAACTAGAGTTAATGGACTAAATTATCATTGAGTTTGGTTATTGGTCTTTCCAAAAATAACCATTTAAATCAAATGCTTGATTGGTTTTTTCTGGGTTTATAAGTAATACTGGATTACGCTGGACTTTGCTGACTATTAAAATTTCAAAATTAAGTCTATTATTTTTATGTAGAGTTACACAAAACTATGCTGTTAAAGTGTAATGAAATGACTAAATAACGTGCTTACAGGGTGGGAATATCTTGAGTCAGGAAAAACGAAAATTTATACGGCGCGAAGCGCGTTTCGAGGTTGAGTTAGGTCTTCCATCGGGGGATGTTCAGCTTGCGGGCACCCGTGATGTGAGTGATGGTGGGATTTTTATATTACTTGATCAGTTGTTACGCCCTGTTATTGGTGAAGTAGTGACGGTAAAATTAACTGCAAACCCGAAAAATTTAGGTGAATCTTTTCCAAGTGGCGATGCGGTTGTTGTTCGTCAGGAAGATGATGGTGTTGGTCTGGCCTTTATTGAACTTGATTTTAACGATAGTTTGTAACGATTTTGGCATGAGTGACACAGGTTTAATTTTGTAGAAATAAATGTATATATAAGGATGTCTTTAGGTGAGTGAAACTGATAATCAGTCTGGTGATGTAGAAGAACAACCAAGATATTATGTCGAGCTGGTTGAACAGATATTGATCGAGTTAGAGTCTTTCTTTTCATCTCATTTGGATGAGATGTTTAAGCAGACTGATGACTACCTGTTTAAAGCAGCCGAAGAAGCAAATAATACAGCAGAACAAAATAAACAGTTTGAGTGCATGAGTGCTGTACGTGCAAATAAGTCAGTTATTCAACAGAGCTTTGTTGATGAGTTAGGCTCGTATTTGCAATCCGTATCGGAGCTGGAGACATTACCGGAGAAGAAGCAGCAAAAAGATAAGACGCTGTCTCTGGGGTTAGTTGAACAGAATGAAATGGATGAGATTGTCACCCTGACTACCATTAGTGGCAAAGCCGCTATGGATAATTCTGAGTCTATTAGTCATCTCATTTTACGCCTGAACGAGTTAGCTAAATATAATGACCATATATTCCATGGTGAGGCCTTAGAGCCTAAACGCCTATGCGATGCAATACATGAGGCGGTTTCAAAAACGGACTTAATTGATAGTAACAGATTAATGGTTTATCGCTTTTTCAATGAGGCGTTATTGAAAAAACTGGTGAACTTATATGGCAAGTTAAATGACCTGTTGATAGATAACGATATTTTACCCGTTATCGATTACACGTCGACAATGACGCATTATGAGCCTTTTAATCAAGACGAGCCGGGGTCTGCTGAAGAAGAGCCGCTAGCACCTGAAGAGTCATCACAAGCCCCTTCCTCAGGAAGGCGTTCTTTTGGTAGTGGGATGCAGGGTTATTCTTCTGCGGGACAGGCGCCAACGCAGAGCGGTGCTCCTGCGGGGAATGCGCCACCACCTAATATGCCTATGCCAACAGGTGGGCAAGGTGCTCCAGCGGGCGGCAACGGGCCACGTCGTGCCTTTGGTAGTGGTATTCAAGGATATTCCCAGCAAGCGCCCTCATCATCTGGAGGCCCGGACATGGGGCCTTCGGGCCAGGCTTATTCAGCGGGTGTTCCCGTCGGTCAGGTTCGACAAAGTATTGAAAATTTTGTGGGTGGGACATCCTCCGATGTCAGCTCAGGTGGCGAAGGATATTATTCATCACAACAGGTAATGACAGCCTTAACGGGTCTGCAGAGGCCTGATGTCGATCTGAGCCAAACACCATTAGTGTTTGATGCTAACCAGATAAAGAAAGCCGTATTAGCCAGTATTGGTGAGGCCGACGGTGGTGCAGTTACTAAGGCAGTGCATCAGGTTTCAGAAAAAACGATCGACTTTATAAAGCTTATTTTTGACGGCATTATTGAAGAAGATAGTATTACTGACGAAATAAAAACGCTGTTACTTAGTTTGCAAATTCCGGTTATTAAGGCAGCGATGCTGGATGCGGAATTTTTCGTTGATGATCAGCATCCTGCGCGTCAGTTGCTAGATAAAATTGCAGAAGCGGGTGTCGGTGTCTCTGAGCATACCGATCCTGTTTATGTCTCTATTGAAACAATCGTTCGAAAATTATTGAAAGATTACAATGAAGATGTTGTTGCTTTTAATATCGCATTGTCTGAACTGAATGATCTAACCGAAGAAATTTATCGTAATGCCAGAGAGACGGAAGTTGAGTCTCAAAAAACAGTAAAACTGGCGCACGCCAAAAGTGTCGTATTACAGGAGATTCGTAAAATTACTCTGGGTAAGGAATTACCAAAGGGTGTCAGAACATTGGTGCTAAAGATTTGGCCCAGCATGATGTTTAACCATTTCTTAAAAAATGGTAAAGCCAATGACGAATGGGTTGAGCTGTTGATGATTTTGCAAAAAATTATTGAAAGTGTACAGCCGCTCCAGTCAGTAGCCGAGCTTGAAGAGCTGCGCACAGTTTATATGACTGTTGTTGACGCTGCACGGGATAAGCTAGGTAGGTGTAAGAAGAAACAATCTATTATTGATCAAGCGATAGAAGACCTTCAGGCGACGTTTGAATCATTATTGATAACAGAAAATCTGCCTGAAGAAAGCGAAAAACCTGCGCATGATGATGCGAATATCGAGGCCGAAGCGGAAACAGAATCACAATTAACAACAGAGGAAATTGCCCGGGCAAAAATCGGCATGTTACCGGAAGGCGTTTCTCCCGGTGCCTGGTTCATTGTTTATAACGGAGAAGACAAGCCTGTTAGGCGACTAAAGCTGGCGGTTATCCTGATGCTAGATGCTACAATGGTTTTTGTTGATCACCTGGGTAATGTGGTGATTGAAAAAGATGCGGAAGTATTTGCGGACGAAGTTGAGAAGGGTTTGTCGGGAATTATTATGCAGCACTCTGTGTTTGATCATGCCTTATCCAGTGCGCTATCATCAATCGGAAGCTAGTTCATTAGTCTGTTATTCAGGTAGAAGCTGCCAGCATCTGTTGGTGGCTTCTTTGTTTTTATGGGCTGAAATATTTTCTATTCTTTGTCGTAAATGCTCAGATTATGGCAAAATACTTTTTAATTAATTGATAACTTATTTGTAATCCTATGAAAGAATATATGCAGAAACTGGGGCAGCAAGCGCGTGCCGCCGCTATTGAAATATCACGTGCAGACTCGGCAACGAAAAATTTGGCCTTGCTGGAAATTGCAGATGCAATAGATGCCGCCACTGATATATTAAAAGCAGAAAATCAGAAAGATCTACAGGCCGGGAAAGAGAAAGGTTTAGATGCGGCCATGCTTGATCGGCTTGAGCTGAATGATGCACGGATTGCAGGGATGTCTGAAGGTTTAAGGCAAGTCGCGGCATTGCAGGATCCGGTGGGCGAAATTAGTGATATGGCCTATCGTCCGTCGGGTATTCAAATTGGTAAAATGCGTGTGCCATTGGGCGTTATAGGTATTATTTACGAGTCACGCCCCAATGTGACAGCGGATGCTGCCGCGCTGTGTTTAAAATCAGGCAACGCGACTATTTTGCGCGGTGGTTCTGAGGCGATTCATTCAAATAAGGCGGTGGCGAAATGTATTCAGCAGGGGCTACAAACAGCCGGCTTGCCTGCGCAGGTTGTTCAGGTGGTGGAAACCACGGATCGTGAAGCGGTGGGTGAGTTAATTACCTCTAATGCCTATGTAGATGTGATTATTCCCCGCGGTGGTAAAAGCCTGATAGAGCGCATTAGTAATCAGGCGACTGTGCCGGTAATTAAGCACCTTGATGGTATTTGCCATGTGTATATTGATGCGCAGGCCGATTTGCAAAAGGCCAGTGATGTCGCGATTAATTCAAAAACGCATCGTTACGGTGTATGTAATGCCATGGAAACTCTCCTGGTGCATAGCGCGGTGGCACAGCAGTGCCTACCTGAACTGGCGCAGCGTTTTGCAGATAAAGGCGTTGAGTTGCGTGGCTGCGAAAAAACGCGGTCGATTATAGATTGTGCTGTAGCGACCGACGAAGACTGGGATACGGAGTATTTGGCGGCCATCCTCTCTATTAAAGTGGTGGATGATATTGACCAGGCGATGGTGCATATTAATACCCATGGCTCACACCACACCGATTCAATTATGACTGAAAATTACACACAGGCGCGGCGTTTTTTACGCGAGGTCGATTCAAGCTCTGTGATGGTTAATGCCTCAACGCGATTCGCCGATGGTTTTGAATATGGCCTGGGGGCCGAAATTGGCATTAGTACGGACAAGCTACACGCACGTGGCCCAGTTGGTCTGCAAGGTTTAACCTCGCTAAAGTACATCGTACTGGGCAATGGTCAAATTCGAGCTTAAGTGTAATCGGCTGGCTTAGGCTATAATGCATGACTAAATTAATTGGCTTATTTGGTGGTACATTTGACCCTGTTCACTACGGGCATTTGCGCCCCGCACTGGATGTGATGCAGGCCGCCAATTTACATGAGGTGCGCTTTATTCCTAACCGTGTGCCACCGCATCGAGATGCGCCACTGCTGGGTGATGCGCAACGCGCGGAGCTGGTGCAGCTGGCGATTGCTGATACAGCGGGATTTTTGCTGGATCAGCGAGAGCTACAGCGTGAAGGCCCGTCTTATATGGTGGATACCTTAATAAGCCTTAAGCAGGACTTCCCCGAGAGTTCGCTGTGTTTAATTGTGGGGATGGATGCGTTTAGTGGTTTGCCACAATGGCATCGCTGGGAGGCATTGTTTGAACTATGTCATCTCATTGTTACTTCACGCCCGGGGTCTAAACTACCTGATTTTGCCACTAAAGCGGATATCTCGTTAAAAATTTCAGACGACCCGAAGTGCCTACAGCAAAGACCTGTGGGGCAAATACTGTTACAATCGGTTACGCAGTTAGATATTTCTGCCAGCCTAATCCGCCAACATCTGTCTAATCGACAGAGTACACAATTCCTGCTTCCTGAAGCCGTACGAGAAAAACTTGAACAAGCCTATGTCAGAACAAAACCAAAAATTTGAAGCCCTAAGACAGTTAATACTAAACGCCATTGATGATATGAAAGGCGAGAACATACTGGAACTAGATGTAATCGGTAAAACCAGTGTGACTGACAAAATGATTATTGTCAGCGGAACCTCTAGTCGTCACGTAAAATCGATAGCATCTCATATTGCAGCCGAAGCCAAAAAGACCGGTAGCAAGCTATTGGGTATGGAAGGTGAAGACCAGGGCGAGTGGGTACTGGTTGATTTGGGCGATATTGTTGTGCATGTTATGCAGCCCCAGGTAAGGCAGTTCTATGATCTCGAGAAGCTGTGGAGCTTTGATGATGATATGGATGCGCCAGATGATGGCGGTTATGAGGTCATTGCCAAGTAACACACAAGCTTATGCGTATTCTTCTACTAGCCGTCGGGCAAAAAATGCCCAATTGGGTTGAGCAGGGTTATCTGGAGTACGCGCACCGTATGCCAGCAGAGGCTAAACTGGAGCTTAAAGAAATAGTGCCAGGAAAACGTGGCAAGAATGCAGATATTAAACGCATTGTTGATGATGAGGGGCAGCGCCTAAAAGCCGCTATTCCAAAGTCTGCTCATGTGGTGGTGTTAGATGTTAAAGGCAAGGCGCATACGACTGAGCAACTGGCTAAACGTATGGATGAATGGATGCACACAGGGCAGGATATTTGCCTGTTGGTGGGCGGGCCAGAAGGCCTGTCGGATGAGTGTCGTGCATTAGCTGACGAGAAATGGTCGCTATCAGCCCTAACGTTCCCGCATCCTCTGGTACGTGTTATTTTGGCTGAGCAGTTATATCGTGCATGGTCAGTACTGCGCAATCACCCTTATCATCGAGCTTAAGCCAACATTTAGATAAATCATTTAATACATTAAAAATAATAAATAATAAATGACTGACGGTAAGCTATTCTCAAAGCCTCAAATAATCCTCGCTTCATCATCTCCGAGGCGTCGCGAACTCCTTGACCAAATACAGGTCAGTTATGAAGTCCTTCCCGTTAATATTGATGAATCACACATACCAGGTGAAGTGGCTGAGCATTTTGTTAAGCGCCTGGCAGCTGAAAAAGCACAAGCAGGATATCACCAAAAACCGCACAGTCTTACTTTGGGTTCTGATACGATTGTGGTTATCGGTTCAAACATTCTGGGTAAGCCAGAAAATAAAGCGCAAGCGGTTGAAATGTTGAGTTTATTATCGGGTAACACGCATCAGGTAATGACGGCAGTCGCAGTGCATAGTAAACAATACAAGGCCTGCGTTTTAAGTGTTAGCGCAGTTGAGTTTGCAGAATTATCAGACCAGCAAATAGATGCTTATTGGGAAACGGGTGAGCCAAAAGATAAGGCCGGTGCATATGGTGTGCAGGGAATAGCCGCGCAGTTTATAAAAAAAATAAATGGTAGTTATTCCGGTATTATGGGCTTACCTCTATTTGAAACTGCGCAATTATTAAAAGAATCGGGTATAAAATTATTAACTCACTAATGATTTGTTGAGTATAAATGGAATACAAACAGGCTTATGAATAAAGAAATTCTAATTAATGTGACTCCGCAGGAAACCCGTGTAGCTATTCTTGAAAATGGTGTACTACAGGAAGTTTTTATTGAACGAAGTCGCAGCAAAGGATTGGTGGGTAATATTTACAAAGGTCGAGTGTGCCGAGTGTTACCCGGTATGGAAGCGGCATTTGTAGAAGTGGGTATGGAACGTGCTGGCTTTTTACATGTGTCAGACATAGCCCCTCACGATAGTGTAAGCAAACCCTCCATTTCTCAATTGTTAACTGAAGGTCAGGATGTTCTGGTGCAAGTCATCAAGGACCCAATGGGAACAAAAGGTGCGCGGCTAACGGCAAATATTACCATTCCATCAAGGTATCTGGTGTTCATGCCAAACTCTACTAATGTAGGTGTGTCGGCACGTATTGAGGATGAGGAAGAAAGAGAACGTCTACGCAGCATGTTGCTTGAACAAAAAGAGTTATTGGGTGAGTCAGGTTATATTATCCGTACCGCCGCGGAAACATCCACGCCAGAATCTATGGTTCAAGATATTTTGTTTTTAAATAAATTATGGGCATCAATTAGTGAGCAAAATAAAGCGGTACCTGCAGGTAATGTGATTCATGAAGACTTATCACTACCGATGCGTGTGCTGCGCGATATGATTGACAGTGATCTTGAAAAAATCCGAGTTGATTCCCGTGAAACCTCGAAAAAAATGCAGCGATTTGCTGAAAAGCTGGTATCTGATGCACAGCATAAAATAGAACACTATCCGGGGGAACGCCCCATTTTTGATTTGTATGGCGTAGAAGATGAAATACAAAAAAGTTTGGATAGTAAAGCCATACTGAAATCAGGTGGATATTTGATTATTGATCAGACCGAAGCGATGACCACTATAGATGTGAATACCGGGGCATTTGTTGGGCATCGTAATTTAGAAGAAACTATTTTCAAAACAAATCTTGAAGCGGCGCAATCAATTGCAAGGCAGCTACGCCTGAGAAATCTCGGCGGTATTATCATTATTGACTTTATTGATATGTCAGAAGAAGATCACCGGGCACAGGTGCTACGTGCTTTAGAAAAGGCGCTAGAAAAAGATCATGCGCGGACTCAGGTATGTGATGTATCATCATTAGGCTTAGTCGAAATGACGCGTAAGCGAACACGTGAAAGTCTGGAACATGTGTTATGTAAAGTTTGCCCTACTTGTGAAGGTAAAGGATCGGTTAAAAGTCCTGAGACAGTTTGTTATGAAGTATTTAGAGATATATTACGTGAAGCCCGACAGTTTGATGCTAAACAACTACTGGTTTTAGCTGCACAGGAAGTGATTGATTTGTTGGTTGATGAAGAGTCTAACAGTTTAGCTGAGCTGGAAGACTTTATTGGCGTCCCCATTAAGTTGCAAGTTGAGTCGCTTTATACTCAAGAGCAATTTGATGTGGTAATAATGTAGAGACATTAGCTTGTCAAAAAAAAACCGTAAAAAAAAGCCGCTTAACTATAGGCGCGTTAAAAACTGGGTATTAAGTTTACTTGGTTTATTCATTATATTTATGGCCATTAGCTTCTCCTTAGCTCGTATGGCCATTAAGTCTGTACCAGATTATATCTCATCAATACAAAATATTATTTCAGAACAAACCGGATTTAAAGTTGAAATTGGCTTTCTTGATGCTGAAATTAATTGGCTAATCCCCAGATTAAATCTTATTAATGTCAATGTTTTCAATAATAGTGGAAAACAACATGTGTTACACATTGATGAAATAGACTTAAGCCTGGATTGGATGACGACAATAAAAACCCGCTTTCCTGCCGTGGGTGAAATCACGTTAATAGGTTTAAATGCCCAACTAGGCATTACTAAAAAATCGCAACTGGTGTTTCAAGATTACGTCGTTGATAACAATATAGACAATACGCTGAGTTCAAACGTGAAGCTTGATATAGCTAACAACTTTCAGTTCAGTGAAAATCTAAAATATTATATTAATAATCTTAATTTTAAGATCCTAAACAGTGAACTTCGGTTATTTGATTATAGAAAGCAACAGAAAATAAGAGTTTTAAATAATTTTAATCTTCTTTTATTAAACAGTGGAAATGAACATACGTTTGAAATAAAGGCAGATTTTCCTGAAAATTATGGCAAGCATCTGCAGATGATTTTAAATATCGAGGGGGACTTATTTGATTATAAAAATTTAAATGGTCAGGCGTATCTTTCATTAGAGCAATTTTATGTAGCGCCATGGTTAGATGATTTCTGGGGAGAGCTAGGCGTTGCTGCTAATGCGGGTGTGAATGCGCAAATCTGGCTGGATTGGCAGGCGCAAAGCATAACTGATGTATTTAGCAAGTTCACATTGGATGATATGGCTGTGCATTATCTGGATGCCTCTGTAAAAACATGGGCTCTGCAACGCCTGGACGGTGAGGTTTGGTGGCAAAAAAATGCTAACGGATGGCAGCTGGATATTAGAAATCTGGAATCGGTTCGAGACGGCAATATTTGGCCTAAACCGTCTGCTGTGAATGTGGTTATGTTAGACGCTAAAGGTGATTTACATATTCAAGCAGATTATTTGCGCATTGAAGGTATAACCTATTTAGCAGGTATGGTTGCGAGTGTTTATGATGCTAAAGATCCATGGCTGGCATTGTTGCATAAGTATAATCCGACAGGGGATATAAGCGACTTTGAAGCGACATTGCCCATTGATCAGCCTGAAAAAATAAATTTGCAGGCTGGTTTCGATCGCTTAGGTGCGGCATTGCCAGATTTGGAACCGAGCAAGGTGAGTAACTTGAGTGGTAGCGTGGAATATGCGGATGGTCATGCACGCTTAATGTTGAATTCGGACAATACTGAATTAGAGTTTAATAAATTATTTAGAGACACTATGAAATTCAATAAGGTTCATGGTGTAGTTGATGTTTTTAATCAACAGGATCAATGGAAAATACTGACAGATTCATTGGAAGTAAATTCACCGCATATAGAAACTGAAAACAGAATGCTATTCACCGTTTCAAATAATCAACAGCCATTTTTAGATTTGACAACAAAATTTAAAAATGGCGATGCACAATATGCAAGCCTGTATTTACCTGTGGGAATCATGGGTAAAAAAACAGTTGACTGGATAGACAAGGGGATAAAATCCGGCACTGTCACTCAAGGCGGATATCAGTTTTATGGTAATTTAAGCGATATGCCCTTCAGGGGAAATGAAGGTGTTTCTTTAGCCTTTTTTGAGTTGCAAAATGGGCATTTACATTATCTGGATAATTGGCCAGATATACAGGGAATAAATGCCACTTTACGTTTTGAAAACGAAAGTATGTTTATAAGAGGGCATAGCGGTAATACGTTTAATTCAGATATTGCCGATGCACAAGTATCAATTAATAGTTTCTTTTCACCTGTATTAGAGGTGAAGGGGAATGTGGATGTGGATCTCTCAGATATTAAGCGCTTTCTAAAAAGCAGTATATTCAAGAAAGGTAAAAAAACTTATATTGAGAATATTGATTTTATTGGTAATGGAAGTTTAGATTTAAATTTGTTTATACCTTTATCTAATAATGCCATTACAGAATGGGGCGGAAAGCTGTCGGTTGATGATGGGCAGCTGACATTGCTAAATGAAAATTATAAGTTTAACGAAGTATCCGGTGAGTTGAGTTTTGCTAATGCCTTCATAGAGTCTACACCTGTAACTGCAAAAATAGATGGTCGCTCAATTAATGCGAAGGTAGAAACAAGGCAAGTCGATGGAAAGCGGGATTATCATATCGATCTTGATGGCTATTTAAATTCTAAAACAGTCTTGTCTCCGGCTCCATCTATTAAAGAGTATATAGACGGTGATGCCAACTGGGATGTCAATATTGATATTGCTGGTTCAAAAGTAGAAAGTAATGAACTGGTTAGTATTGAGGTTTCTTCAGATTTAAAAGAAGTAGTGTCAAAAATACAGGGACCATTGTTTAAATCAATTGATCAATCTATGTCTCTTTTAATGAGTATTAAGGTGTTAGAAAATTCAGTCGTTAGCTATGATTTAGTATTGCCTGATAATAAGCATTTTAAATTAGATGAGCTAGATGAATACCGATATATCTATGCGGATACGCCAGGCATTAAAGGTACATTGAAACAATATAAGGCGAAAGGTACGCTGAAGCCTATAGAGGTGGATCTTGATTATTTCAATATAGATGACTTTTTACAAGGCGGAGAAAATGCCAGTAATGTTATAAAAAACTCAGCTTTGCAGGATATTATCCCAAGTGATTTACCAGCAATTAAATTCAAATCGAAAAATATGAAGTGGCAAAAATTTAATTTTCAGGAAGTCGAGTTCCTAACAAAGCCCAGCCAGTTAGGATTGGCTGTAGATAGCTTCCGAATTACTACGCCTGATTATACTGTAAACGGTAATGGCGGATGGTTTAAGGACTGGAATAAGCAGAACATAACCAGTTTGACAGCCATAGTTGATGTTAAAAACCTTGGTACGGCGCTGAAAAAGCTAGAGATAACTAATGATATAAAGAATATACATGGCAAGATTGACCTGAATTTAAAATGGAATGATATGCCGCATAATTTCAGTTGGGTAAATATGCAAGGCGATGGGAAACTAAATCTCAGAAAGGGTACATTTAAAAAAATTGATGCAGGTGTTGGCAGAGTGCTTGGACTGTTTAATTTAAAAACATTATTTTCACTGGATTTTGCTAATCAAGTGTCAAAAGGATTTTCATTTGATAAAATGAAAGGCACATTAGCTTTTAAAAATGGCAACGTTTATACAGATGATTTAGTTATTGAAAGTAAAGCCGCCGATGTATATATGAAAGGGCGTCTAGGAATTCGTGATCAGACGGTTAAACAGTTGGTTAAGGTAAGGCCACATGTTGGTTCGACCGTTGCTTTTGGTACAACGGTTGTGGCCGGGCCGGTTATTGGTGGGTTAGTTTACTTATTTCAGAAAGTTTTTAATCCAGATGCACTAACGGAATATGAATATAGTGTTAACGGTGATATAAATGACCCTGTGGTTACGTTGTTATCAGTGCCCAAATCGAAAAATTCAAAGCAAAATGAGGATGATCTTTAGTATGAACATAAAAAAGATGCTTATCTTGCTTATTTTTTTGATGTCTAGCAACCTAAATGCACAGTCATTTGGTATACAATTACAGGCAGAAACATGGGATGTTTCAAGGCATGGCGAGTTATTGATAAAGATACCGGAACTGTCTACCATTATTAATAAATGGGCAGAAGATACACAGCAAAAAATTGAGTTACGTTACCCCGGCGGAGAAGAGGGTGTGCTTTGGGTTGAGGAGTTTATGGATCGATTGGTATCTTTAGGTATTCCATCCCGCTCTATTCAGCTATTACCTGGCAGTAGTGCCGAAGATATAATTCATGTGGTTTTAATTGAGGCTATAAAAAACAATGAGTAAGATTGCTGCAATTCAGATGTCATCTGGTCCAAATATACAGGCTAACCTAGATGAGGCTGCAAAATTAATTGAACAGGCAACATCGCAGGGAGCCGAATTATTAGTGTTGCCAGAGAATTTCTCTCAAATGCCGACTACTGATCAGGAACGCGTATCCAGTGCAGAAAAGGCAGGTGATGGTTTTGTGCAAAATTTCCTCTCTACGCAGGCGAGTAAAAATAACTGTTGGATTGTCGGCGGAACTATTCCAATAAAGAGCAAGGAAGCAAACAAGGCATATTCCAGTAGCCTGGTTTTTGATGACAAGGGCGAACAAGTTGCACGATATGACAAAATACACATGTTCGACGTGCTTATCGAAGAAAATAATGAAACATATAACGAATCCGCAACCACCACAGCAGGGGAAGAAGTAGTTGTTATCGATACCCCGTTTGGTCGGCTCGGTTTAAGCGTGTGCTATGACTTGCGATTCCCTGAATTGTATAGAACGATGATAGATCAGGGAATGGAATTGTGTGCCTTGCCTGCGGCGTTTACGGCATTCACAGGGCAATCACACTGGGAGCCACTGATTCGTGCCAGAGCGATTGAAAATCAATGCTATATGATAGCTGCTGCGCAAGGCGGTTATCATCTGAATAATCGTCAAACCTATGGGCATAGTATGATTGTAAATCCATGGGGAAATGTTTTGGGTAGTGTGGGCACTGGCCCTGGTGTTGTTATTACAGAAATGGAAAGAAAAGTACTTGAAAGCGTAAGAAAGAATTTTCAAGTATTAAATCATAGACGTTTAAATTGCCGCATTGGTTAAGATTTTAAATTTTATTAAATAGCTAATTATTTACTGGTGCAACGATAAATCCAGAATTTATCGTTTATTGATTTGTGTATTTAAAAGCTAAATATCAAAAAATAAAATAGTCTTTGATGAAGTTTACAGGCTAACGTTTGCCATCTCCGCCCGCTTTCATTAATACCCAATCCATTGCACGCGTACTTAGCAGGCGTTTCAAATAGGCCATAATATAAGTTGGCTTGGTTACGTAATACCTTAATTGTGGTCGCTTAGCTTGCAGTGCATGCACGACTCTCTCACACACCGCCTCTGGCCCAAGCGTAAAGGGTGCCGCCGGCCCCTCTTTGTTTAAGCGTTCAACCATCGAATTGTAATTGTCTTTATGTATGCTGTTTGTGGCATCGATAAAAGTTTGAAATGCAGTGTAGGCATTTTTACGGAAGTCGCTTTCAATTGGCCCTGGCTCAATGAGGCTAATATGAATATTACTGCCACGCAATTCCTGGCGCAGTGTGTCGGTTAATCCCTCAAGTGCAAATTTGCTTCCATTATACGCGCCGCGGTATGGCATAGCGGCAAAACCAAGAATAGAACTATTTTGAATAATGCGACCAAAACCCTGTTTGCGCATCACGGGTAAAATAAGGTTGGTTAATTCAAAGGTGCCAAATACATTGGTTTCGAATTGTGCACGCAAGGCCTCACGGCTCAAGTCTTCTACTGCGCCTGGCAGGCCGTATGCGCCATTATTAAATAAGGCATAAAGTTCCCCGCCAGTCTGATCCAGCAGGCGAATGACCGCGTTTTTGATTGACACGGAGTCATCTAAATCGAGTTGCAGGCTGTTAAGCCCGAGTTGTTTGAGTTTTTCTACATCTTCCGATTTTCTGGCGCTAGCATATACCTGATAGCCCATTTTTTGCAGGTGTTGAGCGGTGTAGAGGCCAATGCCACTAGAGCAGCCAGTGATCAGAATGGATTTAGTATTGTTGTTTTTATCAGCTTGTGGAGTGTTCAATGTGAGCTCTTTTCGGGTTATTGGCTTTTATTTTGGTTTATCGTGGTATTTCATGCCGCACTCATTTGGCAGCAGGCCCTCGGGGCATTATAATACCGGCCTTTTCGTCTTCTCGCACTTCCTTGTTGCACAGTAGTTTTTTTCCTGTGATAAGCGTGTGTTAGGCCGTGGTAAACGTTACTTTATAACTCTGGAAAACATTATGCGCAGTCATTACTGTGGTCAGGTTGATGAAACTCTGGTCGATCAGGAAATAGAATTATGTGGATGGGTAAACCGTCGTCGTGACCATGGGGGCGTAATCTTCATTGACCTACGTGACCGCGAAGGTCTGGTACAGGTAGTTTTTGACCCGGACAAGCCTGAAATCTTCGCCCTGGCAGAACGTGTGCGTAACGAATATGTGCTGAAAGTAAAAGGCCGTGTGCGCCTGCGCGATGAAGCCGCATTTAATGCCAACCTGAAAAGCGGAAAAATTGAGCTACTCGGCCTTGAGCTAGAGGTATTAAATACCGCTGAGACACCACCATTCCAGCTGGATGATGTAGGCGTGAATGAAGATATCCGCCTGAAATATCGCTATATAGATTTACGTCGCGATGAAATGCAGCAGCGCATGCGCATGCGTTCGAAGGTAACGAGCTTTGTTCGCCGTTATATGGAAGACAATGGTTTCTGGGATATTGAAACGCCCATGTTAACCAAGGCAACACCAGAAGGTGCGCGTGATTATCTGGTGCCTAGCCGTACGCATCAGGGTGAATTCTTTGCTCTACCGCAATCACCACAGCTTTTTAAGCAGTTGTTGATGATGTCGGGTATGGATCGTTATTACCAGATCGTACGCTGCTTCCGTGATGAAGATTTGCGTGCAGACCGTCAACCAGAGTTTACACAGATTGATATTGAAACATCGTTCCTGGATGAAACCGGTGTGATGAAGATAACTGAAAACATGATTCGTGATTTATTCGCGCATGTTTTAGAGGTGGCATTGCCCGCTGAATTTCCACGCATGACCTATGAAGAGGCAATGAATCGCTTCGGTTCAGATAAGCCGGATTTACGTATTGATATGGAGCTGGTAGATATCGGCGACCTTATGGATAACGTGGAATTCAAGGTATTTTCTGGTCCTGCGAAAGATCCTAAAGGCCGCTTAGTGGTATTACGTGTGCCGGGTGGTGCAAAGTTAAGCCGTAAAGAAATTGATGGCCATACAGAATATGTTGGGCGTTATGGTGCGAAGGGCCTGGCGTGGATTAAGGTCAATGATGTCGCGGCGGGCCGTGAAGGTTTGCAATCGCCGATTGTTAAATTCCTGCCTGACGAAGTATTAGATGAAATTATCAAACGCAGCGGTACAGAAACCGGTGATTTATTATTCTTCGGTGCAGGTGATGCGAAGATGGTTAATGAATCCATGGGTGCACTACGCGTGAAGTTGGGTCACGATCTGGATCTTGTGTCTCGCGAATGGAAGCCATTGTGGGTTATCGATTTTCCAATGTTTGAGTGGAACGAGCGTGAAGAACGTTGGGATGCATTGCATCATCCATTCACTGCACCCAACTCAGAAGACCCTGCGGTACTTGAGGCCAGTCCAGGCGAAAGCCTGTCGCGCGCTTATGACATGGTATTGAACGGTTGTGAGCTAGGTGGCGGTTCGGTGCGTATACACAGCGTGGATATGCAGCAAAAGGTATTTGAAGTGTTGGGTATCAGCGATGAAGAGGCATCCGAGAAATTTGGTTTCTTATTGGAAGCATTGAAATACGGTTGTCCTCCGCATGCAGGTTTGGCTTTTGGTCTGGATCGTATGGTGATGTTAATGACAGGTGCGAGTTCTATTCGTGACGTGATGGCATTCCCTAAAACGCAAACAGCAGCATGTCCTTTAACAAGTGCGCCATCAGAAGTATCTGCAGCGCAGCTTAAGGAACTGAATATTCGTATTCGTAAGCCAGTCGCCGACAGCTAAATTTTTTAGCCTGATGTGAATAGCAAAAAAGCCACCGCATACGGTGGCTTTTTTTGTTTAATAACTATTTTATGCCGCTGAGACAGACGTAGCCCGACATTATTGCACTATCCCCCTTTACCCATTCAGGGATAGTGTTGTTTATTCCGTGTTACCGTTATTATAATGAGCTTCAATGATAACTATTTACGGGACCTTTGATGAGCGCCGTTGCTATCCAGCCTTATGCCTTACTTGATGATGAAGAGTGCGAACAACGCATTATTGCGGCGAAGCAAAAGCTGGGTGATCGTCTGGTTATTCTTGGTCATCACTATCAACGTGATGAGGTGTTTCATCATTCCGATTTTACCGGAGACTCACTAAAGCTGTCGCGCGCAGCAGCCGAATCAGAAGCTGAATATATAATATTCTGTGGTGTGCATTTTATGGCAGAGGTGGCGGATATCCTTTCGCGCCCAGATCAAATCGCCATGCTTCCCGATATGGCCGCAGGTTGCTCCATGGCGGATATGGCGAATCTCGCCAAAGTAGAAAAGGCCTGGCGAGAACTCTCCAGTGTTATCGAGCCGGATGAATGCGTAACACCCGTTACCTATATCAACTCTGCGGCGGACTTAAAGTCTTTTTGCGGAAGTCATGGCGGCATCGTGTGTACTTCTACCAATGCCAAACATGTTTTAGAGTGGTCATTTAATCAGCGTGAAAAAATTCTGTTTTTCCCCGATCAACATTTAGGCAGAAATACCGGTGCAGCCATGGGTATCCCATTGGAAGAAATGGTGGTGTGGGATTTTGATAAGGACATGGGCGGGCTCACAGTAGAGCAAATTAAAAATGCCAAAATGATTTTATGGAAAGGCTTTTGCTCGGTGCACCAAATGTTCACCCCGGAACAGATAGATAACTTTAAAGAAAAGTATCCCGAAACCATGGTGATTTCTCATCCCGAGAGCTCGTATGAAGTGTGTCAGAAATCAGATTATGTTGGCTCGACTGAATATATTATTAATACGATTCGTGACGCCGCGCCAAATACCCGTTGGTTGGTTGCGACTGAATTAAATTTGGTAAACCGCTTAAAAGATGATTTCGCACATCAAGGCAAGCAGGTGCATTTTATGTCACCCACTGTTTGCATGTGCTCAACCATGTTTCGTATTGATCCGCAGCATCTGGCGTGGATGCTGGAAAATTTAGTCGCGGGCAATGTGGTAAATCAAATTACAGTAGCAGAAGAAATTGCCAGAAATGCCAGGCTGGCACTGGATCGTATGCTTGAGGTTTCTCCCTGAGTTCCGTTTAGGCCTCGCGCGTGGCTGATTTTTTGCAGGTGGTGTGTTTATTTTATTCTGTTTAATAACTGTAAAATTCTCATCAGCAAATCCTGTGTTTTGACTGGTTTGCGGAAGCAGGCTGCGATTCCCATTTCTTTGTAATCATCCACATCACTCTGTTTGCTATTACCCGTGCATAGAATAATCGGCAGTGATGGTTTGATGCTTAACATTTGCTTTGCCAGGTGAGTCCCCAGTAGTCCGGGCATGGTTTCATCGGTAATCACCAGATCAATGGTTGCAGAATCTTTAGTAAAGTGTTCAATTGCCGCCTCTGGTGAATTGAATGTCACGACATCGGCGCCCTGGATCGTGAGGAATTCATCTAACATATCGGTCATCATTGTTTCGTCATCTATTAACATGATGCGACAGTTTGCGAGTGGCTTATCAGACAATTCTGCTGGTTGCTGAGCAGGCTTGCTGGCTGTAGAGCCATTGTCCTGTGGAAGTAAAATACGAATGCAGCTGCCAGTACCTGGTGCGCTCTCTACTATCAGGTGGCCACCCGCGGTATGCACCAGTCCGTGTACCACAGCCAGACCCATTCCGCTGCCCTTGCCAATATCCTTGGTGGTAAAAAACGGATCAAAAATTTTATTGCGTAATTCTGCAGGAATACCACTGCCGCTGTCAGTAATACTGATTTCTACGAAATCGCCGCTAAAGGCATGGTGGCAGGCGCTACAGATTTGATGGCTGATATGGCAAGGGCGAAGCAGGATATTAATGACACCATAGTCACCAATGGCATCTCTGGCATTAATGCCGAGGTTGAGGATCATCTGGTGCAGGTGAATAGACTGAATGCGCGCTTTGAGATCCTTGCCCTCTACGGCGTAATTTAATTCGATGGAGCTGGCAATTGAGGCGCGCAATAAGGTTACAACCTCCTTACATACCGGCTCTAGCAACGTTATGGGAAGCTCATCACCGATTTCGGGTTTATGACGACCAAACAGCATCAACTGGGAGATGAGTTCTTTGGCTCGGTCACTGGCATTGAGCACCTGTTGCAGGTAACGATCGGTATCTTTGGTCAGGCCTTTTTCCTGTAGCTGCATTTTGGCGAGTTCGGTATAACCCAACATAGCACCGAGTATATTATTAAAATCGTGAGCAATACCGGCGGTAAGGTGCCCCATTGCTTCCATTTTAGTTGCCTGTGTCAGTTGCTCGCGCAGCAGATGTGCCTCCTGCTCAATCTGTTTACGTTCGGTGAGATCTGTCATCACCATAAAAAAGCCCTGTACTTCAGCGTTGCTATCGATATCGGGCAGGACATGTATTAAGCCCTGTAAAGGCGTAGCATCAGCCGATAATAATGATGTTTCAAAGGTGGCCTGATAACCAGATAAAGCCTGTTTGAAATAAGGTTCAGCATGCCGATAAAAATCATCGGGCAGGCATTTCTGTTGTGTTTTTCCCAGAACTTCCTTCTCTGGTATACCAAACCAGCGCTCAAAGGCCGTATTAACAAACAGGTATCGACCTTCTCGATCAATGCGCGCCACGGGGGACGGAAGTATATCGGTGATCTGCCGAAGCTGGTTTTTGCTATCGGTTAGTGCCTGTTCATTTTCATGTATGGTATCCAGCATTAAGTCCACGCCATCTGCCAGATGACCAATTTCATCATCACGTTGTAATCGTGCGCGGAGTTCGCGTTGTCCTGCACGGGTGCCATCTGCTACAGCGACAACTTTGGCCAGCCCTCTGGTCAGGCCTCGTGCCATCCAGTAGGCAAAAAAGCTGCCGATCAGTATGGCAGCCAGCGTATAGAGCATGCCATCGCGGGTAATGCGATACAGGCCGTCGGTAATGGTGCTCTGATTAACCCCAACGCGGGCCCAGCCAATTAGTTCTTCATCGATCAAAATGGGGTAGGCCGCATCAATTAGTTGCGTATTGGATAGTAAAACCTGAGCCTCCGGTGCAGCGGATAGCAGCTGTTTGCTGACGCTGTCATTTGGGTAGAGGCCGCGTTTACGTTTGTCACTGTGCCCCAGAACCTCTAAAAATGGCGTCAGCACCATGGCATATTCCAGCTCGGGATAGCTTGCGTTTGCCTGTAGAACTTCGTCCAGGCCGACAATGTCACGCGCCAGTACCCAGGAGGTGCTGTTTGCCGCCAGGGTTTCTGCCAGTGCCAGGGTCTGTTTCTGTCCCTGATGCGAGAGGAAATCCCGTTGCCTTTCTACCAGGTCAACGATAAATAGCGTCATCATCACGGCATGTACCAGTGCAATACCCAGCATCAACTGGTTGCGGATGGAGCCGGTCAAAAATCTGCGGAGACGTTTAATCATGCTTTAGTTTAGTCTTCATGGGGCATCAACCGGACCTATTTGTGATTCGTATTGCGTAATAAATACACGCACAGGCCGGTAGGTCCCATTGTCTGCGGGAATAAAGGCCGTCAGGTCCATATTATCCAGCACAATCTGCCCCTCGGTGGTTTGCCGCATATTAAACAGTGTCTTCGCCACACGGCTAACCAGCTCAGTAGGAATATCATCTCGTGCCATCAGAGAGTTATCGGGCAGGGCTTCTGTTTTCCAGATGACTTTTAATTCGCTAGCCAGTGCGGGCTGTTGCTGTTGAAACATCCGCCAGGCCGGGGGGTAGGCGGTGCCCGCAGCCACTGCACCCATTTGTATATTCAGTAATGAGGATTCCATGGAGCCAACATAGCGTGGCTGTATATCGGTTTTTACGTTTAAGCCATGCTCATATAAAAAGTACTTGGGCATAATGGTGGCGGCAAGTGCGGTGGGGCCGGGAAAGCTTATGGCTTTGCCGCGTAAATCGGCGACTGTGTGAATATTACTGTTGTTGCGCACCAAAATCAGTCCGCGTAAATCTCCCTGATTGCCCATCTGTCCAAAAACATGGTAACCCATATCTATGGCGCGCAGGGTGCCGTAAGGGTTGGGAAGGACAAAATCAAAATGACGTTGCTCGACCTTGTTATCAAAACTCTGAAAATTGCGCGAAGCCTCAAAAATAAAATGTACATCGGGTAGTTGTTGGTTCAGGTAATTCACCATCGGGCCAAACACTTCGCGCAATTTTTTTGGGTTGCGTTGTGGGTGTACGCCGAAAATATAAACCTTATCAGATGACGGTGAGCTTGCAGAATATGCGGGTTGATAGCTTTCTGAGGGACTTCTATCGCAGCCGCTTATCGAGCTTAAAACGGACAAACCTATTATCAGATAGACCAGAGTCGTTCGTATGCTATAGAAATTTATAATCATATCGTTATTATTTAAGGGGGGGTATATATATGAAAAAAGGTGGTTAATTCACCTCTCGGTATTCAATACAAAGTGTAGTCAACAATGTTTTACTTCGCTGGTTTATTCGTGGCGGCAAGCATGCGCAGAAGTTAATATGTTTTTAGTCGCGATTTCAGGCATCATCAGGCTACGTATATAGTGTATAAATAGCATTAACTTATTTTTTTTAGGTACTTTGTAGCACATGACAGAAGCAGTCGTACTCATACACGGCATATGGATGAATGGAATAGAAATGTTTCGCCTGCGTCAGCGCCTGACACAGGCGGGTTATGAATGCCATTTGTTTAAATACAAATCTATAAAATGCTCACCAGAAGAAAATGCAGAGCACTTATATAAATTCCAGCGCTCAATTAATGCCCCCGTTGTGCATTTTGTTTGCCACTCGCTTGGTGGCCTGGTGCTGTTGCACCTGTTTGATAAACATATTGTGGAGAAAACAGGTCGAGTCGTCTTTTTAGGCGTGCCGGTAAATGGCAGTGAAGTGGCCAGGCGACTTTCAAACACCATGATGACGCGTTGGGTGGTGGGTAAGAGTATTGAGCATGGTTTGTTAGGTGATCGACCGATGTGGAAAAAATGGCGAGATCTGGGCGTAATATCAGGTGATTTTCCACTGGGGGTGGGTTTGGTTTTTGGTGGGCCACCTTTACCGCACGATGGAACCGTCTCGGTAGAAGAAACCTACTTAGGTGGAGCAACAGATTATCTAACGCTAAATACAACGCATTTAGGTTTGTTGTATTCAGAGAGGGCGGCGATGCAGGTGATTACCTTTTTGCGTGCCGGTAAGTTTGGTGATGAGGCGGGTGAGTTATTGTTTGATGCTACGTAACTGAATATCGTCAAATAGCTCCATAGGTGACGGTTTATTATAATAATAACCTTGTGCATAATCCACACCCATTTCTTTTAGTAGATTACTAATATCTTCATTTTCAACAAACTCGGCAATGGTTTTCAGGTTCATGGTGTGACCAATGGAATTGATGGCTTCGACCATAACCCGTGCAACTTCATCTTCAGCAATTTTACGTACAAACATGCCGTCTATTTTTAAATAATTGATAGGTAAGCTTTTTAGGTAGGCAAATGAGCTGAGCCCGCTGCCAAAATCATCCAGTGCGGTGTAACAACCCAGTGCCTGTAATTGAGTTAAAAATTCTGTGGCATTTTGTAAATTGGCAATAGCCGAGGTTTCGGTTATTTCAAAACACAGGCGATGTTGATCTATATTACTTTCAGATAATATTTTGATCGCTTGCTTTGCGAATTTATTATCGGCCAAACTTTGTCCGGAAAGATTAATGGCGTATACAGAATCGCTGGTATCTTTTTGTAGTTGATTTATTACATTGTCAATAACCCATTCATCAATTTTAGGCATCAGGTCATAGCGTTCTGCAGGTGGTATAAATGCCATGGGTGGAATGACTTCACCTCCTTCGGCCACCATGCGAATCAGAACTTCACGGTGTATTCTCTTATCCATATTTTTATGCAGTGGGCAAATATCCTGTGTGTAAAGTATGAAACGGTTTTCTTTTAATGCGTCGTTAATGCGATTGACCCACTGGGTCTGTTCACGTTTTTCAGTCACGTTCTCATCGTCATAAGTTACTGTGTGGAATCTGTCTCGACCTTCATGTTTCGCCATATAACATGCGGTATCAGCCGCATGATATAAGCTTTCATAGTTAGAAACCTGTGCCGGGGCATCAACCAGGCCTATGCTGGCGCCAATGCGAAATGCCTTGTTACCCCATACAAATTGATATTCTCGAATATTACATAAAATATTTTCGACAATAATCTCTGCATCCTCGGTATTTATGTTGGATAAAAATATGGCGAACTCATCACCACCAATACGTGCAAATAAATCCGATTGTCTCAATACGAGTTTTATTTTTTGTGAAATTTGTTTTAAAAGTTCATCGCCAGCAGCGTGGCCCAGGGTGTCGTTAACAATTTTAAAACGATCTAAATCCATCACACACAATGCATGGGTGGTGCCTTCAGAAAATAAGGTTAATGATTGTTCGACTTTATTTTCAAACTCACGACGATTGAGTAAGCCAGTTAACACATCGTGGCGCGCCTGATGATCTATACGTTTGGCTAAGTATTTTTCCTTACTGATATCCTGGAAGGTGGTGATGGTGCCGAGTATATTATTAAAGGTATCCTGGATGGGGGCCATGGTTTGGGAAATACCAATAATCTCATCATTGGCATTATATAAAACGATGTCATTTGATGGCACGTTGTAATTGCCGTCTTTCAGGTAATTAACAATACAATCGGCAAGCCAGCGCTGATTAACTTCATCATAGGCCTTAAAAATTTGCGTGATAGGTTTGCCAGAAACATCGTGGGTGATGTAGCCGGTTATTTTTTCTGCCACGGGATTAAGGTAGTCGACTCTGCCATTTTCATCAGTAGTGATAACGGCATCGCCAATACTTTTTAGAGTAATTTGTGCCTTTTCTTTTTCAAAAAATAGCTCGCCTTCAATTTTGCTGCTGCGACGAATAATGTATGCCGTAACGAATAAGGCTAATAAAAATATGGTGGTAAATAAGGTGAGCTGAAGTTTTCGCGCATATTTAAACTGTGCCGATGCCTCTTCCCGGGAATTAAAAATAAGGTTCTTTTGGTAATTTAGCAGCTGCATAAAATGGTCGACAATGACGCCCTGGCGAGCGTAAACATCTTTCACCGTCATTTTTTGCGATTGTGCGATCATTACAGGGTCATCACTTAAGGCAAGTGCGGCGGCTATTTTTTGTTTGGCGTGAGTTTCAGCCGCCGCTTTGTTAATTGCTTTTGCAATGATTTTCTCTTCACTATTTAGGCCTAGCTTATGTAGTTCATCACGCAGTACGGTAAATTGCGTGGCATGTCTATTTAGCTCCATGCTGATGTCGTCTTTTTTGAAGGGGTCTTCTTCATAGCTCATTTCAAGTGTAAGCCGTGTACGTGTGCGTGCCTGTTCAATTAACTTAACAATGAGTTCCATTTTGTCGCTGGCACGACTGTTGTCTTGAATGGAATCGTATGAAATTTGTGTTTGCTGATAACTGCTATAGGCAAAAAAAGTGAGTAGCAATATGAGAAAGCCAAACCCTAAAGCCAATATATAAATGGATTCAGATTTACGTAAAATGGGTGTTTGCATTATCCAGCCGCTTAAATGATTTTGTTATAGTTATATTTATAATTGTGATTATAGTTTATGAGCAGAGAATAGCATGATATCGAACGATTTTAAGTTGTTGATTCTAGGCGGTGTTTGGGAAGAAACACAGAAATGAGTGATACCGCACATAAAGGACACTGGATAGCCACAAGCAGGCTTGCAGCCCAGATGTTTGGTAAATCCAGCCGGATAATACCGTACCGATTAAGCGGCCGACTTTTTTCCCGTAAATATCAGGTGCAATAGATTGCATTGTGCTGTAGCTAATAATCCATGTGCCGATAAAGCTACCTACCGATATAAATGCCCAGCCCAGCTGGCTGTTTAGACACACGGGCAATGCAATCCTGGCCCAATGTTCATGCTGTTGTTGAGGCTGAGTCGAGCACCGAGCCAGCCACCAAACAAATTGGTAATGACGCCAGATACTTCATAATATAAAAACAGCATGGCAATGACGATGTAATTGCCGGTAACTAATAAGTATTGGCGTAGTTGTGGCGATAAGTTGCTTATTATTATATTTATCTGCTGATTTTATTTTGAGGGCTAGTAGCCTGGCAATGCTAGTTGTTTACCTATAACTGCTTAGTCCACAATGCTAAACTCTGTGCCAATAGGTATTCACTCGTAATAGTCCTGTGTATTGGGTTTATGTATAAATTATGACCAGAAAAAGCAAAGCAGGTTTAGTGTGACAACACGTATTTTGGGTATAGATCCGGGCTCCAGACAAACAGGTTATGGTTTGATTGATTCTGATGGTCGTCATTCAGAGCACGTGGATAGTGGCTGTATTTACGTGAAAGGTGAAAGCTTTGCGGATCGATTAGGTTATATTTTTCGACAGGTTAGTGAGCTGATTACAGAGTTTCAGCCAGATGAATTATCTATCGAATTGGTGTTTGTGAACAAAAACATCGACTCGGCTTTGAAGCTGGCACAGGCGAGGAGTGCGGCAATTTGTGCAGGTGTTAATGCCGGTTTAAGTGTACATGAGTATGCGCCTAAAGCGATTAAGAGCGCGGTGGTGGGTACAGGCAACGCGACAAAAGAGCAGGTGCAGCACATGATGGCAATGATGCTTAAACTGGAAAAAGGCTTACAGGCCGATCAGGCAGATGCCCTGGGTATTGCATTATGCCATGCGCATAATCGCGGCCTGGCAGGTAAAATAGCCTTGCCCACGCGTAGAAGAAGTAGTGGGCGTTGGTTGTCGTTAAAATAAGTTAATGTATTACCTGCTGTGTCAGTTTAAGGCTGTAGGCTTTCAGCTACATAAATGTAAAGAGAAAATATAAAAACATGATCGGTAGAATTCAGGGCAAAATTATAGACAAGCAACCCCCGCAGTTATTAATTGATGTACAAGGTGTGGGTTATGAAATTGACGCGCCTATGTCGACTTTTTACCAACTGCCAAACCTGGGTGAGCTGGTGACATTACATACCCATTTAGTGGTGCGTGAAGATGCCCAATTGCTATATGGATTTGCCTCATTGTCTGAACGTGGTCTATTTCGAACACTGATCAAAATTAATGGCGTGGGTGCCAAATTGGCCTTAACGATTTTATCAGGCATGAACTCGAATGAGTTTGTTGGCTGTGTGCAAAATAACGATGCAGCTGCTCTGGTACGCCTGCCCGGTGTGGGCAAGAAAACCGCAGAACGTTTGATTATTGAGTTGCGTGATAAGCTAAAAGATCTGGTGCCGAATACGGATAATACGCTTAGTGCTGCAGATATGCTGATGACCACAGGGGCAAGTTCACCGGTGGCGGATGCGGTGAGTGCGTTGATATCGCTTGGCTATAAAGAGGCCGAGGCGAGTCGTATGGTACGCGGCATAGATACCAATGAGCTGGGCACCGAAGATATTATCCGCCTGAGTTTGCAAGCGGCGGTGAAAAAATAAGCGATGAATGAGCGAATTATTACTGCGCAGCAATCAACCGATGATGAGGGAATCGATCACGCGATTCGCCCCAAATTACTCGCGGACTATTCAGGCCAGCCGGCGGCATCTGAACAGCTGGATATTTTTATTCCGGCGGCACGTAATCGTGGTGAGGCGCTCGATCACCTATTAATATTTGGTCCGCCGGGCCTCGGTAAAACCACGCTGGCGCATATCGTCGCGAACGAAATGGGCGTGAACTTGCGCCAAACCTCAGGGCCGGTGCTTGAAAGGCCTGGTGATTTAGCCGCGTTATTAACCAATCTTGAACCCCATGATGTGTTGTTTATTGATGAGATACATCGACTAAGCCCTGTGGTAGAAGAGGTTTTATATCCGGCGATGGAAGATTATCAGCTGGATATTATGATCGGAGAAGGCCCGGCCGCACGTTCCATTAAATTAGATTTACCACCGTTTACACTGGTGGGTGCAACAACGCGTGCAGGCTCTCTTACCTCCCCGTTACGTGATCGCTTTGGTATTGTGTTGCGGCTGGAGTTTTATAACACCACTGATCTTTGTTCAATTGTACAGCGTTCGGCGCAAATATTAGGGGTTGAGTTAGATGTTGAAGGCGCTGCAGAAATTGCCCGCCGCGCGCGAGGAACACCGCGTATTGCCAATCGTTTATTACGCAGAGTGCGGGATTACGCAGAAGTAAAGGCCGATGGGAAAGTGGATAAGTCTGTTGCGGCACGCGCATTGGATATGCTTAAAGTCGATTCATATGGTTTTGATAATATGGATAGAAATTTACTCTCTACCATAATTGAAAAATTTGAAGGTGGTCCGGTCGGTGTAGAAAATCTGGCAGCGGCTATTGGTGAAGAAAGAGATACCATTGAAGATGTGATTGAACCTTACTTGATCCAGCAGGGGTTTTTGATGCGTACACCACGTGGGCGTGTGGCCACGGCGAATGCCTATCGCCATTTGGGCTTGAAGCCACCAGGAAATGCAGATATTCCGACTGCTGAAAGTGACTAGCTTCTGTGGTTGTTTGGCTTATAAATTTTAAGCTTTGTATGAGAAAATAACTTTTAAATGATTAATTAAACGGGGCTTATAAAATTAAACCTGTGTCACAATACAGGTGGGTCAGCGCATTACAATATGTCGCGAGTATTTACATAATATTTATCAGGTATAAAAATGAACTTTAAATGGCCGGTGCGCGTCTATTACGAGGATACCGATGCTGGTGGTGTGGTATTTTATGCCAATTACCTGAGCTTTATGGAACGAGCACGAACAGAATACTTACGCCATTTTGGCTTTGAACAAGATCAGCTAAATGAACAAAAAAACACTATTTTTGCAGTGCGCTCAGTGCAACTAGATTACTTAAGCCCCGGCCGATTCAATGATCAGTTAATTGTAACGGCAAAGATCATAGAGCTTAAAAAAGCCAGTATGTTATTTGAACAAAAAATCTACCGCCAAAATCAGTCAGAGAAAATTCTTTGCCAGGGGGAGGTTCGCATCGCGTGTTTACGCGCAGATACTTTTAAGCCCATGGCAATACCCGATGTACTTTCAGAGGTCGTTTCTGATGCTATGTCTAAATCAATAACGGAGGTCGCAGGTGTCGACTGATTTATCGCTAATAACCCTTATCGCAGAAGCCAGCATTCTGGTGCAACTAGTGATGCTTGTGTTGGCTGCCGCATCGGTAGTGTCCTGGTTCATTATTTTCCAGAAAAATAAATTAATAAAAACAGTATCAGCGGAAGCGGTACGTTTTGAAGATGAGTTTTGGTCAGGCGGTGACCTGAGTGAACTTTATACCCAGCTTAGTCGGCGTCGACTAGAGCGTGAAGGTATGGAAAAAGTATTTGAGACAGGCTTTGCTGAGTTCGCGCGTTCGTATAAAACCACGACGGATCCTGCCTTTATGATGGCGAGTATTCAGCGCAGCATGAAGGTGGTATTGTCACGCGAAGAAGATAAGTTAGAGGCGAATCTTTCGTTGCTTGCCACTATTGGTTCTACTAGCCCTTATGTGGGTTTATTCGGTACGGTATGGGGCATAATGAATTCATTTACGGCACTGGGCGCGGTACAGAATGCATCTTTAAATATGGTTGCACCGGGTATTGCAGAGGCCTTAATTGCAACGGCAATGGGCCTGTTTGCGGCGATTCCTGCGGTGGTTGCCTATAACCGTTATTCAGACCAGGTTGATCGTTTGCTCGGTCGATATGAAAACTTTATGGAAGAGTTCACGACCGTATTACAACGCCAGTCGCAAAAACAGAAAAGCAGTGAAATGCCAAAAGCAGATCAGACGAAGCAAGAAAAAAATCTTCAACAGGCCAACGGATCTACCACAGAAGTAGAGGCTGGTTAAAGTGGCATCTAGTCGTCGTAAGCGTCGAGCTATTTCAGAGATCAATGTGGTTCCCTACATCGATGTGATGATGGTGTTGCTGGTTATCTTTATGATAACGGCGCCCATTGTGCAACAGGGTGTGGAGATAGATCTGCCACAGGCAGCAGCAAAATCAATGTCGCCTGATGAGGATGAACCGGTTGTTCTGTCCGTGGATAGTAAAGGTGATTTTTATTTAGATATAGGCGATAAACCCGATGAGCCAATTGATGCGCAACTTATGGTGAATCGTATAGCAGCAGTGCGTCAGCTTAAGCCTAATATCCCTGTGTTAGTACGTGGTGACCGTAATGTTGGCTATGGTCGTGTTGTCGATGCTATGGTGTTGTTGCAAAAAGCCGGTGTAGAAAAGGTTGGATTAATGACAGAGCCAGCTATAGAGCAGCCAGATAGTTAATATGCACGCTAGCTTAATTTCTCAGATTAAAAATCACCCGCGATTCTTTTTTTTATCGATTGCGGTGCATGTGATATTACTGATAATAGTCACCATTAGCCTGAGCCAGCCTTCAGCACCTAAGTTACCTACGGCCAAAAAGGTAGATACGGTGAAGGCGGTGATTATTGATGCGAGCGTAGTAAAACAGGAAATTCAAAAAATAAAACAGGCGGAAGAAAAAAAACGCAAACAGGAAGTCGCGCAAAAAAATAAATTAGATCGGCAAGTCAGCAAGGCGCGCGAGCAGCGTAAAAAAGAAGAAAGGCGTTTGGCAGATTTGCAGCTAAAAGAAAAAAAACGCAAGCAGGCATTAGCTAAAAAAGAAAAAGTAGAGCGCGATAATAAGAAAAAAGAGCTGGCCAAACTAAACAAGCAACAGGAAGAACTGGTTAATAAGCGAAAGGCCGAAGAGAAAAAACTGGCTGATATAGCGCAAAAACGTAAGGCCGCAGAAGCTGCAGCAGAAGCTGAAAAGAAAAAGTTGGCGGCAGAAGCAGAAAAGAAAAAGTTAGCTGCCGAAGCCAGTGCCAGACGTAAGGTACAAGAGGCAGAAATGCGTCAGCAAATGCTCGCAGAAGAGCGACGTATGGCGAAACAGTCGGCTGAGAATCAAAAGTTACTGGCGCAATATGTTTACCAGATTCAGAGAAAAGTTGAGGCAAACTGGAATGCGCCGGCAAGTATGACCAAGGGCTGGTCGTGTGAAGTTTTAGTGCTACAAAATCGCTTTGGCGAAGTACAAAATGTACAGATGAAAAAATGCACTGGTAGTGAGGCATTTAAGAGCACGGTTGAAAGAGCGGTTCGTAAGGCCTCACCATTACCAGAAGCACCTAATAACGATATATTTGAGAAGAAACTGAATTTTATTTTCAGGCCTGATGTATGAAAAAAATATTAATTAACACTTTTTTGATAATGACTTTAATGCAAACTGCGCAGGCAGCCTTGCGTGTTGAAATAACCAAGGGTGTCGAGGGTGCTGTGCCTATTGCTATCATACCCTTTGAACGCACGGAGAAAAATGCCAAAGTTGTGTCGGTTGTATCGGAAATCGTCACATCTGATTTGCTGCGTAGCGGACAATTTTCACCGATTGATAGTGATAAGCTTATTGCCCGGCCTCGTGCATTAGAGGATGTTAATTACAAGCTTTGGCGAGTAGCGGGCGTAGATCATCTGGTTATAGGCTCATTAAAAGTCATACAGAATAATCAATACGAAATCAGTTTTCGCCTGCTAGATGTTTTTAAAGGAACGCAGGTATTGGGTTATCAGTTTTCCGCCACTGATCGTAGTTTACGTAGTATCAGCCACCATATCAGTGACTTGATTTATGAGTCAATTACAGGAACCAAAGGTGCGTTTGATACAAAAATTGCTTATGTAACATCAGAGCGTAAGCAGGGTGCTCAGCCATCGTATAGCCTTCAGGTTGCAGATACGGATGGTCATAATTCGTTATCGGTATTGAAATCAACACAGCCGATCATGTCTCCCACCTGGTCGCCCGATGGCCGGCAACTGGCTTATGTCAGTTTTGAAAAGCGTAAGTCGGAAATATATGTGCAGGATTTGTACACGCAAAAGCGCCGCAAGCTCACTTCATTTGAGGGTATAAATGGTGCACCCGTCTGGTCGCCAAATGGGAAAAAACTGGCCCTGACCTTATCTAAAGGTGGCAATCCCGATATTTACATTTTAGATATTCAAACAAAAAAAATGAATCAGTTAACAAAGCATTGGGGAATTGATACGGAGCCGGCCTGGATGCCGGATGGCAGTGAACTGGTATTTACCTCGAGTCGTGCAGGCAAGCCACAAATTTATCGTGTATCGAGTAATGGTGGTGAGCCCAAACGTTTAACGTTTAGTGATAGATACAGTGCCAGCCCTGAAGTTTCCAGTGATGGTCGTACGCTGGTGTTTGTGCAAGGCGAGGGTAATGTTTTCAAAATAGCTAAGCAAGATTTGCAGTCGGGTTATGTGGAGCTATTAACCGATGGCCCGTTAGATGAGTCACCGAGCTTTGCACCAAACGGCGGCATGATTTTGTATGCCTCTACAGATAAATACCAGGGTGTGTTATCAGCTGTCTCATCGGATGGGCGTTTTAAGCAGAAGCTTGTTTTGTCCGAGGGCGACGTAAGAGAGCCTACATGGGGGCCTTTTAAGCATTAAAGAATGAGTTATATTTAACATAACTCGTGTGTGGTCGGCTGTATAGTGTTGTGGAAAATTTGCATAGTTTTTGCTTTAAAGAATTAAACGTTAATTATAAATAATGAATTTTATGAACAGGTATTGGAGAAATCAAATGGTGGCAAGTAAATTATTACCGGTATTAATGCTAGCGAGTTCGTTAGTGGCATGCGCGCCAGACAATGTAAAAGATGCGGATTCGTCTGCTGGTACAACCATGCAATCAGCGGATGGTGTGCAAATGGGCGGATTGAATGGCGTGGACTCGACTGAAGGTAGCTTTCTATCGGGTATGAGTGTGTCTTATGAAAAGGCAGCAATTAATGATGCTGGCAATGTTCTGATCGAGAAGACTATATATTTCGATTATGACAGCGATCAAATAAGCGAGGATTATCAAACATTAATTGCACATCACGGCAAATATTTGGCCGCTAATTCAGATATGCGTGTGCGTCTGGAAGGTCATGCGGATGAGCGTGGTAGCCGTGAGTACAATGTGGCGCTTGCGAATCGTCGTGCACAATCGGTAAGGCGTCTGGTTTTGTTTCAGGGTGCTAGTGCCGACCAGGTTGAAGTGATTAGCTATGGTGAGGAAAAGCCTGTAGCCCTTGCGCATGATGAAGAGTCATGGCGCTTAAATCGTCGTGTTGAGCTGGTGTACGAAGCACGTTAATATAGTGCCAAGTTTTTGTGCATTATTCAGGCTTCATTGGATTATATAAATTAAGCATGAGTTTGCCAGGCAAGCTCATGCTTTTTTGACCAAATGAACCCCTGATAAAGCCATATTATTTGCTTTTTATTACTTAACATTAACATGCCTGTAGGCCAAATATATGTCATTCAATCCGACCATGCGTGGTTCTAGTTTTTTGATTCTCACAGCACTTCTTACCACTGCAAGTACTGCTTTATACGCCGAAAGCGGTATGAGTGCCGAACAACGCCTGGGGCGCCTGGAAAATTTGCTGGGTAGTCAGGTGCTAATGGAGCAGGCTCAGCGAGTAGAGCAAATTCAACAAGAGCTAACCAGTTTACGTGGCTTGCTAGAAAGTCAGGAAAATCAGTTGAGCTTAATCAAACAGCGTCAACGTAATTTGTATCAGGATATCGATCGGCGTTTAAATGATCTTGAAATTAAAGGTGGTGGCGCTTCAGGGTCGAATGCTGCTTCGCTCACCGAGGAGTCTGCAGATTCGCTTGATGCGCTAGCATCACCAGTAGCGCCACCTTCAAGCTCAGCTGGTTCAGGTTCCTCAGCAAATGCTGCGCCCTCATTATCTAATGATAAAAATGGCAAACAGGCTTATACCCAGGCATTTAATACCTTGAAAGAGGGTCGATATAAGCAGGCGATAGATGAATTTAAAGCCTTTCAGAAAAACTATCCAGAGAGTGCCTATGGCGCGAATGCGCAGTATTGGCTGGGAGAGACATACTCAGTTTCGAGAGATTACAAAACAAGCTTGAGTGAGTTTCAGCGAGTGGTTAGTGAATATCCAACTAGTAACAAGGTTGAAGGCGCGATGTTAAAAATAGGCTTTACCTATTATGAAATGCAAGACTGGGTATCGGCTAAAGAGGCTCTGGAGCTTGTTATTAATAAATACCCGGGAACAACCGTTGCTCGGAAAGCAAAAGAACGTTTGCAGCGTATGAAACGTGAAGGGCATTAGTCGTTATATCAACAGAGAACGTCGCTATGTCGTCTGATGCATCGCAAACGGAGCACCGTTTACGCATTACCGAGATTTTCTATTCTCTTCAGGGTGAATCATCCTTTGTCGGTATCCCCACCGTTTTTGTACGCCTGACAGGCTGCCCGTTGCGTTGTGGCTATTGCGATACTGCATATGCCTTTAGCGGTGGCGACTGGATGGAGCTAGCGGATGTGTTACAGCAGGTGAGGGAATATAAAGCGGCCTACGTGTGTGTAACGGGTGGCGAGCCTCTGGCGCAACGTAGTTGCGGTGAATTGCTCAGCGCGCTATGTGATGAAGGCTACAGTGTATCGATTGAAACATCCGGTGCAATGGATGTATGTAATGTTGATCCCCGAGTTTATCGAGTAATGGATATTAAAACACCGGGGTCTGGTGAGGAATCCAAAAATCGTTATGAAAATATTCAGTGTTTAACACAAAGTGATGAAGTTAAGTTTGTGTTGTGTGGCCGTGAGGATTACGACTGGGCGAAAACAGTCATTGAAGAGCATAAGTTAATAGACAAATGTCAGGTGTTGTTGTCACCAGAGCATGTAGGTGTGCAGCCGAGTGATCTGGCTGACTGGATCATTGAAGATAAATTAAATGTACGTTTTCAATTCCAGTTACATAAGTATTTATGGAACAACGAGCCAGGTCGTTAAATTAGTTGGTGTGTTGATGATTTGCTAAAGCATCAGCGTAGAGAGTAAAGAATAGAATTAGTGACAATGAGTAATATAAAGAAAAAAGCAGTTATATTAGTTTCTGGTGGATTAGACTCGGCAACGGTATTGGCAATGGCTCAGACAGATGGCTATGAGTGCTATGCATTAAGTTTCGATTATGGCCAGCGACACTGTGCGGAGTTGCTGGCGGCTAAAAGAATAGCCGAGATGTTTAATGTGACTGAGCATCGAGTATTGCATCTGGATTTAAATCAGTTGGGTGGCTCAGCGCTAACAGATACCCGTATTGACGTTCCTACTGTGCATGAAGAGGGTATTCCTGTTACTTATGTGCCGGCTAGAAATACGATCTTTTTATCAATGGCATTGGCGTGGGCTGAAATTCTCAAGTCTGACGATATCTTTATAGGAGTTAATGCGGTCGATTATTCGGGTTACCCCGACTGCCGTCCAGAATATATTAAAGCATATGAGTTGATGGCCAATTTGGCAACCAAGGTTGGCGTAGAAGGTAACCATTTGCGAATCCATACTCCGCTTATTGATATGACTAAAGCAGAAATCATTCAGGTCGGTTTACAGAAGGGTGTAGATTACTCGCTGACGGTTTCTTGCTATGCGGCAGATGAACAAGGCAGGGCTTGTGGGGAATGTGATTCCTGTCGCTTAAGGAAGAAGGGCTTTGAAGATGCTGGACTGGTCGATCCGACTATTTATCAGGCATAGGCCATTACTTAAATCTAATGCAAAAATATTACGTTTTTTAAGCTTGTAATTTTAGATGGATAAGGTAACATACGCGCCTTCCTGAAGAGGCAAACAAAACAACGTTTGAAACAATACAACCCAGTTATGGGCCGTTAGCTCAGTTGGTAGAGCAGTGGACTTTTAATCCATTGGTCCCGCGTTCGAGTCGCGGACGGCCCACCATATTTTAAAAAGCCTGTCATTTATGACGGGCTTTTTTTATGCGTAAATATAAATATCTGAAGCAAAAAAAAGCCCGGCATATAGCCGGGCTTTTTTATACATGGTGAGATGGTTTACTTACGTACACCAGGACCGTTTAGAACCAGTCCATTACTCATATATGTATGGAAGTACTCAAGAGCACGATACTCTTTGCTTTGCGCTTTAAATGGCTTAGCACGTACTTGTTTGTTACAGCCACCATAACGGCGATGTAATGTACCCATGCCAGCCCACTTATTACGGTATACAGGGAAATGTGTAGTTTGGCCTAAAGCAGGGCTTAGGATATCTGCACGAATTTTGTTACCCGCATTGTAGTAATGGCAATCTGCGCATGACATATTTAGCTGGCCGCGTTTGGCATAAAAATGCTTTTTGCCTTGCTCATACCACTGCATTGACTCAGGTGTATCTACAATTTTAACATTGCCTTTGGCGCCACGTGACTGATATGAAAGATAGGCAGATAAATGCGCTATTGGGCCTTTCTTATACTTCAGTGGTTTTTCACCATTGCTCGTACGGCATTCGTTAATGGCTAATTCAACCGTAATCACTTCATTGCGCTTTTGGTCAAAGTAAGGGTAGTTTTGAGTCATGCCTTTCTTTGCGTTTGGAAAGCAGCTAGCGTACGTTTTGCCATTTTTAAATGGTGCATTGAACAAAGTTTCACCTTTGTCGATAGCGATTTCATAAGGAGCGAACTCCTCAAATGATTCCCATTGTTCACGAGATGCTTTATCAATGGAATAAACACCGTTAGTAAAGTCCTGTAATGGAACATCAGGGAAGCGATCAGTAAAATAACCTTTGAAATCTTTTAGGTCTTGGGCTGGATTTGCAGCAAAACTAGCGAATGGGGCTGCTAGCATGCAAATCGCAGATACAATGACTGCAATTTTTTTCATAATGTTAACCTTTAATTTTTTATTCTCTTGCATGTGATAGAAACTTATTTAATTTTTGCTTCTGCAGAGTCGCTTTCACCTTTGTTATCAACCCAGCTTACTTTTAATGTGTCGCCAGATTTAGCGCCGTTAAATTTAAAAGATAAATATGGGTTTTTAGAAATAGCAGTACCCCAATCAGCCGTCATGACATTAGTGCCGTTATGACTGCAGGTCACTTCCTGAATGAAGTGAGCAGGGAAATTTTTGCCAGTTTTTTTGTTTTTGCGCATGCCGGTTTCCATTGCGTGGCTGATAAGAGCCTTAACAGTGGTTGTACCTTTTTTAACTTTAGCACGAACTTTTATAGATGATTTAGCCATTGTAATATTCCTCTAAACTTGACTAGCCGCCACAGCCGCCAATAGTAACTTTAACTGTTAGCTTGGTGCTGAATAGCTTATCGCCAGACTTAACCACTGCTACCACATCAGATGTTTTACTCATTTTTACACGAGTAGAAACAAAGCCTTCTGTGTTGCTGCCTAAATGGAAGGTAGCTGTTAAAGGTGTTGGGTTTTCAGAAATTAGCAAGCTAATTGACTCGGTGTTAGGGATTTTACTGGTGACAGTGATTGGAACTACGGCACCATTTTCTGCGATTTCTGGTGCTTTCAGAGTAATGTCCGAGCTATCGGCCATTGCTGAGCTGCCAAAAGCACCCTGTACTGCTGCGTTTACTTCTTTTGCTTCAAAAGCGGCTTTCGGCCATGCTGCTAATACTGCTCGCGGAGCAATTAGCCCTGCGCCAACCGCCACACCGAATGCACCGGCTGCAGCAGAGCTTTTTATAAAAGATCTACGTTTGTTATTCATGATGTGTATCTACCTTAATTCTTATAACGAGTGAACAAACTCAACAACTTTGTCGATTTCGGCTGAGCTCAGAATTTCATGAGCACCGAAAGGCGGCATAATAGTGTTGGCGTTGTTGGTACGTGAGTCAGCTATCTGAGCACGTAGTTTATTCTTATCTGGGAACCGAGCTTTCATTGCTACCAATGGTGGCCCAATGTTTCCAGGTAAACTGCCGCCCTCAATTTGGTGGCAGGCCAGGCAATTGCCTTTCTTTCGGTCAAAGGCAATTGTTTTGCCCTCGGCAATAGCTGAAGCGTCCGCATTGGACACGCCTGGCATTGCGAAAGAAAGAGCACCCAGCAAGGCAGCAAGCGATGTTGCTGTAGAGATGGCTTTAGCGGTATTCCGCATAGATCGCTCCTTTAATACATTTGTTTAGGTGGAAAAAATAAGAACCAGTTATATAGATAGTAGACAGATATAAATTATTCCATTTGTTCTGCGGTATTTCGATATAAATTTAAATTCACGTATGAAATCAAGCATATATACAATGTACCGAATTACTAACTTTTTATAATTATGATTATAGCCGGATTTCAATAGCATACCCATAACATGAGCGATAGCAAGAAAAAAATAGATGCTTATGTAGAATTTAATATTAGAATATTATTATAAACCTACTGCTTGTTTGTGTTGGCCTCTCTTTCCATTTGAGATGTTAAATTTTTTCTCCTTGATTCCAGTCTTTGTGCGGTTAACGAATTTAATTCGGGTTGCTGGAGGGCGTTATTTATTTGTTGAGCGGCTTGTTTGAGGTGACCCTCAATTTCATATTCGTAGCTAGTAGCTTCGAGTGCGAGTGTCGTTTGATTGTTCGCAAAATAAGCCTTTGCCAAAGTAGAATATATTGTCGCAAGTTTGTGTGTGCGTAGTTGCAGGTTTAATAAATCAATTGCTTTTGTGGGTTGCTTATTGTCAATGAACAGACGAGCAAGTCGAATAGAAATAGGTGGATAGTTGGGATAAATAGTACTTAGTTGCTGTAGTGTATTTAGCGCATCACTGGATTGTCTCTGTTCAAGGTAGGCGTCTGAAAGCGCAAGTTTGATCCAGGGATGCGAATTTGAATGAGCGAGTTTACTTAGTATAGTAATGGCCTTGTCTGATTGATTATTCTTAATGTAGGCAAGTCCAAGCGTATAATCTGTCACGCTGTCACGCTTAAGTTTATCCATGCTAATAATTTGCTGAATTAACTTGTTAGGTGAGTTGGTTGTTTTAACGAGAACTCTGGCACGCATCAGTTGGTAATCCAGGCTGTCATTAGGTAATTCTGTGTCTTCACTGCTTATTCTGTTTCTTGCTTCGGCAACCCGTGTAGTGCTGAGTGGATGGGTGCGAAGATATTCTATGGTAGACAAAAAAGAGTTTGAATCGGAATTAAGTAACAATGTTTCAAAAAAACTAGCCATACCTTCTGGATTGATACCTGTGTCTTTAAGGATGTGAATGCCAATTCTATCGGCTTCATGTTCGTTGGCACGGGTGAAATTAATTTGAGATTGCATTACGGCTGCCTGGCCGCCATAAATGAGTGCTGCACCCGCCTGTGGGTTTTGTGATGCGACTAAAATGCCAGCAAGAATAGCGGCGAACATAGTTGCGGGGCCGGCGCTGGAATCGGTCATGGCTCTGGCGAGGTGGCGTTGTGTGACATGGGAAATTTCATGTGCCATAACGCCAGCAAACTCGCTTTCATTTTTTGCCGCAATAATAAGACCAGTATTAAAACCGAGATACGCATCAGGCCCGGCAAATGCATTTATATTATTTATATCAAGAACGAAGAAGCGAAATTTTTTGTCGGGATAATCGCTATGCGAAACAAGTTTTTTACCCAGGTTGTTTATATAGTTATTGATTTCCAGGTCATCAATAATAGATAAATTTGCTTTTAAACTAAGGTAGAATTTTTTTCCCATTAAGGACTCATCGAACGGGGAGAGTTCTTGCTGCGTTGGGTCGCCTAGTACGGGTAGCTCGGCTTTACTAACAATAGTTATGCAAAGCAGTAGCGGCAAACTAAAACGAAATACAGTACTTTTTAGATTCATTTGGGAAAGTTATTTAAATAAGCGATGCATATCATTATACGTAGTTTCATATAGTAGATATGACTGCTTTTGCGGCAACTAGTGCCATATTTCTTTTAGTGAACAAATAGTGCAACAAAAAAAGGCCACTTATAAATATAAGTGGCCTTTTTATTTGATACTTAAGCTTGTATCAAAGGTATGAATATCTAATGGTTAGATAAACAGTGACTGAGTCGCATCTGAAGATTCTTCAAAGTATGTGGCAGCGCCAACATAATCTACGCCATCAATGAATTGGCTGTGATCATAACCAAATAATTCAACCGTCATTTGGCAAGCAAGGAATTTAACTTCAGCTTCCTGGCAAAGATCGCGTAGTTCATCGATAGTTGCAACACCGCAGTTTGCGATAGTCTTTTTCATTAAAGTCGTCGCAATGCTGTCCATGAAAGGGATGTTCCATAATAAATTTGGAATCTTAGGGCCGAAGTCGATGCTCTTTAACCACTTAGGACCCATAGGCATCTTCATAGGCATAGAAGGGTTACCTGTTGGAGTAACGCGTAATGAGCTAGTGTCTTTCAAAAGTAGGTTAAGGCCATAAAATGTATAAAATACAGATGCCTCCATACCTAGTGCAGATGCGGTACTCGCTAAAATGAACGGAGGGTATGCCCAGTCTAGTGTGCCTTTAGTTGCGATAATAGTCAGCTTGCGATTGCTCATGTGAAATTTCTCCTCAATGGTTTGTCGGGTAGCTGGGTTATGCTGCTGATGCTATGAACGCCATGTGCTGCCTCTAATAACCAGTTTTTTATAAAATTAGTCGGTCGTATTAGTTTTCATAGATTAACCATACATTCGAACGTTAACAAAAGGCAAGTATTACGATAAGTTTTTTTATATATAGTAGATAGGTGGTTTAAAGCCAAAGTTGTATAATAGATTCTATAATATTTATCTTATTGTTTTTAATATGATTTTATTTAATATAGGTGTTATTTAATTCCATATAAGCCAATACTTATATGTAGGCATAAGGGCTTTCCTGTGCGCGGTGAAATCGGTTACAATTCGTGTATTAACAAATTCTTATATAAGGTGTGCAAATATGTTTGGTGTTAAAGAGCTGGACGTCGATACTCTTCAATCTTACATTGAAGAGGGGAAAATACTACGTCTCATAGATGTGCGCGGCATGGCCGAAATGGCTCAAGGTATGATACCAAATGCAGAGAAATTACCGTTGCACACATTGCCTGCTCGCGTGCATGAGATTGCAGCTGAAGAAATGACAGTATTGTATTGCCGCAGTGGTGCAAGATCGGCCCAGGGCGTGGGTTACATGGTGCAGCAAGGCTTTGATAACGTATATAACTTGCGTGGAGGAATTATTGCCTGGGCACAAAAAGGAATGCCCTTAATTTCTTAATGTTTCCAGCTATGGGTATAAATGCTATGGGCATTAGTAGATGTGTTTTATTTTTGTCCATTGCCCCTTAATCTTTTGCTGTTTTATCTCCCTAGAATGACTTCTCGTCAGTTTTTTTGTAAATGATCATGCACTAAGTGTCGTCTCATCAATAGTCTGCTTATATTCGTCTATACTGTTGTCTAGCTCAGTGAGGCCAATGATTTTTCAAGTTGGTTTATTAAGCTAATAATTTACGGTACTTTTTTTTATAATTATTTGCTAAATGTGAATATATCTACTAAAACACTTTAACAATAATACAAAAGTCTTTAATTTATTTGACTTTAATGCTGTCTTTTGACAGTGTTTGCGGCTTGCAAGGGCAGGCAATAATTAGATGATGGATAAACATCACAACTAAATCACATATAAATATATAAGCGTGTTAACGCGCATAACTCGATCGAGGGTCACAATTATGTCAATAGGAATTAAGAAGTCCTTAATAGCTTTATCTATTTCAAGTGCATTATTTGCACCATCAGCATTTGCAACTAATGGATATTTTGCACACGGTTACAGTACAGCAGAGAAAGGTATGGCTGGTGCAGGGGTGGCATACTCACAAGATGCTATGGCTGTAGCTAATAACCCAGCGGGTATTGCGGGTATGGGTAGTCGTATGGATGTAGGTGCCGCAATATTTAACCCAAATCGTGGTTATACGGTTACTGGTGCTCAGTCTGCTAAGGTTGTAACCTGTACTGGAACGGAACCTGCGTGTGGTACATTCTCTCTCGCTGAGGGCTCAATAGATAGTGACTCTGATTTGTTCTTAATTCCTCATCTAGGTTATGTCTGGCAGCAAGATAGTGAAACCTCCATTGCCTTAGGTGTTTACGGTAATGGTGGTATGAACAGTAATTATTCAGGTGGTGCGGCTTCATTTTTTCACCCAACAGCAGGACTACAATCTGATTCGCCAGGTACTTTTGGTGCTGGTAATGCCGGTGTTAATCTATCTCAATTGTTTTTTAACCTGGCCTATGCAACGAAAATAGATGCGGATAATTCTGTGGGTGCAAGTTTGATTTTGGCATATCAAAAATTTAGTGGTGATGGCCTGGGTACTTTTGCTGGGTATTCTGCAGACCCAGCTAATATTTCTAATATGAGCAGTGATACTGCGACAGGTTTTGGTGCCAAATTTGGTTGGCAGGGCAAAGTAGCTCCTGCAGTGACTTTAGGTGCTTCATATCAAACTGAAATTGCTATGAGTGAATTTGATGATTATGCGGGCTTGTATGCAGAAGGTGGTGATTTCGATATTCCAGCGGCAGCATCAATTGGTCTTGCATGGAAAACATCTGATGTATCTACATTAGTATTTGATATTCAGAAAATATATTACGAAGGTGTTGCTTCCATTTCTAATCCAATAAGTAATTTGCTTACAGACTGTATTGATGGTACTGGTAGTCCTACCGGTTCTGGATGTTTGGGCGGAGCAAATGGTGCCGGTTTTGGTTGGGAAGATATGACCATTGTTAAAATTGGCTATGAGTGGCTGCAAAATGATATGACCTGGCGCGTAGGTTTAAGCCATAGTGATCAACCAATTCCAGATAGTGAAGTAATGTTTAATATACTGGCTCCAGGCGTTGTGGAAACGCATATAACTGGTGGTTTTACTATGCCGATTACCTCTGATTCAGAATTTAGTTTTGCGGCGATGTACGCGCCAAGTAATTCTGTTTCGGGTGCAAATCCAATGGATCCAGCACAAACTATTGAAATTGAAATGGATCAGTTAGAGTTTCAAGGTACTTACACTATGAAGTTCTAATTGGCTCGAACCAATTGTAAAAAAACCACTCTCATAGAAGAGTGGTTTTTTTTGTCCGTAGAAAATGCATGTTACTGTTTAAAAGCAAATCAATATAAGTACTTTATAATAGTCTTAAATGCATGTGGTGTGAATTTATCCGTTGACAACTATGAAGCCTGACGTTAGTTTTTACCCCGCATTACTTATGCGTGGTTCTAAATAAAAAAATACCTTTTGATAGGGGACGGAGTTATAAAAATGAATATCAAATCACTAACAAAAATTGCATTGGCAATGTTAGTTGGCCTTGCGGCTGCAACTGCGCAAGCAGCACAAACATACCTGCCTTTTGCGCTAGCTTCTAATGAAGCTGGTACTATCGTGGCTAAATTAGACAGTACTAAAAAATCACTAACAGATAACGGCTTTGAAATTGCAGGTGAGTACTCACCTTATGCAGGGGCGCATGTTATTGTTGTTACAAACGCTGAGCTGAAGAAAGCGGCTGCATCTCATAATCGTAGTGGTTATATTGCTGCACAGCGTATTTCGCTGACTGAAATGGCTGGTAAGGTTCAAGTTTCTTACACTAACCCTACTTATATGTCTTATGCTTACCGTGTAAATTCTAAATTGGCTCAAACGTCTGCTGCATTGAAAAAAGCACTAGGTCATGTACAGGATTTCGGCCCATCAGAAGGTCTAGATGCAGAAGACTTAAATGAATATCATTATACATTTGGCATGGAATACTTTGATGAGCCTTTAGAGCTGGCATCAAAGGGTAGTCATGATGCAATGGTTGCTGTAATTGAAAAGAACTTGGCCGCTAAGAAACTTGGTGCTACTAAGGTTTACAAAATTGATATCCCCGGTACTTCTCAGACTTTAATTGGTGTTGCTATGAAGGCTTCTGAGGGTGCTAAAGCGAATAAGTACATGGATGATTCATTTATCATGGGCGAAATTGACTTTAAACCTCTACGTTCAACTGCTCACCTACCATACGAAATTCTGGTTAAAGGTAAAGAAGCTGAGGCTTTGCATGCTCGTTTTCGTATTGCTATCAACTTCCCAGATTTGGCTATGATGGGTGATAACAGCTTTATGAATATCATGCCAACGCCTGATGCAATTCGTGATGTATTAACAAAAGTTGCTGGTGGTAAGTCTACAGATGATGACTTTTAGCAAGTTGCGTTAAATGTTCTTCTAAAAAAGCCCAGCTATGCTGGGCTTTTTTTGTTTTAGGTAACAGGGAGTGGGTTTTATTAATACTGGTGGCGAAAGGGTGATGACCCATGTTTAGTTTTAGGTTACACTTCACGGCTTGCATGTGCTCATGCAAGATCAAAAAGTCTATGATTTATAAGGTTATTTAAGGTTTGGAGACATCAAAGGTGGAATTGACCGGTGCTGAAATCATTGTTCGAAGCCTAGTTGAAGAAGGCGTTGAGCATCTATTTGGCTATCCTGGTGGAGCGGTATTGCATATTTACGATGCAATAGACCAACAGGAAGAGTTGAAGCATATATTGGTTCGTCATGAGCAAGCGGCAACGCATGCTGCAGATGGCTATGCGCGTAGCACTGGGAAACCGGGTGTTGTTTTGGTCACGTCTGGCCCTGGTGCAACTAATGCGGTTACAGGTATTGCAACGGCTTATATGGACTCCATTCCAATGGTTGTGTTAACTGGTCAGGTGCCCAGGGCATTGATTGGTAATGATGCATTTCAGGAAGTTGACTCTGTGGGTATCACTCGCCCAGTGGTTAAACACAATTTTCTGGTTGAAGATATTAAGGACCTGGCAACAACTATTAAAAAAGCATTTTTCATTGCTACAACCGGGCGGCCAGGGCCTGTTGTAGTTGATATACCAAAGGACATTACAGCACAGAAGGCTGAGTTCTCATATCCTCGTGAAATCAATATTCGCTCATATAGCCCCACCATCCCATCGATTAAAGGCAGTTCAGCTCAGCTGAAAAAAGCCTATGAGTTGATAATGGAAGCCAAAAAGCCGATGATTTATAGCGGTGGCGGCGTCATATTAAGTAATGCGAGTGAGCAACTAATTAAGTTTGCACAAATGTTAGGTGCGCCGGTTACCAATACATTAATGGGACTTGGTGCTTACCCGGCAAGTGACAAACAATTTGTAGGTATGCTGGGTATGCATGGTACCTATGAAGCAAATATGAGTATGCATCATAGCGATGTGTTAATTGCCATAGGTGCTCGATTTGATGACCGTGTGACGGGTAATTTAGAAAAATTTTGCCCAGATGCTCGTATTGTTCATATTGATATTGACCCGGCATCTATTTCAAAAAATGTAAAAGTTGATGTCGCTATAGTTGGTGACGTAGGTGAAGTAGTTGGCGAGTTAAATAAGCTGATCGAAGCCTCAGAGCAACGCATGGATAGTGGTGCATTGGCATCCTGGTGGCAGCAAATAGAAGAGTGGCGTGCTCAGGATTGTTTAAAATACAACGCTAATACCGGCACTATAAAGCCACAGTTTGTGATTGAAAAATTGCATGAAGTTACAAAGGGTAATGCGTTTGTAACTTCTGACGTTGGTCAGCATCAGATGTTTGCTGCTCAGTACTATGGTTTTAATAAGCCTCGCCGCTGGATTAATTCCGGTGGCCTTGGCACGATGGGCTTTGGGTTGCCCGCTGCAATGGGTGTTCAACTTGCTCACCCTGGTGAGCAAGTTGCCTGTGTAACGGGTGAAGGCAGTATCCAAATGTGTATTCAGGAATTAGCAACCTGTACACAATATGGCCTGCCCGTTAAAATTATTAATTTAAATAATGGTTATCTGGGCATGGTTCGTCAGTGGCAGGAATTTTTCTATGAAAAACGCTATGCCAGCTCATATATGAATTCACTGCCTGATTTTGTGGCGCTTGCAGAAGCTTATGGGCATGTTGGTATTCTTGTTGAAAAGCCGGAAGATGTAGTACCTGCTTTAGAAGATGCATTTGGCAAGTATAAAGATCGCGTTGTTTTTATCGACTTCATGATTGATCGTGAAGAAAATGTTTATCCTATGATTCCTGCTGGTGCAGGTCTCAATGAAATGATCCTGGTATAGCATGAAACAGAAGCATATTATTTCATTATTATTAGAAAACGATCCGGGTGCGTTGTCGCGTGTTGCAGGCCTTTTTTCTGCACGTGCGTATAACATCGAGTCATTATCGGTAGCGCCTACTGATGATGAAACCTTGTCACGCATGACCATTGTAACCTCGGGCACGGAAGACGTTATTGAGCAGATTATGAAGCAGCTCAATAAACTCGTGGATGTGGTAAAGCTAATTGATTTAACTGAGTCAGAGTATATTGAGCGAGAGCTTATGCTGGCAAAAGTTGAAGCGATTGGTGCCGCTCGAGATGAAGTTAAACGTCTTGTTGATATATTTCATGGCCGTATCGTTGATGTTACGGATACGACCTATACTGTGGAAATAACTGATACGGGTGAAAAACTGGATGCGTTTTTATCTTCACTATCCAGTATAAAAATTCATGAAGTTGTACGTTCCGGTGCAATCGGAATAACCAATGGCGACAACGTACTCGCCTGTTAACCTATTTTTAAATTTGAGAGCGGACTAATGAGCTTAAATATCTATTACGATAAAGATTGTGATCTTTCTTTAATCAAAGACAAAAAAGTAACGATCGTGGGTTATGGTTCACAAGGCCATGCACATGCGTTAAACCTTAAAGATTCTGGCGTAGACGTAACGGTTGCACTACGTGCAGGTTCAAGTTCTGCGGCTAAGGCTAAAAATGAAGGCTTAAAAGTTTCATCGGTAGCAGATGCTGTTAAATCAGCTGATGTGATTATGATTTTAACTCCGGATGAGTTTCAATCTTCATTGTATACAGATGAAATTGAGCCTAACCTGAAGAAGGGTGCAACGTTAGCATTTGCTCACGGTTTTGCGATCCACTATAACTCTATCGTGCCACGTGCAGATTTAGACGTAATCATGATTGCTCCTAAAGCACCTGGCCACACAGTACGCAGCGAATTTGTTCGTGGCGGCGGTGTTCCAGATTTAATTGCGATTTATCAGGATGCGTCTGGTAAGGCGAAAGATCTGGCGCTTTCTTATGCGTCGGGTGTTGGTGGTGGTCGTACTGCAATCATTGAAACAACCTTCAAAGATGAAACAGAAACTGATCTGTTTGGTGAGCAAGCGGTTCTTTGTGGCGGTGCAGTTGAGCTAGTTAAAATGGGCTTCGAAACATTAACTGAAGCAGGCTATGCTCCAGAAATGGCATACTTCGAATGTTTGCATGAACTAAAGCTTATTGTAGATTTAATGTTCGAAGGTGGTATTGCGAACATGAACTACTCTATCTCAAACAATGCAGAGTACGGTGAGTATGTAACGGGTGACAAGGTTATAAACGAAGAAAGCCGTAAAGCCATGCGCAAAGCACTAAAAGACATTCAGAATGGTGTGTATGCGAAGAATTTTATTCTTGAAGGTATGGCTAATTATCCTGAAATGACAGCGCGTCGTCGTAACAATGCTGCGCACCCAATTGAGGTTGTTGGTGGTGAGTTGCGTAAAATGATGCCATGGATTCAAGCTAACCAAATCGTTGATAAAACAAAGAATTAATTTGAATTGATGATACGGTATACAACAAAGGGGCTTTATGCCCCTTTGTTGTTTTCAGCTTTAGCTAAAAACAACAAAGCAGTAATTGGATATTTACAGTTTGTCTTTTAAACTAGGCTTTAACGTTAATTAAACGATAATAACTTATAGAGTGATTATGGAACAGAAACCCAAAGTAGCATTTCGTCGTAGAGGTATTTACTTACTGCCCAATATTTTTACTACTGCAGCAATGTTTGCTGGTTTTTATGCGGTAGTCGCGTCAATGAATGGTCATTTTGAAAAAGCCGCCATCGCAATTTTTATTGCCATGATATTAGATGGTGTAGATGGGCGAGTAGCGCGCATGACTAATACACAGAGTGAATTTGGTGCGGAATATGACAGCCTGTCTGACATGCTGTCATTCGGTGTTGCGCCTGCACTGGTTATGTATCAGTGGTCATTGTCATCTATGGTAGATATGGGATGGCAATGGGGAAAATTAGGCTGGCTAGCGGCATTTATTTATACGGCCTGTGCAGCAATGCGTTTAGCTCGGTTTAACACGCAAGTCGGCCTTGCAGATAAACGCTACTTTCAAGGTTTACCAAGCCCCGCGGCGGCGGCGGTCGTTGCAGGCCTGGTTTGGGTTGGTGTGGATAATTCGATTTTAGGTGCTGATTTTGCTGTGGTCGCGGTGGTAGTAATGATTTCACTCGGGCTATTAATGATGAGCAATATCCTGTTTTATAGTTTTAAGGAAGTGCATTTTAAAGGCAAGGTTTCCTTTATTTCGCTGATCGCGATTGTGTTGATTTTAGCTTTAGCGACAATAGATACGTCAAAAGCATTATTTGCAGTGTTTGCGCTGTATGCGTTATCTGGCCCTGTATTTAGTGTTTTCCGCAAAGTACGTAAGCTTGGGCGCAAGAGTGGACTTGATGTGTAGTGCATGAGTTTGAGAGCAGAACAGGTAGAGTAAAAATAAATCTTGGCAAAAACACTGTAAATGGCTATAGTTTTATCAGTAGAACTTAATGTACTTAAAACACATGAACCAAAACAGAGTAATCAGCAATTCTCAGCTTGATGCTTGCGATATGTTTGCAAGTAATACTCTGCCCTGCCTGTTTTTACTCTCTTTAAATGCGCTCTCATTATTACTGCCGTAGGGCAGATAAAAGGTTCTGGCGAGGCGAAATACGCATAATACAAACCAATTTTATAAAATATATAAGTCTGAGTGTATAAATGCTCTGGCTGATTTGCAGGACAAATCATGAGTAAAGACAAATTAATTATTTTTGATACAACCTTGCGTGACGGAGAACAAAGTCCCGGCGCATCGATGACTAAAGACGAGAAGGTGCATATAGCAAAAGCGCTGGAGCGTATGAAAGTCGACATTATTGAGGCTGGCTTTCCTATTGCGTCACAGGGTGATTTTGAAGCCGTGCAGGCAGTGGCAGAGGTAATAAAAGACAGTACGGTTTGTGGTTTGTCACGAGCATTGCCTCGCGATATTAGCCGTGCTGGCGAGGCATTGAAAAAAGCTAATTCCTCACGTATTCACACATTTATTGCGACTTCTCCCATTCATATGGAAATGAAGTTGCGTATGCAGCCCGATGACGTATTAAAGCAGGCTGTTGACGCTGTAAAGTTGGCTCGCCAATTTACCGATGACGTTGAGTTTTCACCGGAGGATGCAGGCCGATCTGAGCTGGATTTTTTGTGTCGTATTATCGAAGCGGTAATTGATGCCGGTGCGACCACCATTAATATTCCAGATACCGTGGGATACAACTTACCGAATCAGTTTGGTGACTTAATTAAAAACTTACTTCAGCGCATTCCAAATTCTGATAAAGCGATCTTTTCCGTGCATTGTCATAATGATCTGGGCTTAGCCGTCGCTAACTCATTGTCTGCCGTGCAAAATGGTGCGCGTCAGGTGGAATGCACTATTAATGGATTAGGTGAACGCGCAGGTAATGCATCACTAGAAGAAGTTGTAATGGCAGTGCGTACGCGGCAGGATTTATTTACCTGCGATACCACTTTGGATACCACGCAAATAATGTCGTGCTCTAAATTGGTGTCGGGAATAACGGGGTTTCCTGTACAGCCAAATAAGGCGATTGTTGGCGCGAATGCCTTTGCGCATGAGTCTGGTATTCATCAGGACGGTGTTTTAAAGAATCGTGAAACCTATGAAATAATGAATGCGAAAGATGTTGGCTGGAATGAGAAGCAGATTGTTTTAGGTAAGCACTCCGGTCGAAATGCATTACGCACTCGACTGGCTGAGCTAGGTAATGACCTTGAGTCGGAAGAAGAGTTAAATCTTGTTTTTGCACGCTTCAAAGATTTGGCAGATAAAAAGCATGAAATTTTTGATGAGGACTTACAGGCACTGATGGCCGATTCAAGCTGGAGCGCTGAAAACGAACAATTTAAGCTAATGAGTTTAAAAGTATGTTCAGAAACCGGTGAAGTGCCACATGCAGATGTTGTGCTTTTGGTGAACGGTAAGGAACAAAGTGCAACTGAATCGGGAAGTGGGCCGGTCGATGCGGCATTTAAGGCTATTGAAAAAATTGCTCATAGTGAAGCCGAACTGAAATTGTACTCGGTTAATAATATTACCAGTGGAACTGATTCTCAGGGTGAGGTTTCGGTGCGCTTGTCTAAGGCCGGTAAAATAGTTAACGGGCAGGGTGCAGATACAGATATTGTCATTGCATCAGCAAAGGCATATATCAATGCCTTAAACCGTATCATTATTTCTGCTGGTGAACGTGCGCATCCACAAATGGGCGATGTTTAGTTAAATTGCTTATTGAATGACGGACTCAACTCATATTGAAAAACATTCGGTGACACTTTCTACTGCGTTAGAGGTGTTGCCGGAGGATGTGCGTGAGGAATATTTAAGCGCGATGGGTATACAAACCTGGTATGACCCAATAATAGAATTTCAAGATGTAACAGATCAATCAAATATTTCAAATCAAATTACCTCGCCAGTAGCAAATGCAGTTGTGGCTGATGAAATACCTACGATTTCTTCGGCAGATGAATCGCATAAAAAATTTGAGAGTTTGAATCAGGATGCTTCATCGAAAATAGTAGATGTGATTTCTATTGGCGTATTAAACACAGCAATAGAGGCCTGCCAGCTATGTGAGTTGCATACGACCCGAGAACACGCAATTTGCGGTGAAGGCAATGTGACTGCCGATTTACTGATTGTGACGAGTGCACCAGTAAAGGATGTATCGTCCGCTGAAGATTCTTTGTTTTCTAATGCACATAAAGAATTTATGCAGTTAGTATTGCAGGCAATAGATATCAGTTTCCCAACTGTTTATGTAACTTCCCTGGTTAAGTGTAAGCCGCCTGAGCAACGGGCACCATTTACATCTGAGACGATTTGTTGCGATGATCATTTGTCTAATCAAATTAAACTTATTCAGCCGAAAGTAATTATGGTGCTAGGTGAAAGTGCCAGTCAGCAGTTATTGGTAAGTCAAAAGTCTTTAACCGATTTACGTTTGCGGCGTCATCAACATTTGGGCGTGCCGGTTTATGCCTCGTACCACCCACAAGATGTAATGGGCTCGGTGCAGAATAAACGCAAAGTATGGCAAGATCTGCTACAAATAAAAAATCAATTAAAGAAACAAGTAGAAACCTAATTCGTTTATGGCAGTTAATCCCGAAATAGATCTTATCAGTGGCTTTCGTGAAATGAAGCTTGAGGATGTGGAAAGCATTTTAGAAATAGAGAATGCGGTGTACACCCATCCGTGGACGGCGGGTATTTTCAACGACTGCATTAATGTGGGTTATAACTGCTGGGTGTATGAAGAGAATAATGAATTGCAGGCTTATGGTTTGGTCTCTGCTGGTGCGAATGAGGCACATATCCTGAATATATGCGTAAAGCCTAGCGTTCAGGGACAAGGTTTAGGTAGGCGCATGCTATATAAGCTAATACAGATGGCTGAATGGCGTGATGCGGATTCTATTTTTCTTGAAGTTCGAGCCTCAAATGAAGTGGCCTTAAACCTGTACGAACAAGAAGGCTTTAATCGCTTAGGCCTACGAAAAGCCTATTATCCTTCTAATGAAGGTCGGGAGGATGCATTAGTATTTGCTAAGGCGATTAATCTTGATAAGTCATCCAATTTCAAAGACGTCTAAAACTGTTTATTTTTATATGCAGAACTGAATTCTCTATTCAATACCTCCAAAGCGCCAAGTTAATGTATAATTTGGTCTCGATTTTATAGTTCCCATTGAATTCCAATTATGTCTGAATTACTAGAGCAAATGCAGCGCCGCCGTACGTTTGCGATTATTTCTCACCCCGATGCAGGTAAGACAACGTTAACTGAAAAGCTTCTATTATTTAGTGGAGCCATTCAGTTAGCCGGTACGGTAAAGGGACGTAAAGCTGCGCGTCATGCAACGTCAGACTGGATGGAGCTTGAGAAACAGCGCGGTATCTCTGTTACTTCATCGGTTATGCAGTTCCCGCATAAAAACTGCATTATAAACTTACTCGATACACCGGGTCATGCCGATTTCTCAGAAGACACCTACCGCACGCTAACCGCTGTAGATTCAGCCTTAATGGTAATTGATGCCGCAAAAGGTGTTGAGGAACGTACCATTAAACTAATGGACGTATGTCGTTTACGTGATACCCCAATTATTACCTTTGTGAACAAAATGGATCGTGAAGCACGCGAGCCTATTGATTTATTAGATGATGTTGAGAAAATTTTAAACATTCAGTGCGCGCCTATGACCTGGCCAATTGGCATGGGCAAAAATTTCAAAGGTGTTTTCCATCTTTATAATGATTGTGTACATCTGTTTAGCGCAACGCACGGTGGAAAGATTCAGCAAGGGGAGGTGATTCAAGGCCTGGATAATCCTGAGCTGGATGAAAAACTAGGTTCTATGGCTGGAGATTTACGCGATGAAATAGAGCTGGTTAAAGGCGCGAGTCATGAATTTAATGTAGATGCCTACCGTCAAGGTAAGTTGACACCCGTATTTTTTGGTTCGGCGATAAATAACTTTGGTATTTTGGAACTGCTTGATTCATTGGATGAGTTTGCACCAATACCTCAGTCACGTGATGGCAGTGCACGTATAGTTGAAGCCACCGAAGAAGATTTTACGGGTTTTGTATTTAAGATACAGGCAAATATGGATCCGCAACACCGTGACCGTATTGCCTTTATGCGTGTCTGCTCGGGCAAGTTTGAAAAGGGTATGAAGGCTAGGCATGTGCGTATTCAGAAAGATATAAAGCTGAATGATGCGATGACTTTCATGGCTGCCGATCGTGGACACACTGATGTTGCTTATGCCGGCGATATCATAGGCATACATAATCACGGCACAATCCGCATTGGTGATACGTTTACTAAAGGTGAAAATTTACAGTTTGCAGGTATTCCAAACTTTGCACCCGAACTTTTTCGACGTGCCCAATTACGTGATCCATTAAAAATGAAGGCCCTACAAAAAGGTTTGATGCAGTTGTGCGAAGAAGGTGCTACACAACTGTACCGCCCATTAAATAATAATGATTTAATTTTGGGTGCAGTGGGTATTTTGCAGTTTGATGTTGTAGCGCATCGCTTACAGTATGAATACAACGTTGAGTGTACGTTTGAGCATGTCAATGTAACTACTGCAAGATGGATTGAGTGTGATGATGAAAAAATACTTAATCAATTCAAAATAAAAGCCTCAAGCAACCTGGCATTAGATCATGCGGGTGATCTTGTATATATCGCACCAACACGCGTTAATTTGGATATGACACAAGAAAGATATCCCGAGGTGCGTTTCCTCGCGACACGCGAACACGGTGTTTACGAAATATAGTTTTTAGAATTAATCTCAGTATTAAGAATGCTACTGAGTAATTGATTTTAAATCGGTATATATAAAATGTTCTGCCTGATTTGGGCGAAGTTGAATTTCAAGGCCTATTTCGGGGTACAGCCAGAGTGTTATGGTGTCGCTTTTTGCAAGCTCCTCAGAAGGTGTGCCGAAGCGTTGTAAAATAACGTCTTCGCCATAATTAATTGAGGGTATATAGGTAATGCTCGCAATGGGTGTGCTTAAATATTGCGCTTTAAGCTCAGCTGGGATGATATAGCTTTGTTGTGTATCTTGTGCGTTTGATTCTGTCGATAAGATGGAATAAAGCTCATTAAGCTTATGTTTATCGAGCTGATGTGTCAGTCGCAGTTCCGAGATAACACCGCTAATAATTAAATCTTTATATATTGTAATAAGTTGTCGTTGGTGGTTTTTGCTATCACTAGGCGCAACGAGAAACTGTGTCTCAGCTGAATTCCCAAATACCTGACTTGCTTGCTTGATCGTTGTTTTGCCAAGCGTTATGCCAAACACGTGTAGTGCGCCTTGTTCGCTTGATGTAACATCCCATGGGGCGTAGTCATGCTGTATTGTTGGCTTTTGAGTGCCAATTACAGCAATTAGCATTGCGCTGCCAATCATTAAAAAAATAAGAAACGTACGGTTCATTGTTGCACTTAATGTGGTCGTGTATAGATTAAAATAGGCTATATTTAGTACTTATACAATTTATATGAAAAATAATATTTAATGCCCATATTATAAAACCATAACTAATACGATATATCTATGTTAAATGAAAAAAATAAATCAATTATTGGTTGGGCAATGTATGACTGGGCAAATTCAGTCTTTGTGACCGTTGTTATAGCCGGATTCTTTCCAATTATTTTTAAAACCTATTGGGCTGCCGATTTAAACAGTAATGAGAGTACCTTTTGGCTGGGTTTGAGCAATGCTCTTGCTAGTTTAGCTGTTGTGGTTATAGCGCCATTTTTAGGTACGATTGGAGATAAGTTTTATTTACGCAAGGAGCTCTTGCTGGGTTGTATGTTAGTAGGCGTTGTAACTACGGCAGCGCTGAGTGGCTTATCGCAAGGTGACTGGATACTGGTTATTATCCTATATGTAATTGCCAGTATCGGGTTTATGGCTGCAAATGTCTTTTATGATGCATTATTAATACCTGTGAGCGCACAAGGGCAAATCGATAAGATTTCTGGCCTTGGCTATGGTTTAGGCTATTTAGGCGGTGGCTTATCTTTGGCAGTATGCGTGTATATTAGTCAGCAGCCAGAAATAATCGGTTACAGTGAGCCGATTGATGTGGTGCTAATGAGCTTTATTCTGGTGGCATTGTGGTGGTTTTTGTTTAGTTTACCGTTGGCAATGTGGACTAAAGATTCAAAATATATACCCACGGCAAAAAATTCTATTTCGGTCTTTCGACAAACATACAATGTATTTAAAGACGTATTTTCGAATTCACAAGTCAGATTGTTTTTAATAGCATATTGGGTTTATATAGATGGCGTTGATACGATTATTCGTATGGCTGTTGATTATGGAATGGCACTAGGCTTTGCATCTGATGATTTGATTGTGGCCCTGCTTATTACCCAGTTTGTTGGCTTCCCTGCCGCTATACTGTATGGATACATAGGCTCTCATGTAGGTGTAAAAAAATCATTACTCGTCGGTATTGGTGTTTATATGTTGATTACATGGTTGGGGTATAACATGTCGTCTGTTACAGATTTTTATATTTTGGCAGTCCTCATTGGGCTGGTGCAAGGAGGTGTGCAAGCAATGAGTCGTTCATTATTCGCACGTATGGTACCGGCAGATAAAACGGCAGAATATTTTGGAATTTACAATATGCTGGGTAAGTCGGCAGCAATAATAGGCCCGTTATTAATGGGGGGTGTTGCGTTATTGACAGAGAATCACCGCTACTCAATATTGTCATTACTGATATTGTTTATAATTGGAGCATTTTTACTGTCAAAAGTAGAGAACGTAAAACATTCATCGACTTTGAGTGAGTATAAAGAATGATATTAATCGTCGATTCGGAAAAAATATCAGATGCAGCTATAAAACATAGCTTTCATGAACTTGGTTTTCAGACTGTCGAGGTTGTTAAAACGGCGGAAGCTGCTAAGACATTCATAAATAACAATAAACATATATCAATGATTGTTATAAATGAAAAGTTAGATGATAGTGATGGTTGCAGTCTTTGTCTGGATATAAAGAAAGAAATAAGCAGCTGCCAGGCCTATATATTTCTCATCGTGAGCAGCGTGCAAAACAAAACAGCAATTGAAAAATCTCGTCACTGCGGGGCAAATAATTTTGCAGTTAAGCCTTATAGCGAATTAGCATTTCGAGAAAAAATAGCACAATTTGCATTATCTAGAGTTGTTGTGTTAGTGGAAGATGACCCAGTTGTAAGTATGACAGTCATAAATATCTTAGCTAGATATTCAATTGAAGTTATATCAATAAATGACGGTATTGCAGCATACAATTTATTTAAATCAATGTCACCAGTACGGCTGGTTTTAATGGATATTGGCTTACCTAATATGAGTGGTCTTCAATTGGTGAAAGCAATTCGGAGTAAGTCAGCATGGAGGAAAACAGCTGTGGTTATGCTGACAGGTAGTACAGATGTTGCCGATGTGAAAGCATCATTAACATCGGGTGCCAATGATTATATTGCAAAGCCATTTAAAATTGACAGTTTTGTTAGCAAGATTGATAAGTATTTCCTGCATGAAAGTTGAGAATTCATTGCATGTAGTGGATGCAAGGGATTTGTATCTAAAATGGAACGATCATCAGTTTGAAGGGCTGGCAGATAGCCTGAGTGATGATGTTTTCTTCGTTATAAAATTAATACCTTTAATGCTGCATGTTAATAGTCGATTCCTTCCAGGACATATTGGATTAGACACCCCATCAGGGGTGTGTTCATATTCGCCAAGTCAGTCAGTTTTAAAAGATGCTGCTTCAATAAATAAAAAATTTCAATATCAGGATGAAGGAAAAATAAAAAATAGTGCAATCGATTCTTTGTTTTTTCAAAAAAATATAATTGATGGAAAGTTAAAGCTGTGGATTTTTAAAGATATCAATCTTAGTAATGATCAGTCTGATATATTGAAAGAAAAAATAGATAAAATATTCAGCTGGGTATCTTCTCGAGGCGTGAACCTGAATTTTGTATTTCTTACGAGTTTAGAATTCAATGAAAATCCTAAATATGTTAATAATGAAAATAAGTCGATATATCTGGATTATTTCTATAGCGAAATAGTTCTGTTGGCGGGCAAATATCCTGTGTGGTGGCTGGTGCCACCAAATAAAAACAATGAATATGCTGTATTTGTTGAGCATATAAAACAAGCTAGATTTGTAGATGGCAGTGAATATATTGATCTTGGTAGCACGAATGATTTTCATAAATCAGACATCTTAAGCTATACAGTTAATCAAATTAAAACAGTTAAAAAGTCAGCTGAGATATGTCTGGTCAAGTTAATGATTGCAAGCCAACGATGTGCAGCCTGGGCAGAGATGGATGGTGTCTCGATACGCCTCAAGCATAAGCTATATCAGTCAGAGGCGAATATTGATTCGCTGAGTATTGTTTCTGACATAATGCATGAGGTCATTTCTCGTCATGCAGACATTAAGCAGGTGCATAATCCGCAGAAAATATTTTCCAGATTAAAAAGAGTTTCGAGTGAGTTAAATACAGATGTGTTAGATGCCTTTTTAGGTGATGATTATTATAGAGAAGGCTATGTTTCAGAAATAGATAATATAGTTTCGTATCTTAATTTATTTAAATCAATTGCATATGAAATAAAAAGTATTTTTTCAGAAATAGTTGATGCGTGTAGTTTAGATGATAATGCGACAGAGTCCGATAAAAAACCAGATGATGTTGTAACAAATATGCTGGTCTTTTTAGCAGATAATCCTGAGCGTGTGCCAGTCTATAATAATAAAGAAAGCGACGGAATTGTTCTTGACCGTATACAGCTTAAACATCAGATTAGCGATGGAAAAGATAAGTGGAGTCTGGTGTTATTTGAGTCGGAAGGTAATGAAAAAATAATTGAGGGATTTAATAATTTATTGGCGTTGTTATCCTGGTGTTGGCTTAACCGTCTCGTTAATCATTTGACTCAGGTATCTATTAGCTGTCCGCAGCAGCAGATTAGGCAAACTGAAGCGCGATATATGCTGGATATTTTAATACAGAAAATTAGTCCGAAACTTATATCAGATGTTCCAGCAGAGGCGTTTGATAATCCAGTTAGGCCCTTGCAGTGCATATTGTTTATTAATTTTATGCTTGATAAAAGGCAAAAGTCATTAGCATCTGATTTACATCTTTATTGTGAGCAGTTAGCCATTAATAGCTGGGGTAATGCGCATACCAAGCAGTACGTTGGAAACATAGGCATACTCAAGTGTTTATGCGACTGGACGCATTCTTCACCAATAGATAGTATGTCTCGACCACACAGCTTAGAGGCGTTTGGACATAATACGGGTGACACCACTCACATGGCGCAACGCGTAAATAAAATTTATTCTGAAATGATCTCTTTTTTTTATCAGGATCGTTCGATAAATGGACGTTTCTTACTGCGCTTAGAATCTGATTTTTACGTGATAGGTGTTGAAGATGGATTGCTTGTACCTGATAAATTGGGTACTAAGCGCGATCTGGTTGAGTATTTAGAAGAACCACTCGCTTGTTATTTGCCTAGCATGCTTGAAAGTAAGTCTGTTGCAGAAGAGCCGTTAAGAGAAATTTATCAAATCAATAAAGAAAATCTACTACAGGTATTTTTCAAACTAAGTAGTCGGCGTGCGTATTGCTGGGTGATTGATGAAAGAGGTAGCTTGTGGCGAGATGTAATAGATGATGTTGATCGTGAAAGTTTTGTAACGCATTGGCTCTATCTGTTTAGAAACATAGGTAATCGATTAAAAAAAATAAGTTATGAAGATAAAGAGTTGCCTGGTTTAGAAATCAAACAAATCAGTACAAATCAGTTAGGTGGCTTAGAGTTTTATAAAATTAGCTCGGATGGCCTTACAGGTGCTAAAAAGTTTATAGATGTTCGGGTGACTATTGAAGCGCATGATGAGGGTGATCAACTAAGTGTAGTTTGTGATGGTAGAAGTTTTTCATATAAAGATTTTCAACGTAAAGCCTTATCTGAATGCGTAGAGTACATTTCGTCAAAAATATTAATCGCTGGTCGAATGCCTGTATATGTGACAGATATTGATATACCGCTAAGACTATTTAATATAACGCAGAGTGATGAGATTCAGATTAGTCATATTTTGAAATTTAAACGGACTTTTGAGAGGCGAATTTATAAATTACTTGGGGCAGGCTAAATAAAAGGATTTTACTTAGCCTGGCCGAACATTTATTTAATGAGAATCAAGCTTTGCAAGCTCGCTTAATATTGAAACAACTAAAGATTCTCCCTGTGGCCCAATTTTGTCACACAGCTTATCTACATCACGTTCACCATCAACCATAGGCTTGATTAATGTACTGAATCGAGCCAGGTCACCCTGCGTAGTTGACATGGATTCGGCCATTTGACCCAGCATGCTAAGTGCATCAGTATCGCCTTTACTGGCGCCATCAATCAGCTGAGCGAGCATAGGTGCGGCAAGTGTAGGGTCAGCTTCCTGGTTAGGGTCAGGTAATGTTGCAGGGTTCTGTATGCCACGCAGAATGGCATCAACAATTATCTGGTCCTCATCATCCATCCCCTTAAGAATACTGCTATCGCGCTGACCTTTAAGTACTTTTCTAATTGCAGTAACAAGGCTGCTCCAGCCATTCGCTTCTGAAGCGATTAATACCTGTTCTAAACCCGGGCGTAATGATGTGTCACTTATAGAGTTCACTACATTCACAATTAAAGGTGCGTGAAAGTTAGTGATTTGTTGTTTTTTTTCGTCTGTAACATTCATATTTTCACCTAAAAATTTAAGGGTTCTTAAAGTGCGGAAATTTTTACCAGCTGTTGTTTCAAGTTTTGTACGGCAGATTCCATTTCTGCTGCACGTTCCTTTTCTTTAGTTACTACCGCTTCCGGGGCCTTGTCAACAAAACCAGGGTTACCAAGTTTTGCATTGGTTTTTTCTAAATTACTTTCCAGCTTACCTATTTCTTTATTCAGTCGGGCAAGCTCTGCATCCTTATCTATTAAACCAGCGAGTGGAATAAGGATTTTCATTTCGCCAACAAGTGCGGTTGAAGATTCAGGTGCGGCTTCATCGTTACTTATGAAATTCACAGATTCAATACGCGCCAGGCTATAAACAAAGGACTCATTTTTTTCGAAAAGAGACTTATCATTATCGCTCGCATTTTGCAGAATCACGGGCAATGGCTTGCCCGGTGCAATATCGCTTTCTGAGCGTATACGACGAATACCGTTTACAAAGGTCTTAACCCATTCCAGTTCTTCTTCTGCGGCCTTGTCTATCATGGCCTCTGATGAAACAGGGTAGGCTTGTTGCATAATGGTTTCACCCTTAATACCTGCCAGCGGTGCAACACGTTGCCATAGTTCTTCTGTAATAAATGGCATAATCGGGTGAACTAAACGCAAAATGGTTTCTAATAGCTGTACCAAGGTTTGCCGCGTGCCACGTTTCTCTGCGTCACTAAAATGCTCTTTCATTAATACGGGTTTAGATAATTCTAAATACCAGCCGCAGTAATCATCCCAGATAAAGGTATATAAATCCTGCGCCGCCAGATCAAAACGGTAGCTTGCAAAATGTCGATGTATATTATCTTCAGCGGCCTGCAGGCGCGAACGAATCCAGCGGTCTGCTAATGAATATTCACAATCTGCATTATCAATACCGTTGTCCTGATCTTCGGTATTCATTAATACGTAACGCGTGGCATTCCATATTTTATTACAGAAATTTCTATTGCCTTCAATACGCTCCGTTGAAAGTACAACGTCACGCCCAGTGGTGGCCTGTGATGCAAAGGTGAAACGTAATGCATCGGTACCGAGTGCAGGAATACCATCAGGGAATTGTTTACGTGTGGATTTTTCAATCTTCGCGGCCATTTTTGGCTGCATTAAACTAGTGGTACGTTTCGCAACTAATGTTTCAAGATCAATGCCATCAATAATGTCGATAGGGTCGAGTACATTGCCTTTTGATTTCGACATTTTCTGGCCGTCGGCATCGCGTACCAGGCCATGAATATAAATTTCTTTAAACGGTACTTCGTCCATAAACTTCAGGCCGAACATAATCATCCGTGCAACCCAGAAGAAAATAATGTCGAAGCCGGTTACCAATACACTGGTTGGGTAAAACTGTTTTAGGCGCTCAGTATTTTCTGGCCAGCCCAAAGTAGAGAAGGGCCAAAGGGCAGATGAAAACCAGGTGTCTAAAACATCTTCATCCTGTTTTAGTACTAAATCATCGGCCAGCTTATATTTTTTACGCGCCTCGGCTTCATTGTCGGCCACATAAATTTTGCCTTCTTCATCGTACCAGGCCGGAATACGGTGTCCCCACCAAATTTGCCGAGAGATACACCAGTCCTGAATATTGTTCATCCATTCGTAGTAGGTCTTGTTCCAGTTCTCCGGTACAAATTTAATGTCACCATTTTTAACCGCAGCAATCGCGGGTTCCGCTAAGGGTGCAACCTTCACATACCACTGATCCGTAAGATAAGGCTCAACCACAGAACCAGAGCGGTCACCGCGAGGCACCATGAGTTTGTGATCTTTAATATCTTCCAGTAAATCGAGTTCTTTAAAATCATGCACAATCATGTCACGTGCTTCGTAACGATCTATGCCGCGATATTTCTCCGGCGCTTCATCATTAATGCAGGCATCTACCGTTAGAATATTGTGCATGGGTAAATCGTGACGCTTGCCCATTTCATAGTCATTGAAGTCATGAGCAGGGGTGATTTTTACGCAACCCGTACCAAAGTCCATTTCGACATAATCATCGGCAATAATCGGTATTTCACGACCCACTAATGGCAAGGTAAGGGTTTGCCCAATAAGGTGCTTATAACGCTCATCCTCCGGGTGAACCGCAACCGCCGAATCACCCAGCATGGTCTCAGGTCGGGTGGTTGCCACCACCAAATGACCAGAGCCATCAGTCAGCGGGTAACGGAAGTGCCACATGTGGCCAGACTCTTCCTCAGAAATCACTTCGAGGTCGGATAATGCGGTGTGCAGAATGGGGTCCCAGTTCACCAGACGCTTGCCACGGTAAATTAGGCCTTCGTCATACAGTTGAATGAAGACTTTATGCACGGCATCAGATAAGCCTTCATCCATGGTGAAGCGTTCATTCTGCCAATCCAGTGAGCCGCCCATACGACGGAGCTGTTGGGTAATGGTGCCACCAGACTGTTCCTTCCAGTCCCATACACGGTCAATGAACTTTTCACGGCCTAAGTCATGGCGAGATTGCCCATCCGCGGCCAACTGGCGCTCTACCACCATTTGTGTCGCAATACCCGCGTGGTCGGTACCCGGTTGCCACAGGGTGTTATCACCCTTCATGCGGTGGTAGCGAGTCAATGCATCCATGATGGTGTCCTGGAAGGCATGGCCCATATGCAGTGTGCCGGTAACATTAGGTGGTGGAATCATAATGCAGTAGTTATCTGCATCTGGCTTGGCATCGGGTGCGAAATAGCCCTTGCTCTCCCAGGTTTGGTACCACTTTTCTTCGATCGACTGCGGGTTATATGTTGTTTCCATGGATGTCTTGATATTGCTTGTAAAAAGAAGGCGAATTATAGCCTAAGTGAGCGCTTAGGCGTAGGTGTGAGGTGAAAGTTATGGGTATGTATTTTGTCGTGTGATTTGGAGATGAAATGGTAACCAAGTGCATCAAACGATCAGGTATTGATAAGAAAGGTGTCTGTTATATTTTGCGCCATGCAACAGTCACATAAATGCTAAGACATGTTGCAACATTAGGGAGGTACAGGAAATGTTAGGTCATAGCGATATAACTTCTACTCAGATCTATGCCCATGTGACAATTAATGACTTGAATCGCGTTTACTATGAGACTCATCCGGCTGCTCGATCTGATAATCGATTATGCATTTTAAATGCAGCCTTATTTTACTCGTGTCGCGAGACTGCTCACCCCGCAAAGCAGACATTTAGTGATTACTAATATAGCTTCATGCATTAGCCGAAATATGGCTGCGCAGGCTATATGTTAGACTTCTGAAAACGACCCGAAGCGGACCTTCATAATATTAGTAATAAATGACTGCTGTCGACTGCGGATGCTCATTATAACATTACACAAATGACGTAATCCTTTACAGTTATCAATTATTAATAAAACTATTACTAATTAAGTTTATCTAAAACAGTCGCTTATGGATTTGGCATCAATGGTGCTTCTTTCAGAGAGATTAAAAAAAGAACAAATGTGTAAAGGTAATGTAACAAATGAAAATATGGAATTTTGCTTTAAAGGGTATGATGCTGGTTTTATCAAGCGGCGTGAATGCATCTGTAATTAACACACTAAATGGTGTCGATTATGAATGGCTAGATTTAACAGAAACACAAGGCTTAAATCGCAATCAAGTAGAGGATATGCTTTCTGCAGCAAACCCCGGCAATAACTTGTATGGGTATCAATATGCTTCAAGAGCTCAAGTTGAGGAATTATTACTATCCTATATGTCATGGGAGGGTGCTAGTAATTATTATTCTGATACCTCTATTATTTCTGGCTTTCAGGATATGTTGAGTGATTTCGGCTACACGCAACAGATCAATTCTCCTACTACTATTACTGTAAGCACAGGATTAGATATACAAGTTGATACCATAGTTCAAATAAGAGGGATATACGGCTCTATTAATGAATGTGCTTATGGATATGGATATACATGCTTCTCTGGAGTTGAGATGTGGTATGACTCAACAGGAAATCCAGTAGCGGTACACCAAGGAGCCACAGCGGGATTTAATAGCGACATAGTAAACCCTGATGTAACAAATAATAGTTTAGGAAACTCTTCTTTTGGAAGTTACCTTGTGCGACCAGCCGTATCAACTGTACCTATTCCAGCAACGGTATGGCTATTTGGCTCTGGTCTGATTGGTTTAGTTGGATTTGCTAGACGTAAGAAAGCAAAAAAAATAAATCAGTTTTGATTGTAGAAAGGCGGCTTTTATAGTTGCCTTTTTTATGCCTGTGAACTTCCGCTTTTGGCCGTTTTCTGCCTGTCGAATAAGGTATACACCAACAAAATTAAATAATTAGTTGCTATAACGTGATGGAAGATTTTGCCAGATTTTCATTATAGTCTAAATGGCGCTATTCTTTACAGTAATCAGCAACTCACAATTACTGTTCTCAATTATTATTATTCAGAACAGTAGCTTATGAATTCGGTATAATTATTGCGTATATATCATTAAGATACATCAATCAATTTAATAAATGTGTAAAGGGAATGACAAATGAAGTTTTGGAAATTATTCACAGTGGTCACTGCGTTAATTGCATCAAGCAGTGCAAATGCAGCAACATATAACATCGATCTTGTTGTTGATCTTATGGATCAACGTACTGACAGCCCGTATTTTTTTTCTCAGGATGTACCTACTTATCTGCCACAGGTGCAAACAGGAGATGTGATTAACACAAATATCACATTTGCAAATGGACAAGGTTTGCAAATCAAACAAACTTCTTTGCCTCAACCAATTTATTTACCGATACCTGGTCCTGATGGTATTGAATATGAGCTTGTTCCTCCTAGTGAAGAACAGAGACTGTCGATATATTATACTCCTGCCCCAGGTGTAGCCACAGGAACTCCAGCAAATATAAGGGCTGAGAATAGAACTGAGCTAACTGGGCTTATCGGTGACTTCGAACAAGTAAACCCATATCTTGATACAGTGCAATGCACGTATTGTATATACGCAGGTATTAACAGCGTAGATCTAACAGACTCTGCTTTCTCTTTTTATGGCATCTCAATAACCTCTGTAATTGATCTATATGATCCGGTAGGCGTGAATTATGACATGACGCAGCTCAGAATTACATTTTCTGATTATGACTCTAATCATGAAATATCCATCATATCAGCTGTTCCTATTCCAGCAGCAGTATGGCTATTTGGTTCAGGCTTAATTGGTTTGGTAGGAGTTGCACGACGTAAGAAAGCATAAAACTTAACAATATTTGTCCCGTCCTAAAATATGTTGACGGTTTTCAATTAAGCCAGTTGCGGTTCGCAACTGGCTTTTTTGTGCACTTCATCTGGTGTTCTCATATCCAAACTCAAGTGTGGTCTTAATCGATTATAGATATCAATCGATTCTTTTACGAGCTCTTTCAGTTCTTCAAATGTTTTGCATTTATAAATTAAAAATTCCTGTTTTAATATGCCGTTAACGCGTTCTGCAAGTGCATTTTGATAACAGTCATAACCGTCCGTCATGGATGGTGTCATGTTATTTTCTTTCAGTGTGTCCTGATATAAGCCAGAGCAATATTGCAAGCCTCGATCAGAGTGATGAATAATATTATTGCCTATACTTGGTATCAGCCCGTTTATAATTAGCGGGGTCTGGAAAAGGTACATCCTCATCTAAAATATTAAAATCAACAGCTTCAGGTTGATCACCAATATGCTTAAACAGAGTCACTATAGTTCTCAATTGCGCAAATCTTGATAAGTTGTACACATCTTTCTCGAAGAAACAATTTACTTCTCCAGGATCATCTGGATCGATCTTTCCATATTTTACTGCCAGGTCACGATATACATGCATGGGCGTCGTCATAAATATTCCTATTTAAAAAGGATCTGAATTTTATTAATTATTAATATCAATGATTCGTATATCAAGCCTTATCTTTTGATGTCACACGTAGTTGCTGTGTGTTATTAAAAATATAATTACAGATGATAAATTAGTGGCAAACATTGGAATGCTGGCAATACATTAATTGATTCAGTGGCAAAAGAGTCTGGAATCGTGGCAAATCTAGACAGGAATATGCAATTGTGTATTCCAGTTAAGTTTGCCAAATGACTAACCGTCTTTAAAAATTGTTAGTTGTACACGAAGTGATCTTTGTTAATTCGACTGACTATATTGGGGAGAGGTGGCTTGATGTGGTGTTTTCTAGCAACCTGTTCTTCATTTTTTATTTCTTGGGCTAATACTGGCAAGCCAATAGCTAGTCAAGTAATACTGACTTCCGACGGGTTATTTGGAAAGCTAATTCATAGCTAATAGTGTGCATGTGTTTATATTGGTTTTACTTAGATCTAATGTGGAACTGGACTTGTTCGCACTCATCCTCGATATAGCGCAGTAAGGCATAGCAAAAAATGACAATACCCAGCATTTCACATAATTCTTCTATCGTGTAGAGAACGCTATATAGCACAGACTCAGTCCCATGTAGATCGGCCTCCTGTGCGCTAATAATTTCGATGCCTACAGCGCCTGTAATAAATATTACTCCCGCACAGATAAATAAAATCATCGTTTGTCGCGGCAGCATAAAAACGAACTTAAGATAAGAAACTATAAATATGCCTAGCAGAATACCGTAGGGAACAACCCATGCGAAATACAGAAAGCCTTCTGCATCAACCCATTGAAGTTTCTCAACAATATTACCGATGCCTTCGTGTAATGCGGCTGCTTCATCAATGCTTAAAAAAGTAAATATAATCGCCAGACCTACCCAGTGATTTTTGAAGGCGGCCTGTACTCGGCGTTTTTGAAGGCCGATAATCCAAAGTAATAATGCACAAAATAAGATACTTATAGATGAATTGTTTCTTCATAAAATTAATAACGATTTCATTCCTTTCTGCGTATCTTCTTTGAAGTAGCAGAGGTATTTGCTGTGAATATTGTATTAATAATTATTAAGGTAGAAATTAACTGAAAGCTAAGCTCCGCATATTGGGTTTGTATTATTTAACTTATTTATAGTAATTAATACCCTTACAAACTCAATTCAACACCTGCTACAGCATTATTCTTGTATTCAGGTTCGCATAAAATAAGTCTGTCTGCGGCTATTTTATTTTTGACAAAGTATGTTTTTACATTATCGCTTCTGTTTGATGCGGTGGCAGTCAGTTTTTGTAAGACTTCATCGTTCAGGTTTTTATTTTCCGGCTTATCTTTTGTTTTTGCATATAAATCGGGTGCTACTTTACTTAAATCTTTTATATTAGAAAATCCACAAAGCGTTAAATTAAGCTGTGGTCGTTGTTTCATGAGCTGAATAACCTTGTTTAAGCCGGGTTCATGTGATGCCAAAATGGTTGATTCGTTTGCATCAAAAATAACGGGCTCAAAATGCAGCGCTGTGGCGAGATCAAATAATCCGCCAGCAACCGTGACCAGGCCAAAGGGTGTGTAGTAATTGATAATGGTAGCGGTGATTGCTTTAGACATTGCTGTGTAAATAGCATCTGATGGATCGAAGTCAGGATTTTCCACGTCACCCGTAATGGGTAGTTTTATACTGATGTTATCATCGCTGTCACGCAATAAATTAAGAGCGGTATCTAATGGCATTCCGAGGCCTAATTCTTTATTTAATTTTCCCTTTTCTTTATCTGAAACAGGTCGTAGCTTAAATTTCTTCAAATTTAAATTCAGCAGACTATCAATGGTGCCTTTATTTGCGGTAAGTGTTATATCAGCATTAAGTTGTCCACTCTTAATCTTGTGCCCAATTGGTGCCTCCAGATATGAGTTGATAGGACGCAAATCTATACCTTTTGCCGTGCCCGAGATATTAAATTCCTTTTTCTCAGATAATGCCTGTATATCACCCTCTAGTGCTAGTATTCCATGATTTCCAGTGGTTACGTTTAGTGTTAGATGATTATTTGTTGTTGGTTTGGTAGTGTCAATATCCGTTATGCTCAAAAGATTAATGATTGATGATATATTGAAAGGCGTATTTAAGCTTTGATCGTTGAAGCTTAATGGGTGGCTGTTTTCAATGCGTATGCTATCAATCTTTATAGCTAATGATTTCTTATTTGTTTTTTCAGTTTCTTTTGTAGATTTTTCATCTTCTTGTGGTGTTTTTTCATTCTGATTTGGTAAAGAGTTAGATAAACGTTGTTGTATATTTAAGGATTTATTCTTATCAATAACAATATCTGTTCCAATGCCAGTAATAATAATATTGTTTATATTGAGCTGTTGATTATTCGTTAAATCTAATTGGCTTACTTTTAAGCTGTCCAATAAGGCGATGCTTTTGGTGCTTTCTGTCTCTGGAAATACTTCAAGCCCTTGCACAATAAAAGATTCGAATGATAGCTTGTCTACGCCACTCATTTTGAAGTTAATTAAATCAATTGAACTATTCGTAAGTATAGGGATATTATTTATCGTGTCGGTAATAGATATGTCACGTATTACCAATGAGCTTGCTATGTTTATGTTTTTCTCGATTGGCGTATCGGTGGCGAAATCGATTTTTCCTACCCAGTTAAATGATTTTATCTTCGAGCATATTTTTTTTGATTCATTTTCAAATGTATTGCATACATTGATATTATTTAGCGATATATCATTTATGGATATTTTCCAGGAGGTGCTTTTTTCAGCATTTATAGCTTGTTCTTGAGGATTGACATCTTGTTTGTTGTTTTCTATTAGATTAATACCACCTATGGATTTAATTGCTTGTTTGGTATGAACGGTATCTAGCTTAACCTCATCTAGTTTAATATTGTTTATGACGAGCATATTGTCTAGCAATGAAGACCATTGAAAGCCAATTAAAAGATGCCCAATATTAAATCCATTGCCTTCATTGTTTTCCCCGTGTGCATCTATGATTTCAAATTTACCATTTAGAATATCGATGTTGATATCTTTGATCTCTGCTTCAATTCCTTGCTCGTTAAGAAAGTATATAGCGCCAAATTGAATGGCTTTTGGTATTGCAACAATAATAAGGGCAAGAACAATGAGCAATATAAAGAGTGTAAGTGAAAGTTTTTTTATCATGATATGTGGTAATCAATAGTTATATATGTTCAGGATTTAAAGGTGTCAAGTAAAGTGAAGGAACACGAACGGGACAATATCGAATTTATGCAGGCGCTAAAGATCGAGTTGTTTAAACAGTTTTTCTTTTAATTGCTCTTCTATAGCGGGGAGTACTTCTTTGATTGCCAGATTTACTTTTTCTTTCAGAATTTCTTTGTCGGATTGGTTTGTTTTTAGCAAAAGTGTTTCTGATTCACTATCAACGCTATTGTCGATTATTAGCTGCATTGCGTCAGAGAAGTCTTCATCTGCTATATATTCATCTTGTGTATCGGCAAGCGTAATCGAGGGGATTTCTTCTGGTTCTGAAGTAGAGTTTTCAAACGTGTTGGTGTTATCAAAAATATCAGACACTTCCATGATATTTTGCATATTATCAGTAGCATCATCTTGATGATCCTGCTGATCAGCGTATTCATCGCTATTGTTTCTGGTGCTGTGCAGCTGATGGGCATCAAAGTGGTTAAGCATGCTTTCATCACCCAGCTGTATTATGTCGCTTAGTGTGGGGATGTTTTCAGTGATATCAGTCATTTGTAGTCTCCAGCATATGGTGCTCTAGCGTGTAACCTAGTTCACGGTATACCTTATAGTTTTGTCGACCAGATAGTTTTCGCTGTTCATCTTGATTGAGTATTTCATCAATTTTAATTTCATTTTCAATGCATATATCTGACGGTCGCGATGACAGGTTAAGAATAGATTGAAAATTCTCATCATTTATTTTTTGATGAGAAATTAAAATAGGCTGCTGCTGATCTGTAAGTTCTAAAGTTGCAACGCCATGGGGAATAAAGCTATTGTCTTTTATGCTCCAGAGTAAATCATCGAGTTGATGGCTCTCTTCGGCAGTATCCGTCTGGATTAACACTCGCTTACCCGATTGCCAGTTACGTTCGGCAAGCTTACATGCATAGTGCTGTGCAGTTGTTAACTGGTCATCGGGTAAAATATAAAAATCAACGTGTGTCATAAACGATTATGTTTACTTGTCTTCAACGCGGTCAAATAAATACTGCATTAGTAATGGCACAGGGCGACCTGTAGCTCCTTTGGCTTTACCTGATTTCCATGCAACACCGGCAATGTCTAAATGAGCCCAGCGGTATTTCTTGGTAAAGCGAGAAAGGAAGCAGGCCGCAGTAATTGTACCGGCTTCTTTGCCACCAATATTGGCAATATCGGCAAAGTTGCTGTCGAGTTGTTCCTGGTAATCATCCCACAGTGGAAGTTCCCAGCAACGGTCTCCAGAATCACGACCTGCATTTAATAGATCATTAATAAGTGGGTTGTGGTTACCTAATAAACCAGCTGGATGACTTCCTAAGGCTACAATGCAGGCGCCAGTTAAGGTTGCAATATCAATTACCGTTTCAGGGTCAAACTTTTGTGCGTAGGTCAGGGCATCGCATAAAATTAGGCGGCCTTCTGCATCGGTGTTTAAAACTTCGATGGTTAATCCCGACATACTTGTCACAATATCGCCAGGCTTGGTAGCTAAACCATCAGGTAAATTTTCAGTTGCAGGAATAATGCCCACAACATTGTATGGCAATTGCAGGTCAGCACAGGCGCTCATTACACCCATTACACTGGCAGCTCCGCACATATCAAACTTCATTTCGTCCATCGCGCCACCAGGTTTTAAGCTGATACCACCTGAATCAAACGTTACACCCTTACCAACAAATACAATGGGCTTCTGATTTTTATCACCGCCATTATGTTCCATGGTGATGAGCTTGGCGGGTTGACGAGAACCTTTGGATACCGAAAGAAAAGAGCCCATGCCGAGTTTTTCCATATCGGATTCTTCAAGGATGGTGGTGACAAAGTTGCGGTGCGTGGCTCCTAGTGCTTTGGCCTGTTCTGCTAAATAGGTGGGTGTGCAAACATTTCCCGGCAAGTTAGATAAATCACGTGTGAGTTTGATACCAGATGAAATCGCCATGCCTTCACGCACTGCCTTTTCACCTTCAGGTAATTCGCGACGACTAGGTACACTGAAAATCATTTTGCGCAATGGGCGACGTGTATTCTCTTTTTTGCTTTTCATTTGATCAAAACGGTAAAGTGCGTCTTCAGTTGCCTGTACCGCATGGCTTACTTTCCAGTAAGAATCACGACTTTTAACATTGAGTTCAGAAATACAGGAAAAAACTTCAGTGGCACCGCGATCATCCAAAAAAGTAGCAACAACACTGTTGGCTTTTTGGAAGGCCTTAATGTCGAAATGTTTTTCACGGCCACAGCCAATTAATAAAATTCGATCACATAAGGTATTGGGAACATTGTGTAATAACAGGGTTTGCCCCAGTGTGCCTTCACATTCGCCGCGACGAATCAGGTTTGAGATGAAGCCTTCGCTGGCATCATCAAGAATCTGTGCTGAGGGTGAAAGTTTACGGGAGTCAAACACACCCACTGCAACACAAGATATGCGTTGTTTCTCAGGGCTGCCGCTCTTAACCGAAAATTCCATAAATACTCCAATAGATGAATTAATGTTGCTAACAGACCATTATTTTAAAGATTAGTGCAGATAAATGGGTCTGTTTTGTAGATATTTGTTGTTTGCCGTATGTGCTGGTGTCATATGGCTAAATGAGCATGAATTTTATGCAATCCTGCCGACGATATATAGCGTTAATTGCTCAAAAGAAGGAATTATTACATAAATATTGTTTTTTTAACGACAGAAACTTCTACTAAGTGCGATGTGCAGGATTAATATGCCCAACAGTTGGGGTAGAATAGCCCGCGTAACTTATAAGACTTAAAGAAGATTTAACGCATTCGCATGTTTAAACGTTCATTCAGTATTATCGATCGATATGTATTTAAAGAATTATTGCTAACCTGGCTAGCGGTCGCGATGGTGCTGCTGCTTATTTTGTTAAGTGCTGTATTGGCGCGTTTATTAGGTGATGCTGCAGCGGGGAAAATCCCCAATGATGCCGTGTGGCAATTGCTGATGATTACAGGCATGCAGTATTTAGTACTGTTAATACCACTCAGCCTTTATTTAGGTGTGCTACTTAGCTTCAGTCGCTTGTATAAAGACAATGAAATGGCCGCGATGGGTGCATGCGGCATTAGTATGGCGAGTTTATACCGTCCATTGCTTATGGTGGCTATTCCGACAACGGCTGCTTTGCTTTATCTCACCTTATTGTTAATGCCCTGGGTTTCGCAGCAGGCGGAACTGCTGAAAATTGATATAGAAAGCCGCTCACAACTCACGGGGCTTTCGGCGGGGCGATTTAATGAATTTGGTGAATCCACAATATTCCCGCAGCGGCAGTCTGATGATGGAGAGCATATGTACAATGTTTTTCTGCACAAGGACATTGTAAAAGAACAGAATAAACTGACAGAAAATATTGAATCTGCGGATGCGACTCGTCGCTACAAAGACGAGCAAGGTCGACATTTTATTCTATTTGAAAGCGGCAGATCATATGAAGGTGAACCCGGGCATGTAGACTTTAAAATCACACGTTATGAAAAAAAGGGTATTTATGTGCCGGATAATAAAAGTACCCGTCAAGTTAGTCGTAAAGGATCTATAGAAGTACGTGAATTATGGGCCTCTAATCGTACAGATTATCAGGCTGAACTTTATCGCCGCATATCATTACCCATTGCGGCTTTTTTATTGGCCATTCTCGCATTGCCTCTTAGCTATACGACACCTCGTAAGGGGCGTTATTCCAAGCTAGGTTTGGCTATTCTTATATATCTTGTTTATTCTAATCTGTTGGGTGTTAGTGAAACATGGATTGAAAAACAACAAATTGACGTTTGGCTGGGATTTTTGTGGGTACATGGTCTTGCTGCTTTATTAATTGTGTATTGGTGGTTGAAACGGGCTGGCGGTATTAAGCAGCTAATGTTGAAAAAGAAAGTGGCGAGGCATGTGTGAAAATACTCGATAGATATATCGCCAGGACAATTATCGGCGGCACTTTAATGGTGTTATTGGTGCTCGGCTCATTATTTGTATTTGTTGATTTTGTATCTGAATTAAATGATGTGGGTAAAGCGCACTACGGCGTATTTGAAGCGGGTATATTTGTTTTACTCAGCTTGCCCAGGCGTTTGTATGAAATATTCCCCACGGCAGTGCTTATTGGTAGTTTATTGAGTTTGGGCGCACTGGCAGGCAATAGCGAATTAACGGTTATGCGTGCTGCCGGTATATCTATCATGCGAATTGTTTTTTCAGTAATGAAAGCAGGTTTTATCTTACTTATTATCGTCGCATTAATCGGTGAATTTATTGTGCCAATGAGTGAACGTCAGGCACAGTCGATACGCGCTAAAGAATTACAACAAAATATCACACTGGGCGGTGAAGGTGCCTTTTGGGCTAGAGATGATCAGCGATTTATATATGTGAGCCATGTTTATCCCGGAATGAACCTGGGCAAGGTGAAGGTGTATGAATTTGATGCATCTAATGAACTACAGCTAGTTACACACGCCAGATCAGCTCGCTATACCGGTAAAAAGTGGCAGCTAGAAAACGTATTGCAAACAGATTTTAGAGGTGAGCGAATTACAAGTAACCATGCAGGTTTTGTATTATGGGATAAATTGCTGAATCCAGATTTATTTGATGTAGTCAGTGTTTATCCTGAAAATATGTCGGCAATCGATTTATATCAATACAGTAACTACCTAAAAGATAATGATCTTGAGTCGAGTAATTATGATCTGGCTTTCTGGATTAAAATTTTCACGCCATTATCGAGCCTGGTGATGTTATTAATCGCATTACCTTTTGTCTTTGGTTCACAGCGTTCAGCGGGTACAGGTAACCGGGTATTATTTGGTTTGTTATTAGGAATAGGTTTTTTTCTGTTGAATAGAACAATGAACCATTTGGGACAGGTTTATCATTTCTATCCGTTTTTTAGTGCTTCTGCACCCGTGATTATGGTTGCCCTTGCAAGTTTTTATGCCTTACGGCGAGTTAAGTAATTTTAAGCCTAATACCTTTAATCTGTCTGTTTAGTATTACTTTATCTGTTCTAAATGCGATGCAGAAAAAATATCATGCCAACTGCGTTTTTTAGTATCAACTAAACCCCATATAAGACCTATACCAAATAAAGCTGAAAAATAGCGTGCAATAGCCTGTTTTCGACTTATGCCGTGACCGTTGTCGGATATAAGCTTTATACGCCAGGTTTTCATGCCCAGAGTTTGTCCACCATGTGTCCAAAACCAGACATAAAATCCTACGCTCGTCAGAAATAAAGTCAGCAAAATAATTACCTGATTCAACAGATACAAAGAATGTTCTTCTGTAATGGCATTACCTCCATTAAAAATAAAGGTGGTGAGTGTGCTAACGGGTAATCCCACCATTAAAAAAAGCGCAATTTGCAGAAATAAATCATAAACAATGGCGATAAGGCGTTTAATTAAAGAAACAGGTGTGTAATCCATTTTGTGGGCCATATTGGTACATTGTGTTGTGTCGAGAAAGAAAAATTGTAATAGATTACGCAGTTTACTGCATTAAGTAGTTATGTGATGGGCAATATAGAGTGGCTTTCTTGTTTTCGAAGGTTTTTGATATAGACTCAGACTGAGCAATATAACTATTGGAGACGATTATGAAAAAACGCAGCCTGTTATTTTCAGCACTAATGTTAGCGGGTGTTACGAATGTTCATGCCTTACCTTATGGCTTTAGCGATGCGCGTTCGGTTGCTATGGGTAATGTAAGCGTAGCAACTGGTGGTGTTACAACGGCGGCTTTTTCTAATCCTGCCATGTTAATGGTGAATGAAACCGATGATACCTTTGCACTTCATATAGGTGTGGGTGCCGTGTTTATTGAAGATGGTGGCATTACAGATGACATCGATGAGTTTCAGACAATAGAGGATCAAATAGATTCAATTGTGCAGAATGACCCCTCAAATACTACAGCACTGTTAAATGCTCTTAATGCACAGAGGACAATAATTGGTGATTTAAATGGTGATAGTTTGATCGGTCGAGGTACACCTAACGTAGCGTTGGTATATGGTGGTGATAGCTTTACTGTAGCAGTAACGGCGGGTGGTGAGGCTTATGCAAGTGGCGCTATTGACAATGTTACGGGCACGACGGGAACTATTTTAGAGAGCGACATACAAGACGATTTAAATGATAACGGTATTTTAGATGACAGCTTAAATGTTGGCTACATTCCATCTGCAGATTTAAAGGCAGTTGGAGTCATTACACAAGAAGTAGGTGTATCTATTGCATCTAATGTGACTTTATTAGGTATGGATGTTTCATTTGGTATTAAGCCGAAAGTGGTGAGTGCAGAGGCAATTACGTACAGGCAGGCAATCGATATAGTTGATGTTGAAGATATTATTGATGACTCAACACAAGATTTAGGTAGTTTTACTACATTAGATGCTGGCGTTGCTATTGGTGTTACTGACTCAATTCGAGTAGGTATGGTTGCAAAAAACCTGATATCAGAAACACTCACTGTAAATACAAACGGTTTTAATAAAGATATAGATTTTGATACACAATTACGTGTAGGTGTGTCTTATAACACTAGTTTCATGACCGTTGCAGCGGATATGGATTTAATAGAGACAGATCCTATTTTAGTTGAAGACGCAAACAGGATGCTTGCTCTGGGTGTGGAGTTAAATGCCTTCGATTTTGTGCAATTGAGAGCCGGTTATCAAAAAAACATGGCAAGTGGGGCATCGTCTGATGATTTAATTTCTGCGGGTGTTGGTTTATGGCTTGGTTTCAATTTAGATATAGCCGCTGTTGTTAGTGAAGACTCCGTTGGTGCATTTGTACAAACAGGCTTCCATTTCTAAGTTAATTAAGGGTATTAATCCATTGTTTTAAAGTGTAAACAACTCCGACCATTTAAATGAAAATTGCATTTAAATTGTCGGAAAATTTAAAAATAGTTTGTTTAATAGTTTGTTTTTTTAGCGATGGAGAAAATTTTGTAAATTTCCAAAAAATGCAATTATTTAGCAAAAAATTTAAAACCTGAGCTAGTTTCAGGTTTTTTTACGAAAAAAAGTTAGTTTTTTACAAATAAATGCACTTTAACGCATTGATTTATTTGTAAAACAGAAAATACGAATTATAATCTCTAAACCAAACCGTCAATGAGGAATTACATAATGGCACGAGCAAAGAAAAAAACAGCTAAAAAATCAGTTGCTACAAAAAAAGTAGTCGCTAAGAAAAAAGTAGCTAAAGCAAAACCAGCAGCAGCTGGAGCGGCAGCTAAAAAGAAAGCAGCAGCCGCTAAGAAAAAAGCAGCAGCAGCTAAGAAAAAAGCAGCAGCAGCAGCTAGAAAAAAAGCAGCAGCAGCTAAGCGAAAAATTGTAGCAGCTAAAAAGAAAGAAGCAGCCGCTAAGAAAAAAGCAGCAGCACAACGTGCAGCAGAAGCTAAAAAAGCAATGAAGGCACAAGTTGCAGCCGTTGCAGCTGATCTGAAAGCAGCACGTGAAGATCTAGCAGCAGCAGCAAAGCGTGAAGCAGCACTTATTAAAATGGCAACAAGCAAAGATTCAGCCGTTGCTAAGTTCGTTGAAAAGTGGACTAAGCAGCAACTTGCTAAGCTAGCTAAAGCAGCAAAGCCTAAAAAGCGTCGTAAGAAAGCTAAAAAAGCTTAATTAAAAGTTTTATATAGCTTTAGTTAGATGCCACAATCTAACTAAAAAAGGCCACATCTTAATGATGTGGCCTTTTTATTTGTAAATTGCTATTTGTGTAGTTATTTTAAATCAATTCATTAAATGCCTGTACTTCAACTAGTTCACCAGCCTCTACATCCCCTGCATCGCGCTCTAAAACAATAAAACAGTTGGCTTTGGCCATTGAACTTAGCATATGAGAGCCTTGAGTACCGGTTGTATCCACGATGAGTTGGCCGTTTTCATCAGAAGACATGATTCCGCGTTGAAAATCCTTTCGTCCGGGGCGCTTTTTGAGTTTGGAAATACATTTTGCTTTTAGGCAGATAGGTTCGCTAATTGATTCACCTTCTAATAAACGCAAACAGGGTTGTACAAATTGATAAAAAGTTGCCATTGCCGAGACCGGGTTACCTGGCAACCCAAAAAAGATGGCGTTATTGATATGTCCAAAGGCCAGGGGCTTGCCTGGTTTCATTGCGATTTTCCAAAAACCGACTTCACCAATTTCATCGAGTATTATTTTAATAAAATCAGCTTCGCCGACAGATGCTCCGCCTGAGGTAATTACCAGGTCTGCTATATTGGCCGCTTCTATCAATGTCAGCTCAATTTCTTCTTTAATATCGGCTACTACACCCATATCAATGCATTCAACGCCCATTTTTTGCAGCATGCCGAATAAAATGTAGCGATTACTATCAAAAATATCGCCGGGTGCAAGTGTTTGTCCGACACCTTTGAGTTCGTCGCCGGTAGAAAAGAAGGCAACAACGGGTTTTCTGGCGACTTTAAATTCAACTACGCCAACCGATGCCAGTAATCCAAGTTTTGCAGGCGATAAACGTTCACCTGCTTTAATAATGGTGTCGCCTTTAAAAAAATCATCACCGGGGTTACGCACATTTTGTTTGGGCTTATGCTCGCTACCTATTTTAATATTCTCGCCATCAACTTCGGCATGTTCCTGCATCACCACGGTATCGGCACCATCGGGGACAACCGCGCCGGTCATTATGCGTACGGCTTCACCGGATTTAAGCTGTCCATCAAACGGGCAGCCGGCAAATGATTTACCAATAACTTTTAATGAAATATTCTCCGCAGCAGGAATATCATTCGAATTTATCGCATAACCATCCATCGCAGAATTAATGAAAGGAGGAATATCTAATGGCGAAGTCACGTCTTCAGCAAGAATATGTCCGGCGGATTCTCGGATGGTGACATTTTTTTTGCCCTTTATCGGTGTAATGCTTTTTTGAATGCGTTCAAGTGCCTGCTCAAAACTCAGAGAGTTCGGGTCAAATTCATCACTGCATGAAGCCTGTTTTTTAGTCATAATGGTTCTTCTGTATAAAAATTTTAAAGGGATTGCTGCTGAAATTGCACAACAAAATCTGCAATCGACTGGATATCATTTAAATCCAGTTGAGGAAGTTCAGTGTCTGTTAATAAGTTATTTTTTTCACGATCATGCGCAATGGCAATAATATTCTTGTCGTTTGCGTACATAAGCGGTTTTCCCGTTGCTTCCCGGTGCAGCTCAATTTTAGAAAATGGCCATTGTTTAAAACCTTCTACAAGGACCATATCGACGCTATCTGCCGGAATGTGTTTTAACAGGGTTTGTAATTCGGGTTCTTGTTCTACCTCATTATCAATCATAATGACAGTGCGCTTACTTGAACTAATGAGCATGGGTGCGGCACCTGCTTTGCGCAGCTCATAACTGTCTTTTCCGGGTTTATCTACATCAAAGTTATGGTGTGCATGTTTGACCACTGCAATGCGTAACCCGCGCTTTTTTAACGCAGGAATTAATTGCACGAGTAATGTTGTTTTACCGGTGCCGCTGAAAGCCGCAAAGCCAAGCAGGGGCTTTGCATAATTAATTGTATTTGTAGAACTCATGGCTGCATATCATCTGCTTGATTAAAATTATTAAAGCAATCTTTTTGCGTGGAGAAATCACAAATAGCGGGGTCGATTAGTTGCATAAAGTCATGCACCTTTCGGTGACCTTGTTGAATAAAGTCATGCAGTAATTTTTTATGTTTACATGAAATAAGTGCAAATAAGGGTTGTAAGCGCTCACCATCATGACAAAGGGCAGATGTTTTGTGTTGCGATTGCATGTTTTCCCATAGTTGCTCCAACATCGCTGCTGGCGGCTTTGGCGAGTCGCAGGGGACACAAAGAAGATAATCTGTCTCACAGGCTTGCATTGCGCTTAAAATGCCGGAGAGAGGACCCTGGAAATCATTTAAGGAATCTTCAATAACACGATTTGCGTATTGTTTGTATATCTGTAGATTGCGATTGGCGCTGATAATAACTTTTTCGGCAGGTGCATGGAGTTGTTCGAGCACGTGTTCAATCATCGGCCGGTTTTGCCATTGCATTAAGCCTTTATCTACACCATGCATGCGTTTTCCACGGCCGCCCGCAAGAATAAGATAGGTAATGTTGTTGCTTATGGCATTTTGCATGGCTGCAATCAGTCGCTATTCAGTGTAATCTTTTTAATGGCTGGCATTTTATCACAATCAATAAATGTCTCGTTCTTATAAATATCAGATTTTTATCAGCACAGATTTAATATGGCAAAAGTAGATCAATTACCCGAAAGCGAACAATTAATCATTGAGCGTTTTCTTGATGCCTTATGGATGGAAAATGGCTTAAGCCAAAATACATTGGCGGCGTATAAAACCGATTTGGCCAACCTGTCTGCCTGGTTAAACCAAAATAATTGTCATTTGCTTTCTGCTGCGCAGCAAAATTTACAGGCTTTTCTTGCGCATCGATATGCGCAGGGAAGTAAAAATCGCAGCGCAGCACGGATGCTTTCATCAATGCGACGTTTTTATGTGTGGCTTTTGCGTGAGCGCAAAATCGATACAGATCCTGTGGCTTTAATTGAAGCACCCAAAGCAGAACAGCCATTACCTAAAACCCTTTCCGAACAGCAAGTAGAAGACTTGATTAATGCGCCAGACTTAAATAATTCACTGGGTTTAAGGGATAAAGCCATGCTGGAGATACTCTATGCAACGGGATTACGAGTGAGTGAGCTGGTCGGCCTGGAATTTTCGCAGGTTTCTATTGATCCAGGTGTAGTAAGGGTGATTGGTAAAGGCGGCAAAGAGCGTCTGGTGCCTCTGGGCGAGGAGGCAATTGAGTGTTTGCAGGCCTACCTTAATAGTGCGCGCGGTGATTTAATGGTGCAGCGTTTACCCTGTAATGCAATTTTTGTAACCAGAAGAGGTAAAGGCATGACGCGTCAGGCATTTTGGTATTTGCTCAAGCGTTACGCGAAATTGGCGGACATTAATACCGATATACTGTCTCCGCACACATTACGCCATGCCTTTGCCACGCATTTACTCAATCATGGTGCCGATTTACGTGTGGTGCAAATGCTCCTTGGACACAGCGATATATCGACGACACAAATCTATACGCATGTTGCTAATCAGCGTCTACAGGAGCTATACCAGCAACATCACCCCCGTGCATAAGCTAATTATCTCCATTTAAATAAAACTTACGCAATTAATGTCGGAATTATTTATACTTCGCTGGGTCTATTTGGGCAGAATATCTTTTTGAGAATCTTTTTATGAAATCTTTAATTACATCCACACTCATGTTGTTAGCCGTTTCAAGCACATCCATTTCGGCTGTATCTGCAAATGAGGCGGATATTAAACAGTTAAAAGCGGCCTTATCCATTAATATGCCAGACACTGCAAGCATGAGTATTAAAGCTACACCAATCAATGGTTTATATGAGGTGTTGTCGGGTAGCCAGATCATGTATATGACTAAAGACGGGCAATTTGCAATTGATGGTGATATGTATGATATGAAATCGAGAAGCAATCTGACGGAAAGTGCGCGTAGTGGTATGAGGCTGGATGCGGTTAATGAATTAGGTGAAGACAATATGCTGGTTTACATGCCAGAAGGCGATGTAAAACATACGATTACCGTGTTTACCGATATATATTGCCCTTACTGTGTGCGTTTACATAATGAAATGGACGAATATATGAAAAGTGGCGTTAAAGTGCGTTACATTTTTGCGGCCTTTAAAGGCCCCAGAAGTGTAGATGCCTCTGTCTCTGTATGGTGTGCAAAAGATCGCCAAAAAGCACTCACAATGGCGAAGAATGGCGAAAGTCTGGAAAAAGGAACTTGCGATAACCCAATCAGTAAGCATCAAGCGCTAGTGGCGTCACTGGGAATTCGTGGTACGCCGGCAATTATGCTGGAATCAGGTCAGTTAATGCCAGGTTATGTGCCAGCGGCAAAGTTAATTGCACAGATGAATCATACGCTTTAGTTTTTTCTCCCCACACAGGTGGGGATTTTTGTGTGTGTATTTTTCCAGGTGAATCTTTTGCACACCTGCCGTATCAATACAAAATTTCTAATGCATTGCGTTAAACATTTTACGCCGATATTGCCCAACCAGGGGATTATCATCACCTATGAGTGTAAATGCAGATAACATAGTCTTATGGGCGGCATCATCCTGAAACTTTCTATCTCGCTGCAAGATGTAAAGCAAATGATCTAGTCCCGCTTCGAAATCTTCCTGACTTATTAATTGAGTTGCTAATTGATAACGTGGCAAGCTTTCATCAGGGCTGACTTCAATGGTTTTTAATAACTCATCAATGCTCGGGGCATTTTCAGTTGTCAGTGTAAATTCGATTTTATTCAGCAGGCTGATGACGTCATCTTTTTCTCGGTCGACTAGCTTCAAACGGCTTAAGCGAGATTTAGCCTCGGGATAATTTTTTTGTTGAGCCTCTAAATGCGCCAGATCAATTTGTATCATGGCATTTTCAGGGTCTAGTTTTTCAGCTTCCAGTAGTTTGCTCATACCTGCAGTCAGGTCTCCTGCCTGAATGTCTTCAATAGCACGGTTACGCATAGTTTCGGCTGCAGTGACAATGTGTTTTGCAATGATGTCACGAATCGTCTGTTCGGGGATTAGCCCGCTGAACTGGTCAAGCATTTCGCCATTTTTAAAAACGAGTACCGTGGGTATGCTGCGAATTTGAAATTTCTGGCTTAGTGCCTGTTGCGCTTCGCTATCTACTTTGGCGAGAACAAACTGGCCGGGCATATCAGCTACCAGTTTTTCCAGTAATGGAATGAGTTGTTTGCAGGGTTCGCACCACTCGGCCCAAAAATCAACTAATACAGGTGCTTTATACGAGTTTTCAATGACACCTTGTTGAAAATTTTCTTCTGTAGCATCGAATATATAATTGGCGTTGCTCATACGGTTTCACTCGAAAATTTTTAGTGGTTAATATTGACGGGCTGCAGGCGGCTGCATTCTGTAAATAATAAATAGGCCTGTACATCTAAATTAGGCCATAGTTGTTTTACGCCATCGGCGTAGAGCTGCATTTGTTTTACATAGGCCTTTGATAGTTCTTCTATATTGTCATCTGCAGCGTAATGATGCGTCTTATAATCTATGATAATGGCCCTGTCTTCGCTGATGATCAAGCGATCTATTACGCCGTATACCTGTTGGCTATTCTGCGCGAATTGAATCGGGCATTCATTATACGTTTTTAAATAATTCTGTGGAGAGAACACCGTTTGTAAATCGAGATGATGAAGATTTTTCAGCGCCAAAGAAAACCAGTTATTAAGTATTTCATCATCTTCAAGGCGTAATTCAAAACTGATGTGTTTTAGAATATCGGCTTCTGAAGCGGCAGAGTCACGACTTAATAAATCAAGCATGCGGTGTATCGCAATGCCTCTTTGTTGTGCGTCTTCATCTATTTTCGCTGCAAATGAATGATCCGCTCGGCTATCGGCCTGACTCGGTGCAATGCTTGAATCGGGTATCTGCATGGAGGGGATTTTATGCATTAAAGGGCTATCAATTTTTATGCTATCGGCGTTTTGATTTTGTGTAGTTGAAGGCGCCTTCTTACAACTAATTTGTTCGCCATGGGTAAATATCAAATGCTGATCGTCGGTGTTTCCGGTTAATGTCTGTAAGGCTTTAAATACGGGTTCATACCAGTTAACAAACTGTCCTCGGCTGGGTCGGCATCCGCTTAAAAATAAATATTGGCGCGCGCGGGTTAATGCTACGTAGAGTAAGTTGGCATCTTCTTTTTGTTGCGCTTCTTTTTGTTGTTGGCAGAGTTTGGCCGACACGCTGTCCAGTTGTTTACTCGAGGGAATGAGTTGAAAGTTTTTTGGTTTTTTATCTTCAACCGGCCAGTCAATCAGTGTGCTGAGTGAGGATCGGTCTTTTGCAACATTAATGGTGTCGGCTAAATACACTACCGGCGCTTCCAGGCCTTTACTGGCGTGAATAGTCATTATTTTTACCCGAGGCTCTCGGGTTTCCATAGGCGCTTCGTCCGGCGCATCGCTTTGTGTCTTTTTCAGGCTGCGCAAATGATATAAAAAATGCATTAGGCTAGGATAACGACCACTGTCCAAATCCAGTGCCATTTCCAGGAACAGGGTTAGGTTGGCGTTAACGCGTGGTTGCAGTGAGGCAGGGGTTGCCCGTTGGTAGCGTTCTAAAACATCGGCATCGGCAAATATTTTATCGAGTAAATCATGCACCGGTATTTTATCGGTAAGGCTTCGCCAGTGGCTTAAATATTGCCAGGCACGGCTAATCGGGTGTTGCGAATGCAGATTGTCCGCGAGTTCAGCGAGCCGATCATACCAATGTGATTGTGAACCCTGTTTGGCAATTAATTGCAGATCATCATCCGTGGCAGAAAATAGTGGTGACTTTAAAACCTGTGCCAAAGCCAGATTATTAAACGGCGTTAGCAAGGTGTTGAGGAGTGCTTCCATGTCCTGAATTTCCAGGCATGATAAAAACGTACCGCGATTGGTACCTAAATAGGCAATGCCCGCATCACGTAGCGCGCGTTCATAATCCGCAACATGTGCGCGCTTACGTACCAAAATATAAATGTCATTGTAGTTAACGGCGCGTGCTTCATTGTTTTCTATAACCGCCGTGTTATCCGCCATTAATTGTTGAATATGCTGGGCTATTTGTTGCGCTTCTTTTTGATGAATATTGGCTTTTTCCAGGCGCGCCTGCTGTAAGGGGTAACGGCAATAAACGTCTTTTTTTTCTGTTACTTCATCTAGTTCATCCGCATTCCATAAAGGCAGGGTTTCTACTTTACCGTGCAGTGATTGATGATGTGTTTCGTGTTCACTGAATGTCGGTAGTTTATGTAGAAACTCATCCTGTGAAAAAACCGCATTAACAGTTTTAATAATCGCCGGTGAAGAGCGCCAGGATTTATTTAAGGGAAAAGCCCTGGCATTTAAATGTTCTTTTAACCACTCAGAGGCCTGATGCTGTAGCTCGGGTTTGGCACGGCGAAAGCTATAAATAGACTGTTTTTCATCACCGACTAAAAATACACTTCGTGCGCGCTCCGAGTCTGCAGCGGCCATTTCTTCTAACAGTGGCAAAATTAATTGCCACTGCGTTGGGTTGGTGTCCTGAAATTCATCAATCAGCAAATGCTGTATTTTTTGATCCAGCTTATATTGAATCCATTGTGCATTCTCTGAATCCTGTAAAAGCTTATAACTTCGCCATTCTAAATCGGTAAAATCAAGCAGGCGTTGTTGTTGCTTTAGCAGTTGGTAGTGTTCTACAAATTTTTCACCGCAATAATACCAATGGCTATTTAATAACCATGTGTGCTGTTTATTGAGTTGATCCAGGGTGTCTAATATCTTTTCACAAACGCGTTGATGGATGTCTATAAATTCATCGGCATTGTCGTCATTGAGTTTTTTGCGTAAGGCCTTACTGTCTTTTCGGCCCTGTGATAAGGGTTCATCTTTTTGTGTTAAAAAGCAGCCACGTATTATTTCAAAGCTCTGTTTATCGACGGGCTTTTCTACCAGCCAGTTGGCTAAACGATCAGCGCACTCCAGGTTTTTCTTACCTTCGGCTTCAGCAAGTAATTTTGCAAAGCGCTGTAACGTGTCGATAAGGTGTTGATTAAAAAAAACGCTTAATGGATCCGTATCTGCCTGGTAGTCTAAGGTCTCTGCCAGTTGTTGTCGGGCAAACTTAACGGGATTTTCCTGTCCATCGGTATAGGCCCACCAGTCACTGCGCTGCTGCAGGAAGCTGGTTAATACTTTATCAAGGTTAAATAAACCGCCGGCGAGTTGCATTAAGTTTTGCAGGTGTTGTGATAATTCACCTTGCATGTTCAATGTTGCATCATTGAACAGGGCATCTCGGGCCTGCTGTATTAATAGCTCGGAGCTTTCCAGTAAATCAAAGTTGGGTGGAATATTGGCTTCCAGTGGAAAGCGCGATAACAGATCCTGGCAAAAAGAATGAAAGGTGAGGGTGCGTACCGGGTAGTCAGAGTATTGGTGTGTCTCGTATAAACGGCGTGCCTTGTCTATGTGGCTGGCATCCAGATCAAGGCCTTTTAGTAGATCGAGTAATGCGGCTTCATCCACCGTTGCCAGTTGGTAAAGTCGCTCGGCCAGTCGTTGTTGCATTTCTGCAGCGGCTTTACGGGTAAAGGTGAGTGCCAAAATAGTGCCCGGTTCGGCATCGTTCAGTAATAACCTTAATATGCGAGTGACCAGCATATAGGTTTTACCGCTTCCAGCGGAGGCGGTTACAGTGGCATTGATATGGGGGTTGGCGGCTTCTAAACTCATCTGCATAGGATAAGCGTTTATCCTCCAGGATAAAGCGATTTCTACGTTTTATTAATCAACGCATTTGGTTTTGATGTCATTTGCAGCTTTTCGGTGATTCAATTTTAGGGAAAGGCAATGTATAGTTGCCCGCAATAGTTTATAACCCCGTAGTTTCTATATCCCAGTAGTTTCTATTATTTAAGAGAATATCGAATGAGTTCATACGACGCTTCGTCTATTGAAGTATTAACCGGGCTAGAGCCAGTACAAAAACGCCCGGGCATGTATACCGACACCACGCGGCCCAATCATCTGGCGCAGGAAGTCATAGATAATAGTGTCGATGAAGCCGTGGCTGGACATGCCAGTCGTATTCAAGTGGTGTTGTATCGCGATGGTTCATTAGGTGTTACCGATGATGGCCGAGGTATGCCGGTGGATATTCATCCCGAAGAGGGTGTGTCTGGCATTGAGGTTATTCTTACCAAGCTGCATGCGGGGGGTAAATTCTCCAATGAAAATTACCAGTTCTCAGGTGGCTTACACGGTGTGGGGGTATCTGTTGTTAACGCACTGTCCTATCGATTAGAGGCAGAAATTAGGCGCGACGGTTTGGTGCATACCATTGCCTTTGCGCACGGCGATAAAATCGAAGATCTTAAACAAACCGGCACGGTGGGTAAGAAAAATACCGGTACGCAAATTCGCTTTTGGCCGGAAGCCAAATATTTTGATTCGATTAATTTCTCAGTTCTAAAACTCAAGCATGTGTTACGCGCCAAGGCCGTATTGTGCCCTGGCTTACACGTTACCTTTCTGGAAGAAAAAACCGCTGAAACAGAAGAGTGGTATTACGAAGATGGCCTGCAAGATTATTTGCTAGAAAGCCTTAAAGGTTACGAGCTGTTACCGACTGAACCTTTTATTGGTTCAATGTCCTCGACACGTGAAGCCGTAGATTGGGCCTTGTTGTGGTTGCCAGAAGGTGGTGACCCGGTGGGCGAATCCTATGTGAACCTTATACCTACCGCACAGGGTGGTACGCATGTTAACGGCTTACGCACCGGTTTGACCGAGGCGGTGCGAGAGTTTTGTGAGTTCCGTAATTTATTGCCGCGTGGCGTAAAGCTCAGCCCGGAAGATGTATGGGAAAAAGTCAGTTATATTCTTTCTGTAAAAATGGAAGATCCTGCTTTCTCCGGGCAAACCAAAGAAAAGCTTTCATCGCGCGAATGCGCTGCCTTTGTCTCCGGTGTGGTGAAAGACGCCTTTAGCCTATGGCTACATCAGCACACCGACTTAGGTGAGCTGATTGCTATGCTTGCGATAGATAACGCACAAATGCGTTTGAAAGCCGGTAAAAAAGTGGCACGTAAAAAGGTCACTTCTGGCCCGGCACTGCCTGGGAAATTGGCGGATTGCAGCTCGACAGATTTGGCACGGACTGAAATCTTTTTAGTAGAAGGTGACTCGGCGGGCGGCTCGGCAAAGCAGGCACGTGATCGCAGTTTTCAGGCGATTATGCCGCTACGTGGAAAAATTCTTAACACCTGGGAGGTTGATGCCGACCAGGTATTGGCGTCACAGGAAGTACATGATATTTCCGTCGCCATGGGTGTCGATCCGGGGTCTACAGATTTAAGTGGCTTGCGCTACGGCAAGTTATGTATTCTGGCGGATGCGGACTCTGATGGTTATCACATTGCTACGCTATTATGCGCATTGTTTCTACGTCACTTCAGAACATTGGTTGAAGCGGGTCATGTGTATGTGGCAATGCCTCCGTTGTTTCGTATTGATGTTGGTAAAGAGGTTTACTATGCATTAGACGAAGCAGAAAAGCAGGGTGTGCTGGATAGAATTACTGCCGAAAAGAAAAAAGGTAAAGTACAAATTACCCGCTTTAAAGGCCTCGGTGAAATGAACCCACTGCAATTACGCGAAACATCCATTGCGCCAGATACACGTCGACTGGTTCAGTTAGTGGTTGAGCCGGGTGATCAAAGTAATCAGATGATGGATATGTTGTTATCGAAAAAACGTGCGCCGGATAGAAAGGCCTGGTTAGAAGATAAAGGTGACCTGGCAGAAGTGTAGTTATGAACACACGCAGTGTAAAAAATTATTACACAGCGTGTGTCAGTATTTTATTTTTAAAGTAACAGGCTAACTTGTTTATTTAGTATCTTAAATTCAGTCCGTTCGGACGCGTTATGATAACAATGTTGCTTGTAGTATTGCTGTCGCTTACCACTACTTTGCCGGTCTTTAGTTATTTACTGTTTAATTTGCTGGAGTGACGTCATGTTTCGGCTCAGTGACGATATTGATAAACTTTATCATACGTAAAATACTCTATCCCTATAAATTCATAAATGACTCTTTAGCCAGACTAAAGTAGCACAGGGCTTTAGCTGGCTATTTTCAAACGATAGGCGTCATAGGATTTTAATATAAACACGCCTAAGCTGAGTAGCTTAAGCTTTGCGGATGCCAGGGACAGGCTTTAGGTCTGTTGAATAAACAGGTATCTGTATAGAAGAAATATTAGCTAGTTCTAAAATAGATTTTACTTATTATTAATATCATTTTTATTTCGTTGACTTTAATAAACCAATTACAGATAATAAATAACATACAAAAAGTAGTCTCTTTTTTAAAAAACCCAAGGAAGGCGCGTTTTTTTATTATTTGGGTGTTTGTGTCAATGATGTTTTACGGTATAAATGAAAAAAAAAGCGGTAGTTTATTATCGTATTTCATAATTTTTACACTGTTGTTTTCTCAAAGCGCTATTGCTTTCAATGACTGTAAACACGCCTTAAAATCAGATTCTGATATGTCATCTACAGCCCATGATCAGGGTCATTTAACTGCGCAAGATAAATTAACTGAACACTGTCATCTCAAAAAAACCAAACATAATGCTGACACTCAAATCACCAGCGAATCCGCTTCTAATGCGTCTGCTGCATGCTGTGACAAGCCCTGTGCACACTGTCAGGTTCTCAACACCTATATGTATAACGACTTCACACAAAGTGACTACAACTTCGAACTCCTCTCTACCGGCAAAGAAAGATTTATTTATCCTGATCTAAAATATGTTTCCCATAAAACCGAACCCCTAATACCTCCTCCTATTTCATAAGCCTGGCCCCGGTTTGTTAAGTGGCTGATTCTGCAAATAATCTCCCATTACATAAAACCTATACAGATAATTTAAGCCCATTATTGCAAGCATTAACCACCTGATTAACGCTTCATAAGCTTCATTTTTGCCTGAAAATGGGCCTTAATCTTAAAAACAAAAGAATAAAGTGAGAAAGATCATGAAAAGACGGGACTTTATTAAGTTTGGCACAGCAGGCCTAACTAGTGCAGCCGCTGGTTCAGTAGGGTTGTTGAGCTGGATTCCAAGAGCCTACGCTGCAACAATCAGTAAAACCTATTACATAACCGATGGCTATACGGCCATGCCTGATGGGGTAGACGTCTACTTCAAGGGATTCAGTAGTAGTTCATCCACCCTAAACGTACCAGGGGCCTCAACTATTGTGCAGGAGGGTGATACCGTTCAGATTACCGTCGTCAACACCCTGAGTAGCAGCCACAGCTTTGTTATTGACGGACTCGTGGACAGTGGCACTATAGCCGGTGGGCAAACGAAAACAGTCACATTTACTGCCGGCAACCCCGGCACGCATATGTTCTACGATAAACTCAACGCCCCTTATAATCGCCTGGTGGGTTTACATGGCGCTTTTGCCGTCATGCCCAGTGGTAGCTCGAATGAGCTTTATGCCGGCAGTGCAACCTTTGTACAACAATACGCCTGGGTCACTAATGATATTGACCCGGTTTGGCATGACAATGTAAGACGCGGGCGCACACCTTCATCCACATTCAATCCCTACTACTTCACCATCAACGGTCGCACCATGCGCGTGCCCGGGCATGCCGAGTACGGTGATCCCAATATCGACTCTGGTTACAACCCGGAAACCCGTTTGGAAGGCTCTATTGGCGATCGCGCCCTGGTACGTATCCTCAATGCCGGCATGTGCATGCATTCCGTTCACTTCCATGCCAACCATGTGGAATGGCTGGCGGAAAATGGTCAGCCACGTCCTCAGGTATGGAAAAAAGACACCGTCCTGTTACCCAACAGCATGGGTAGCCTTGATGTGATTTATCCATACGAGGTTCCGCCTGATTCCTGGCCACAGGTGACGACAGGTTCTTTCCCCATGCACTTCCATGATGAAATGACTCAGACCGCCGGCGGTGGGCTGTATCAGTTTGGTCTTGCAACAACCATTAAATTTAAATAAGGGGAAAAACCATGTTTGATATTCTTAAACCAACTCTGATGATGCACAACAACGGTAACGGTGGCGGTGGCGGCACTTGCTACATATACCCAGATGCACCTGCAACACCTGGTAAAGTTACGCCAGATGTAACGTTTAACCGTACTGCACACATGAACGGCTCGATGACGATGGACGATGGTGCCAACATCACCATGTGGGGCTTTAATGATGGCGGTGGCGGCATGGGCGGCGGCGCATTTCCCTCACCCGCTATGCGCGTTACAGAGGGTCAGGTAGTACATACCGTGTTGACCGCTGGCAGCATGATGCAGGGTACCCACACCATTCACCATCACGGTATAGAGCCCAGCACCGAGAGCGATGGTGTCGGTCACTACTCCTTTGATGTCAACGGCACTTACACCTATCAGTGGAAAGCCTCTCATGCCGGCACCTATTTCTATCATTGCCATACCAACACCGTATTGCATGCAGAAATGGGTATGTACGGCGGACTGATTATTGACCCACCGGAAGGACCGGGCACGCTGTTCTCAGGTGGCCCTACTTATGATCATGAAGTGATCTGGGCCGCGGATGAAATTGATTCCAGCTGGCACAACAAGTCATGGACTGCGGGTACCTGCGGCGGTAACGAAGGCTTTAATTCGCTCAATCCGGATTACTTCATTATCACCGGTGTAGATGGTGCGCAATCTGCGTTAACCGCCCCCGGTATTGCACCAACGGTGAATGTGGGTGATTCATTATTGATTCGTTACATCTGCGCAGGTTACCTGCCTCAGCGAATTAATTTTGGCGGACTCAATGCAAACATACACATGTCGGATGGTCGTGCATTACCTGAACCGGTTCAAGCTACCACCATTAAAGCCAGTTCTGCAGAGCGTTATGACTGCATCATTGTTCCAGACCAGACCGGTGTTTACGAAATCACTGTGGAGTTTCTACACTGGGTGAGCGGTGCAGTCGTGGGGACTGCACGTACACGAATCACTGTTGTGTAAAACTAGAACTATAATTAGAACAACAAAAAAGGGTACACATGGTGTACCCTTTTTTGTGCTGAGCTTATATTTAGCCGCGCATTTTCTCGCTGTTTCTGTAGCGGTTTTATCTGACGCCTCTGTAATCCCATAGCTTGAATTTTTCTGGAAATTTTGACTTAAGCATTATTCGCTTTTTATTATTCCGTGAGTTCTATTTTATATGACGCTTAAAAATTAACACGACTGTTAATACCAAAAAAATACTCATAATTATCACGCGCAGAAAGGATACCTTGATCATAGTTTAAATCAATATTCATGACGCCCCAACTAAGGCCTAAATGTAGTGAGCCAGTCAACGCGAATTGTAAACCGAGATTGGCGCGAGCAAGAAAATCGAAGATCTTAAACAAACCGGCACGGTGGGTAAGAAAAATACCGGTACGCAAATTCGCTTTTGGCCGGAAGCCAAATATTTTGATTCGATTAATTTCTCAGTTCTAAAACTCAAGCATGTGTTACGCGCCAAGGCCGTATTGTGCCCTGGCTTACACGTTACCTTTCTGGAAGAAAAAACCGCTGAAACAGAAGAGTGGTATTACGAAGATGGCCTGCAAGATTATTTGCTAGAAAGCCTTAAAGGTTACGAGCTGTTACCGACTGAACCTTTTATTGGTTCAATGTCCTCGACACGTGAAGCCGTAGATTGGGCCTTGTTGTGGTTGCCAGAAGGTGGTGACCCGGTGGGCGAATCCTATGTGAACCTTATACCTACCGCACAGGGTGGTACGCATGTTAACGGCTTACGCACCGGTTTGACCGAGGCGGTGCGAGAGTTTTGTGAGTTCCGTAATTTATTGCCGCGTGGCGTAAAGCTCAGCCCGGAAGATGTATGGGAAAAAGTCAGTTATATTCTTTCTGTAAAAATGGAAGATCCTGCTTTCTCCGGGCAAACCAAAGAAAAGCTTTCATCGCGCGAATGCGCTGCCTTTGTCTCCGGTGTGGTGAAAGACGCCTTTAGCCTATGGCTACATCAGCACACCGACTTAGGTGAGCTGATTGCTATGCTTGCGATAGATAACGCACAAATGCGTTTGAAAGCCGGTAAAAAAGTGGCACGTAAAAAGGTCACTTCTGGCCCGGCACTGCCTGGGAAATTGGCGGATTGCAGCTCGACAGATTTGGCACGGACTGAAATCTTTTTAGTAGAAGGTGACTCGGCGGGCGGCTCGGCAAAGCAGGCACGTGATCGCAGTTTTCAGGCGATTATGCCGCTACGTGGAAAAATTCTTAACACCTGGGAGGTTGATGCCGACCAGGTATTGGCGTCACAGGAAGTACATGATATTTCCGTCGCCATGGGTGTCGATCCGGGGTCTACAGATTTAAGTGGCTTGCGCTACGGCAAGTTATGTATTCTGGCGGATGCGGACTCTGATGGTTATCACATTGCTACGCTATTATGCGCATTGTTTCTACGTCACTTCAGAACATTGGTTGAAGCGGGTCATGTGTATGTGGCAATGCCTCCGTTGTTTCGTATTGATGTTGGTAAAGAGGTTTACTATGCATTAGACGAAGCAGAAAAGCAGGGTGTGCTGGATAGAATTACTGCCGAAAAGAAAAAAGGTAAAGTACAAATTACCCGCTTTAAAGGCCTCGGTGAAATGAACCCACTGCAATTACGCGAAACATCCATTGCGCCAGATACACGTCGTTTGGTTCAGCTCATCGTTGAGCCGGGTGATCAAAGTAATCAGATGATGGATATGTTGTTATCGAAAAAACGTGCGCCGGATAGAAAGGCCTGGTTAGAAGATAAAGGTGACCTGGCTGAGGTGTAAGAATCTTCTTTTTAAGAATTTAAGAATAAGTAGAACAAGGTCGTTTTGTATCTAACTATGGCTTGTTCATTAAGATTAAAAGCATATATTTAGTATATGCCTTTCTTAAGGTGTCTTTGTTCTAGAACATAGCGTTTTATTTAATCAAAAAAATTAGTTAGCCAGTGAATCAAGCCAGTTAATAATTAATTTCACTTCACGTTGAATGAGCCTGCTGTCTTGATGAATATAGGCCATGGTAGCAATACCCTGAGTCCACACCATTAGGTGCATGGTTAATTCGGCTGCACTTTCGCTACACCCGATAGCCCGAAACTGTTTTTTTATCCACTGTTCAAAAACCACGAATTGCTCTTTTGTTATAGCTTGCAGCTCTTGCTGTACCTTGCCTAATTCAGAATTGAGGGTACCCATCGGGCATCCATAGTGAATAACTTCGTTCTTAACATGAGAGACAATTTGTGCATAACGTTTTAAGCGATCCAAAGGGGGCTTAATCTCAGAGTCCCAGTTTTGTAGCATTTGTTTCATTCCAGCCACACGGTACTCAATGACCGCAACCAGCGCCTCATTTTTGGTTTTAAAATAGTAATTCAAATTACCCCGCGGAACATTGGATGCCGCGGCAATGTCACTAAATGAGGTCTGGTTGTAGCCCTTCCGGTAAAATAATTGATCAGTAGCCGCAACTATTTTTTCTCTTATCTGCTCGGTTTTTTCTCTAGTGCCCATAGCATTTTAAGATACCCGTCTTTAGATCTTTACACAACCGGTCGTGCCATACTCATGGCTTTTTGTTGTGACTTAAGCATCTCCTGTATCTGTAATGTGACGGCTTCTTTCCAGTGATACTGTGGCTGAAAGCCAAGTATTATATTTGCGCGACTATTATCCGCAGATACTTCTTCTAATAAATGTACGATGCTGCGAGTCACCAGAGGCTCCCAGGGCACAAGTGGATTTAACATCTCCATCAGCCAGGCAAAAGGATAGGCGATAAAAAAGGGCACACTAAAATGTGGTTTCGGGTAATTAAATTCATTATGGATAAACTCTATTACTTCTTTAACACTCGGCACATCTGTACCGACAATATTAAATCCCTGATAGCCTTTTAGTCCTGCGGCCATAACGGCGCATTTCATTGCCTCACCTATGTCTCGTCCATCAATTACCGGTAAACTGGTTTTTCCACCAGCCACCCAGGGAACCAGATGAGTTTTTAAGCGAGGTAATAAAATGGGCAATATACCCAACGAATAATGTTCACCGGCAAAAATACCGAGGCGCATATTTATCATTAGCGTGTCAGAGTTGGCTTGGGCTCGCATGTAGTTTTCGATTTTAATAACATTGCATAAATGTGGCCAAAAGGCTCTTGGAATACCAATACTCATGGGGTCGGAGGATTTTTCGGGGGCCGCTGCGGAGCTTGTACTTACATTAATAAATCTGGATATTCCTTTTTTAACTACTTTATCGATCAGCTTTACCGTGGGCTGATAATACAATTCATCAGATTGCCTGTTGTGCCCCCATAATGACGTCCATGCCATTGCATTACACACCACATCTACGCCGTCTAGCAGATTATCCAGATATTCATCATCTCGAAAGTCTCCCTCTCTTACTTCTCCGCCAAACGATGGGAGCAGTTTTGATTTGTCACGGCAGGCGGCAATTAAATGTATGCCTTGCAGTTTCATTAAAGCTTTTAGTGTATGTGTTCCTACAAAGCCATTAGCGCCTGTAACCAGTATTGTCTTCATATTACATCTCTACCTATTCAGATGATCGCCTGATATAGTATTTCAGACGACCATCTGAAATGCAAGTAGAAGATTTCAGCGCAAAATCTAACGGACATACAATTCAGAATATTCTTAATCTATTAGTTTTATTGATAGCAGATAAAGCTAATACAAGTGCCTTTGTGTGGAGTAGAAAAAGTTAATAAATTATTCAAATATTGATAATTATCAATATTGCTTCACCTGCGGCTGATACTCTACGATGATATGAATGCTTAGAAATCAAGCTTCGTATTCTTCGCTATAAGTAAAAACACGTCTTATATTAATTTATTTTGTTGGATTAAATGAAGACTTATTAGCTATAAGGTATGTGTAGGTTTGATATTTCCTATGTAATTTCATCATCAAACCTTTTGGAGGATTTTTAAGATGATTGTGAACGACATTATGAAAACATCGGTTAAAACAGCTGGTGCAGATACATTGATTAAAGACATCGCATCAATAATGTGTCTGAATAAAATATCGGGTGTACCGGTAGTAGATGCCAACAACAAGCTTGTTGGTGTACTTTCAGAAAAAGATATTCTAATAGCCATGTTTCCCGATGTGCGACAAATAATGCAGGAAGGTGCAAAGCCCGATTTTGAATCTATCGAATTCGATTATAAAGGTTTGTTAGATAGAAAAGTGGGTGATTTAATGACGCAAGCTGTAGCCTCAGTTAGACCTGATATGCCATTACTTAAAGCAGCCTCTATGATGTGTTTAAAACAAATCCGTCGTATTCCTGTGACAGATGAAAGCAATAATTTGGTGGGAATTATCAGTATTGGTGATGTGCATAAAGCGATTTTTCAGGAAAACTTGTTATAAAAAACACATCCCATGCAGTCTGATATTATAGATGTCAGGCTGCCTGGCTTTTTAATTAAGGCACAATATTTTCTCCTATTTTTAACATATCCTGCTTAAAAGTTAATATCGTTATTAAATCCAGAAACACCCATAACCAGCCAGTACAGTAATACGCCTCAAGTGAATATAAACAACGCGAATTATTCGCTAGCTTCGTTGTGTTGTTTATAACGCTGGTTTTAAAATCCCAGTAATTACTTTAATAATGAAAACCTATATCTTTTGCGGAACACAGAAGATGAGTAATCATTTACGAGTTGTATGTTTTTTGATCAATATTTAATTAGAGACGGTAGTATTTGCATATGCCCAATGGATTCTAAAGTGTGCGGGTATCCCCCTTTTATGGATTCTGCTTGAGCTTGTTCTTATATATTGCATATTAAGCTGATGTTTTGCGCCAGCTTTATTGTGTTCGCGGCGTTATTTCAGCATAATCTTTGCAACCTGTATTTAGAGAACGATTCCTAGTCATGTCAGAGCAAGACAATCTCAATTTCGAAGGCATTGAAAAACAAGCCTTATCCGATTTCACTGAAAAGGCGTATCTGGATTATTCCATGTACGTTATTCTTGATCGCGCATTGCCGTTTATTGGTGATGGCTTAAAGCCGGTGCAGCGACGTATTGTGTACGCGATGTCGGAGTTGGGCTTGATCTCTACAGCCAAATTTAAGAAATCTGCACGTACAGTAGGTGACGTGTTGGGTAAGTTTCATCCACATGGCGACAGTGCCTGCTATGAGGCCATGGTGCTGATGGCACAGGATTTCTCATATCGTCATCCATTAGTGGACGGTCAGGGTAACTGGGGCTCACCGGATGATCCTAAGTCATTCGCGGCAATGCGTTATACAGAATCCAAGTTATCGCCTTATGCAGAAGTCCTACTGCAGGAGCTGGGTCAGGGGACCGTGGCGTGGCAGCCAAATTTTGATGGCACGCTAGAGGAGCCGAAGTCATTACCGGCACGTTTACCAAATGTACTATTAAATGGCTCTACGGGTATCGCCGTTGGTATGGCGACAGATATCCCACCACATAATTTACGTGAAGTAGCCACTGCCTGCATTCGTCTGCTGGATGAGCCTAAGGCAACGGTTGCCGAATTATGTGAGCATGTGCAGGGCCCCGATTACCCAACCGATGCTGAAATTATTACGCCGCGTGAAGATTTGCTGGCGATGTATGAAAAAGGCCATGGCAGTATTCGTGCCCGTGCCAAATATGAAAAAGAAGATGGTGATATTGTTATTACCTGTCTGCCACATCAGGTGTCTGGTAATAAAATCCTAGAACAGATTGCACACCAGATGACGACAAAAAAATTGCCCATGCTAGAAGATATTCGTGATGAATCTGATCACGAAAATCCAACGCGTTTAGTGCTGGTGCCGCGTTCTAATCGGGTTGATGCAGAACAGTTGATGACGCATTTATTTGCCACCACCGATTTAGAACGTACCTATCGTGTCAATATGAACATGATTGGTATTGATGGCAGGCCGAGCGTTAAAAACCTGCGCATGATTTTAAAAGAGTGGCTTACTTATCGTATCCAGACGGTTACAAATAAACTTAATTGGCGTTTGGAAAAAATTAACAAACGCTTGCATTTATTAGATGGTTTGTTGATTGCATTTTTGAATATTGATGAAGTGATTCAGATTATTCGTGAAAATGATAAGCCAAAACCTGTGCTCATGAAGCGGTTTAACTTAACGGATATTCAATCTGATTATGTTCTGGATACTAAATTACGCCAGTTGGCTCGACTCGAAGAATTTAAAATTCGTGAAGAGCAGCAAGAACTAGCAGAAGAAAAAGATAAGATAGAGAAGTTATTAAGTTCAGAGCGTCGATTAAAAACATTAATCAAAAAAGAAATTCTGGATGATGCAGAGACTTACGGAAATAAGCGTCGCTCACCGATTGTGTCGCGTGATGCCGCACAGGCGATGGATGAATCTGCATTAATCTCCAGTGACCCGATTACCGTTGTGTTGTCTGATATGGGCTGGGTGCGTGCTGCGAAAGGCCATGATATTGATACGGCCAAGCTTAGCTTTAAAGCTGGTGATGCACATCGCTCATCGGCCATGGGTAAATCAAATCAACAGGCGGTGTTCCTGGATAGTACAGGGCGTGCATATACCTTAGGTGCACACACCTTGCCTTCGGCTCGAGGGCAGGGCGAACCATTAACGGGGCGTTTTAATCCACCGGCAGGTGCGGTATTTGTGTCAGCTATAATGGGTGATCCAAAAGACCTGTATATGTTTGCTACCAGTTTTGGTTATGGTTTTGTGTGTGAGCTTGGTGAGCTGCATTCAAGAACCAAAGCGGGCAAAGCCTTCTTAAAAGTGCCGCCTGGTGCAAAAGTATTGCCGCCCGTAAAGGTGCGCAGTATTGATGATGACTTTATTGTCGCCATTAGCTCAGAAGGTCATATGATCGTTACTGAATTATCAGAGTTACCTCAAATGTCGAAAGGCAAGGGTAATAAGATTATTAATGTGCCATCTGCCAAGTTGAAGGATGGTGGAGAATGGGTGTGTGCAATCGACCTGATACAGGATGGTGAAAAGCTCGTTGTTAATGCGGGTAAAAAGCATAAAACCATGAGCCGTGGTGAAGTAGATGAGCATTATGCAGAGCGTGGCAAGCGCGGTTTGAAACTACCACGCGGTTACCAGAAAGTTGATTCAATAGAAGTGCAAATCAAACAGAAATAATTCTATTTGTGTGCCTTACTGATTGTCTACAGAAAATAGTGCAGGCGATTGGTTAAGGTACGCACAGAATATATGCAAAAGGTAAGTTATGTTAATTGTCGTCTCTCCCGCAAAAACACTCGATTACGATACACCGCCCAAAACAAAAACATTTACTATTCCAGATTATCTGGATGATTCAGCAGAATTAATTCACCGTATGCGTGAGTGCTCATCACTGGATATTGCAGAATTAATGAAAGTTAGTACAAAAATAGCCGATCTAAATTTTGATCGTTATGAAGCCTGGGATAGAAAATTTACTGAAAAAAACTCCAAGCAAGCAGTACTGGCATTTAAAGGCGATGTTTATACGGGGCTTGATGCGGAAAGTTTCAGTGCCAAAGACTTTAAGTTCGCGCAAGGTCATTTTCGTATGTTGTCTGGTTTGTATGGTTTGTTGCGACCATTAGACTTAATGCAGCCTTATCGATTAGAAATGGGCACACGGCTGAGTAATGAGCGCGGTAAAAACCTGTATGAGTTTTGGGGTAGTAAAGTAACTGAAGGTTTGAATGCCCAGCTTAAAAAAATAAAATCTCGGCATTTGATTAATCTAGCATCGAATGAATATTTTAAAGTCGTTAAGCCAAAAGAATTAAAGGGTGAAATTATTACGCCTGCATTTAAAGAATTTAAAAATGGTGATTATAAAATGATCGGTTTCTATGCGAAAAAGGCGCGTGGCTTGATGAGTCGTTATATTATTCAAAATCAGTTGTCAGATATCGAAGATATAAAATCTTTTGATATGGAAGGTTATAAGTTTAATAAACAGCTATCTAAAGGTAATGACTGGGTGTTTACGCGGAAGCAACTTATTGGTAAAAAGGCTTAATAATTTATAAGGGGTGATTTCAAATATGGAATACACAGACACACCTGAAAAAATATTACACTTTTGGTATTCCGAACCAATGAATCAACATTGGTTTAAATCTACAGCAGAAATCGATACGCATATTCTTGGTGAGTTTGAGCCACTTTGGCGCAAGGCGGGAGAGGGGAAATTAAATACTTGGATGCAAACCGCAGAAGGCTGTTTGGCATTAATTATTCTGTTTGATCAGTTTCCATTAAATATGTTTCGTGGTGAGGCGAAAAGCTTTTCCACTGAAGCGCAATCAATCGAGTGCGTTTTGTATGGCATTGCGCAGGGCTTCGATAAACAAATTCCTGCATCACAGCTAAGTTTCTTCTACATGCCATTAATGCACAGTGAACTGATGAAGCATCAGGATTTATCTGTACAAATGTTTGAGGAAGCTGGGTTAACTAATAACCTTCGCTTTGCAAAACACCACCGAGATATTATTCAGAAGTTTTCTCGCTTCCCTCACCGTAATGCAATATTAGATAGAAAATCCACTCAAGCAGAGCTAGAGTATTTACAGTCTGCGCAGGCATTTAAAGGCTGATCTCGCTTTATTTAGCTTATTTTTGTCAAATTCAATAAAAATGGATGTTTTTTTATAAAAAGTAAGTTAATGTTTAGCTGTTGTTCTAGTTAAATGTTTTATTTATAGGGGCTTAAATGAGTGATCTGACAAGAGGCTTTGGCGACATTTGTATTTCATGTGCAGTTTTACCGGTACTTGGTGTCACCGCTGTTACAGCCGTTATTTACTATTTAATCAGTCTTTTTATTTAAATTAACTATTCTTTCCTGTTAATGTTATTTTTCCTTTTTTCTTAAGGTGCTCCTCTTCGCGCCAAAAACCTGTTTATGCTATTGAAACTATGATCCTTTGGCCCTATCTAACGGGCAATATATCATTGATCAGGTAGTTCCATGTTTACACGAATAGGCTTATTCCTCGCCACTAATATTGCGATATTAGCTGTCCTAAGTATTTCCATGCGCGTGCTGGGCATAGATCAAATGCTTGCGGCTGAAGGCATAGGTATGAATTTAACCGGCCTGTTGTTTATGGCTGCGATTATCGGTTTTGTGGGTTCGTTTATATCTCTGGCAATGTCCAAGTTTATGGCGAAACGTTCAATGGGCGTGAAAGTAATTGAACAGCCATCTAACAGTAGAGAGCGATGGTTATTGGAGACGATCGGTCGACAGGCGAGGCAGGCGGGTATCGGTATGCCAGAAGTGGGTATATTTGATTCGCCTCAAGCCAATGCCTTCGCAACGGGGATGAAGCGTAATAATGCTCTGGTAGCGGTGAGTACAGGTTTGTTGCAACAAATGACTCAGGATGAAGTAGAGGCGGTATTAGGTCATGAAATAAGCCACGTGGCGAATGGCGATATGATTACCATGGGTTTAATACAGGGCGTATTAAATACCTTTGTTATTTTTATCTCGCGGGTGATAGGTACCTTCGTAGACCGAGTTATATTTAAAAATGAACGTGGTTTTGGTATTGGGTATTTCGTGGTAAGTATTATTGCGGAGCTGATACTGGGTGTGTTTGCAGCAATGATAGCGGCCTGGTTTTCACGCAGGCGTGAATTTAGGGCAGATCAAGGCGGCGCGACTTTGGCGGGTAAAGAAAAAATGATAGCTGCCTTACAGCGGCTGCAACAAAGCCAGCAGGAGACGACGGCGATGCCAGACGAACTGGCGACGTTTGGTATTAGCGGCGGTTTAAAGCATGGTATTGCCGCGGCATTAATGACTCATCCTCCATTAGAGAAACGAATATTAGCGTTGAAAGCCATAGTCTAGAATATTTGCTGAGTAAGTTTTTAACATAAAAAAGGCCCATTAACCGGGGCTTTTTTATGTCTGGAATGAAGCGGGGACATTATCCTGCCATAGAGGTGAAATCATAATCCAGTGTTGGTGATGGCTCTTGTAAGAAATTACCCTGAATAAAGTTAATCCCCATTCCCCATAATACTGAGAGGCTGGTTGCATCCTGTACGCACTGTGCGATGGTAAGTTTATTCAACTCCATAGCTCTTTGTGTAATGGCCTTGACGGCTTCCTGATTTTCAGTGCTGGTAGAAAGTTCTTCCATAAATGAGCGTTCAAGCTTGAGATAATCAGCCGGTATATGTTTCAATAGTTCAAATGGATTGCTGCCTTTGCCAAAATCATCCAGTGCGAAACCACAGTTTAATTCTTGCAATGATCTGGCAAGTTCTGCGGTGTATTTTAGGCTGGTTACCGCGACGCTTTCTTTTACTTCAAAAATTAAGCTATTTTTGGGTACGTTATATTTTTTCAGTTGTTCTTTTAGCCAGCTCATCAGGCTGGTATCTTTTAATGAGTTAGCGGCAAGTTTTACAAAAAATAATGTGCGTTTTCCATCTTTCCAGCATTTCGTTAGTGTAGTGATGGTATTGAGTAACACCCAGCGATCAATGGCGATTGCCATGCCAGTTCTGTCTGCAGCGGGAAGGAAGTCATCAGGCATTATAAGCTTTTTATTTGTATCCAGCATGCGGACAAGTACTTCATAGCGTTCATCTGTATCACCATGCAAGCTGATAACCGGTTGGTAATGCAACACAAAACGATTGTTTGTCAGTGCGTCTCTAAGGTTACTAACAACTTGAGCGTCGATTTCTTTTTGTGTTAATTCACCTTCTTTAGGTCGATATATAATACTTGTATTAGGACCTTTTTGTTTCGCTTCTTCACCGGCACGTTCTGCTCTTAGCAAAACTTCGCCTGTGTCTGGCGCATTTTTATCAATTAGGCTTACGCCGATAGTACAAGTTGTATTAAGAGATAGGTCATTAATATTGGCTATGTGATTCTGTACCGCATCACTAATGATTTTTGCGTATGCATCTATTGATTCTGCTGTTTGATCGAATGCAATTATTGAAAAAGTATTACCTTCGAAGTGAGCTAACACATCATCGTTATTTATAATATCTTCAAATTTTCGTGAAATTTCATTTAAAAATTGATCTGCACCAACAACACCTGCACTTTGTTTGATGTCATTGAAATTATCTAAATGGATAAGCAAAGCAGCAGCGTTTACTTTTCCTTCTATAGCCTTTTTGACGGCTTCTTCCATAGAGTCGATAAAGTACTGACGATTGTATAATCCCGTAATGGAGTCGGTTTGACTTAATAGCGCAAGTTGTTCTTCAAGATGTTTATTATCAGCTTGAGTTCGTATAATAATTTGTATACAGGGCTCACCATCAATACTTGCGGTTGAAAATTCCATTTCACCTTTAAATTCAGTGCTCTCAGCGTTGCGTAAATTTAATTCTAATTTTTCAGTTTGTTCGCTTGCGCCAGCATTTCGCTCACGTAGGAAGGTTTTAAAGGTATCGCGGTCATCGATACCAACCATGTCGAGTATGGGCATCCCTTCCAGATCGTCTGATGCACCAAAGCCAAATAGTTCAATATAAGACTGGTTTGAGTAAACGTGCATACCTTCATGTATGTATGCAATTGCATCTCGTGAAGAATCAAGCAGTGTTGCACAGCGTTTTTCAGATTCCTGTATGGCGGACTCTAGCTGATATTGTTTGGCGACGCTTTTAAATGCTTCTGCCTCGCGGTTAATTACCATTTCAAGATGGGAAGGGTTTTCGTAAGAGCTTAAATCTCTGGCGCCTTGTCGCATTACTTCGACAATATCAGCTTCATGACCAGGTCTGTTAATGGCAAGCACTGGCACTAAGTGTTTAGCATTTTCTTTTATGCACTTGACGGTGTCGGCAAGGCTGATTAGCTCCATACCATTTGAATAAAGCAATATATCAGGCGTTGTTTTTTTGAGCGCTGCTATTATGTCTTCGTCGTCTTCAACTCGGGTAGTATGAGCTGCAAAACCTGAGTTGCGCATAATTTTGACAACATCTTCTTCATTGTTGAAAGAGTCATCAACAATAAATATATTTATCTTCTTTTCTTTTTCCACTATTAAATCCTAAAAGCATGTCATGGAATGTGTAATTACAATGATGACCAGATGGAATCAAAATTATCCGGGTCAGATGATGTTGTTTTGTTACCACCACCGCTGTCTTCTGGTTCGTCAGGGCCGTTGATTTGTGAAAACTGAAATTGCGTGAAAGAGCCAGTGTGTTCTCTAACTGTGCCTAGTTTAACTTCCATATCGCGCTCGTATACATGCATTTTAAGGGTGTTACCACGGCGAAATGCATGAGCAGGAAGAAGCAAAGTAGATGGTTGCTGTATTGGCTTTATACCCGGCAACATAAGGCAGTTAAATGGTTCTTCGTGTCTGCGCTCCAGGCGTTGCACGGTACAGGAAATAACTTTAGGTGATAATACCTGCACACCAATTTCCAGACCTGTGTCACGGCTATATTGCATCCAGCGAATAACCCCTATTCGCCATCGAAAGGTTTGGTCAGGCTCTTTTTCACAAATGCTAATCAATTCGCCTACTAATGCGCGAGATGGCATCTCTGAATCCCAGCGCAAACAATAACCTCCGGCACTTATATTGGTTATTTTCCAGTGCGCATCTGGGCTGTTTTTATTTAGTGCGCCGAAATCACTGTCCTGATCCTGCAGTTCCTGTGCGTAACTTTCAGTCAGTGTACGACCTTTTGCAACCATGTCCCATGCGCCTGCTGAGCGCTCGGTCTCATTTTTCATTTCGGGGTGTGTTATAAAAAATGTAGAGTCTTGCTGAGAAAAAATATCCTTGTTTGCTTTTTCACTTTCAGGAATAGATTCTAGCGCAAACATCTTGGCCGGTTTTTTAGTCTTTGGCTGTAGTGGTGTTGCTTCAATGTCTAGCGCAGAGAAAATAGGGTTAAGACCAATTGTTACGCGAATATCATCATGCCGTTCTGCGCGTGAGAAACGACGTTTTGCACATAAACTCCAGGAGGATATTAAGGTGCGTATTGTTTCCTGAGATACGCTATCACCAATAGAAACAACACTACTCAAGTCGGTATTGTTATCATCTAATTTTTGTAGGTGTTCAACAAGTTTTGAGGTTTCAATTGTGCGTGCCTGTTTTAAATCGCTAAGGTCTTCTTCTGAAACGCAATTAGGCGGTAGGTCGCTGTCTAATTTGCTAATAAAATATCGATTGAGTTTATTTTTTGCGTGAGTATCACTGATAACCGCATATTTTGCCCATTCATTGATGGATCTGTATAGGCGTTCGGCATCACTCTGGCGAAGCGCATTTGGCCTTGCTAGAGAGAATAATAAAATTTGTTTGTAATAATCTTCAGGGGTAATGGATTTTATTGATAGTTCGATATCTTTTATGTCTTTTCGATGCAGGTTCTTCTGTTCCGCATAGCTATAAATACGATGAATATCCCACCAGGTACCCCTTGGTAATTCGGAATAAATTTGGCTGGAGCGGAGTAATAGTTCTGAGTAATAGTGTAGAGCGCGTTCACAGGCAATTAAAATAGTTTTGTTATCAATTTTTGCCAGGTTGTTTGATGCCTCGAAAATTAGTATTTTGTATCCAGTCGCCATTTCATGCAGAAGCGCCTGATTTAGATGTACAATTTTCTGGCTTTTTTCGGGTAATGGTAGAGTGCGGTTAACAAAGTGTTTGTGCAGCTGGTTGAAAATATGTCTGCTTGGCTCACGCAGTATTTCCATATTTTCCAGACGATACTTAGGTGACATAAATTGACGATTTAAGGTCAATATCCCGTTATACAGCTTCCGCGTGAAATCACCCATATTGGCGCGCTTTAATTCAGCTAGCCATTTTTTTACTTTTCGTGGATGGTTCGGAAAATCATCCTTTGAGGGTGTTGTTTGTTCTGGAACGTTTAGTTTCATAATATCTTTTAGACGAGATTACTCATCCAGTTATGTAATAGGTTGCCCTGACGTTATTACAGCCTGTTGGAGTAGTTTATCCTACTTTTTCAGTAATATTTGGTTATTATTTAATAAAAACAGCCAGATACCTGCTTCTTTTAAGACTGTTTCAATAGAATATTATACGTTTTATAGCTCATTAGCGGGAGTTTTGCTGTCTTCACCGGCAATTTCTCGAACCAGCCTGGGTACCAAAAAACCCGGGAGCTTGCTACGCATTCCAGAGATTAGCTTAGATGCTTCGATTTCGTCTACTTCAAAGTGAGCAGCGCCCTGCACTGGATCGAGTAAATGCAGGTAATAAGGTAGCACGCCGGCACTGTAGAGTGCATTAGATAGGGCTATCTGATCACTTAGTCGATGATTAATGCCTTTAAGTAAAACGGCCTGATTGAGCAAGTGAATACCCGCATATTGAAGTTTACGCAGCACCTTCACTTCTGCTTTAGTGATTTCATTGGCGTGGTTTGCGTGAATCACCAGACATACATTAAAACGGCTTGATGATAATCGATTAACCAAATTGTCGGTAATACGGTCGGGTAGCACAACGGGAAGTCGACTATGAATGCGTAGGCGGCTCAGGTGTGGAATAGTCTCTAGCTGGCTAATCAATGAATCAAGCTTACCGTCGGATAGTACCAATGGATCACCACCACTTAATATGACTTCCTCTATGCTGCTATCCTGTTTTATATACTCAAGGGCATCTTGCCAATCGTCTCTGGCGGCTTGTTGTTGCTGATATGGGAAGTGCCGACGAAAACAATAACGGCAGTGTATTGCGCAGGCTGCGGTGGTGATGAGTAATACACGGCCATGGTATTTATGTAGTAATCCAGGTGTCTGGCTGGAATCAATGTCACCTACGGGATCCGTATTGTATCCATCTGCTGGTAATAACTCCTGTGACTGAGTCATTATCTGCAATAAAAGAGGGTCATCAGGTGTGTCCAGCTGAATTTTGTGCAGATAGGCCTGAGGTACTTTTAGGCTGAATTGTTTGTGCGCGCCTAAAAAACTGCCAAATTCATTGGGGTCTAAACCTAACGTTTTTAATAGTGTTTGTGGTGTGATAGCGGCTTGAGCCAACTGCTGCTGCCAACTGATCTGGGGTTTCGAAGCAGAATTAAACGAATTAAGCGGTATAGTTTTTGGCATTACGGGCTGTTCCGAGTATCATGTGTGCTGCTTTTACGCCCATACAGGTTATACAAATGGCATCATACAGTACAAATGAATTTAAAGGCGGTCTGAAGTTATTATTAGACGGCGACCCATGCTCAATTATCGAAAATGAGCTAGTAAAGCCCGGCAAAGGCCAGGCGTTTAATCGCGTCAAGTTACGTAATTTTAAAACAGGGCGGGTACTTGAAAAAACCTTTAAATCTGGTGAGTCGGTAGAAGCAGCTGATGTAGTCGATGTTGATATGGAATTTTCATATAACGACGGTGAATTCTGGTACTTTATGGACCCGAATACTTTTGAACAAGTTGCAGCCCCTGATTCGGCATTAACGGAATCGGGTAAATGGATAAAGCCTCAAGAACTGTGCACGGTTACCCTATGGGATGGCGTGCCATTAGTTGTAACGCCACCTAACTTTGTAGAGCTTGCCGTTGCAGAAACAGATCCTGGTTTAAAAGGCGATACCGCTCAGGGCGGAACAAAGCCAGCCACATTGGAATCAGGTGCGATTGTAAAAGTGCCTTTGTTTATTGAAATAGGTGAGGTACTTAAGGTTGATACGCGCAGTGGAGAATATGTCTCTCGTGTTAAAGAGTAGCTAATGACGGATAGCTGGAAGCCGGGTGCTTCGTTAGAAACATTAAAAATAAGAGCTCGGGTACTGCAAAGTATTCGGGCTTTTTTTGTTGTACGTGATGTAATGGAAGTGGAAACGCCCATACTTTCAAAGTCAGCCATTACAGACCCGCAGTTAGAAAGTTTTATGACACAATTTAATCAAACTGATTATTATTTGCATACATCGCCAGAATTTTATATGAAAAGATTACTAGCGGCGGGTAGTGGTGATGTTTTTCAAATTGCACGTGTCTTTAGAGTTGATGAACAGGGACGGAATCATAATCCTGAATTCAGTATGCTGGAATGGTATCGATTAGGGTTTGACCACCATGCCTTAATGGATGAAATGGAGAACTTAATTGAAAATATTTTTTCTGCGCTACAAATAACGCCAGGTTTTCAACGCATCAGTTATCAGCAGGCATTTCAAAATACACTGGGTATTGATCCGCTAGCGTCTGATGTGAGTGAACTTAGGCAATGTGCGAAAGAAAATAATATAGAAATTCCACAGGGAATGGATTTAGATGATAAAGACATGTGGCTTGACTGGCTAATGGTGGCAAGTATTGCCCCTGGATTTTCAAAAAAAAGCTTTACATTTTTATATGATTATCCAGCCTCGCAAGCCGCCCTGGCCAGGCTGGATAAAAGCGACTCACGAATCGCGCATCGCTTTGAATTATTTTCGGGTGAGCTCGAATTAGCAAATGGCTTTTATGAATTAACCGATGCGAATGAACAGGCCGAAAGATTTTTAAATGAAAATAAACTGCGCGAACAGCGCGGGCAAAAAGCTATGCCCATAGACCTGCAGCTATTAGATGCACTAAAAGCGGGCCTGCCAGAATGTTCCGGTGTGGCGATTGGTGTGGATCGCTTGCTGATGGTATTAACTCAGGCTGGGCACATCCGTGATGTTATTCCATTTGCAACAGGTAAGTGATAAATATAGGTGCGAATATTTATTCACGCACTATACGTATCTGTTATTTCTTATGAATATTTAGCCAGTAGTTGGCCAAGCATAACGGGCTCATCATGTGTAATAGCATTTTCCAGAGTACAGTTTTCGCCCATTAATAACACAACGGTTGAACCCAGATTAAAGCGGCCCATCTCAGCGCCTTTTTTCAGGCTGATGTCCACATTGTCATATTGCGTATGCATAACCTTGCGCTTGCTGGGTGGCGTAACAGAACCGGCCCAAACCGTGTCAATCGCGGACACATTGACAGCACCAACTAAAATCATAATCATCGGGCCGTGTGCCGTTTCAAATTTACACACCAGTCGTTCGTTACGCGCAAATAAACGTGGCACGGTATTTACGGTGTGTGGCGCTACACTAAATAAACGTCCAGGGACATAAACCATGTCGGTAAGTTTGCCGTCAATTGGCATGTGAATACGGTGATAATCTCTGGGCGATAAATAAATCGTCGCAAATTTACCATTATTAAACGGCTCGGCTAATTCATTAATGCCGCCGACTAATTCTAATAAACTATAGTCATGATTTTTGGCCTGAAAGATACGCCCGTTTTGTATTTTTTTTGCCTGGCTTACCTTGCCATCAACTGGGCAGCACATGCTGTTTTCTGTTGTATCTATTGGGCGAACGTCGGCCTTTAATGCGCGGGTGAAAAAGGCATTTAAATTTTCATATGCATATGGGTTCTCTTCTACAGCTTCTGACATATTAACTTCATGTAGCCCCAGATATATTTTTAACGAAATATTTTTTATGGGTGCCCATTTAATACGCGCAATGGAAAAAACCAAACCGGAAATAGCATGATGCGGAAGAAAATAAAAAGGTGTAGATTTTATATAGTCTGTAATAGAGGCTTTCATAAATAATGTCTGGTGTGTTTGTGTGAGCTTAACAGCCGGTTTAATTACCGCCGCATTTTCCGGCGGCGCATTTCATGGTACGAACTTTTTTAATCTTTTTTTGCACGGCAACTTGTAGTTCTTGTGACGTGTTATCGGATAAGGAGAATTTAATTAAGACCTTATCTCCGGCACGCATCATTTGTTTGGGCTTTATGAGCATTAAGTGGTAGCTACCTGGCTGTAAATCAAGTGTAGAGTTTGCTGCAATCATTAAACTCTTTTGCGGTAGCATTTTTGCAATACCATTTACGTCCCTGGATAAATGTATTTCCACGGAGTTAAAGTCGGGGCTGCTAACTGCCTTTATTTCAATCGCCTGTTTAGATGGATTATGAATTTTCATAAATCCAGCCAGTACCTGTGCTCCGGGAGGTGCCTCAGGTATATATGCATCTAAAATATTTAAGCTATCTGCGGCATAGCTTGTGCTTATGGATAAAAAAGACAGTAATGTAGATAGAAAAAATGACTTCATTTTTGTGTACATGAAAGCTGCCTCATAAGGTATTAGCGTATTATTGGGTGCTTGTTCTGATGATTAATAATCTAGAATAAACGCTCGTGATTATATTCATCACAGGGTAACATTTAAAGCTATTACATCACCTTTAAGTATGAAGACTCAATATTATGTCTACACAAGCCACATCTGCGACTGCTATTCCTGCTGAATTATCGACTATCCGTGATTATATCCGCTGGGGTATTAGCCGGTTTCATCAGGCCGAACTGTATTATGGTCATGGTATGGGCAGTGCGCTGGATGAAGCGGTGTATTTATGTCTACATGCCTTGCATCTGCCGCATGATTTTTCAGAAAAATATTTTGATACGGCCTTAACCGCAGTTGAAAAACAGGCTGTTTTTAATTTGCTCATGCGGCGTGTGGATGAAAAACTGCCGGCGGCGTATTTAACCGGTGAGGCGTGGTTTGCCGGCCTGCCATTTGTGGTAAATGAGCATGTATTGGTGCCACGTTCGCCGATTGCCGAGCTTATTGAAAAACAGTTCGCCCCCTGGGTTGAGGCTGAGGCTGTCGAAAGCATTTTAGATTTATGCTGTGGCAGCGGCTGCATCGGTATTGCATCGGCCTATGCCTTTGAATGTGCCGATGTTGATATGGTGGATATTTCAGCAGACGCCATAGAGGTCGCAGAAGAGAATATAGCGAGACATCAATTAGATGATAGAGTCTGCGTGATTGAATCGGATTTATTTGAAAACGTCCCGCCTCGGCAGTACGACATCATTGTGAGCAACCCGCCGTATGTTGATGCCGAGGATATGGCTTCATTGCCTGATGAGTATCACCATGAACCTGAACTGGGCCTGGCCGCTGGTGATGATGGGCTGGATCTGGTTATTCCTATGTTGCAACAGGCCCGGCAATTTTTGACCGAGCAGGGGATTTTGGTAGTGGAAGTGGGTAATTCTCAGTTTGCCTTGCAGGAGGCATATCCGCATGTGCCATTTTGCTGGCTGGATTTTGAGCGTGGCGGATCGGGAATATTTTTGATAACTGCACAGCAGCTGGATGAATTTGAGTTTTAAACTGCTGTGGCGGAGCGTGTAAATACGCAGAGTTTACACGCAGTAAAATTTTAACTTATACCGGCTTTAATTTAGACACAGGTAATTTAAACCAGAAGCTAACGCCGTGTTCATGGTTGTTCATTGCGCCAATCTCACCGCCATGTAATTCAATCAGTCGTTTACAGGTTGCCAGACCGAGCCCTTTGCTAGTTTCACTATTGCTGGGCTGATTACTCAGCTTTGCATTTTTAACAAACAGCTGCTCAAAATCACTGTCCGTCAAGCCGGGTCCAGTATCCGAGACAATCACAGATATCTCGTCATTATCAAGCTTAGTTGTAACGGTAATAGTATCGTTGGCAGAGCAAAACTTAACCGCGTTATCGATCAGGTTGTTGAGTACTTGAGCAATGCGAGATCGGTCGGCTTCTACCGTGGGCATATTGTCATCTGATTTATTAATTAGATTAATGCGCTTTTCACTGGCGTATGCATGATGTCGATAAATGGTTTCTAGAATGAGTGGCCCTATGTGCAGTGGAATTTTGGTTAACCTAATCTGTTCAAAGCCACCCGCCTGTGTGTTTAAAATGTACTCTGTGATGGTGCTAATATAGTCGGCTGATTGAGAAATGGCCTGAAAACGCTGCAGCATATCTTCTGAGTGCAGGGGGTGATGGCTGAGCAGCAAGGCTCGAGATGATGCGGCAATATCTTGAATAACCGCAATGGGCTTGCTTAAGTCCTGGCTGGCTGTGGTGACAAACTCGGCATTCATCGCAGATAGCTGCTTTAGGCTGAGTTGAGTTTGTAGCCGCGCGATTAAAATAGGAAAATTAACCGGCTTAGAAACAAAATCGTTAGCGCCTAATTCAAGTGAGCGAACAATCCGCTGCTCTTCTTCCACCGCCGTCACCATAATAATCGGCAAATCAACCATGGAGTGTTGCTGGCGTAAGGTATGAAGCACCTGCAGCCCCATAATTTCGGGGAGCATTATGTCGAGCAAGATTAAGTCGGGTTTTTTTTCTGCGACCATGTCCAGCGCTTGCTGTCCATCTACGGCAAATCGTAAACTGTAATTTCCCGATTCAAGGCGTCGTGCCATAATGTCTCGGTTAAACTCTTCATCTTCAACGATTAAGATGTCTGGAGTAGTAAAATACATATTGAGCTATTTGTCGTCCTTGTAATTTGTAGGTGACTATATAGGTTTTCGCCCCCAGCTGGCAAGCCAATATGGTAAGATCCAAGCTTAATGTTGGACTTGCTTTTGTTGAGGAAGAAGAGTGTCAGGTAATACATTTGGTAAATTATTTACGCTCACCACCAGTGGTGAGTCTCACGGCCCAGCGCTGATGGGGATTATTGATGGCTGCCCTCCAGGTATCGAAATATCGGAGGAAGATATTCAGATAGATCTGGATCGTCGTCGTCCGGGTACTTCACGGCATACAACACAACGTCGTGAACCCGATAAGGTAAAAATTCTTTCCGGTGTCTTCGAGGGGAAAACCACGGGTACACCTATTGGCCTGCTAATCGAAAATGTGGATCAGCGCTCAAAAGACTACGGCAATATTGAGGCGACGTTCCGTCCCGGCCACGCCGATTACACTTACACACAAAAATACGGCTTCCGTGATTATCGTGGTGGTGGGCGTTCATCTGCACGCGAAACTGCAATGCGCGTAGCAGCAGGTTCTATTGCTAAAAAGTTTCTTAAAGACAGATACAATATTCTTATTCGTGGTTATTTATCACAGCTTGGGCCTATTAAAGTTGAAACACACGACTGGGATCAGGTTAGTCAAAATCCATTTTTTTGTCCCGATGCAAGTAAGGTGCAAGAAATGGAAGACTATATGGATGCCCTGCGTAAAGAGGGAAATTCAGTTGGTGCAAAAATTTCCGTGGTTGCCGAAGGTGTGCCACCAGGCTTAGGCGAACCCATTTTTGATCGACTGGATGCCGAAGTATCATATGCGATGATGACAATCAATGCTGCAAAAGGCGTGGAAGTGGGAGGTGGTTTTGCCTGCGTAGCCGCAAAAGGTACCGAGTTTCGTGATGAAATTAGCCCGCAAGGTTTTTTAAGTAATCACGCCGGTGGTATTTTGGGGGGCATTAGTTCGGGGCAAAATATTATTGTGCACACCGCATTCAAGCCAACCTCTAGCATGCGTTTAGAAGGTAAAAGTGTGGATATTAATGGCGAACCAATGGATGTGGTTACACATGGTCGGCATGATCCCTGTGTCGGTATCCGTGCGACGCCTATTTGCGAAGCTATGCTGGCACTCACACTGGCAGATCACATGATGCGCTTTAAGGCGCAGTGTGGTGATGTTGTGTGTACAACACCGGTGATACCGGCTGGCAAAGACTAAGTGTTTATAATCTCGCTGCATTGAATAGAGTAGCTTAAAATAAATGCGGCGAGATTAAACTCAAATATTCTGTATATTTATTATCTATAAAAATATACATCACGCAAAAATTTTCATTAAGTTCATTAAGAATGTACGTGTATGAAATCAATTCTTCTATCATTTAAATTAATCCGTTGAATGTTAAATTTTAATGTCTGAGTCTAAAACTCCATACTGGCGACTATCCGGTTTTTACTGGTTTTATTTTGCATCTTTGGGTGTGGTGGTGCCTTACTGGAGCTTGTATTTACAGTCGTTAGCTTTTGATGCAAAAGAAATTAGCGAACTCATGGCCATACTCATGGCCACTAAAATTGTTGCACCATATATATGGAGCTGGATTGCAGACCACACAGGTCACTGCATGAAAATTATTCGCCTGGGCAGTGTGGTGTCGGTCATTATGTTTGTCGGGGTATTTGTGCGCTCTGACTTCTGGTGGCTTGCCCTGGTGATGCTGTTATTTAGTTTTTTCTGGAATGCGACGCTACCGCAGTTCGAAGCCAATACAATGAACTTCTTAGGTGAAGATACGCATAAATATAGCGTGATACGCTTGTGGGGCTCGCTGGGTTTTGTCGTGGCGGTTATTGTTATTGGTAGTTTCCTGGATGATATTGGTTATCAGTTAGTGCCGATTTCGATTTTTGTTTTGTATATATTTATAACTGTATTTAGTTTTATGGTAAAAGATGCAAAACATGAAATATCAACTGCTCAAGATGGCTCGATATTCACTGCCTTAAAAGAGCCGCATATTATAGCCTTGTTGTTAATTTGTTTTTTAATGCAAATGTCACATGGTCCGTATTACACATTTTATTCAATTTATTTAAAACAGTTTGCATACAGCAGTGCAACGCTGGGCTGGCTCTGGGCGCTAGGCGTTATTGCAGAAATTGTTTTGTTTTTATTTATGCATCGTTTAATGCCAAAGTATGGGCCGCGTTTTTTAATGATTACAGCCTTGTTATTAACCAGTATCCGTTGGCTAATAATCGGCTTTTATGTCGAAAACCTAAAAATGGTGATTATTGCACAGTGTTTGCATGCGGCGAGTTTTGGTTTGTATCATGCGGTGGCGATTGAATTATTTCACCGTAACTTTAAAGGTAAGCTACAGGGCAGAGGGCAGGCCTTGTACTCTGCAGTCAGTTTTGGGGCGGGTGGTGCAATAGGTGCATTAATTAGCGGGGCTTACTGGGAAGTGTATAGCCCGCAGGTTATTTTTTCAGTGTCCGCGCTAGTTTCATTTATTGCGTTATTAATCGCACTAAAATTTACAAAATTAGATTCAAAAGTTGTCGTTTAAACGGATATTCTTTTACGCTAAAAACAAAAAGGCGCGAAGATTAAAGATTTAATCTTCGCGCCTTTTCATCACTAAACTGAAATTAAAGGTTAGTGGCTGTGTCCGCAACCACCGTCGGGTGAGTGCACATGGCCATGGCTTAGCTCTTCTTCTGTCGCATCACGAATATCCATAACATCTACGTCATAGTGTAATGTCACGCCTGCCAATGCAGGGTTGCCATCTATAGTGATGTCATCGCCATTGATTTCACTAATTGTAATTAAAACCGGCTGGTCATCATCGCTCTCTGCGTGAAACTGCATGCCCACTTCAAGCTCTGCACCACCAAATGATTCGCGTGGAATTACCTGAGTGATGGCAGCATTGTATTCGCCATATGCATCTTTAGGCTCAATTACCAGGCTGAATGAATCGCCTTTTTCCTTGTCATTCAGGGCTGTTTCCAGGCCAGGAATAATGTTGTTATGACCATGTAAATAAATGAAGCTTGAGTCGCTAGATTCATCGATTACAACGCCGTCGTCGTCTTTTAAAATGTAATTAAGTGTAATGGCTTTATCAGCAGTGATTTTCATTAAGAGGGCCCATGTAAGGTTAAGTGTTATGTGGTGAGGTTTATGGATGCAGATTATAACCCAAATAGGCAGTGTCTTGGAAATGTCACTTTTTGAAGTGTAAAAGCTGGTGTATTCTGTGCGCATATAAATAATCTATCGAGCCTTTAAAATGTCAGCTCAACAGCTTAATCAGAAAACAATTAAAGAATTTATTAGCTTCGCCCATAAGGTGTCAGATGCCGTTGCAGAAGTGCATCGCAAGTATTTTCGCCAGCCTGTGTCTACAGAGTACAAAGACGATAGTAGTCCGGTAACACAGTGCGATAAAGAGTCGGAATCAGTGATGCGTGATCTGGTAATGAAGCACTATCCAGATCACGGCATATTAGGCGAAGAATTTCCGCCACATCAGGCCGATGCGGAGTTTGTATGGGTTATCGACCCAGTGGATGGCACTAAGTATTTTATGACAGGTCATCCCACCTTCGCTTTATTGCTTGGATTGGCGTATCAGGGAAAATTTATCCTCGGCGTGATTGAACAGGCAATTAGTCGTGAACGCTGGATAGGTGCAGATGGAACAGGTGCCTTTTTAAATGCTAAAGCCATTCAAACGCGCAAATGTCCCGAGCTTAATAAAGCCATTATCGCGCGCGCAGGCTTTGAGTGGCACACCGAAGGTAGAGATCATTTTATCGATAAAATATGGAAAGCTACGCATTGGGCGCAATGGGGTGTAGCGCCCTATGACTATGGCTTACTCGCCGCTGGGCATTTAGATGTAGTGATTACCGCAGGGCCGTTAGTACATGATTTTGCCGCACTAGGGCCAATTATTCGCAATGCAGGTGGTTTAATAACCGATTGGTACGGCAAAGAGCTGACTATTGATTCCCCTGATCATGTGGTAGCCGTAGGGAACCCTGAATTGTTGCCGGAAATAATCCGCATACTAAATTTTACTGAGTAAGCTCAAACAGTAACTTGCTCGCCGGGCAAATTATAAAGGCATTATTCAGTGAGATATAAAATAATTTAAACAGATATTTGTAGGTAAAATCTACCAGTGGTTTGTTTGGCAGGGGTGTGGGGAAGCAATAAAAGCCAATACCTGAAGGCGTTAAGTTTTGTGTTGGTATACGACTGTCTAGGCAGTCGTGTCGATAATTTTGCCTAAGCCACTTTCATTGATGGCTGATGTGCTGCTGGCCTCTGCCTGACTGGTTTCAAGGACTGGGCGTGTGGTAACTGTTTGTGCAGGAACCTGTACTTTAACAGGGGGAGTGTATAAAGCTGCAGAAGCACTTCCCGCATTATCTATAGTAGCCATAATATGCTCCTTTTTTAATCACGATTAAGAATTACGTATATGGCCAATTCTATGCCTGTATATTCAACTTATAAAGTTTTTTACGATAAGAGGTTTAATTAGTCGGAAGACTACTTTTCTGTTTCAGCAGGAAATGCTTATAAGTGAATGTAAGTATTGAATTTTTTAGATGATATATAGGCAACAGGTGATGGTTAATGGTAATAACAGCTTAAACGCTATGGCGTTAATGCATTAATCTGTGAAATATCGTCATTTGAAAGTACCGTATAGCCACGCGTATAGGGCCAGCCATAAGCCCATCTAAATTTTGTAGGAAGATAGGGTGTGCCGCCTATTCTCACCCCTGCGAGCATTAATAAGGCTATTTCAGGATTGCCCACAGCAGCAATACATTGCCTTAGTTCTTTATCGGCTGCATTTCTCTCGGCATATGTTCCGCCTTTCCAGTACGCATAATCATGTGCGGTACAGCACTCAATCCATAAATCTTTATGTTGTAATGTACCATCCGGGAACGAGCTGCAGCCATCAGAGGTAAATGGTTTTAGTGCTGAAGCCAAAATTGGTGTGGATAGAAAACTAAATAAGAGTAGAAATAACTTCATGATTGGTGCAGTAGTCTAGACATTATAGATGGTAATGGTTGTTTGGTTTTTATTTGATACTTTTAGCTAGCAGGTAGTATTTTACTAATTATAAAAATTAATGCTATGGCCAGGCCAAAGTAGGTAATAAATATTAACTTTAGTCTTGTTATTGATAACAAACGTTTCAACTTTTCATTATCAACATATTGTATTTGTTTGCCAGACCATAATGTTTTTGTAAATCTCAGGTCAGAAATTATTTGCGATAAATTTATATATAAATGACCGAATATAGTGTTTTTTGTTGTTTTACTGAGTTTTACCAGATTGTTGAGTGAACGTGCATATAGCAATATCGCCAAGGGATAGGTAAGTAGTAATATGGGTAAAGATGCTGATATTAAACTTTTCATAGTTGTATAAATAATGCTTATGTAAGAGGATAAGTGAGTCGCATTACTAAAACATACTTTTTATCTTTTGTTTATAGAAATGAATTATATTTTTTCATTAATCCATGCAAAGGCATCATTTTCATTTTTGAATACACGAATTTCCTTATTTGATTTTTTAGACATCGATCTATACGCTTCATACATTCTCGCCAGACCGAAGGCTAAATTTGATGAAACAATTAAGGCTAGTTTTGTATTGGTTCTATTCTGATCAGTCCTAGAGGCAATATTGCTAATGTGTTTTATTCCATTAGTGGTAAGTTTAATGCCAGTTATTCTGGTTAAATCTACAATTTCATTAAAGTTACTATAATCACTATTACATTGAATATCTTGCTGATATTTTTTTATGGCTTCAATAAAATCGATATCTACAGCTTCGCCTTCCCAAGTAGTAATTAGGAGTCTAGATGCGTTATCTATACGATGTGTTGCGGGCATAATTTTTTTACATAATGCGCTGCTTTACCACAAAGATAAAGTGCAATATATGCAGGCTTATCTCTGAGAGTAAAGCAATTTTAGGTTTCTTAGAGTATATGTTTTCTATTCACTTCATCATCTACGGAGACTCTGCCCGTTTTTATGGTATTAAACATATGCTCGAATACGGCACCAATATTGTTGTTTTCATCACTTAAAAAATAGGAATGGCCTTTAGGTGAGTCATACCTGTTATTAAAGTTATCGCAATCAATAGAATAAACATTAGATTGTACTTTTCGGCTATCTTCAGGGCCGGTGTGTCCAAGTCTTCTTGAGGCTACCTTATTTTTTAAATTGGATATCTTGCTTGAGCGCAGGGCAAGGTCGTCTGAGGCGTAATAAACAGAAACATTACGTGATGCCTGACTTATTAAACGTCCGTCTTCCTCTTCCTCGAGTGATTCATTTACAATATCAGCTGCCATCAAAATGGTATTTCTGAACAATAATGGGACGCCATTTGCCAGATCATATTTATTCCAAACAGACAGCGTTTCCCTGAACACTCTGTTACCCATTGAGTGAGCTAATATATTAATACGTTTAAGGCAGGGAGAATCCTCCGGAGCCTCATCTCTCCAGGCCATAAAAAATTGCAAAACACGCGCAAAAGAAAATGCACTTCCATCTGCAGACTTTTGGTCATCCCAGTAATCTTTGATGATGCCTAAATCATTGTCGCAAGGCCATATAATGGGAACGACCAGAATTAAATCAGGCTCCTTTGCATCAAAGTATTTTTGTAATTTGGCAGCTCTTGGGAATATATCTGGTTCAGGTAAATTAGAAAAACCATGAATGAAAAATAACAGCTGCCTGGCCTTGCTTTCTCGAAGCTTCGACATCAGCGCATCAGAACCCAGTTCTATGTATTTATTTTTTTTTAATCGTTCACAACAGTAAATAGAATTTGAGGGTGAGTTTTTTTCTAAATCGAATTTAAAGTCACGGCCTGATTTGGTGAGAATGGAACCCTTAGGTTCGCGGTTTGTAATAAATAACACAATAAATCTCCTTATAATGGTTATTCGCCATATCGCAATATTGCGATATGTTTATATGCTTTAATGTGAGTTAAACAGTGATGTCTCAAGATTTAAATTACCATACAAACTAAGGTTAATCCAAGTATGTATGAATATTAAAATTCCTTAGAATGAAGGGCGATAATTAACAGTAAAAATCATGGGGCTGAGGTGGGTTTACATCCAGTTTAACGGGGATTTTTAATCAGAGGTTAAAGGCTCTCGAGGAATTTCCCAATAAACAGTAAATGCAAACTCTACAAGTGGAAAGAAAAATTTTTGCAGCATAAACATACTGTGTATCTGATGCAGAAAAGCAGGCGTCTGATTTAATTATCGTTTAATAAAAAATTCATTAAGGCCTGTGAAGTAATAGAAAACGAATTAAGCAATATTACGTCGTTAGACTACATTGGCGCCCTGAATAAAAAATAATCATTTCTTACTCATTGGGAATCCACGTATATAAAAGTCACGATGAAGTTCTATGGAAAATAATATAAGTATGAACAGGGCAGAGCGACGCTACCTTATTTGTTTGGCCTTGTTTAATTTTGTCAGAGGTATTCTGTTCAATCGGATTGTTCCGCTGAGTCATTTTGTTCGAGTACATTTGCGGCCTTGCTCAATAGTAGTCTCAACTGGCTGAATTCTTGCTCGGTAAACGCTTCATCCAGCCATGCCTTATTGGTTGCCTGTGCGGCGACCATGGCCTGGCCGATAATTTTTTTGCCTTTGGGGGTGAGATGCACCAGCTTGCTGCGTTTGTCCTGTTCCTGAATCGAGCGCTTGATCAACCCGGCGGCTGCCAGTTGGTATAACAGCTTGGTCAGACCACCAGAGGTGATCAGTAGCGAGTGCTGTAATTCGGTAGGTGTAATCACGTGTGGTTTAGGAGAGCGGCGCAGCGCGGCAAGAATATCAAATTCACCGCCACTCAGATTAAAGCCTGCTGTAGCTTCACGTGCCCGAGTGAAACTCAGGTCACGCACCCGGTAGAGATAGGTCGAAAACTCATGTAATGGTGTATGCATTTCCGGCCAGTTCTCCTGCGCAAACTCGTTAATCTGTTTCACGGTGTAGTTTTTCACCGGTGTATCCTTGTGTTTTTTGCGGTTTATAAAACGCCATATTACACGCAAGATATTTATCTTGCAAGAAAGATAACCTGTCAGTATAGTTAGCTACAAGTAAGATAACTGACTGAGAATTAAGTATGAGCACCACTTCATTCACCCCCCCTGTACTACTGTCGCGTTACGGTGGCAGAGTGTTAATTGCACTGCTGACGCTGAGTCTTTCTGCCTGTGGGGAATCAACCTCACCAGCATCAACGAAAACACAGACAGGGAGTGCGCCCGCGCCGACTGTCGGAATTCATGAAGTGCAACCACAGCCTCTGGTAGTCAGTGCCGAACTGTCTGGGCGCACTGCCGCTTACCGAATTGCCGAAGTACGACCGCAAGTCAGTGGTATCGTCATCGAGCGCACTTTCCGCGAAGGTGGCAAAGTTGAGGCTGGTGAAGCCCTGTACCAAATTGACCCGGCTATTTATCAGGCCAATTACGCAAGTGCTAAAGCGACACTGGCGCGCGACGAAGCAATGCTTACTACAGCACGTTTGAAGGTGAAACGTTTCGCCGGGCTGATCAAAATCAAGGCAGTCAGTCAGGAAGTTTATGACGAGGCCGACGCTGCCCTGAAGGAGGCCCAGGCCAACGTGGAGATGGGTAAAGCGACACTGCAAACGGCGCGCATAGCACTCGACTACACACAGGTGAGTGCACCTATCGCAGGGCATATTGGCCGCTCCACTATTACACAGGGCGCACTGGTGACTGGAAATCAGGCCACCGCGCTGGCTACCATTCGCCAGCTTGATCCCATTTATGTTGACGTCACCCAGTCAAGCGCCGAACTGCTACGCCTGAAAAAGCGCGCGCTGGGTAACGATGAATTACAGCGTTCGGAAACGCTATCGGCGCCGGTCGAGCTGATCCTCGAAGATGGCAGCCAATACGCACACAAGGGTGAGTTGAAGTTCTCTGAAGTAACGGTCGACGAAGGCACCGGCTCGGTTACCTTGCGCGCCTTGTTCCCCAATCCAGAACAACAACTGTTACCTGGCATGTACGTACGCGCACGGGTGCAGGAAAGTGTCCAACAACAGGCCATTTTGGTGCCACAGCAGGGTATTAGTCGCAATGCCAACGGAGAGGCCAGTGCCTTGCTACTGAATGCGGATGACGAAGTGGAAATGCGCGCGCTGAATGTAGTGCGCGCTGTTGGCAATCAATGGCTGATTGGTAGCGGGCTTGTTGCTGGCGATCGTGTGATTGTCGACGGCTTGCAGAAAGTGCGCCCTGGCGTCAAGGCTAGCGCGATTATGATCGATGCAGCCAACGAGTCTCGCGACACCAATTCCAATTAAGGACAACGATCATGGCTCGTTTTTTTATTGACCGACCAATCTTCGCCTGGGTAATTGCGATTATCATTATGCTGGCGGGGACGCTCTCCATCCTCAACCTGCCGGTGGCCCAGTATCCGCCAATTGCTTCACCGCAGATCCGCATCAGCGCAAGCTACCCCGGAGCATCGGCGCAGGCCGTGCAGGACACGGTGACTCAAGTTATCGAACAGCAGATGACCGGCCTCGACGGGCTGCGTTATATGGCGTCCACAAGTGAGGCCACCGGGAGCAGTAACGTCACGTTAACCTTTGAGAACGGCACCGATCCCGATGTGGCTCAAGTACAGGTGCAAAACAAACTGCAACTAGCCACGCCTCAGTTGCCGAGCGAAGTGCAGCAACAAGGCATGCGGGTTGCGAAATCGGTGCGTAACTTCCTGTTGGTTGTAGCGCTAGTATCGCGCGATGGGAAACTGGATGGCGGTGCGCTAGGCGATTACATGTCGAGTCGTATTCAGGACCCCATCAGTCGTGTCAGCGGTGTTGGTGAGGTGACTGTTTTCAGTTCGCAATACGCCATGCGCATCTGGCTGGATCCGCATAAATTACACGAGTATAAGCTCACGCCGAACGACGTAGCCAACGCCATTCGTGCGCAGAACGCACAGGTTTCCGCCGGCCAGCTTGGAGCCACGCCGGCGGTTGCAGGCCAGCAGCTTAATGCCTCTATTACCGTGCAGAGTCGGCTCAACTCCCCGGAGCAGTTTGATGACATTCTGCTGGTAACCAGCGAGAATGGTGCGCGTGTTTATCTTCGCGATGTTGCAAAGGTTGAATTGGGCGATGCCACTTACGGCAAGCTAGCGCGCTTCAACGGACAACCGGCTGCTGCTATGGCGGTACGTCTGGCCACCGGTGCTAACGCTTTGGATACTGCCGATGCGGTACGCGCCAAGCTCGATGAACTGACGGCATTTTTCCCTGCCGGTGTGGAAGCCGTATTCCCTTATGACACGACACCTTTCGTTCGCATTGCAATTCTGGACGTGGTGAAGACTCTGGGCGAGGCCGTGTTGCTGGTGTTCCTGGTCATTTATTTATTCCTGCAAAATTTCCGTGCCACGCTAATTCCAACGCTGGCGGTGCCGGTGGTGCTACTTGGCACCTTCGGCGTGCTATCGGCATTTGGCTACTCTATTAATACCCTAACCATGTTTGCCATGGTGCTGGCCATCGGCTTGCTGGTGGATGACGCCATCGTGGTGGTGGAGAACGTTGAGCGGGTGATGCGCGAAGATGGTTCCTCGCCGCGCGAGGCGACACGCAAATCCATGGGGCAAATTACCGGCGCGCTGATTGGTATCGCGCTGGTGCTCTCGGCGGTGTTCGTGCCGATGGCGTTTTTTGACGGTTCCACCGGTGTAATTTACCGCCAGTTCTCAATTACCATTGTCTCTGCCATGCTGCTGTCGGTGCTGGTAGCACTGATGTTTACTCCGGCACTGTGTGCCACCATGCTGAAACCGATTGATCACCAGACACACGCCGCGCGGCGAGGTTTTTTCGGCTGGTTTAATCGCGGCTTTGAACGTGCTAGTAATGGTTATCTGGCGGGAGTTAAGGGCATGCTACTGCATCGCCGTCGTTCACTGTTCGTTTATGGCCTGCTGGTGGCGGTCATGGTGGTGCTGTTCATACGTACACCAACCGCGTTCCTGCCCGACGAAGATCAGGGCATTCTGTTTACACAAATCGTACTGCCCGCCGGCGCTACTCAGGAACGCACGCTGGAGGTGATTAAGCAGGTAGAAAAGCATTACCTAAACGACCCGGCGGTAGACCGCATGATTTCTGTGGCTGGCTTCAGTTTCGCCGGCAGCGGACAGAACATGGGCATAGCCTTTGTACGCATGAAGGACTGGAGTGACCGGCAGGATCCGTCACTGAGTTTGAAGGCCGTGATCGGACGCGCCATGCAAGCCTTTTCGCAGATTCGTGACGCACGCGTATTCGCCTTCCCTCCGCCACCGGTGATGGAGCTTGGCAACGCCAACGGCTTTGATTTGTACTTACAGGACCAGGCCAATCTAGGTCACGATGCCCTGATGCAGGCGCGTAACCAGTTGCTTGGTGCCGCGGCTCAGGATTCACGACTGGTCGGAGTGCGCCCCAACGGGCTAAACGATACGCCGCAACTTCAGGTCGATGTCGATCATGCCCGTGCTGGTGCCTATGGCCTGTCGGTTGCGGATATCAATGCCGGGCTGTCCAGTGCATGGGGTAGCGCCTATGTCGATGACTTCGTGCACGAGGGCCGGGTGAAGAAGGTTTACCTGCAGGGTGACGCACCGTACCGTATGCTGCCCGAAGATCTGAATGACTGGTGGGTGCGCAATGCCGCCGGTGAGATGGTACCTTTCTCTGCCTTTGCCGATGCGCGCTGGGATTATGGTTCGCCGCGCCTGGAACGCTACAACGGTTTACCTGCCATGCAGATCAACGGCGCTGCGGCATCAGGTGTAAGCTCCGGCGAGGCCATGGATGCGATGGAAGCAATTATTGCCAAGCTGCCCAAGGGCATCGGCTTTACCTGGAGCGGGCTCTCCTACGAGGAACGCCTCGCAGGCGCTCAGGCGCCGGCCCTGTTTGCCTTATCTATTCTGGTGGTATTCCTCGCACTGGCGGCTCTCTATGAAAGCTGGTCGGTACCTTTTTCGGTGATTCTGGTGGTGCCGCTGGGCGTGCTGGGCGCGGTTCTTGCGACGAGTTTGCGTGACCTGCCCAACGATATTTATTTCCAGGTCGGCTTGCTAACCACCATCGGGCTGGCCGCCAAAAACGCCATCCTGATTGTGGAGTTCGCAAAATCGCTCAGTGAACAGGGTATGGGTTTACTGGAGGCCGCCATGCATGCGGCGCGCCAACGTCTGCGACCCATTGTGATGACCTCGCTCGCCTTCGGTTTCGGTGTATTGCCACTGGCTCTGAGTAATGGTGCGGGTTCCGGCAGCCAGAACGCGATTGGTACCGGCGTGCTGGGTGGTATGTTAGCCGCGACCTTGCTTGGTCTGTTTTTCGTGCCATTGTTCTTTGTACTGATCCGCCAGTATTTCAGCCGTGCGCAAACCGACACTGCAACACAGTCGACGAAGTCAGTTTCTCAGGAGAAATAAATCATCGCATCTGTTGTTAATTGCGCGACCCATCAAACTCTTTCAGTGAAGAGTTATTGAGTATGAAGTTACCGCGCAGGTACGTGCCGATTCTCAGGGGTGTCTTGATGACTTTTTTAGGGATTCTGCATGTCTGACATCGTGACGTATGTGAATCTCGGCTTTGCCGATGACTTTATGCCGCGCTGGGCATGCCTTCGTTTTCAGTTATATGATCGCCTTCCCCTGGTACTGGTGTTCCTGCCAGTGGCGATCTAGGTAAGCAATAAATTTACCTGGTGACAGTGGGATTATCCCCTTAATCCCACTGATTTTTCTGCCTGCATATCGCTTGCTTGCAGATGACTTACAGCACTGAATAATGCCTTGATCGATGCGGTAACAATATTGCTATCTATTGCCGCGCCGTAGCATTCATTGCTGACAGCTGGAGAAGTTACTTCGATAAAGGCACAGGCCTGTGCATCGCCAGCTTCCTTACTGGAAGAGATAGATCGCTCCTCATAGCTGCGCACCTGAATATCCATGCCTACACTTTGCAATGCGTGCACTGCCGCATCAATGGGACCGTTGCCTTCACCATTGACTATGTGCGATACACCCTCAATTTCAACACTCAATCGAATACCCTGTACCTTGCTACTTTCATACAAGTGGTGATCGACATAGCGTATGGACTGTTCGCTTTGTAAATAGGTACGAGAAAACAATTGCCAGATATCGTCTGCACTCATTTCACCACCATAAGTATCGGTATGACGCTGAACAACGGAGGAAAATGCCACCTGCATTCGGCGCGGCATTACCACGCCGTATTCCGTTTCTAGCAAGTAAGCGATTCCGCCCTTGCCCGACTGGCTATTGATGCGGATTACCGAGTCATAACTTCGGCCCAGATCCGCCGGATCGATGGGCAAGTAAGGGACATTCCAGTGTGTGTCTGGTTGTTGCACAGCAAAGCCCTTTTTGATGGCGTCCTGGTGTGAACCAGAAAAGGCAGTAAACACCAGGTCTCCGACATAGGGGTGACGTGGATGGATTGGCAGCTGGTTACAGTGCTCAACGGTGCGCGCAATCGCGTTGATGTCGGAAAAATCGAGTCCCGGTGAGATGCCCTGAGTATACAAATTTAGGCCAAGGGTAACGATATCTACATTACCGGTACGTTCACCATTACCAAACAGGCAACCCTCGACACGATCCGCACCAGCCATCATACCTAGTTCGGCAGCAGCAACGGCGGTACCGCGATCATTGTGTGGATGCAAGCTTAGAATCACGCTATTCCGACGGGCCAAATGACGATGCATCCACTCGATCTGATCGGCATAAACATTAGGGCTGGCAACCTCAACCGTTGTTGGCAAATTGATTATCACCTTGTTATCTGGCGTCGCAGCCCATTCGGCGGTGACGGCATCACAAATTTCTAGCGCAAAATCCAGTTCAGTGGCAGAGAAGGTTTCTGGGCTGTACTCCAAGGTCCATTCTGTTTCGGGTTGTTCTGCTGCCAGGGTCTTGATCAAGCGCACCGATGACACGGCCATTTCAATGACTTCTTCCTTGGTCATGTTAAAGACAGCATCGCGAAACGGTTTGGAGGTAGCATTGTAGACATGCACGATAGCCCGATGCGCACCACGTAATGATTCCATAGTACGGCGGATCAAGTGTTCGCGCGCCTGGGTTAGTACCTCTATAGTCACGCCATCGGGAATATGCCTTGCCTCGATGAGCTCACGTACAAAGTCGAAGTCGGTTTGCGAGGCAGACGGGAAGGCCACTTCGATCTCCTTAAAGCCAATATCGCAGAGTGTATGAAACATGCGCAACTTGCGCTCGGTATCCATGGGTTCAAACAAGGCCTGGTTGCCATCACGTAAATCGGTACTCATCCAGATTGGCGGTGCCGTAAGGGTACAGCTCGGCCACTGCCGGTCTACCAGAGGCACAGGTGTAAATGGTTGGTATTTTCTATCGGGCTGTTTCAACATGCTGGCAGATCCTTTCTGGGCGTTACGAATGACTTAGCTACAGATTAGCCAAAGTGACGCGACATTACCTTGCGTTTTATAGCCTATATACAGGTTATTTAGAAATTAAATTGCGCATATTTACTTATCATGACAATATATAATCATAATTATTCAGTGGTGCACAATAATATGAATATGGATCGTTACGATAAGCATATCTTGCGCATCCTGCAGCAGGAAGGACGCATTACCAATCAGGATCTGGCGGATCGCATAGGTCTGTCTGCCTCTCCCTGTTTGCGGCGGGTGCAGGCGATTGAAAAGGCAGGCTTAATTACCGGATACCGGGCTCTGCTCGATGCCAGGGCACTGGGTTTATCACTCATGGCGCTGATTCATATTTCGATGGACCAGCATACCCCCGAGCGCTTCGAGCACTTCGAAGCTCAGGTAATGGACATCCCCGAGGTGTTGGAGTGTCTGTTGATCACCGGACAGGCGTCGGATTATCAGCTTAAGGTGGTGGTTAAAGACATGGATGCCTACCAAACATTACTGCTCAATCACATCACCCGCATTACTGGAGTTACCGGGGTGCATTCGAGCTTTGTACTACGTCGCGTAATAGACAAAACCATGCTGCCACTTGATGATATATAAACTTTGAAAAAGGCTCTGTTGTTAGGTGGACTGGCGAACAGCAAAAAATAATCAATAAACAGTAATAAAAAAATCAGCAGTGTTCTAGCTTGCTCCCTCGATGTGATTCAGTCGTTATTTGATGTCTATTTGATCTGCATCAGGTAAAGCCTCGTATGTATAAGTGCATAAACTAAAAACCTTTATTACAATTAAAAGATAATAAAATTTAAAATTTTAAGTTAGGCATATTAAGGTTTTTTGAGTTTAAGACTGCATTAAATGATAAATGAAACTTATGAGTTTTCGATGCCCATTGTTTTTTTTCGAAGTCGTTTAATAGCAGATTAAAAGCTTCACAAAATCCACAATAATTACTGATATCCAAACCAGCTATTTGGCATGGTATTTGAGTTGACGTAACGTAATTTTAAACTAAATAAATTTGCAAGTTTGATTCACTTTATTTAATTACTCTATTAGAGGATACACCTATGTTTTCAAAAAAATTACTACCTTTAGTAATGCTTACGGTTTTTTCAGCACCACTATTATATTCATCAATGGCTCAGGCAAAAGAATTTAATGTCAGTTGTAGCTCTGTTGAAGACTGTATGGAAAAGGGAGATATCTTGATTAAGAAACGCAAGCTGTCACTAGGTTTAGAGGCTTATCGTAATGCAATTAAGCTTAATGTTGAGGATAAAGATGCCTGGAGAAAGTTTGAAAAAGTTGTTGTTCGAATTTCAGAAGAAGGTGGCTGTTAGTTAATTACGTTTAAGAATAGTTATCTCCATAAATGATTAGGGTGTCGTATGCTAAGTTTACGTAAACAGTGGCCTTTCTGGATCAGCGGTGTGTTTGTTGGTGTTGCAGAAATAATGAATTACATCGTTTTGCATAAACCGATTGGTTTAACCACCGGGCTGGTAGAAATGACCGCCGCCTTTGAGCAAACAGTGGCACCCGGCACCAATTGGTGGTCTCGTGCGTATGACCCAAATGTGCACTGGATTATTATTGGTGTCGTCATTGGTGCCTGGCTGGTAACTCGAGCTGAAGGTGAGTCCCGTGGCTGGGTTAAATACCCCGTAAAAGAACTGGTGCTTGCATTTGTGGGTGGTTTTGTTTTTAGCTTTGGCACACGTCTGGCTCATGGCTGTACTACCCATCACTTTCTTGGTGGACTGTCATCGATGTCCACCGCATCACTGCTATATCTTGTAGCCATTCTTCCTGCGGGATTTTTTACATTTTATTTAATGGCTAAAATGGGGATAGGGCATGTTTTTAAAGGCCAGGAAAACAGATCTACATCTGAGTATGGTGCAAAACATGGTGGCAAAATGGCACTTGATGGTCTGGCTTTTGAAGCCAGTAAAAACTACAACCCGAAACGCGACTGGTTACGTATTTCAATACTCATTTTCATGTTTGCATTTTTTGGTAATGCTATTGTCGGTTCATTTGTTTATGGCACCAATGATGGATTGTATGGATGGAATTATGCCATCAGTGTGATTGGTTGGGGCATGATGCTGTGGTTTTTACTGATCGGTATAGTCGCCGGTGTAGGTATGGCAAAAACCGGTTTCGGAACTGAATGTGCCTTTATGACACCGGAAATTTCCATGGGGCTGGAACACAAGGAAAACTTCTTTGAGAAAGTTTGGAAAATCCCCGGTTCTACGCGTTTTATGTTTCGTTCCATGTCGCCCTTTACCGCCATCTTTATTGAAATTTTACTCCTGTGGGCTGCCATTATGATTGGCTGGCAATTCTTTGATATTAAATTGCCACTCGGGATGAATCCGACCTGGGTATTACTACTGGGTGCAGTTTTTCAGGGCTTTGGCTCGGTTGCGATGATCGGTTGTGAGATACGCACCTATATGCGCCTTGGTATGGGCTATATGACCGCTATTGCAGCTTTTCCCGGTTTTCTATTAGGTTATCTCCCCTACACTCTGTATCAGGATTTCTGGGAAGACCTTGCGCGGGACACTACAATCAGTCGCATTAAACATGTCCCCGACCTGTTTGGCCATAACCCCACTATTCAGGCAATCGCCGGTCTGGCATATGGTCTGTTAATTGCGTATTTACTCTACTGGAGCATAAAGCGTGGAATGCGTCTGACGGGTTTTAGCTTCAAGGATTTAATGTCGAATTCAAATGATGACTTAACCATGAAATATTTTGATCAATCTGTTGCTGGCAAGAGCGAACAAAGTGATCAAAAAAGAAACCCAGGTAATGTTGATTTGTCTAGGCCTGTAAATGAAAGTATCTAATATCATTAACCGTCGTGAGTTTATGATTGCGGCCGCGGCGGCTATGATGTTGCCACGTGAAGTATTGTCCAGTATGAGTGTGCAAAAGAAATTTGGCTGGGCAGAATTTCAAGCAGAAATGAGTCAGCTGGCAAATGTACATGGAGATGCTAAAAATATAGCACTAGAGAGTGACGCTGTAAAAATATTACAAATGCTTGATGTGAACGCTATTGATTTTAAACAGGCTTTAGCTGAGTCATACGAAACCGGTAACCGTTATTGGTTATGGCAACGTATGATTAAACAGAAAAATATTAATGGCGGCGTATTAACAATCGACAACAAACAGATGGTGCAGTTGCATGATCATCCCGGAGCCACAGGTGTAGTGCGTATTCTGAGTGGTGAAGCAGAGGCGTGGTTGTTTGATGAAGTTAAGGGAAATAAATCTGAGCCCGGTGTTGCAGAGCTTAGTCGTGTGTCACGCCGAGTTTTACGCGCCGGTGATAGTGCTGTATTAACCCCGGATAAGGGAAATATTCATGCGCTTAAAGCACTCAGTAAAGAATGCAGTATGCTGGATTTTTTTATTCCACCGTATGATAAAAATCAGCGTAGCTGGTTTGAGCCGCTGACAGAAAACTGGTTTGATATGGAAACTATTTCATGTCGAAAAGTTTCACAAAGTGCTTATACAAAAGCATAATTATTATTTAATATTAAAATTAAAGGAAATGAACATGATGAAGATATCAATTAAAAAGTTTTTTTCGGTATTCATGGCTATGGCTTTGTTGGTTGGTTTTTCAAACTCAGCCGTGGCGGAAGACTGGTCGAAATTAAGCAAGAAAAAACAAACGACATTGGGTTTGTATATGACGTCACAACAAGCCTATGATCATATGATGAAAAATATGGGAAATACTTTATTTATAGATGTTAGAACACCAGCGGAATTAAATTATTTAGGTGTTACATCGGTAATGGATGCCAATGTACCAACTGATACAATGGATGGTTCTGCATGGGATGATAAAAAGCATCGCTATGTACGTAAGCATAACGAAAATTTTGTGAGCGATATTGATGCGCGCCTAAAAGCCAAAGGCTTGAAAAAAACGGATACCGTTATATTGATGTGTCGTTCAGGAAAGCGCAGTGCAAAGGCAGTGAATGTACTGGCCAAAAATGGCTACACAAAGGTTTATACCGTGGTTGATGGTTATGAAGGTGATAAAGCTAAAACAGGAAAAGACAAAGGCAAGCGGGTTGTTAATGGCTGGAAAAATTCAGGTTTACCATGGACTTATTCAATGGATAAAGACTTGATGTACTTTACGAAGTAAAGAATAGTCAGTCAGCATTAACTAAGTTGTTAAAAAAAGCCCCGCTATGTTTTCATAGCGGGGCTTTTTAATGGGCTGCATATTGTGGCCGGAATACCCAGATGTGCTTTATGAAAATAGATGAATTACTAATTTCTATACCAATATTTATTCAATACGCTGATGACTTTATCCGGATACTTCCATGAGCCGAGACTGCCGTTATAGCGTGCCAGTGCACGGCGGATATTGCCTTTTTCTATATCTAAATAATATTTCAGAATCGTACAGCCCATACGCAGGTTAGTGTCTACATCCATTAAATTGTCATTGGGGTGACCAATTTCTTTTAACCAAAAGGGCATTATTTGCATGAGGCCCTGTGCACCCGCTTTGGAAATGGCGAAGTGATCGAAGCGGCTTTCTATATCGATAAGTGCAATTACCAGTTCCGGTGGAACTTCTGCCTGACTGGCCTCGCGGTGAATGCTGCGTAAAAGATTTAAGCGTGTACTTGAATCTTCAACTCGAATGCGTAAACGATTCGACATATCGAGTAACCAGACCTCTGCGTGGAAGCGGTCATCAAAGCTATGGGATTTTTCGATGGCGGAAATTAGGCGTTGGCGAAGTTCGGGCTCAATACTTTGCGCCGATTTTGCAAGCGCTTGCGTTGTGCTTATGCTTAAAAATAATACAGCGCTGAAGCAGCTGATATTTTTTGTAAAGCGGCGCAGGCATAAAGTATTTTTTAAAGGTTTAAATAATGTTTTAAACAATAAAACCACTTTGTGACTCCGCGCTGCTGAATGAATAAGATATTGAATTATAGCTTATGTTCGTTTAGCTTTTAAAAATTCAACAATATCACCCATAGCAATATCCTGAGATTCCGCATCGCTGCGACCCTTGTATTCAATTGCATCTTTATCCAGGCCTTTTTCGCCGAGTACTAAACGATGAGGAATACCAATGAGCTCAATATTTGCCAGCATAGAACCCAGACGTTCTTTTTGGTCGAACATTAAAACCTCAAGTCCTGCATCAGTTAACTCTTTGTATAAATTTTCTGCAGCTTCGGCCAGGCGTTCTGACTTTTGCATATTGATAGGTGCAAGGGCTACATCAAAGGGGGCAAGATTTTGTGGCCAGATAATGCCATTGTCATCGTTGTTTTGTTCAATCGCGGCGGCCACTACACGGGATACACCAATACCATAACAGCCCATGGTCATAACCTGCTTGGAGCCGTTTTCATTGAGTACAGTCGCCTGTAGTTTTTCGCTGTATTTGGTGCCTAGCTGGAATATATGGCCCACTTCGATACCGCGCACAATGGATAATGTGCCCTGGCCGTCCGGGCTGTTGTCACCTTCCACTACATTACGAATGTCGGCGGTAGCAGGCTCGGCTAAATCACGACCCCAGTTTACACCCTGTAGATGTTTACCATCTTCATTTGCGCCACAGACAAAGTTGGCGGCATGCGCGGCACTGTGATCTGCTATCACCGTGATGTTTAAATCCGGGCCCACTGAACCCGGCGCACAACCAGCAGCGGCCTTTACCTGTTCTTCTGAGGCAAAGCACAGCGGTGATGCGACCTGTTCTAATTGCTCGGCCTTAATTTCATTAAGTTCGTGGTCGCCACGTAAAATTAGAGCAACTACGCTGCCTTCTTCGGCGCCTTCCACGATTAATGTTTTAAGGCATTGGCTGGCATCAATCTTTAAGAATTCTGAAACTTCTTCAATACTGTGTTTGCCCGGTGTTTCTACAGTGGTTTTTGCGGCGCTGGCTGCAGGGCGCTCACCTTGTGGCGACTGAGCTTCGGCTTTTTCGATGTTCGCCGCATAGTTAGAGCCAGATGAGAAGGCGATGGCATCTTCGCCTGAATCTGCCAGCACATGGAACTCATGTGAGCCGGTGCCACCAATAGAACCGGAATCGGCCATTACGGGGCGAAAGTCTAAACCGAAGCGGGTAAAGATATTCGTATATGCCTGATGCATAATGTCATAGGTTTGCTGCAGTGATTGCTGATCCATATGAAAGGAGTAGGCATCTTTCATAATAAATTCACGCGAGCGCATCACCCCGAAGCGTGGGCGAATCTCATCGCGGAATTTGGTTTGTATCTGGTACCAGGTTATAGGTAGCTGCTTGTAGCTGGCCAGTTCACGGCGCGCTAAATCGGTAATAATCTCTTCGTGGGTTGGGCCAAGGCAAAACTCACGGTTGTGGCGATCATTCAGGCGCAGCAGTTCTGGGCCGTATTCTTCCCAGCGACCAGACTCCTGCCAAAGCTCGGCGGGTTGTACGCCGGGCATCAGTACCTCAAGGCAACCCACCTTTTCCATTTCTTCACGTACTATGCGTTCTACCTTACGTAATACCCGCACACCTAAGGGCAGCCATGTGTACATACCCGAGGCCAGACGGCGAATCAGGCCAGCTCGTAGCATTAGCTGATGGCTAATAATCTCAGCATCTGATGGAGTTTCTTTAAGGGTCGATAAAGGAAATTGTGATACGCGCATGGTGGTTTCCGTGTGAATAGATAAAATGTCGGCTTATACTATTCAAAATAACAATAATGATAAGGCATATAAAGAGTTGGTGGGGATTCTACAAAACTATTGCAGGGGCGTGAATAAGAATATCACTTCGTTTGCCAGTAAAGGCCTGTTTATGGGTTTATGGCTTGGTTTTTGGGCTTGTCTACCCGGTAATGCCTTCGCCGAGCCCGATTTGTCTGCGCCCATAATAGAAAAGGCTATACAAAAGGCAAAATTATTAAAGTTGGCGAAACAGCCTGCCTGGTTGAATTTATTGCATTACAAAAGCAATGCCTGGGGAAGCCTCGTTAGCCAGGCCGATGATGTGCAATTTTTTATCGCCGAGTCAGGTGCCGAAAATGCGCAGGCAGAGCTAGAGGCCGATTTACGTGGTTTCTTTAGTGTGGCAAATAATAGTGTCGATAATATTAACAGCGATCAGCATGCGCAATGCCGGTTCCCGGCGCGCCTGCATTGGCTTAACCAGCAATTGGACTTTGCTGAGTCCTTACCAAAGGTGGCATGTACAAGGTTTAATCAATGGAGGCAACAGTGGGATGCCACGCAAATTACCCTGTTGTTTCCGAGTATGTATTTGGGTAATCCGGCCTCGATGTTTGGCCATACCTTTATTCGATTTGATACCCAGGGGAAAAGTCAGTTACTTAGCCCAACCCTAAGTTACGCCGCCGCATCCGATAAAACCGATTCTCTAATTGTATTTTCATGGAAGGGTATTTTTGGTGGCTATGCGGGGCATTTTTCCATGCAGCCCTTTTATGAAACCCTGCTTGAATACAGCGATATAGAACAGCGTGATATTTGGGAATACAAACTAAACCTTAACCAAACTGAAACGCAGCAGTTGATTCGCCACTTATGGGAAGTGAGTGATGTTCACTTTGATTATTATTTTCTGCGTGAAAACTGCGCCTTCCGATTATTGGCATTATTAGATGTGGCGCGTGAAGGTATAAATATGAGTTTAACCACGCACCCGATTTATGCGATCCCCGTAGATACGGTGCGCGACATTCAGGCAGCGGGCTTAATTGAGCAAATAAAATATCGTCCATCTACGCATAATAAAATAAAACAAATGGCGCAGCAGATGGATTCACTAAGTCGTGCAGTAGCTTTTTCGATAGTAGATAAGTCACAGCCGGTTAATGATCTGAATGTGAGTTTAAATACAGTGCAACAGGCGCAAGCTCTGGAATTAGTAAATGAAATATTGGGGCAAAAAAAAGCCGCAAATCAGACATTACAAATGCAGGTGTTAAGTGCGCGCAGTCAATTAGATATTAATGCATCACAATCTGGATTTTCGTTTAGCGAAAGCTCACCGCAAACATCACACGATTCGGCACGTTGGCAATTAGGCGTTGGCGAACTTGACAAGCAAACTTTTTATGAACTGGGATTTCGTCTGAATTTTCATGATGCACTCGACCCAGTGCAAGGGTTCCCTACAGGCGTTGCTATTAATATATTCGATACACGGCTTCGCTGGTATGAAGCTGCTGAAACATTAAAACTTGAAAGTGTTGATATTTTTTCCATGCAGTCAATTGTTTCGATAGAAAAATGGGCTACACCGCTGTCAAAAAAACTATCTCTGCAAATTAATAGACGGGGATTTTCCAGTGGCGAGTGGCATCACGTGTTTGAAACACAGGTAGCTGCTGGTTACGCAAAAAATATAAGTGATATATTGTTTTATGCTATGGCAGGTGGGCGTTTAGATTATTCGGATGAGCTGGAAAATAGTCATGCCAGTTATGTAGGGCTTGATGGCGGTTTTTTATACGCTTTTAATGTATTTGGATTAAATGCTCAAAGCCGATTTTCTGTACAGAGTTTTCAGCGACTATCGGGGGAACCGGGTGATATTCAATTGCTACAGTTGGGAATTCAGTTTAAGTTAATGCACAATAGTGGCTTACGTTTAGAATACAAGAAAGATAGATATATGGAGTTAGAAATTTCTGAAGCGAGATTGAGCTATCTTTATTATTTTTAAGTTAATAATACAGGGTGTAAAAAGGCCACTAATATAGTGACCTTCATTGTGTATTTGTGTTGTTAAAACGTTCGTTGATTCCAGCCCCACATATACCGCTCTGGGCTACTAAATTCAATATAAATACGTGATGCATCTATTTGGGTTTCAATTTTCATAAACTCACACAAGCGGGCTGAGAAATCTGCCGTTGTATTTTCAGGTAAATCCAGACTTTTTAATTCGAGTAATGCACAGGGGTCATGCTCTCCTGCAAAAATCAAACATTGTTCATCTTCTACCTGAACCATGACATAGCTTTCGGGTTTACCGAGAATATTCGCAACGGTGAGTGAGGCCTTTTCTGCAATGTCACGTTTGTCTTTGAGTTTTATGTTGGTTCTTATGGTTAATAAAGGCATAGTTTTATTTACAATGTTTGCTGATTAAATCGCGTGATTGCTGCATCTTCTCTTCTTTTTGTTTTTGCGAGATAAAGCTGGCATTACCATCTTTGTCTTTACTTCGAATACGCCCGATAGATTGCATTGTGGCCAGATTTTTTCTGGCTTGTGCACAGGCTGCCAGACGTTGTTTCTTTTCGGCCTTAGTTTCTACCTTCTTTTCAGGTTCGCTGTCGGCGGCTTTATCTTTAGCTGCTTGTTCTTTATCGTCAACTTTGGAGCCAGGGCGTTTATAGCTGGAGGTATCTTGAGGTGCATAACTTTGCACATCCATCTGTTCGGCTGGAATGTTGCTTGGGCGATATTGGCCATATTGCGTGTTGCCCTGTTCATCAACCCATTTATAAATACCGGAATAACAGTAATTACTAATAGAGATTAACGCGAGGAAAAACAGGCCTTTGGAAAAAGGCGTATTAAGTTTTACAGAGCTATATGAGGTTTTTCTTATATTCATGGCAATTCGCTTATAAGTGTTCTTATTGCCTGATTCTATAGTAAATATTGGTTTTTTTCCTATGTCTACCGATGATATGTGCCAATTCATTTAATAAATGGCAACATAATGTTTGCATATAAGGCATGGCTTGATAGTATTCATCCCTCTTTTTGGTTCGTATAAGAAAATGTTATGGCAGATAGAAGACTTAAAGTGTTTCATACAGTTGCCAAACTGTTGAATTTTACCAAGGCAGCGGATGCTCTTCACATGACTCAACCGGCTGTGACGTTTCAAATTCGTCAATTGGAGGAATACTTTAACACTCGATTGTTTGATAGAACACACAACAGAGTGAGCTTAACTGAAGCCGGCCAGCGAGTTTATGGCTTCTCAGATAAAATTTTTGAACTGTATGATGAAATGGAGCATGCCATTCGTGAAATGACGGGTGATGTGAGTGGAATGGTCACTCTGGGTGCCAGCACAACCATTGCCGAGTACATGTTGCCGTTTCTTCTGGGTGATTTTAAAGCAAAAAACCCTGAAGTTAATATCCGCCTAAAAGTCTCTAATACCGATGGTATTGTGTCGATGGTGGAAAATAACATTATTGACCTGGGTATAGTTGAGGCATCAGTTGGCAATAAAAATTTACAGGTTGATGTTTGTCGCATGGATCAGCTGGTTGCAATAATGCCGCCAAATCATGCTTTGGCCTCTTATGAAACATTGACTCCTCAGCAGCTTGCGGCTCAGCCATTTATTTGTCGCGAAGAAGGCTCGGGTACACGTGAAGTTATTGCGGAGTATTTGAAGCTAATTGATGAAGAACCCAATGTATGCCTTGAACTAGGTAGCCCTGAATCGATTAAAAGTGCGGTGGAAGCAGGCATGGGTATTTCCATTATGTCCTGTTCAACGGTACAAAAAGAAATTAAATTGAATACATTGGTAGCGATTCCATTAGAGCCTCCACTAGAGCGCCCGTTTTCATTCGTTCATCAGCGTCATAAGTTTAAAGCGCGTGCCATGGAAGAATTGCTGGAGTTTGCCAAGCAATATTGCGAATCACATCAAAAATCATAGTGCTGCCTTTTAATACATGGCTCTATAAAAAGAACCATGTATTGAAACTTGTCTTACAGTTTCGTAAATTCATACAAATCGTTACAATCAGTCAATCAACTATATCGTTTTATTCAGGAGGTGGTGGTGAAACCATCGGCTAAAACACTGGCAGAAATTTTTGACTATTTACCAGAGAAAGATCAGCAGACATTATTTGAGTTTGCTGAGTTTCTTAAGTCTAGAGCACCCGAACCTAAGGCCGCCATCAAAGAACCTTTAGGTATTCCGCGCCCCGATGAGGAAAGTGTGGTATCGGCAATTAAACGCCTGAAACAAAATTATCCAATGTTGCAGCAAAAAGAGCTGCTGCATGAAGTTTCCAGTCATATGATGGCTCACATGATGCAGGGTAAAGCCGCAATTGATGTTATTAATGAGCTTGAAGACTTGTTTGAAACAAGGTTTAAACAGGTTACAGGTGCAGACGATTGATTTCAGTTTTACGCATTTGGTATAACCGTCACTTTTCAGATCCTCAGGCCGTCATTCTTGCCTTAATGCTGATTTTTGGTTTTGCGTTAGTTCTATTAATGGGGCGAGTCTTAACCCCGCTGATTGCGGCAGTTGTAATAGCTTATGTACTTGAAGGTGCAGTACATAAATTGTGTCTGTTAAAAATACCTCATGTAATCGCTGTTTGTTTTGTGGTGCTGAGTTTTGTCTTACTATTGTTAGTCTTTATGCTGGGCCTCTCGCCCTTAATTACCAAACAGTTGAGTCAGTTTTTTACTGAAATGCCAGCTATGTTGAATAAAGGGCAACAACTATTAATGGCTTTACCAGAAAATTATCCCTTTATTTCTGAGTCACAAATTCAGGATGTAGTGAAACAAATTAATAACGAACTGGCATCGATAGGGCAGACGGTGGTGTCTAAATCATTGGCATCGGTGGTTAACATTTTTACCATAATGATTTATATGGTGGTTGTTCCTTTGTTGGTATTTTTCTTTTTGAAAGATAAAGAAAAAATTATGCAATGGATGAGTCGTTTTTTGCCTAGCAAAGACGGCCTGGCTGGTGAAGTGTGGAAAGAAGTTGATATAAAAATAGGCAGTTATATTCGCGGTAAATTTATTGAAATTGGTATTGTTGCTGTTGCAACCTTTATTCCACTACAAATACTTGGCCTGCAGTACGCAGCATTATTAAGTTTCTTCGTTGGCTTATCAGTGATTATCCCTTACGTTGGTGCACTCGCTGTCACCATACCGGTTGCATTACTGGCCTATTTGCAGTTTGGATCAGGCAGTGAGTTTTTGTACATTATGCTGGCATATGGCATCGTACAATTTTTAGATGGTAATTTGCTGGTGCCGTTACTATTTTCTGAAGTGGTGAACATGCATCCGGCGGCAATTATTATTTCAGTACTGGTATTCGGTGGTTTGTGGGGTGTATGGGGGGTATTTTTTGCAATTCCGTTGGCCACGTTAATACAGGCGGTAATCAATGCATGGCCAGCCGAACAACAGGAAAAAGATTTAACATAACTTATTGATAGAGTGCGTCACCTAACTTCCTGGCCATTTGTTCAATGAGCTGTATTTCGCTGTTATCAAAATCTTCATTACGTATTGCATGAGATGAAAAATTCACAGTGCCGGTTACCCTGCCATTGTGGTCACGTATTGGTGCGCCAATATAAGACTCTAGTTGAATGGCCTTGTACACCGGGTGTATTATCATTTCAGGTATTATGCCCACTTGAATGTAGGTGATGGTTTTGTCCTCTTTTACAACGGTGGCGCAATAGGTGTCGCATAAATCGAAGTTATCACCGACTGAAAAAATATCTCCCATTTTAGAAGTGACTTGCCTGATGGTGTAATCAGAGCCATTAATTTCACTGATAATACCTGTTTCAAGTTTAAGTACATCAAGACCTATTTTTAAACCTTCTAGCATCCAGTTGTTTATATCAGGTGAAGTCTTTTGTAAAGGCGTATCCAGCCATTTTTGAATATCTAGTTTATTCATTTATTACTGACTCAGTATTCTTGATAGACACTTAAAGTCTAGACTGTTTATTTTATTTTTTCAGTTGTTATTAATGGTGTTTTTGAAAGTGCTTTTTTTTGCGCATTTTTAACTTGCGAGACCACCATACCCATACGCCGCTTATGCCGAGAAACATCATTAATACAGCAGCAGCATCCATTACATATACTCCCCAGTTGTTATTGAATATACGCCCAGAATGTAGGTCAAGAATGATTCTTTCGAGGTTTAAACCCTGTCCTCTATAAGCCAATTTCAGGTTGTGTATTTGAGTGTCTGTTAGGTTTGTTGGTGTAGACCACTGGGGCGCTTCTACATGATACTGCTTCCATTGGGTGATTTGTGTATCAGATAGATAAATGTGGGATTGTGAATCGAGTAGTGCAATTTTATTATTGGATAAGCCAATTTTAAGTATGGGTGATGCTGTTGTTACAGGCATCAACTCTATAATCTCTCCGGTTTCATCTACTAGCAAAATATGTTTTTGTAATGCAATGGCAATAATGTTATTTATTTTTACTATGCCCTGAAGCTTGTCCTGGTGTGTAAGTAGAGGGTTGTTATTAAAAAATATCTGTTGTTGCCATTGGCTAACATTAATGTTGCCAATACTAAAATTAATGGGGGTACCCTGTGGGTTGATGCCATACCAGTTTAAAAGAAAATCGGATTCAATTGTGGTTTCATCGAGTTTTAATGACTCGGTGTGATTCAGCATAATACCCGTGATGGATAAAATAAAGATCAGTACTAATGCAGCTAGCCCTAAACGTCTGTGCCATAAAAAGAATGGAAGCGGCTTCTTTCTTTTGCTTCGCGTCATAAAGTAATTTCTTTATTTAATAAGAGTGCAATTCGGGCTAATTTACTTAAGGCGCGCACGGATAATGTTGCCCCAGTAATACCATCGATATGTTGATTCAGATTATTGTTGTCGATTAAGTATGCACCAACAAATTGTTTGGTAAAGAATGGTTGGCGGACTTCCCAGCCACGAGACTCACGAAATTCTAGCACTTTAATCTGTTCTATTTTATTGTTATTGATAATAATTCCGCAGGTTATAGGTTTTTCTTTACCTATTTCATCCAGTATCCAAACGTTGCGGGTACCTTTTTGCCAGTAGCGGACTCTGAGTCCTCGATACTTATGTTGCAGGATCTCTTGTATTTTATTTTTTAATTCTTTATTTAGCCAGAGAACTTTTGACTCAGGTGGTTTGTTAGCAAAGCTTTGAGAAATAAAATCCTCGGGCGTCTGATAAACGCCTCTTGCATTTGCGGAGGCGAAAAATAGAAGTAATGTAGTGGTTATTATTAATAGTCGTAACATGGGTATGAATTCTATCAGTTGTTTATGGGTCTATAAACAGAGAAGCGGATCACCGTGTGCAGTGATCCGCTTAAATCCAGTTTAATGCGCTTATCTGTGACCAACAGAGTAAGCTTTGTTCAGGAGTCTTGCATTAGAACTGGTAACCAACACCCAGGTTAAAGCCATCATCATTCGTTCCAGCTTTATCACGCTGCTGGTAGTCAAATTTGACAACAACATCTTCATGAGGCCAATAACTGAAACCTACATCGGTTTGTGTATTTTCAGTATCGTTACTGCTATTTGCTCGATTATCCCAACTGCTTTGACGTGCAAAAACACCGAATTTTGAATTTATTTTATATGAAGGTTCTACGTACCAGCCTGATTGCTCATCTGCACCTATGGATTTAGGACCTGTGCCGCTTAAGTCCCAGCTAGCATATAATGCACGTACGGATACAGCATTAGCTGACCAGACGGCATGAGTTTCAAGTAAAGTGGCGCTGCCTGCAGTTAGGTCTGTACCTTGTGTTATGTCTCGTTGATATTGAACTGCACCACCCAGTTCCAGGCCGCGAATGCCCATCCATTTTAAGCGTGCGGTGTAGGCAGGATCTTGTGCAGGTGCTTCACGTACAGCCTGGCGACCGCTGCGAACAGCGTAACTATCACCCGAAGAAATTTGCAGACCAGAATGCATGGCAACGTCATAATTGAAAGCACCGCCAAAGCGACCAGTCATGGCAACACCGCCTTCACGCCAGGTAGAAGGTATTATATATTTCTCAACATTATTGCGCTCTACACCATAGAAGGTAGGCGGTTCGTGCGTTTCGTTAATTAGGCCAATCGGCACCAACATTATACCTGCACGAATTGCATGGTTTTCATTTAGATCAAACTCAAGAAAAGCCTGTTCCATGGCGACTTCACCACCACCCGTATCAACCGCCGCATGCTCTACTTCAAGCTCAGACCAAAAGCGAATTTTGTCGCTGAATTCATGCCCCATAAAGAGAATAAAGCGGTGAAGATCGATTTCATTTGTGCTGTCTGTATTGTTGTAATGCAATTCACCATAGCCACCAATCGTCGTTGAGCCAGCACTGCCATGATCGCCAAATGTTTTGTTGCTTGATGCAGATTTTGAACTATGGCTTGTGCTAGACATTAGATTGCCTGATTCAATGATATCTACAGTCGCCTCCAGGCGTTGCATAATCACTTCATTTTCTGCTTTAAGAGATTCTATCTGTTGTTGCAAACTACCAGAATCAGCAGTATCGTGCGCCCTTGTTTGTCTTCATCCTTGTATTCATCCCCATGAATAATTGAAAAATGCTGTCGCAATAATTGTAGATTAATATTGTCTAGCTGTTTTGGTCCTCTGTAGCGAAGTGTGGCTCTGAAATATTGTCCTAATTGTTTTTCAGGCCTGGGTATCTTTTAATTTTCGATGACTCTCAAATAAATTTTTCCACTGCTAGCTTAGATAAATTTAGTCACTACTAAAACGCAGTTCAAACGGCATGCAGTTTATAACCAATAATGCGGCTGTTTATTTTCATGAAGATGCAATCAATAAATAAAATAGAAATAAGCGCTAAAACAGGTGGTTAAGATGAGTATGAGTCTCATCTAAAGTTAAAGACCGTATTCTTTGATCAATTTTAATTGCTATACCGTATTGCGAATCTTTATCATTTGCATTAACATGCAATCCCATGAGTAGTTATATCAAGCAGCCTTTACTTAACAGCAAACTTAAACAGGTCCTGGCCGGTGGTTTAAGTCTGGGTTTGCACTTATTGATTGTTGTGACGCTGTTGGTCCAGGCTGAGCCGGTAGCGGTAAAACCTCACACTGTGGTTATGGTTTCGATGGTAGAAGCGGCAAAATCGATCCCGGCGTTGCCAACAGAGTCAAAACCAAAGCCAAAGCCAAAGCCAAAGCCAAAATTGGAGCCAAAACCTCAAGTACAGGCAGAGCCAGAACCAGAACCAGAACTGAAAAATGAGCCTGTAAAAAATACGGATGCGTTGGCGTCGCAAGACACACAAGACGAGATTGAGCTGCCACAATTTCAGGCAGACTACCTGCAAAATCCGCCGCCGGCTTATCCACGCCTGTCGCAACGCTTAAAAGAACAGGGTGAAGTGCTACTAAGGGTGCGGGTGGGGGTAGATGGTGAGCCACTTGAGATCAGTTTGCAGCAGAGCAGCGGTCATGCCCGGCTGGATAAGGCAGCACAAAAAGCGGTGACGCAATGGCGCTTTGAGCCAGCGCAACGCAATGGAAAAACGGTGGTCGCCTGGGTGGTGGTGCCTTTTGAATTCGCATTAGGAGGTTAAATGAATCTTGCAATTGTTTTACAGGAAGGCGATAGCGTTTTAATTGGCGTATTTCTCAGTTTGTTGTTGATGTCGCTAGTGACCTGGTATCTGATCCTGTCTAAATCGGTAGCTACCTACCAGTGGCGCCGTTATAACCGCCAGTTTTTACAGTGCTTCTGGGACGCGCAGACGCCTTATGAAGCCTGGCAGCAGGCATCGCAGAATTTGCAGGCACCGTTGGCGCGTCTGGCCGATGCGGCATTTAACGGTATGCAGAAATTTCAGCAGCGACCGCGACTGGGTAACCAGGATGAGTTTCTAGTACGTAATCTACGTAACGGTATAAATCGTGAAACTTCACGCACCGCAGCGGGCATGACATTTCTCGCCTCTATTGGAAGCACCGCACCCTTTATTGGTTTGTTTGGCACGGTATGGGGTATTTATCATGCGCTGATCACTATTGCGCAGTCTGGTAATGCCAGTATGGAAATGGTGGCAGGCCCATTGGGTGAAGCCCTGGTAGCAACGGCGGCGGGCCTGGCGGCGGCAATCCCGGCGGTGCTTGCCTACAATGCTTTTCAGCGGGCGAACCGCACATTACAGGAAGAACTGGATGGCTTTGCTCATGACCTGCATGCGTTTTTAATGAGCGCTGAGGCCAATGATGAGCTGGCTAATACGTCTGATCGGTTGGCCGATACCGCCGATAAAACCAGACAGGAACGGGAGGTAGCCTGATGGCATTTGGTGGATTTGAAACCTCACAGGATGCACCCATGGCGGAGATGAACGTGATTCCGCTGGTGGATATTATGCTGGTACTGCTGGTGATTTTTATTATCACTGCACCGGTGATTACGCACTCGGTAAAAGTGGAAATGCCCGAGGCATCGAGCCAGCCAACACCTGCCAATGAACAGGCATTGCAGCTCAGCATTCGCGCCGATCAACAAATTTTTCTTAATGACACGGCACTGAGTTTGGTCGAACTGGAAACAAAGCTGCGTGAACTGGCGGCGCGAAATCCGCAGCAGGAAATTCACTTAAAAGCGGACCGTAACGCGACCTATGATTTGGTAGCACGCAGCATGGCTGCGGCACAACGTGCAGGCATCGTGCGCATTGGTTTTGTTACCCAGGCTGAGAGCGCAACAAATGACTGAGACAAAACATATAAGTAATTCAACAACAAATTTACCTAATATGCCTCCGCGCATTAGTAGTGAAACACTGCTTGCCGGTGCTCAGGCATTGCATATCGAACATATGGGTGAGCTGTATATATTGCGCCGCACAAGTAACGGTAAACTGATTTTGACCAAGTAGAAATTTCAGCTAAACCATTCAGCTAAATCACCCGGTATAAAAACCGGACAAAATTTCGCCAGCCAGCCTTATAGCATTGCTATGTAGCCAGCCAGCTCAAACATTATTTTAAATTTATCAGAAAATAAACGGAGACTGGCATGAAATGCACCCCGAAATATCACGTAAACATTGACAGTAAAAAGCTGTTTCAACCCGGCTTGCTGGCCACTGCCATTGCACTGGCCTTAAGTCCTGTGCTGTTGCAGGCAGAGGAAGTGACCCTCGACAAGATGGTTATTATTGGCACCAGTGAAGATGCCAAACAACTCGCCGGTTCAGGCGCGGTGATCGATAGTGAACAAATGGAAATCGAAGTGGCCAGTGATATTAACCAGCTACTGAAAACCGTTCCTGGTGTTTATATTCTCGAAGAAGAAGGCAATGGCCTACGGCCTAATATTGGTATTCGCGGAGCCACCAGTGAGCGCAGTGAAAAAATCACCCTGCTTGAAGACGGTGTGATGATTGCACCGGCACCTTACTCCAACCCGGCCGCGTATTATTTTCCTACCATCTTGCGTATGTCTTCAATTGAAGTACTAAAAGGTGCGCCGCTATTGCGTTATGGTCCACAGACGACGGGCGGCGTGGTGAACATGCTATCAACACCCATTCCGCAGGAGTACAGCGGTGAGGCAAGCTTCAGCACCGGCTCATTTAATAGCAGTGATCTGCATGCCTACTACGGTGGTACGGAAGGCCAGTGGGGCTGGTTGTTTGAAGCCGTTGAACGTAACAGTGATGGCTTTAAGAAGATTGATCGTAGTAATCGTGACAGCGGATACAATGTTTCCGACTATGTTGCCAAATTAAGATGGGAATCTGATAAGGGGCCGAAGCAGAGTGCGCTGTTAAAACTGCAGCGTTCAGATGAAATCTCCAATAGCACTTACGTGGGTTTAACCGATAATGATTTTGCCGCAGATCCGAACCGCCGTTACGGTTTATCGAGCATTGACCAGATGGTGAATGACCACACCGGTATTCAATTTGTGTACAGTCGTGAACTGAGTGACAGTGTGAATGCCACGGCCACGCTTTACCAGAACAAGTTTAATCGTAACTGGTTCAAACTATCCGGTAGTGGCAGCCTGATAGATGATGCCAATAATGGCGACGCTACTGCACAGGGTATTCTGGATGGTGATATTGATACCACTGGTCTAAATTACAAGAACAATAACCGTGCTTATGAGTCCAGCGGTATAGAGGTGAATTTTGATGTCGATATGGGCCTGCATCGTCTGGCCATTGGCACGCGTTTGCATGAAGATGAAATGGATCGTTTCCAGCCTGTGGACGTGTATGATCAGGTCAATGGTTCACTGGTGTTTCAGTCAGTTAATGCTCCCACCGGTAGCAATAACCGTATTGAAAAAGCAGATGCAACTACCTTATGGATCACCGATGACTGGCAGGCGAGTGAAAAACTGAATGTTAACCTCAGCCTTCGTTATGAAGATGTAGAAAGCAGCCGTACACAATATGCTGATGCAGCGCGTAACGCTGTGGCTTCAACCCGTGCCAACCAGAGCAGTGAAGTACTTCCAGGTGCATCATTTACCTATTTGTTGGATGATAGCTGGCAATTACTGGGCGGTGTGCATAAAGGGTTTTCACCACTGGGAGGTGGCGCGACAGAGGATGAAGAGCCGGAAACCAGTGTCAACTGGGAATTTGGTGGTCGTTACAATAACGAGAATCTGTTTGTAGAAGCGATTGCATTTTACAGTGATTTTTCTGATAAAACCGAAAACTGTTCCGTGGGTTCTCCCTGTAGTGATGGTGCAACATCCGGTACATTCGTGAATGGTGAAGCGGTGATTAGTGGCCTGGAAACCCAACTGGGAACTGAATGGCAAGTTGATAAGTTTAATGTGCCATTGAGCATCGCCTACACATACACCCAGGCTGAAATTAGCGGTAACAACCCAACCAATGGCTTGTTGAATGGCGATCAGTTGAAAGATATACCCGAGAGTACTTTCAGCGCTCGAGTGGGTGTGGAGCACAGCAGTGGCTGGAACAATTACGCAGTTGCCAAATACGTTGATGAAATGTGTGTAGCAGTAGGTTGTAACCGTTCTTCTTCACAGCAGGCAACAACTGAAGCTCTGTTTGTGGTGGATTACATCAGTCGATACCGCCTGGATAAAAATGCCGAGGTGTATTTTAAGGCAGAAAACCTGTTCGACGAACAGAAAATTGTCGCACGTAGCCCGGACGGTGCACGCCCCAATAAACCTCGCAGCGTGATGCTGGGCATGAAGGTCGGTTTCTAGTCGATACTGGGACAAGTAATACGCGTTCAGAAAATACAAACCCAGATCACGCAAATTCATCACCTGTGCAATGGTGCTGAGTAAAAACCAGGGAAGGTTCTATGTGGGTGCTTTTACTAACTCTTCGGGTTAGTAGATATGGGTTTACAGGATTTACCCAGTTCTGTGCAGCGGGTAAATACCAGTAGTTTGACTCCTGCTGGTTATGGTCAGGCCGGTGCAATGCACCGGCCTTTTTATTTGCAGGAAGTATCGTTACCCAGTAAGGGAAGGGGGGGTAGTCGTTAGTCTTTTGTGGGTTGTCTTCAGGCCTTTGGAGAACAATTAAAGCTAATGACGTTGAGCAGCCCGCCTTAAGCAAATGGCTCTAGCGTTATACTAGAGAAAACTTACGCCTCACCAGATTACTGCATAAAATCATCGGTAGTATCAAGCGCCTCTTAATGTCATTATCTTAGCTATCTAGTACCTGGAAACAGGGCTCCGGCAGCCACGCAAAAAAATAATCAAATAACAATAGTTCTCGTTTGCATTTATGGGTTCGACTGGTATTATTCACTCCTCATTTATCCCTACGAGGTTTCTATGTTATTTCAGCGTTTTACTCTCGGACTATTACTTGCTTCCAGCCTGTTATTGACCAGCATACCAGCGGTGCACGCCGACGATGACAAGCTGGTTCATCTTTATTCTGCACGCAAAGAAGCTTTGATTAAACCGGTGCTGGACCAGTTTACTGAACAGACCGGCATTAAAGTGAAGCTTATTACTTCCAAGGCGGATGCACTGTTGAAGCGTCTGCAAACAGAGGGTCGTAATAGCCCGGCGGACGTGTTGCTCACTACCGATGCGGGGCGTTTACACCGTGCCCGTGAGGCAGGTGTGTTACAGCCAATTGAGTCGGAAGTTTTAAACAATGCGATACCTGCGAATTATCGTGATGTGGATGGTTACTGGTATGGCCTGTCGTTGCGCGCACGGCCGATTGTCTACGCCAAAAACCGGGTCAGGCCGCAGCAGTTATCCACCTATGAGGCACTAGCAGAATCGGCGATGAAAGGTTGGGTGTGTATTCGCTCGTCTAACAATATTTATAACCAGTCGCTGGTGGCCTCAATGATCAGCAGCCGTGGCGAGGCGGCCACTGAAGCCTGGGCAACAGACTTTGTGAAAAACTTTGCCCGTCCACCCCGCGGCGGTGATCGTGATCAGATCAAGGCGGTGGCTGCCGGACAGTGTGATGTGGCGGTAGTTAACACCTATTATCTGGGCGTGATGTTGAGCGGTGGTAAGGCCGATGAGCGCGCTGCCGGAGAAAAAGTAGCAGTATTCTGGCCCAACCAGAACGGCCGTGGCACCCATGTGAATGTATCTGGTGCTGGAGTCACCGCCCATGCCAGGCATCGAGATAATGCCATCAAGCTGATCGAGTTTCTGGCGACTCCCCAGGTACAGAGCTGGTATGCGCGAGTCAATCATGAATACCCGGTAGTGGAGGGCGTTGAATCCAGTGAGCTGTTAAACGGCTGGGGTGAATTTAAAGCTGATACGGTAAACCTCACTGAACTGGGACGGCTCAATGCCGATGCCTTACGCTTAATGGATCGTGCTGGATGGCGGTAATGTTGCGTAGAATGGCGCGATGTTTGTAGTCCCGCTATCCTCGATTCGCCGATGGTGTAATCCGTTTAGTCGCCAGTGGCCCCTTTGGGACCCCTGGCGACTTGGCGTTATGCTGGTGGCATTGGTGTTTGCAGTGCCGGTGCTCACCGTGTTCAGCTTTATTTTTTATGGCGATACCAAAGTGATGTCGCATCTGGCGGACACGGTATTGCTGAATTATATATCCAATACTGTCTGGCTGGTACTGGGGGTAAGTTATGGCACCCTGAGCATTGGCATTGTCTGCGCGTGGCTGGTGAGCGTGTGTGAATTTCCCGGCCGCCGCTGGTTTCAGTGGATGCTGCTACTACCGATGGCCATGCCGGCCTATATCATCGCCTACACCTATACCGGCATGCTGGATTTTGCCGGGCCCTTGCAAACAAGCCTGCGGGAATGGTTTGGCTGGAGCTATGGTGATTACTGGTTCCCGGAAATCCGTTCATTATGGGGTGCCATGGTGATGCTCTCGCTGGTGCTCTATCCCTATGTCTATTTGCTGGCTCGTGCGGCCTTTATGCAACAGTCGGTGGCGGCGCTGGAAGCCAGCCGCATTCTCGGTGCTGGTCCCTGGCAGAGCTTTTTCAAGGTGGCACTGCCGATGGCGCGACCGGCGATTATTGCCGGTTTGACCCTGGCGTTGATGGAAACCCTGGCAGACTACGGTACGGTGCAGTATTTCGGTGTGGATACCTTTACCACCGGTATTTTCCGTACCTGGTACGGGCTGGGTGACAGTGTTGCGGCAGCACAGCTGTCGGCGATGTTGCTGGTGATGGTGTTTGCGCTGGTGGTGATCGAGCGCTATTCACGTCGTCGTGTGCGTTATCATCATCATTCATTGCAACGTGCACGCCAGCCACGCTATCAGTTGAGCCGCCGTCAGGCTGTGCTCGCGGTAGTGGCCTGTCTACTGCCGTTGCTGTTTGGTTTTTTGCTGCCGTTTGTACAGCTGCTGGTGTGGGCGCTGGAAACCGCCGCCGAAATGGTGGATGCGGCCTATCTACAACTGGTATTTAATAGCCTGATTCTGGCCAGTATGGCGGCCTTGCTGGCCCTGTTTCTGGCTTTGTTTATGGCCTATGGGCAGCGCTTGCGCCCGGTACTGGCGGTACAGATTGCGGTGCGTGTGGCTTCAATGGGTTACGCTATTCCCGGTACGGTGATTGCCGTGGGGGTGATGATTCCGCTGGCCTTACTGGATCAGTCACTGGATAGCTGGCTGCGCGTTAACTGGGGCATTTCCTCCGGTTTGCTGTTTTCCGGTACCCTGGTGGCGTTGATGTTTGCCTATATCGTGCGCTTTCTGGCCGTATCTATCGGTACGGTGGAGGCGGCGCTCACTAAAATTCGCCCATCAATGGATGATGCAGCACGCTCACTGGGTTACAGCCCGTGGCGGGTACTGCGCAATGTACATATCCCGATCATGCGGGTGTCGTTGCTCACTGCGGTGTTGATGGTGTTTGTGGATGTGCTAAAAGAGCTGCCCGCTACCCTGATACTACGGCCTTTTGATTTTAATACCCTGGCGGTACGCGCCTACGAACTCGCCTCGGATGAGCGCCTGGCAGATGCCTCGACGGCTGCGGTGGCGATAGTGCTTGCGGGCATTGTTCCGGTGCTGTTACTGAGCCGCTCGATCTCCAGAAGTGGAAACGCCGATGAATGAACTGCTGAAAATTGAACATATTTCTGTCGCTTATGGCAATACTACCGTAGTCCGCGATGTTAGCTTTAGCCTCAATGAAGGTGATATCGGCTGCTTGCTGGGTCCCAGCGGCTGCGGTAAAACGAGCCTGCTACGCACCATTGCCGGTTTTGAAACGCCGACTGACGGTTTTATTAGCATCAACGGCATACAGTTCAGCGGTGCCGAGCATGTGCTGGCACCGGAAAAGCGCCGCATTGGCATGGTGTTCCAGGATTTTGCGCTGTTTCCTCATTTATCAGTGTTCGACAATGTGGCTTTTGGTCTGCACAAGTCGATGGGCCGGGTGGCGATTGCACAGCGTACCAATGAGCTGCTGCAACTGATTGGTCTGCCTGATAGTGGTGAAAAATACCCGCATCAGCTGTCCGGCGGTCAGCAACAGCGGGTGGCACTGGCTCGCGCGCTGGCTCCGAGGCCGGCTTTGTTGCTGATGGATGAACCCTTTTCCTCACTGGATGTGGAATTACGCCAGCAATTATCCCGTGAAGTTCGGCGCATTCTTAAGCAGGAAGGTATAACCGCCCTGCTGGTGACTCATGACCAGCAGGAGGCTTTTGCCATGGCGGATTATGTGGGGCTGATTCTAAATGGCGAGCTGGCCCAGTGGGATAGCGGTTACAATCTGTATCACCAGCCGGTGAATCGTGATGTGGCGGATTTTATCGGTGATGGCGTGCTGATTCCCGGCGAAGTGATGTGTGACTACAGCATTGAAACCGAGCTGGGACTGATACACGGCAAGGTGCCACAGGGCTGCCGTGAGGGCTGTTTCGTGGATGTGCTGATTCGTCCGGATGACCTGATTCACACCGACAATAGCCCGATTGCACTGGAAGTGAGCGAAAAGTTTTTCCGCGGTTCGGACTTTATCTACACCCTTAAATTGCCCAGTGGCCAGGAAGTGTTATGCATTGCGCCTAGTCATCATAATCATGCACTGGGCGCACCACTGGGCATTACCCTGGATGTTGATCATCTGGTGGTGTTTAAACGAGAAGCAGGGCCAGCGGCAGCGACATAATTGCCTTTTTATTGCTGATCGTCATCGTTTATTAAGCGTTTGCGCCTTGTCCAGATACAGCTTACCCCGTGTGCTCACCGCATCTGCATCGGCAGGTTCAGACGCTTTGTTCAGTACTTCTTCCAGAACTTCAATCTCATCCTCGATTTTTCCAGTGCAAATTCTGGCGGGGGATGTCCCCAGTACCCCTCATTGGTATAGCTTAATCGTATATTTGGTTATCCGCTACAGGAGACACCGTCAAATGTGCTACCTGCGTTGCTGCCGATGTTGGGGCGACAGCTTGTTCTGCGGAGGAAATTTATTGGCCGGATGCATTGTATCGAGCGTTAAAGTTAAGTGCATAGCTTGCTCATAACATCTACTGGATTTACGGGGATAATGGTAAAGGTTTTTTAATTGATTCGTATGTTTAAACGTCCATTGCCATATTTGCCCAGCTCACGGCTTCAACATTGGCGATGAAAAAATCTTCTTCTGTTAATTTTTGAAAGTGAATATTTTCAAAGTCTGCAATTTCATATGCCAATGTGCATTTTAATGCGTCGCCTAACAGGCCTTCATGCTTTAATAAGGCATTTTCAACTTCATCATTTAACGGCAGTGGTGCAATAACACTTTCGATATCGCGTTCCATTAAAATATCGAGTGCAGAAAATAAACCGACGGTAAAAAAGCTTTCTAATGGTTTAAGAGCGGATTTTTCCGCAAGCATCTCGCACATTTTTCCACGGACCATTGCAAGGTGAATCATTTCAGAAGGTCGGTCTTCCATTTTTGATAAAGCAATCATTGATGCCCAGCTAGATAACTGCTTGCGTCCGAGGATAACTATGGCCTGTTTTACAGATTCAACTTCCCGGGTAAAACTGAAAAAAGATGAATTAATAAGTTTGAGAATTCTATAACTGATCGATACATCAAAACTAATAGCTTCTTCAAGTTCTTCTATATCGGAGTTAGGGTTTTGTAAAACAGCCAGTAAATTAAGAATCGCAATTTTATTGGTGGGTAAGGCCTTGCTTCTGATGATGCGTGGTTTACTGAGAAAGTAGCCCTGATAATAATCAAAACCAAGTTTACGACAAAATTCATACTCGTCTATAGTTTCAATTTTTTCTGCAAGTAGTTTTATATCATATTCTCTAAGTATTTTGACGTGCTGAATAATCTCCAGCTGACTCAGTTGCATGATATCAATTTTAATAATATCGACCATTTTCATTAATGGTTTGTGCGCTGGATTATAGATGTAATCATCCAGCGCAATAATAAAACCCTTTTGAGAAAGTCTTTCCACCGCTTCAAGTAATTCGGGTGTTATGGGGATATCTTCCAATATTTCTAGAATGACCTGTTTCGGAGAAATAGGCAGTGAATTTTCTTCAAGTAGAAATTGCTCTGTTAGGTTAATAAAGGCATATCGATTACCGACTAACCGCTCGAGACCAATCTCCAGGAAGGTATTTATAATGGTGGTGGATGTGGCGCCATCGGCTGAAAATGGATCTATTGCAGCAACATTTTTTATGCCCGATCTAAACAGTAACTCATAGCCAAAAACGCTAAGGTTTTTATTGTAAATGGGTTGTCTACCGACATAGATATCTGGCATATTTATTAGACTTATATTTAAGTGGTTATATCGTATTGATGTGATAAACGATGTAATTGAAAATACTTACAGCAATTTTTTTTGCGTGAAGTGCTTAAGGCTTAAGTTGTGCCATGCATTGACAGCCAAGCAATATGAGGACTAATCAAGCTCGATCCACCGGTACAGTTCAATGGTTTGTGGCTCACAGCTATTGCAGCCTCCACCACAGGCTGAACCTTCAGGGAGTTTTTCAACTTTGCCTTTAGCGATCCATTGTTCAATGATAGGGCGTAAGGCATCTTGCTCCATACCGAATTCTAAGGCCATATCACGCAAAGGTGCTTGCCCTCTTTGTTTTAAGTAGTCTCGAACTTGCGTTAAAATCATGCGGGTGCCTCCGTTAGTGTGTTACTGGTTTGGCCTGCTCGTGCATATAAGCGATGACAAGTGTAAGGGCGATGGCAACCGCGACAACCCATGCAATGGATGCAGCAGGGTGTTGATTAAAACGCGCCAGCTGATAAAACACAGTGGCTGCAGAATAAGCCATGCCGGTGCTCCAGGCCAGTGCAAACCACATCCAGCGAGGACCCGCTTCACGGTAAATGGCCGCCGTAGCCGCAACACAAGGGGCGTACAATAAAATAAATAACAGGTAGGCAAAGGCGCCAATCTGCCCATCAAATCGCTTAACCATGGCGCCAAATGTTGCGGTATCTACATCCTGTTCTGTGGCCGCAGATTGTTGATCGGATGCGCTATCTAAAATATTGAAGCCAAGTGGGTCGGTGAGGTTATTCGCTACATCAGTAAGATTGGCTGGAATCGTCGCAAGGGCCTCACTGATTGATTCCATTAGTGAAAATTCTTTTTCTACTACGGCGGTTGTTTTGGGTTGGTCAATGCCTGAATAGATGGCGTCCAGTGTGCCAACCACAACTTCTTTGGCGAGTATGCCGGTAAAGATTCCAACGGTGGCAGGCCAGTTATCTTCCTGTATGCCCATGGGTTTAAAAATCGGTGTAATGCTGCGGCTAATTTCACTGAGTACAGAATCCTCCTGGTCTTCATTGCCAAAGCTACCATCGGTTCCCCATGAATTTAGGAAGTTAATCACCAGTACCATTAAAATAATGATTTTACCGGCATCAAGTAAAAAGCCTTTTAATTTTGACCAGGTACGTATTAAAACATCACGCGCCTTTGGCATGTGATAGGTGGGGAGCTCCATTAAAAAGGGTGAGGCCTCACCTGGGAGCAGTGTCTTTTTAATCACCAGTGCAGTTAAGATGGCGAAAATAATGCCCACAATGTACAGCAGGAAGACAATGTTTTGTCCGCCCTCTGGAAAGAAAGCCGCTGCAAATAAGGCGTATACAGAAAGCCGTGCACCGCAGGACATAAAGGGTGCCATCATAATGGTAATAATGCGTTCACGATGATTGTCTAAGGTGCGTGTCGCCATAATGGAAGGCACATTGCAACCAAAGCCCACAATCAGTGGCACAAAAGCCTTGCCGGGTAGGCCCAGTGAACGCATTAATCTATCCACTACAAAGGCGGCACGCATCATGTAGCCGGAGCTTTCAACGAATGATAGAAATAAGTATAAAAAACCAATAATGGGTATAAAGGTGGCCACTACTTGAACACCTCCACCTAAGCCATTAGATAACAATACCCGCAACCAGTCGGGTAAACCTAAAGCGGCGAGGATCTCGCTGAAGCCATCAATGAAAATCGCCCCGGCAGTAATATCAAAAAAGTCGACAAATGCACCACCCAGATTGATGGTGAACAGAAACATAAGATAGATAACACCGAGAAAAATGGGGATACCGAGGAAACGATTTAATACGATGTTATCAATGCGATCCGATAAACTGAAACGATACCCATCAGGTCGTGAGATAACAGACTCTGTTACCGTGCGCGCAAAACCGTAGCGGCAATCGGTGAGTAAAATGTCGATGTCTTCATCGCACTCAGCTTGAATTTTATCGCGCAGCTGTTTTGCGTGTGCCAGTACTTCGGGTGGAATGATTTTAAAATCTTCAACGCCGGTGTCGCCATCTAGTACCTGAGCTGCCATCCAGCGGCAATTTACATGTTCGCAGCTGGGATGGCCCGCCGGCAGTGATGATTGCAACTCTTCTATCGCCTTCTCAATAATATCCGAATAAGGCAAAACCCTATTAGGGGGCTGATGCTTTTTAGAGGCCTCCAGCATGGCCTGCTTTAAGTTATCCAGACCAATTTCTTTATGTGCTGTAATTGCCACAACGGGGCAGCCGAACTGTATTGCAAGGGCTTGCTGATCTATCTGGATGTCATGGTTATCGGCCAGATCCATCATATTTAGTGCAATAATCATTGGTACCTGCATTTCTAGCAGCTGCCCACTTAAATACAGATTACGTTCCAGATTAGATGCATTGAGTACGTTAACAATTAAGTCTGGCTCGGCAGAAAGAATGTAGTCTCGGGTAACTTTTTCATCCAGTGAGCGAGCGCTGTTATCTAATGAATAAATACCTGGCAGGTCAACGACATTAAAGGGGATATTCTGGTATTCGAACTCACCAATTTTACGGTCGATAGTTACGCCAGGCCAGTTGCCTATTTTTTGCCGTGAACCGGTAAGTGTATTAAATAAAGTAGATTTTCCGCAATTGGGGTTACCGAGCAGGCCGATTGTGTAGTGGGAGCTTGTCTTGGGCGATTTTGGGTCTGTATCGCAGCATTCTTTACTCATAGGTGACTCAAAATTAGAAAATATAATATATATATGGTTCGATAGATAAAGATTTAAATGGTACTGACCATTATATTTTGTGACATGCTAGAACCGATAGCAATGCGGCTGGCATCGAAGCCAACCACGGTGGCGCCACCACGACGCTGAATAATACGTAGTCGAGAATTAGTTAGAACACCCATGCTAACCAGACGCTTTTTGAGGTGCTTATTGGCTATCACACCCGTTACGCGCACTAAATCACCGGGGCGTGCCATAGACAGGCAATAGCTAGGATTTGGCGTGGTGTTCTGCTGCGTCATGGTGAATGTGCTCCAATTTCGTAATGTTCTGCTTAAATGTTAAACCAATCAAATTCTATTGGCAATGATAATTATTATCATTTGCGACAAAGGGGTTTAACAATATCGGAGTTGATTATAGTTATCTTGAGTAATTAACATAAGTTTTAGAGGGGTATTTTTTTTCAGCCTGCTAATAGCAAGTGTGTGTATTCGTATAGCTAAAGGCTGTGGGCCAATTGAGTGCATAATTTGCCTGCTTATGATCAGAGGCTGGCTTTTAGAGGATAAGCAATAAAGAGCTATTATGTCTCATTAGTGGGTACTCACATGCTTGATTTTCTCGGGGATGGACCGCGCTTTCTGTGCTCCGTCCCCCGTGGTAATGCCGATCTGACTGGCAGAGCGATGAGCGACTCCGCTTTGCTCTGAGTGGTATGGGTTGAGGGGACAGAGCGCCAAACAGCGGCGGTCTTTCCCCGAGGGAGATGTGCCTTGGCAGGGTAAGTTCAGATCGTGTAAATTAAACTGTTGATACTGTCCTGTGGTGAGAGTGAACTTTCAAACACAATCTTGCAAGTGCTCGTCTTGGGTCGAAAGCAGGCATCTAAAGTGGTCTTGTGAACGAAATACCCAGTTTCACATCTTGTTGCCGGGCATTTATTCCGGTTTATGTTGTTTGCTGGCCGCCAACACTTCGTCCACATGACCTTTCACTTTTACGCCACGCCATTCTTCGCGTAAAACGCCTTTTGAGTCGATTAAGAAAGTACTGCGTTCTATGCCCATGTATTCACGACCATAATTTTTCTTGAGTTTTATAACATCAAAGAGCTTACACAGTGTTTCTTCGGGATCAGAAATTAGCTCGAAGGGGAATTCATGTTTAGCTTTAAAGTTGCTGTGTACCTTTATTGAATCTCGCGATACACCAAACACCATGGTTTTAGCGCGCTTAAACTTGCTGTAACTATCGCGAAAGTCCTGGCCTTCCTGAGTGCAGCCAGGTGTGTTGTCTTTGGGATAAAAGTAAATGACTACATTGCTGCCCTTTAAATCTTTCAGGCTAATGTTATCACCATCTGTTACTTTACCTGTTACGGACGCTGTAAACGCGGGGACTTTTTTATTTATAATCACAGGCATCTTGTTTCTCTAAGTTTAGGTGTGTGTATTTGACTAGTGGTTTGTTTCAGCGGTGAAGTCTACATCCATATTGAGTGCATCGCATTGACGGCTGAATTCTTCTTTAAGCTGTTCGATGTTTTTGTCTGCAGGAATGTCTACCAGCATATAAACATTAAACATGGGGCTGCCGGTGTGTGCGGCGTGGCTGCTATCCGTTTGCATATTAACAATGTTGATCTGTTGTTGAGATAAATACCGAGTCAGTGTATGAACGATTCCGGGGTTGTCCATACCTTCTACTTCAATGTGGTAACGAATGTGGGCATCACGGGCGTTCGTATCGGAGGTTGGTTTTATCAGCAGGCTTAAATTGAGAGATTGCTCAAGCCTGTCCTTATTGCTAGTGATATGGCTAATGGACGCGGCATCGCCTTTTACCAGTAATATAATGGCAAACTCGCCACCCAATATGCTCATTCGGCTGTCTTGAATATTTAATTTGGCATTTAGCAGCACTTCAGTGAGTTCGTTAACAATACCCGGGCGGTCTGCGCCAATGGCTGTTATAGCAAGTGATTGAGTCATCGTGATGTCTTTTAATTGTTTTTGTTATTGATGATAGTAATGCATCATGCGCCGAAAGCAATAATCATCATCTGAGTGGTGGTTTGGCTTGTAAATATGGGGCTCGCGACGTACTATTTCCTGCTTGATTACAGCTAGTTTTGCTACCTGTTTCCAGGGCTGCTGGATATCTGTTCAGCCAGGGTTAGTTTACGCAAATAATTTTAAAGGTAGTGCACATGTTTCGTGGCAGTATGGTGGCATTGGTTACACCCATGCACACTGATGGTTCAGTTGATTTTGATAGCTTAAGGCAGTTGCTTGAGTTTCATATTGCAAGCGGTACGTCCGCGATTATCTCTATGGGTACAACCGGTGAATCGGCTACGCTGGATGAAAAAGAGCATTGTGAAGTGATTCGCCGTACCGTGGAAATGGTCGATAACCGCATCCCTGTTATTGCGGGCACCGGCGCAAATTCCACCACTGAGGCAATTAGTTTAACCAAATGTGCAATGCAAGCGGGTGCTGATGCCTGCTTACTGGTAACACCTTATTACAATAAGCCAACTCAGGAAGGTTTATATCTGCATCATAAAATGATCGCAGAGTCAGTGCCGATTCCACAAATTTTATATAACGTACCGGGCCGAACGGCCGTAGATATGTTGCCGGAAACCGTCGCGCGCCTGGCAAAAATCTCTAATATTATTGGCATTAAAGAAGCCACAGGTGACTTATCGCGCTTAACTCAAATACGTGAGTTATGCGGTGATAATTTTGATATTTATTCAGGTGATGATGAAAGCGGTATCGAATTTATGTTGCAGGGCGGTAATGGCGTTATTTCGGTGACCAATAATGTAGTCCCTAAAGCGATGGCTGAAATGTGCGCAGCAGCATTGGCTGGTGATCGTGCAAAGGCAGAGGAACTTAACCAGCCATTAACGGGTCTGCATAATGACTTATTTGTTGAAGCAAATCCAATTCCTGTGAAATGGGCATTGCTTGAAATGGGCAAAATACCAGCCGGTATTCGCCTACCGTTAACACCACTCTCTGAGCAATACCATGAAACACTGCGAGCAGCGATGCGTAAAGCAGGTGCTCTTTAATTTAGGCAAATTATGCGATTATTAAATTTAACTAGCTCGTCGCTAGTCGTTTTACTTTTAAGTTCTTTTGTTTTTCTTAATGGATGTAGCTCGGATGGAGAGACGCGTCCTGAGTATATGAATGCCGCGACAACACAGAGCCTGGAAATACCACCTCAGTTAACGCAACCTGATACGAGGAGTGCGCTGCAATTACCTGAGCCCTCAGAAAAAGCTAAGGCGGCATTTGCCAATGGTACGTCTGGCGATTCAGCGGTAAAAGAAATAGCACCGGTATTTAAAGGGCTAAGCTTAAAAAATGAATCAGGACTATATTGGTTGGAAATCGATTCACCAATAGAGAAAGTCTGGGACACCTTGCCGTATTTTCTTGCCGCTGAAGGCATTGTGCCTGAGCGTATTGAAAAGCTAATGGGCTTTGTTGATACGCAGTGGATGAATGAGTATCAAATTAGTTATGCTGGTGGAGAGAAAAGCAGCTGGTGGAATAAATTCTCCCCGGACTATAAAGATAAATTTCGATTACGTTTAGAAAAAATAGACAATAATAAAACGCGTTTATTTGTAAATCATCGTGGCCTGCAAATTGCGGTGAAAGAGGATTCAAGTCAGTGGACTCAGCGTGATTCTGAACCCATGCTAGAACGTGAACTGATGTATCGATACATGCTGTTTGCAGGTGCGGATGAAAAATCCGCTACAGATTTGTTGGCAGGGTATAAAAGTTACCAGTCTCGTGTTATTTCGAATGATAAGCAGCCTGCAAGTTTTCAAGTGCAGGGTGATGAGCGTACCGTTTGGCGCCGTTTAAAAGTTGCTTTGGATCGACTGGGTGTTGATGTGCAAAAAACAGATGACATGGCCAGGAGTATCGAAGTGCTGGTGGGCAATTTAAATGTAACCAGGTCTGCCGATGCTATAGATAGTAACTGGTTTGGTGGACTCTTTGGTGGCAACGTTGATGTAGGTGATGATGATAACTACGATAACGGTGAATACAAAGAAGCACCTGTTAAAGCGGAAGATAAAGTTAAGTTAACTGTGCATCAGGTAGCCGGCCCATATAGCAGTGAAATTGAGTTAAAGGGTGATAAACAGTTAAAAGGGATTGCGCTAGATTTTAGGCGTGAGCTACTGAATCAGCTTAAGTAAGATATAAAATACTTTATTTAGAATGCAGCCACGGCTGTGAATGAACTAAAGTAATTAGCGAAGATAAGGCCAGAGTACCTGATATATAAATGTCTGGTAAAAAAGAGTCTATTCTGGTGTTGATGCAGATATTTATATTGAATATAAATTGTGTCGACATTATTTTAAAGTCGGAAAAACCGATTCGGTTGTTGAATCAGCAAAAGCAAGCGCCCAATCTAAAATCATTTATGATGAGAAGATTGGGATAGTTTAATGAAGGCCAGCTGGTCGCAATTACTTTTGAGTTTATTATGAAAACTATTCTTCTTTTTGTGTCACTTTTTGTTTCACAATCTATTTTAGCAAATCCTTTTTTTGAGCAGTTTAAAGCGCAAAAAATCACGGATAACGTATATGTTATACACGGGCCAAAAGAGTTCCCCAATGTTAGGAACCGTGGGTTTATGAATAATCCTGCATTTATTGTTGCAGATAAAAGCGTTGTAGTGATTGATCCTGGCTCTACATATGAAACAGGGGAGATGGTTTTAAGGGAAATTAAAAAGATTACCGATAAGCCAGTGTCGCATATTTTTAATACCCATGTGCATGGTGATCATTGGTTGGCAAATGATATTGTAATACAGCATTTCCCTGGTGCAAAAATTATAGCGGACCCTCGAATGATTAAAAAGGCTAAAGCAGGTGAGGGAAAGAATTGGCTTGATTATATGATTAGGCTTACAGGTGGTATCGCTGAGGGGACTAAAATTACATATCCAACGCTAACAGCAAGCAATGGCGAGCAAGTTAAAGTGGCAGGCCTAACATTCAATATTCACTCTGTTGGTCTTGGTCACAGTGGTACGGATATTATGATTGAGTATGTGGAAGGCTCCACTTTATTCACTGGCGACAATGTAGGGCATGAGCGTATATTGCGTATGGATGATGGTGGCTTTAGAGACCTTATAAAAACCCTGGATAAGGCTATTAGCCTAAACCTTACGCATTATGTGCCAGGTCATGGAATGACAGGTGATGTAAAAATAGTGCATTTACAGCGTGAATATTTTGCTACGCTTTATAAACAAGTATCTATTTATACTGATGAAGGTTTGGAAGATTTTGAGATGAAGCCAAAAATAATGCGACAATTACTTAAGTTCACAGACTGGTTCGGTTTTGATGATCAGTTTGGTAAGCATGTTAGCCTGGCTAAGCTGGAATTTGAAAAGGCAGAATTTGAATAAGCGGATTATCAAACCGTTGTAAATAAAAAAGCCCGGCTGAGACTGCCGGGCTTTTTTGCTTTTAATGCCTATGTTTTCTTTAAGCGTCTTTGTCATGCTCAATCAATGCATAGGCTGAGTGGTTGTGTATAGACTCAAAATTTTCTGATTCCAGCACATATGAACGAATGCGTTTGTCATCATTTAAACGCGCTGCCACATCGCGCACCATGTCTTCTACAAATTTTGGATTGTCATAAGCGCGTTCCGTAACGACTTTTTCGTCGGGACGTTTTAGTAAACCATATAATTCACAAGACGCTTCCTGTTCTACGATATCGATTAAATCCTCAATCCAGATAAAGTCATCTGCTTTTACATTAACAGTGACATGTGAACGTTGATTGTGCGCGCCGTAATCAGATATTTTTTTAGAGCAAGGGCAAAGGCTAGTGACAGGCACAACAACTTTTACAGCGACATTGTTTTTACCATTGGTTCTATCACCATAAAAAGTGACTTCATAATCTAACAGGCTTTCTACGCCTGAGGCAGGTGCTTTTTTATTAACGAAATAAGTAAAGGTCATTTCGATATGGCCATTTTCTGCATCTAGCTTTTCAGTCATTTCTGACAACATGATGCGTAATGTTTTAACCGTAATTTCGTGGGTATGGCTGTTTAAAATTTCCACAAAGCGCGACATATGCGTGCCCTTGAAATTATGTGGTAAGTCGACGTACATGTTGAAGTTGGCAACCGTATGTTGCAAATGACCTGAGCGATCTTTCACTTGTACCGGGTGGCGAATATCTTTGATGCCTACTTTATTAATGGCAATATGACGTTTGTCCTGGCTGTTCTGTACGTCGGGCATTGAATTCATATCGGTCATTTCGCTCTCTTTTTTATTCGCTATAGGTTACACAGGCGCGTTCAGTTTCCCATAAGGTGAGGGAGCTGACACGTAATGTATCCGTGTTAAGTGTTTTTGAAACTTCCTGAAAGATCCAGGCGGCCATATTCTCTGCGGTAGGATTTATCTCAGTGAATGGCTCTATTTCATTTAAGTAGCGATGATCAAGCCGATCGCATATATCGTTGGTGGCTTTTTTCATGGCTTTAAAATCGACCGCCATGCCAATTTCATTTAGCTGGGTAGATTCAAGCTCAAGCTCAACTTTCCAGTTATGGCCGTGCATGCGGCTACAAGCGCCAGGATAATCACGCAGGGTATGTGCAGATGCAAAATCAGTAACAATTTTCAGGGTGTATTTGGCGGCCATATCAACTCGTGGTAAATAACGTGGCTAGCACCAAATTGTGCAAGACTCATTATCACCCAATAAAAATAAACGGGTAAAACCGTAAGATTTTACCCGTTACGCTTTTAGCAGGCAACCATGATATGCCTATAAACCAATGAATTAAATAGAGTATTTATAGGGGATTTAGATTTATCCGGTGCTGAAGTTGGTATTGACCTGTTTAGCGGCGGGATGTTTGGCAATAGATTGTAAGATCCCTTGCTTATCCAAACCGCATATTGAGAGTAGTTGGCTGGTGGCACCGTGCTCTACGAAGCGATCAGGCAGACCTAAATTAATAACCGGCGTATACAGTTGAGCGATTTGTAGATATTCATTAACGCCGCTGCCAGCGCCGCCTGCGATCACGTTTTCTTCAATGGTGACGAGTAATTGGTGTGAATTGGCGATTGAGTCGAGCATTTTGGTGTCGAGGGGTTTTACAAAACGCATATTAACCACAGTCGCATCAATTTCATCCGCTGCAGCTAAGGCTTCGCCTAGCATGCTGCCAAAGGAGAGGATTGCAATGTTTTTTCCCTGACGGCGTATTTCTGCCTTGCCGACAGGCAAGATATTTAGCGCTTGCTGAATTTCAGTGCCTGGCCCCTGGCCTCTGGGATACCTAACGGCAGCTGGGCCATTGTGTTGATGACCAGTGGAGAGCATCTGGCGACACTCGTTTTCATCTGCAGGGGTCATAATCATCATATTGGGCACGCAGCGTAAATAACTTAAATCAAGATTGCCTGCGTGAGTAGGGCCATCGGCACCGACCAGGCCTGCGCGGTCTATAGCGAATAAGACCGGTAAGTTCTGGATGGCAACATCGTGCACCAGTTGATCGTATGCGCGTTGCAAGAAGGTAGAGTAAATGGCCACGACCGGATGAACACCTTCGCAGGCCATCCCCGCGGCGAGAGTGACGGCATGCTGTTCGGCAATGCCGACATCGTGATAGCGCGCCGGAAATTTTTCTGAGAAGTCGACAAGGCCTGAGCCTTCACGCATGGCGGGTGTGATGGCGACTAGCTTATCGTCTGCAGCTGCCATATCGCATACCCAGTCTGAAAATATTTGCGTATAGGTGGGTTTGCTTGATGATGCGTCGAGTTTATTGCCGGTTTCTGGGTCAAAACTACCCAGGCCGTGGTACAGGCATGGGTTATCTTCAGCGGGTTTGAAACCCTTGCCTTTTTTGGTGACGACGTGGAGCAGGCGAGGCCCGGATTGTTCACGTAAGTTGCGTAACATGGTGACCAGGGTAGGAATATCGTGTCCATCGACCGGGCCATAATAATTGAAGCCAAGCTCTTCAAATAAGGTGCCGGGCATGACCATGCCCTTTACATGTTCTTCCGTGCGTTGCGCCAAATCCCACATGGATAACTTTTCTAGCACACGCTTTGAACCACTGCGCATGGTGGAATACATTTTACCCGAGAGCAGCTTTGAGAGGTGCTTTGAGAGTGCACCTACATTGGGTGATATCGACATATCATTGTCATTTAAAATCACCAGCACATCGGCATCGGTATCGCCACCATGGTTCAATGCCTCAAAAGCCATACCGGCGGTCATCGCGCCATCGCCAATAATCGCCACGGTTTTTTGTTTGCTGCCTTGCAACGAGGCAGCCATGCTCATGCCCAGTGCCGCGCTAATCGAGGTACTGGAGTGGCCAACGCCGAAGGTGTCATACGGGCTTTCACTGCGCTTTGGGAAACCAGCTAATCCACCATATTGGCGAATACTGCTCATCTGCTCGCGGCGCCCGGTAATAATTTTATGTGGGTAAGACTGGTGTCCTACATCCCATACCAGCTTGTCATCGGGTGTGTTGTAAACATAATGCAGGGCAAGCGTTAGTTCGACAGTGCCGAGGCCAGCAGATAGGTGTCCACCAGTTTGTGCAACTGAATGAATAACAAATTGACGTAATTCATCAGCCAGCTCGACGAGCCTGCTTTCTGGTAAGGCCCGTACATCGCTCGGTGAGTTGATGTTTTGCAGCAGAGGAAACTTGTTGTCAGTGGTCGTCATAGTATTACTTAGTGTCCACGTTCAATGATGTAGGCTGAAAGCTTACGCAGAATATCTGCCGATTCGTCAAATGTTTCGAGCGCTTGAATGGCGCGGTTATGCAATTCCAGGGCGCGTTGCTGTGCGCCTTCTAAGCCTAATAAGGAAGGATAAGTCGGTTTGTTCTGTTGTTCATCAGAGCCTTGTGGCTTGCCCAGCGTTGCTGTGTCTGCCGTTACATCAAGTACATCATCATGAATCTGGAAGGCCAGACCTACGCAGCGTGCATAGGTGTCTAGCGCTTCAAGTTTAGATGCCTGTATGTTGGGGCTGCACATAGCGCCTAATAATACACTGGCACGTATTAATGCGCCTGTTTTTAGCAGGTGCATATTTTCTAATTCTTCCAGCTTGAGCGATTTGCCCACCGCATCCAGATCAATCGCCTGGCCGCCGGCCATGCCGATAGAGCCACTGGCTTTTGCCAATAGCTTAATCATCTCGATACGATTGCTGGGGCTGGTCTGGAGTACATCATCGCTTGCCAGAATCTCAAATGCAAAGGCCTGCAATGCATCACCGGCTAGAATAGCGGTGGCCTCATCGTATTCTTTGTGACAGGTTGGCCTGCCGCGGCGCAGGTCGTCGTCATCCATCGCCGGTAAGTCGTCGTGAATTAATGAATAGGCATGGATGATTTCAACGGCACAGGCACAGGCATCCAGCTGCTCTACTTCAATGTTTAAGGCTTGCCCTGCGGCATACACCAGAACTGGTCGCACGCGTTTGCCGCCACCGCCAATTACCGAGTAGCGCATGGCTTCCTGTAAGTGTGCTTCAGGACCAGAGGGCTCCGGTAACCAGCGATCGAGGTGGTGATCTACCCGCGTGCAAAATTCTTTAAGTGAGTCTTTAAATTGTGAATCTACGGACATTCTTATTCGTCAATTTCAAATGGTTTTTCCAGTAATTCACCATTTTTTTCGATGAGCTGGGTGACTTTTTGTTCTGCTTTAGTTAAAGCGTTCTGGCAATCAGCCGCCAGTGAAATACCCTTTTCAAAGTGCTTTAGTGCATCTTCTAGTGGCAGATCGCCTTGTTCCATATCTTCAACCAGCTCTTCCAGCTGGGACATGGCTTTTTCAAAATTAACCGGTGACTTTTTAGCCATAGCGTTACAGGTACTCGTTTCAAGATAGGGCGTATGTTACTGGTTTCGTTGGGCTGGCGCTAGAGGCTATGAATGTTTGTGTGATTAAGTGATGATTTGCTAAATAAGAATAAATCTTGGGAATAAAGTAAAAAAACCTCCTCAAAAAGAGGAGGTAATACGTTTCTAGCTATGGAGTTAATTATCTCGAGTGGCTATTAGAAAATAGCCAGGAATGAAACTGACATCAGGTCGTCAAGGCTATCAGCAATTTTATTGGCATTATGCGTGCTGGCCAGGTTAGGTGCTTCCTGATTGCGTATTTCATAGTTAAAGGTGACCCGAGTCTTCTTGTTAAAGAAGTATTGAGCACCCAGTGTGACAGTATCAAACTTGCGTTCATTAGCTGCCACCTCAGTACCACGATTTAATACGTCATAACGGATATCTAGCTCCAGCTTTGGCAATACCTTGTAGCCGAAATCTACATAGTAACCATCGGCCTTATCCTCGGTGAGTATATTGATATCGGCTGTATTATCACCTGCATTATTGGTTGCGCCTGGAATTGCACCAAGATCAGAGCCGTTGAAGATCATACCATCTGCAGTAATGTATTCAGCTGCTGCACGGTATCTGTCCTTCTGGAAGGTTGCACCTAAGCCTGTGCGGTCGCGATCATAATCGCCTGCACCAGATGTCGTTAATGTGCGAGTGCCCGACTGGTTCCATGCGAACATCTTTAAACCCTCGCGTCGAGCACCTTTGCCGCCGTATACCAATTCAGAAGACCAGTATAAATAGGTCTCCTTGTCGTCGTTGTTATCCGCACGGTTAATGCCGTTACCATTGCCATACATAACCGCATAGCTGTGTTCCCAGTTATTCACCTTAAAAGTATTGAAAACCTGAATACCCTGGTCACGGAATGCGCTCACTGAGCCATTTATGCCGTTGGCAGTGCCAGTTAAGCCGCCTGCACCTACGGGTTTACCATCGCGTAAAGAACCATCACCATCCGTAAAACGTTCCAGTAGCATCTGATTAGTCACATTAGTGAAGTTGTTATAGTTAAATACGTGGATTGCCGCCAGGCCTTCTTCTGCGCCAGGTGTTTTAAACTGACCTACACGAATACGTGCACCAGGAATATGGTTTAGAGTAATGCTGGCATCGGTGAGGGCAACACCCGTTCCCCCTAGTTTAGTAATACCGTTACGGCCGAACTCAGCCAGAAAGAAGTAGTTAACTTTGTCATCAAGGGGGAAGCCTGCGCCACGAACACCGATACGAGCGCGACGAATATTAAACGTTTCGGTTGATTTGTTATCCGGTCTAATTATGTTTGGAGACATGATTTGACCGGCAAATGGTGTGCCAGCAGGTAGAGTGCCACCATCAGTGCTCTGATATTCTGGTTGGATAAATCCCCATACTTTTGCGCGAGGAGCAGATGAAGCCGGTTCAGTGCCTTGCAGTGATAACCAGTTGGCGGCATAAGATGAAGTGCTTAACAGTGAAATTCCCGCTAATACGCTTATTTTTATAATATTCATATTTTTTATATCCTCTAATATCAATTATGGCTTAATCAGGGTGTAGCCCTGTTTAGTAAGTTCAAGTATGCGAACTACGCCGGCAGATACGGGTGTCGCTTGAGGTACGAGTTTGGGTGTATAACCTAATTTTTTTGTATAGGCCTTGATGGTGTTCTCGCAGGCAGCAAAGCGGACACCGCTCTGGCTTAATCCGCTGATGCGGGATTGATTGCTGTTTCCATCAAGCAATAGGCGCAGGCCCGGGCCAAACGCGACAATTTCAATATCAACCTTGTCTTGGCCGTAATGCTTAATAATATTGCTGGCCACATTAAGTACAAGCGTTTGTTTAAAGGGGTTGGGATCGCTTATTTGCAGAACTACCTTTTGTTCAGCAAACGGGTTGGCTTCACTGTTGGCTGCTTGCAGTGGCGAAGTAGCCAGCGAGAGCATGAGTGCAAAGATTGTGATGAGTAGTTTCATTTTGATTATATCCTTCTGGGTTAAACATTTTTGTTTACTCACATAGGGAGACGCCAAAGTAGAAATAATTATTCCATTTTTTTTATTTTTATAAAAAATGGAATAAAAATAGCATAAAGCCACTCTTACTTATTATCCGGAATAAAATGAATAGAGTATGCGTGGTGTGAATATATTTAAATTGGCTTGCCGTAAGGTGGCCCTGGTAAAGCGTATTGAACAAAGTCGTTCAAAGCTTTATAGAATGGCGCTTGCCTGGTGCCATGATCCAATGTTGGCAGATGATCTGGTGCAGGAGGCATTGATGCTGGCCCTGCAAAAAATTCACCAGTTGAATACCGATGCGGCATTTGATGGCTGGGTGTATGCAATTTTGCATAATGTCTGGCTGGGCCATTTACGTAAAAGTCGACCAACAGAGGATATAGATAAAATTGTGGTAGCAGATAGTGCCTCGCCAGAGCATGAAATACTCATGCAGCAAGTCGATTTTATGGTGCGAAGTGCAATGGCAGGATTGCCAAATGCACAGCGGCAGGTGGTTAGTCTGGTTGATTTAGATGGCTTGAGTTATAGCGAGGTAGCGGATATATTGCAGCTGCCCATTGGTACAGTGATGAGTCGTTTAAATCGAGCAAGAAAGGCGCTTGGCAGCTGTATTACAAAAAATCGTAATTTACATAAAGATAAATTTGAGCAGAAAAAATTAAGAGTGGTGAAGTAAGAATGACATTCTCAGAAGATATGATCAATGCGTATGCAGATGGAGAATTGCAGGGCGATGAAAGGCTTGAATTTGAAGCGGCCTTATCTAAGGATGCTGATTTACAGTATGCGCTGGATGAGGTATTGCAGATAAAAAGCAGCTTACGTGGTGCGTATAAAAATATAAAGGCGCCTGTTCAGCAGAAAAATCCATCGGTTAAATATCGAGTGGCTAGTTATGTGGGTTTGTTTTTACTGGCGTTTTCCAGTGGTTGGATTAGTGATGGCCTTATCAATAAATCAAGCACCATCAGCTCTCAAATGGGTGCAGTCAGTCAGGCTATGTCGGCAGATTCGGCTGCATTGAACAAATATATTTTACATATTGGTACGCATGATAACGATAAGTTTAAGCAGGCGCTGGATGAGGCGGAAGCGCTGCTGGTTAAATATCGTAATGAAGCATCATCGGTTGAACTGGAGGTGGTTGCTAATGCGGGGGGACTCGATTTATTTCGTGAAAACGGCTCTCCTTATGCCGAGAGGGTAAAGTACCTAAGTAAGGCATATCCGAATATACGCTTTATTGCGTGCTCTAATGCGATTGAACGGTTACGTGAAAGAGGTATAGAGCCAAATTTAATTTCCGCGGTGCACCAAGGGTCAACGGCGCTTGATCAGGTGGTGATGCGGATGAATCAGGGTTGGTCGTATATTAAAATATAAATAGCCTTTTAATTAACACATAAAAAAGCCTGACCATTATATATAAGTGGCAGGCTTTTTTTTGATTGTGTAAGTCTGGGTGTTTAGATGTTGGCACCAGCGGGGCGGCTAAGCCAGCCATCATGTTTGTTCATCCATTTAAGACTAACAATATACCAAAGCGTTATTGGCAGCATCATTGCAAACCAGCTCCAGTCATCAATTAAAAAAATAAGTTTACCAAACTCACCTAAGGCACCATTAGTAATAGTGTTCCAGGGAAGGCAATAAATTGTGAATAAGGCGCTGGCCCAAATTAAGATAAGCGCACCTTTACGGGTCTCGATGGCGGAGAAGGCTAGAAACACCCAAAGTGGGGTCTGTTTTGTTTTAATCATTGTTTACCCATAAAAATATAGTAGTCGGATAGGCCGAATAAAAGTTAAAGCACTATAGAATTTTTTTAATATGCTGCAATAGTTCGGCCATTAATTATAAAAAATCAATAAAAACAATTGATTAGATATTTTTTCTTGGTGTGCGTATAGTGCTGACTACCACGTTTGGGTGAATAGTTGTTAAGAACCTCGACACAAAAAGGAGCAAAAATAGTGGTTAAATATCGAGCAATTCGCTCACTCTGTTAACGGCAATAATTTCCATACCTTTAGGAATATCTTGTGGCTTTGGCATATTGCCTTTTGGGATGACGGCAAGTGTAAAGCCGTGTTTAGCGGCTTCTTTTATTCTTTCCTGGCCATTGGGAACGGGCCGAATTTCGCCAGCCAATCCAATTTCGCCAAAGGTAAATAATTTTTGTGATAGTGGTTTGTCGCGAAAACTGGAAAGAATAGACAGTAGCATGGCCGTATCTGCTGCCGTTTCTGTTACACGTACGCCGCCAACCACATTAATAAATACATCTTGATCATACATCGCAATACCGCCATGGCGGTGTAATACCGCAAGCAGCATAGAAAGCCTGTTTTGATCGAGCCCCAGGGTTACGCGGCGAGGGTTGGCCAGATGAGATTCATCAACCAGTGCCTGAACTTCAACCAGTAGTGGGCGGTTACCCTCACGGGTAACGGTGACTACACTGCCAGCCACAGGCTCTTCGTGGCGTGATAAAAAGATTGCAGATGGGTTGTTGACTGCCTTAAGGCCTTGTTCGGTCATCGCAAAAAGGCCAAGTTCATTGACGGCGCCAAAGCGATTTTTAATCGCGCGAATCATCCGATAGCGTTCGCCAGAGTCGCCTTCAAAATAGAGTACGGTGTCAACCATATGCTCCAGTACGCGTGGCCCTGCAAGCGTGCCTTCTTTGGTGACGTGGCCAACCAAAAACAGAGCCGTATTGGTTTGTTTGGCAAAGCGGACTAATTGCGCGGCGCTTTCGCGGACTTGTGCAACAGCACCCGGGGCCGATTGCAGCAGCTCGGTATAAATAGTTTGAATCGAATCAATTACCATTACCTGTGGCCTGGTTTGCTGGGCTAGCTCTAGTATGCGCTCCACGCGGGTTTCGGTAAGCAATTGAAATTTGTCATCACCCAGGTTGAGGCGGCGTGCACGTAGTGTAACTTGCTGTAATGATTCCTCGCCAGTGACATAAAGCGCATTCATTTTTTCGCCTAATGTCGCCAGTGTTTGTGTGAGTAAAGTAGATTTGCCGATACCGGGATTGCCGCCCATTAACACCACCGAGCCGCGAACCAGGCCACCGCCTAAAACGCGGTCTAGTTCGGCAATTCCTGTTGGGCAGCGAGGTTCTTCATCGAGTTGAATATCATGCATGTCTTGCACAACAGACTGTCCTGCATAGCCAGTGAAACGAGGACTTTTATTGGGCAGGTTTTTTTCAACGATATTTTCGTTAAGGGTATTCCATTCGCCGCAATCACCGCACTGGCCGCCCCACTTATTGTGTACGGCACCGCAGCTACCACAAATGTATTCGTGTTTGATTTTTGCCATTACAAGGTATCTGTGTCGTGTTCGCTGTTATTGGTTTCGGTTTCGTCAATAAGTAAGCTTGGCATTAAACGCGCTACCTGAACGGCATTGTTTTGCGTTTTAGTCACTTCAATAGGGTGGTGTGCAATTAATACGCTGGTGCCTGGTGCGGGTATGGCTTCCAGGTGCTCGAGTATTAAACCATTAAAAGTTTTCGGGCCCTTGGTTGGTAGCGCTATATTTAAGCTGCGATTAATTTCGCGGATATGCATATTGCCCGATATTAAGTAAGAGCCATCGTCCTGAGCCGTAATGCTGTTATTGCTTATGGGTGAGGTGGTGGTGAATTCGCCTACGACCTCTTCCAGAATATCTTCAAATGTGACAAGACCTTGTATGTCGCCATACTCATCAACCGTGAGGGCGGTGCGGCGTTTGTTTTTCTGGAAGTTAATAAGTTGTTGGTAGAGTGAGGTGCCTTCCGGAATAAAATAAGCCTCGCGAATTTGGCCCTCAAATGTTTCCGGGGTTAGCTCGTTGCGGGTCAGCAGGTTAATGACGCGTCGTATATGAATAATGCCAACAATATTGTTTATATCGCTGCGATAGACGGGTAGGCGGGTTCGCTGGCAGTTCGTAATATCTTCCAGAATGTCTTCCCAGCTTTCATCTAAATCGAGTGCGGTAATTTCACTACGCGGCACCATAATGTCATCAACCGTGGCGCTCTCAAGGTTGAGTATGCCGAGCAGCATGTCCTGATGTTTTTGCGGCACGAGATGACTGGTTTCCATTACCACGCTGCGTAACTCTTCGGGGCTAACGCCATCTACAGCTGTTTTTTCGGGATGTATGCCGATTAGCTTAATCAGTGTATTGGCCATTATGTTTACCATGTAAACCAGCGGATAAATGGCTTTTAATAGAGGTGTGTAAATATATGCGGCAGGAAATGCAATGCGTTCTGGATATAGGGCGGCAACTGTTTTTGGCGCAACCTCGGCAAAAATAAGAATAACAAAAGTAAGCAGGCCGGTGGCAATGGCGATACCGGCTTCACCAAAATGACGTAGCGCAAGCACAGTGGCAATCGCTGAAGCGAGTATATTGACAAAATTATTGCCAAGCAGAATGAGGCCTAATAAACGGTCTGGGCGCTCGAGTAACTTCTGTGCAAGGCGCGCGCCTCGATTGCCTTTTTCGGCTAGATGCTTCAGGCGATATCGGTTAAGCGACATTAAACCTGTTTCAGAACTGGAAAAAAAGCCGGAAAGTAAAATAAGCAGGCCCAGTAAGATAAACAGGCTGCTGGTTGAGATTTCGTCCAAGGTAAGCCCTTATATGATGAATTCAATCACGAATTTGCTGCCAAAGTAAGCGAGCATGAGGCTGATGAAGCCGCCGAGTGTCCAGCGAATAGCGGTACGCCCACGCCAACCAAGAGTGAACCGGCCGCCAAGTAAAGTTGCAAATACTAGCCAGGCAATAATGCTGAGTGCCGTTTTGTGAGCCAGATGTTGAGCAAATATATCTTCCAGAAAGATGAAACCGCTTAACAGTGCAAGTGTCAGGCCTATAAATCCGGCTATTATGGAATCAAACAAAAGCTTTTCCATCACCTGTAATGGAGGTAGTTTTTTTAGCCAGCCACCGGGTTGATGGTTATGTAGCATGGTGTTCTGCAATGATAAAACAACAGACATGCAGGCGGCCAGGCCAAGCAGACTGTACGCTATAAGCGATACCAATACATGTATCTTTAAGCCTTGTGGGGCGTCGTAAGGCAGCATGTAACTGGACGGTGTAATGTTTTGCGCGAGCAATGCGAGCGCTGAAAGAGGCAAAATAATGAGTGCGAGTATTTCGGTGTGTCGCTTGATAGATATGATTAGTGCCAATAAGCTGATGACAATCGTGACGGATGAGGCCGCATCAAAAAAGCCGATTTGAAATCCACTGATCCCGACTAGCTGTTTATATAAAACTAATGCATGCAACAGTACGGCAACGAAACCTGGTAGTAGAATAGTTGCGATAGGTTTGCGACTAAAAAAGCTATCACCCCTAAGGCGTAAAAATAAACCCAGGGTAGAAACCAGATAGAGAGCGAAGGCGATAAGCCCAGTGATTGTAATCATCTATGAATTAGTCGTTTGTTCTAATAATCAGAAGTGATCATTATAGGGTAGCGAGCACGGGTCTGTCATCATGGCTTGAGTTTAATTGTTTAATGGCTTGTACGATAGTCTTTGATCAAGGGTTTTTTGTATTGCCATAAAGGGTTTAAATTCATCTAGTTACTGTGTTTTGGCTGAGTCGTGGTAGCATTATAAATTGGCATTTTTTAGATCGTAAGCTCAACGGTAATGCGTTGATTGTATTTGTGGTTTTAATAAATTAGCGGTCTTTTGAGGGTCCTATATGAATTTGCGTGTATTGGGGTGTAGTGGTGGTATAGGCAAAGGGTTATCTACCTCGTCCTATTTAATTGATGATGATATTTTGCTTGATGCGGGTACAGGTGTGGGTGATCTTACATTGCATGAGATGCGCAAGCTCAGGCATGTATTTATTACGCATAGTCATATAGATCATGTGTTGAGCGTGCCTTTATTGGTGGACACCTTGTTTGCAGAGTTGCAAAACCGTCCATTATTTGTGCATGCCCGTGCCGAAACAATAGCCACATTAAAGCAGCATGTATTTAATTGGTTGATATGGCCTGATTTTACCGAATTACCCAATAGGCAATCACCGGTGCTGGTATTTGTGGAGATGATGCCGGGCGATCAGGTGGAGCTGGGCGAACGGCGCATTGAAATGGTTGACGTCAATCATGCGGTTCCCGCAGCCGCCTATATTGTTGAATCGGCACATAAAGTATTGGTTTATAGCGGGGATACAACGACGAATGACAGCTTGTGGAATCGACTAAATCAATTGCCGAGTGTTGACTTTATGATTATTGAGGCGGCCTTTGCTGATAACGAACAAGAACTGGCAAAATTAGCCAGCCATTATTGCCCGAGCTTACTGGCGGCTGATTTAAAAAAACTTAATCACTCAACAAGCATTGGTATTTCGCACCTTAAGCCGGGGGCGGAATCTGAAATCTTTCAGCAGTGCCATGATGCAGTAGAAAAGAGACATAATTTATGTCATCTAAACAGCGGTGATGTTTTTCAGATATAATCACCATCTTCTTAAATTTCACTTAATAAGCAGCTATGTTTGACAGTCTAAGCGATCGCCTTTCCAAAACGATTAAAAACCTGCGTGGCCAGGGACGAATTACCGAAGACAATATTAAAGAAACCATGCGTGACGTGCGTATGGCTTTATTGGAGGCGGACGTTGCGCTGCCCGTAGTGCGTGACTTTGTAGATCGTGTAAAGCAGCGTGCAATTGGCCAGGAAGTAATGAGCAGTCTGTCTCCAGGGCAGGCGCTGATTAAAATTGTCAACGATGAACTGGTCGCCACCATGGGTGAGGCCAATGAAGAGCTAAACCTTGCTGCTCAGCCTCCAGCGGTTGTTTTAATGGCCGGTTTGCAGGGTGCAGGTAAAACCACAACAGTCGCCAAATTGGCCAGGCTGCTGCAAGATCGGCACAATAAAAAAGTCATGGTAGTGAGCTGTGATGTGTACCGCCCGGCCGCAATCAAGCAGCTGCAAACATTGGCTACTCAAGTTGGTGCTGAATTTTTCCCCAGTGAAAAAGAGCAAAATCCAGTGGATATTGCAAAATCTGCACTGGATGCGGCGAAGAAGCAGTTTCAAGATGTCTTATTAGTGGATACCGCAGGTCGCTTGCATATTGATGAAGATATGATGAGTGAAATACAGCAAATTCATCAGGCGGTTAATCCGGTTGAGACCTTGTTTGTTGTTGATAGTATGACCGGTCAGGATGCGGCCATAACGGCCAAGGCATTTAATGACGCATTAGAGTTGACCGGTGTTGTGCTGACCAAAACAGACGGTGATGCCCGAGGTGGTGCGGCTTTATCTATCCGCCAAATTACCGGCAAACCAATTAAATTTTTGGGTGCGGGTGAAAAAGTAGATGCCCTGGAGCCATTCCATCCTGACCGTTTAGCATCACGTATTCTTGGTATGGGCGATGTGCTGAGTCTGGTAGAAGAGGTGCAGCGCAGTGTCGATGTTAAAGAAGCTGAAAAGCTGGCAGGCAAGTTTTCAAAGGGTGGCTCCTTTGACTTTAATGACTTGAAGGCGCAGATGGAGCAGATGATGAATATGGGTGGGCTGGGTGGCTTACTCGATAAAATGCCTGGTATGGGTCAGCTAGGTAATATTAAAGACAAGGTAAATGACAAAGATATTAAGCGACTAATCGCTATTATTCAGTCGATGACGCCGAAAGAAAGATCATTTCCCGACATTATTAAGGGCTCACGCAAAAAGCGTATTGCCCTGGGTGCCGGTGTGCAGGTACAGGAAGTAAATAAAATCATGAAGCAGCAAATGCAAATGAAAAAGATGATGAAGAAAATGAAGGGCGGTGGGATGAAGAAGATGATGCAGATGATGCAGGGTAAGTTGCCGCCGGGTATGGGGATGTAGGGGTTACTCACAACGGGGGACAGAGCTTAAAAAGCAAGGTCTGTCCCCGAGTTGACGTGCTGGAAGAGCGACTACCCCAGAACTTATCTGTCCCCTGTTTTTGCGACCACTGAAACTAAGCCGAAGTCGCAGTCTATAAAAAAACACTAATTTAGACTTGCTACACACACCACAACCCGTTAAAATTCCGCTTTTCCCGAAGGCCGGAAAGGTTTGTGGTCGGGTATTAACTAACATTTATTGAGATAGATACTAATGGTAACCATTCGTTTATCACGTGGCGGCGCTAAGAAAAAGCCTTTTTATCATGTAGTTGTAACTGATTCACGTATGCCACGTGACGGTCGCTACATCGAGCGTTTGGGCTATTTTAACCCAATGGCTCGCGGTGCTGAAAAGAACCTTGAAATCAGCATTGATCGTATTGAGCACTGGGTGTCTCAAGGCGCAGCGACATCTGATCGCGTTAAATCGTTGATCAAGCAGGCGCGTAAAGCAACTGCTGCTTAATAGTTTTTTAACTTCGGTTGATTTCACGGGCAGATTTAATGGCTGAGCAGGCTTCAATCGAAGGGCTAATAGCACTAGGTAAAGTATCTGGTGTTTTTGGCGTGAAAGGCTGGGTTAAGGTTCATTCCTATACAGACCCTAGAGAAAAAATCGCCGACTACCCAAGCTTGATGGTAAAACATCAAGGGCAATGGCAAGAAGTTAAACCTGCAGGCGGTAAGCGTCAGGGTAAAACAGTTGTCATTAAGCTAACCGGTGTTGATAACCGAAATGAAGCAGAGCTTTATATCGGTGATGAAATAGCTATTCAAACACAGCAGCTGGATGAGTTGAAAGAAGGCGAGTATTACTGGCGCCAACTGGAAGGCTTGAATGTGCAAACCACTGATGGTGTAGAGCTTGGAAAGGTTCATCATCTATTAGAAACCGGTGCGAATGATGTACTGGTTGTGCGGGATGCAAACGAAGGTGAAAGAGAGCGCTTAATCCCTTTTACCATCGGACACGCTGTTGTTGAAGTGGATTTGTCAGCACAAAGGATTACGGTTGACTGGGATCCTGAGTTTTAGAAGCATGAAACTTGGGATCATGTGCGAATGCGCATGATTTTACGCAGTAGAATTAAACTAACGTAAATGACTTCGCTGCAGGAAATACTAATGAAATTTGATGTCGTAACACTGTTTCCCGAAATGGTTGAGAGTGTTGCGAATGTAGGTGTTTTGGGCAGGGCGATTAAAAACGGCCAAATTCAGCTAAACAGCTGGAATCCAAGAGACTATACGCAAGATAAGCATCGTACTGTTGATGATCGCCCCTACGGTGGTGGTCCCGGCATGTTAATGAAGGTAGAGCCGTTAAAGGCCGCTATCGAAGATGCAAAAAAATCTGCTGCGGCCAGTAATATACATAGCAAAGTCATCTATATGAGTCCGCAGGGTAAGCCTGTTACTCAGCAAGATGTGCAGGCAATGGCCGAACAGCCCGGTTTAATATTAATCGCCGGTCGCTACGAAGGTATAGATGAACGAATCATCGAATCTTATGTAGATGAGGAATGGTCGATTGGTGACTATGTACTGAGTGGTGGTGAATTACCCGCGCTAGTACTTATAGATGCCGTGGCTAGAATGCTTCCCGGAGTGCTGGGGGATGAAAAATCAGCGCAACAAGATTCGTTTATGCAGGGTTTTTTAGATTGCCCGCATTACACAAGGCCGGAAGAAATTGATGGTCGAAGCGTACCAGACGTGTTGTTAAGCGGTAATCATCGGGATATTGATGAATGGCGGTTGAAGCAGAGTTTGGGGCGTACCTGGTTAAGGCGACCAGATTTACTAGAAGCCTTAAACCTAACTGATGAACAGAAGCAGTTGTTGGATACCTTTAAAAAAGAACACAGCAGCTGAATGTATTTAAATATTGGAGTAAGACAATGAGTAACATCATCGCACAGCTTGAAGCGGAACAGATGACTAGAGAGATCCCGACGTTTTCGTCTGGAGATACAGTTGTTGTGCAGGTTCGCGTTAAAGAGGGTGACCGTGAACGTTTGCAGGCCTTTGAAGGTGTTGTTATTGCAATACGTAATCGTGGTTTAAACTCAGCATTCACAGTTCGTAAAATTTCAAACGGTGAAGGCGTTGAACGTGTGTTCCAGACATACAGCCCACAGATTGGTGAAATTGAAGTTAAGCGTCGCGGTAAGGTTCGTCGCGCTAAGCTGTACTACCTACGTGGTCTTACTGGTAAGGCTGCTCGTATCAAAGAAAAGTTATAACAGGCTTTTACTTGTTACAGGTAATAATAAAAAAGGGGTGCATTGCACCCCTTTTTTTGTCTCGTGAAAATTTATTTACTTCTTATTTAGGGCTGCTACGGGATTAGTTTTTGCATATGAAAAAACTCAGCTTTGTTTTGTTTTTATATTTATGTGTCAGCAGTTCTCTGGTGATGGCTGAACTCGTTGCAGAACAAGATCAAATTATTCGACAACGTGAAGAAATTCGAAATGCTCATTTTAAAAATATCGATGAGCTGATTAAACTGAGAGCCCCCGGTTTAGCGCTGAATTATGTGCGACGAGAACAAGTTGAGTTTGATAAAAAAGACCCTTCAGAATGGCTGTATTGGGAACAAAAGCATATTTCTTTGTTGTCTTATACATTGCAATGGGAGCTGCTTGATGAACGTGTTAATCAACAGTCAGAAAAGTTGCTTATTTCTAAAGTAGCAACGGCGGATAGAAACTGGTTTTTTAGCGAACAAATTCGTGCACTTATTCAATTAAAAAAATATCCATTAGCTTTAAAAAAATTGCGTTCATTATTATGGAATACAACTGAATTAACAAACACGAAGACTATTGCGAGTTGGCGTAGGTTGATTATTCAGGTGTATTTAAATCAAGGTGAATTAAATGATGCACGTGTCGCTATGCGTCTTTATCAACAAGATTATGGTGAATTGCAAAATGAAGACGGTGTGAGCTGGTTGCAAATGCAAGCCGAGTTATATATACAGTTTGAGCAATATGAAGATGCGATATTACTTTTAAAGAAGGCTACTACTGATGAAGCGCGGGCTTTTAGGTTATTGGCAGAGCTTAAAGCCGAAAGTGTATCGGTAGTAGATGTTTTAAATAAAACAGAATCATTGCTGATAGATAATGAAGATAAACAACTTCAGGAATTGTATGAGTATGTATCATTGGTTGCTGCGGTTCAGGGAAACAACACAGATATTATTGTTGAGCGATTAGAATCTTTGCTATCGAGTAGGAAAATTAATTTATCCGACTCAGTGTTGAATATTGGTGGTGTGCCTGTAAATGCGGATACTTTATGGATGTATTATTTGCAACTAGGGAATCAACTGGCAAATGATAAAGGCCTGTTAAGAGGTGAAGATGATGCCTGGTATGCACTGGCGAGTAACCTTTTTGAAAAAGAAACACTAAGTGCTAAAGGCTTGCTTGCTGCGCTCTCACTGCAGGCAAAAGAGACTAGGCAGCGTAACCTTGCAATGCAACAATTGGTGAGTTTGATAGAGGCGAGTGATCAATCTTTGCAATTGGTGAATCGACTGTTCACAGAATCAAGGCATTTTGTGGGTGTGCCGATGATACCGGCAGAAGTTCGCTATCGTTTAATAGACTACAATTTATCGCTGGGTAGTGTGAAGTTGGCAGCTGTATTGATGAGCGAATTGGCACAGCCACCAGCTGATGAGGATCAGTTTGATTGGAACTTGCGTCGCGCAAGGGTGTTTATTTTAAATGGAAATTTTGCGCAAGGAGCGGCTGTTCTGCGTGAAATATTAACATCTGAAAAATTACAGGGTACTCAAGTTGATAAGTTTATTCAGGTGGTTTTTGATTTGCAGGCGGTAGAGCAGCACCAAATATCATTAGAGCTTTTTACAAAATTAGAGTCTCAAATAGATGATGTGGATGTATTACGTGAGCTTACGTTCTGGAAGGCAGAGTCCTATTATGGTCTCCAGCAATATGAACAGGCGGCATATCTGTTTTTGAAGTCTTCAATCTCGCCAAAAAAAGAGTATGATCCCTGGTATCACACAGCAACATTTAGGGCAGCGGAAAGCCTTATGCAAGCAAAGTTATACGATGATGCACGGCAGCGTTTTTTGCATCTGTTAAGCATTACCGGTAATGCGGCGCGAAAGACGGTTATTCGGCAGCGCTTACAGTCTATTCGCCTTAAACAACAGGTGCACTAATGGATAGCGTGTATTACAAAACTCACTTTTGTAATTTGAAGCTCACACAATCAGATGGCAGCCTGTGCGAAATTGACTTTGTGCAACGCATTGGTTCACCGAAGACCAGCAATAATCCGCTGCTTAAGCAGGCATTGGTGCAGCTAAAGCAATATCAGTCATCATCGGATTTCCAGTTCGATTTACCCCTCGATCCTAAAGGCACGGAGTTTCAGCGCAAGGTATGGTCAGTACTGCAAAGAATCCCTGCAGGGCAAGTCAGAACATACGGAGAAATTGCTGCGGAGCTAAATAGTTCACCCCGTGCAGTAGGCAATGCCTGTCGCCGTAACCCAATACCTTTAATCATACCCTGCCACCGAGTTGTCTCTGCGCAAGGCATTGGTGGCTTCTCGGGGCAAACTGCAGGTGAAAAAATATCAATAAAACAGCAATTATTAGCCCATGAAGGGGTTGAAATATAGCCTATAACCCCAATTTTGATAGACAGATTTTTATGTTTCAATTTTGGAGTACCCCATGACGGTAGAAGCCTACAAAGAAACCCTTGAGTTCCAGGCCGAAGTTAAACAGCTGCTCAAGCTGATGATTCACTCGCTGTATTCAAATAAAGAGATTTTCCTACGTGAGCTGGTGTCAAATGCATCTGATGCCTGCGATAAATTACGCTTTGAAGCACTGGCAAACGAAGGTTTGTATGCGGGTGATTCAGATCTAGGTATTCATATTGAATTTGATAAAGAAGCCAAAACACTGACTATCTCTGACAACGGCATAGGCATGTCGCGAGAAGAAGTGGTTGATAACATCGGTACCATCGCAAATTCCGGGACTAAAAAATTCATTGATTCTTTGTCTGGTGATCAGGCAAAAGATTCTCACCTTATTGGTCAGTTTGGTGTGGGTTTCTATGCCACCTTTATTGTGGCAGACAAAGTAACGGTTAAAACACGTCGAGTCGGATTGCCGGAAGATCAGGCCGTGATGTGGGTATCTGAAGGTGAGGGTGATTACACTCTGGAAACCATAGAAAAAGCGACTCGCGGTACCGAAGTTATTTTGCATATTCGTGAAGGCGAAGAAGAGTTTTTAGATAGCTGGCGTTTAAAAAATATTATTCACACCTATTCAGATCACATCTCTTTGCCGATTACCATGCCAAAAGAAGTCGCGGCTTCTGATGAAGAGGGCGAAGAAGCGGTAGCAAGCGAAAATGAGGTGGTAAATAAGGCCTCAGCACTTTGGGCACGACCTAAGAGCGAAGTAAGCGACGAAGAGTACAAAGAATTCTATAAGCATATTGCACATGATTTTGAAGAGCCGATGAAATGGAGCCATAACAAGGTTGAAGGAAATCAGGCTTATACTTCATTGCTTTTTATCCCCAAAAATCCGCCGTATGATTTATATGAACGTGAGCGCAAGCAAGGCATTAAGTTGTATGCAAAACGCGTGTTTATTATGGACGACACAGATCATTTGATGCCAATGTACCTGCGCTTTGTGCGCGGCATCGTTGATTCTGATGATTTGCCGTTAAACGTATCGCGGGAGATTCTGCAGCATAATAAAGCCATTGATAAGATTAAATCGGCATCAGTGAAAAAAGTATTAGGCATGCTTGAGTCAATGTCGAAAAATGACAAAGAAGAATATGCAAACTTTTGGAAAGCCTTTGGTAATGTGATTAAAGAAGGGCCGATTGAAGATTTTTCTAATAAAGATCGCGTGGCCAAATTATTACGATTTACTTCGACTGAAGATGGCAGTGCAGAACAGTGTGTATCTTTAGAAGATTATGTTGCTCGTATGAAAGAAGGGCAGGATAAAATTTATTATATTACGTCTGAAAGCTTTATGGCGGCTAGAAATAGCCCGCATCTTGAGGTGTTTAAGCGCAAAGGCATTGAAGTATTGTTACTCACCGACCGTATAGATGAATGGTTGGTGCAGCACCTTACAGAGTTTGATGGTACGAAGCTGCAAAACATTGCTAAGGGCGACCTTGATCTGGGCAGCTTTGAAGATGAAGAAGAAAAGAAAGCGCAAGAAAAGGCCGTAGGCGATATGAAGGGTATTGTTGAGCTTATGAAAGAGAAGCTTGCCAATAAAGCGAAAGATGTTCGTATTACGCATCGTCTAACAGATTCACCTTCATGCCTGGTACTGGATCAAAACGATATGGGTATGCAAATGCAACAGATCATGCGTGCGGCAGGTCAGGACGTCCCGGAAAACCTACCTATATTAGAGTTGAATCCGGATCATGAATTGATTAAGCAGCTTAAAGACATGGCTGATCAGGATTTATTTGAAAACTGGTCTCACGTATTATTTGATCAGGCAGTGCTTGCGGAAGGTGGGCAGTTGGAAGATCCTGCAGCCTACGTGAAGCGTGTAAATCAAATGCTTAAATAAACAATACACATAAATTGTAATTATTGTATTGTATTAAAAGCCTCTTGTTATCAGTAATAAGAGGCTTTTATTTTGTCCGTTGTCTTTTGCAACAGCTTGATTAATATAATTTTTTCAGCTATTAATAGATGGGTTGAACGGTTTCAAATTCACACATCATAAATTAGTGATGTTTATCGCTAAGCACTGGTATATATGCACCTATTTTTAAAAAAGCCTTATTTAAGTAAGCTCATCATCGCTTCTGTTGTAATTTTAAGTCTATTGAGTAGTTTTAGCGTGGCTGCAGAAAATAAATTTCATACGCAGAAGCGCTATCTTTATGTGCAGCCAGGGCAGAGTATATTTAGCATTGTTCAAGTGCTTTATCCTGGCCAGCAAAAGCATTGGCCAGCAATTATTAAAAAAATTATCAGCACCAATCCGCATGCATTTATTGGTGCAGACTCCACAAAAATTCAAGCGGGTGAACGTATTGAGCTGCCTGCGTATTCAAGCACTATAAAACCTGTTGTCACCACGACCAAAGCGCTAGTTTACAAAGGGCCTAAATCTGTTGGTCAAGTTATAAGTAATCGTGGCAAAACATTTGCGCTTTCAAAAAGTAAAAAACGTAGAAACCTGGATATTGGTAATGAAGTTTATGTGGGCGATAGAATTTATACCGGGGTTAAAGGTTTTGTGCGTTTAAGTATGATTGATGACGCAAAAATAGATTTGCGTTGTAATAGCGAAATGTTAATAGAAGATTATCGTTTGTTACGTGGCGACAACCGCAGTGTTTTGTATTTAATAAAGGGCAGTGTCAGAAAAATTACAGGTAGTATTGGCAAGGTGGCTGAGGATATTTATGAAATGCGTACGCCACTTGCAACTGTAGGTGTTAGAGGTACAGAGTATGCTATTCGAGTGCTGCAATCTCATGGCTGTGATGGCAGCCTGGATGTGAATAGTCAGGGGCTGTTTGTGAAGGTAAATAAAGGCGCTATTGATATTAAGAGTAATAAACAAAAGGTCTCTTTAGCTAAAGGTAATGCCGCTTATTTGGCGAATAAAGGCAGTGATCTTAAGGCCATAGATGCCGGCGAAGGCTTGTTTGACAGGGTGAAAGAAAAGAAGAAAAATTACTTTTTTGGTTCCATGTTCTGGCTTTTATGGATTTTTCCCTTTGTGCTAATTTTTCGATTGAAACGTTTGTATGCAAATTGATGGACAACAACGTATTGATAAGTGGTTGTGGGCGGCAAGGTTTTATAAGACGCGATCACTAGCGACGGAAGCAGTAAGTGGTGGAAAGGTACATTTAAATAATGAGCGTGTAAAGCCATCTCGACAACTTAAAGTCGGAGATCAGCTTAAAATAACGCGTGGCCAATATGAATTTTTTATAACAATTAATGGCTTAAATCAGCAACGTCGCCCAGCAAAAGAGGCCGAGTGTTTATACGCAGAATCCACTGAAAGTGTTGAAAAACGAAGCCAACTTGCGCTGTCACTAAAGGCTATTAATGCCAATATGCCTTATAGTAAAAATCGGCCGAGTAAAAAACAGCGACGACAAATAGTTAAGTTCAAGCGCGTTGAATAAATGTACTAAAAAATAAAGCCTGCTTATGCAGGCTTTATTTTTTATCTAATTATGAAGTCTCTATTTAAGGGATGCACCAGTATTTTACGTTTTGTTCACGTAAAAAATTACTCGCATTGCTACCTTCTAGCATGGCAAAAGTAGAGAGCATTCCGGCTTCAACGCAGGAGCTAGCTATAACCGTTATTGAACGCGGGGCATGTATTACAGGGTAGCCACTGTGAGGATCTAAAATGTGCCCGTACCTTGCACCATCTTTTAATAAGTAACGCCTTGCATCTCCACTAGTCGCCAAGCCTCCCTGGTAGAAATGAATTTCACCTACATGGCTTTCACCTGTCTGTTCGGGGTTGTCTATGCCAATATACCAGGGAACATTATTCTTGCGTGGAAATGGGCTGGCTATGTCGCCACCAAAGTTAACCAGAAAGCTAATGTCTGTGATATTTTTTATTAGTTTGACGCTTGAATCAACGGCATATTCTTTTCCAATTCCTCCAAGGTCTATTTCCATTCCTTGAGGCAATTGTAGCGTTGGTGGAATCCAGCTAACTTTTTCCCAACCTATATTGGGCAGAATAGATTGTATTAATTCATTAGTGGGAATGTTGTCGCTACCATCGAATTGCCATGCCTTGCGCAGAATTCCAGATGTGATATCAAATTTTCCATTACTTAGCTCATAGCACTGCTGTGAGAAATTTAGCATTAATGCGGTTTCATCATCAACGGTTATATCATTACCATTCGAGTTGTTTATTTTATATATAATATTCGTGCTGCTGTAGCGGCTAAACTTGTTCTCGATTCGTTTAGCTTCCTGATATGCAATTTCTGTTATTTTTAGCGCAAGTTTTTCGTCCTGTGTTTCTATTAAAATTTCACAGGGACACGCCATGGCTGTAAAGCAGCCAATCGAGTATTCGTCTTTAACTTCTATAGAAACCTTATTCAAGACGGTTTTCTTTATTTCAGGATATAAAAAAGCTGAGCATATAGCGCAGCTTTTTTGGTCAGTAAGTTTGTGTTCACGTCTACTATCTTTGATTGAGCGCTTGAATGATTGTTTTTTCAAGTGAGTTTGCCTGACTGTCCTTATAGCCTTTATGACTAGCGATTATATTGCCTTGTCTGTCAATTAAATAGGAGGTTGGCATAACGCTTAAATTATATGCGTTTGGTACATTGCCTTCAGGGTTGTATGCAATTGTAAAGCTAGCAGGGTGACTTTTTAAAAAGCTGGTTGCGGCAGCCCGATCATCATCTAGGTTTATGGCAATAATTTGTAAGCCCTTTTTGCCGTATTTCTTTTGCATACTGTTCATAAAGCTAAATGACTTAAGGCAGGGTTTGCACCATGATGCCCAAAAGTCTAAATAAACAACCGTGTTTTTGTATTGACTTAATGTAACCTGACCGTTGTCACCCTTAAGAGAAAAAGCCGGTGCTTTTTGCGCAGTAGCGGTAGATATAGAGAATATAAAAAAGCATAAGCCAATGAGTAATTTATTTTTATGAAACACTAAGAATATCTCCAATTCGTTTTAAAAGATGATGCTTGGGATTTTAGTACAGTTTGTGTAAACAATAGTGGCTTTTTATAAGTTCTAATTAGATGCCCCATGCATTAGGAGTTCAATTGTTGACGCCAGGAAGTGTGATTATTCTCGCAATAATATCTATATGCTTGATGATTTGAGGGGCTGTTTTTGGTATTTACAGACGATTAATGGCAATTTTAACGGGATTGAGGCAGGAATGAAGCTACTTCAGGGTTAGAAAATAGTGCAGATGATTAACGATAGTGCAATAATTGCATTTTTTTGGTGCGTTGTATTAACTCATTAAATTACAGAAAGGTCTAAATATGAAATTAGTAACGGCAATCATTAAGCCATTTAAGCTGGATGAAGTACGTGAAGGGCTGGCTCAGATTGGTGTGCAAGGCATTACAGTTATTGAAGTGAAAGGCTTCGGTCGCCAGAAAGGTCACACAGAGCTATACCGTGGTGCAGAATATGTGGTGGATTTTTTACCTAAAGTTAAGCTAGAAATTGCAATAAAGGCATCAATGCTTGAGCAGGTGATTGATGCGATAAGAGATGCTGCTAATACTGGAAAAATTGGTGATGGTAAAATTTTTGTATCCGATCTGGAGCAGGTTATTCGTATACGCACAGGCGAGTCAGGCGAAGACGCAATCTAATTAATAATTAATTAAAATCCCCATCAGTTTCAGGTTGGAGAAAAACAGTAGATGAAACAATCAATTCTTAAAGCTCTATTTCCATTGAGCTTATTGCTCATGCTGCCCGGCAATGCGTACGCAGCAGAGGTTATTAACGGTGCAGATACGGCATGGATAATGGCCGCAACAGCTCTGGTGCTCTTTATGTCGCTGCCTGGACTGGCGATGTTCTATGCCGGTTTGGTGCGTTCACGCAATGTGTTGTCAGTATTGATGCAGTGCTTCGCTATTGCTGGCGTGGTATCTATTTTATGGCTAATGGTGGGCTACAGCCTGGCCTTCGGTGAAGGTAATAGCTGGATCGGTGATTTTAGTCGTGTGATGCTGTCCGGTGTTGAGCGAGATACGGCATCTGGGACTATTCCTGAATCATTATTCATGATGTTCCAAATGACGTTTGCGATTATTACACCGGCCCTGATTGTCGGTGGCTTTGCAGAGCGTATGAAGTTTTCAGCGATGCTGCTGTTTAGTGCGGTTTGGTCATTGCTCGTTTATGTACCTGTTACTCACTGGGTATGGGGCGGCGGCTGGCTAGCTGAAATGGGGCTATACGATTTTGCTGGTGGTACCGTCGTGCATATTACGGCGGGCGTTGCGGCATTGGTGGCGGCTATTGTGATGGGACCTCGTAGAGGCTTCCCCGGTACAGCGATGATGCCACACAATATGACCATGACGATTGCCGGTGCGGGCATGCTATGGGTTGGCTGGTTTGGTTTTAATGGCGGCAGTGCATTGGCGGCCAATGGAGATGCGGCAATGGCTATTTTAGTGACGCATATATCAGCGGCAACCGGTGCGATGACCTGGATGACGATCGAATGGATTCGCTTTGGCAAGCCAAGTGCTCTGGGTGTTGTGACTGGTATGGTTGCTGGCTTAGGTACTATTACCCCGGCATCTGGATTTGTCGGCCCGGGCGGCGCATTGGTGATTGGTTTGCTCGCCGGTATTGTTTGTTTTTCCGCGACACAATTCATAAAACGAATACTCAAAATTGATGATTCATTGGATGTATTCCCGGTTCATGGTGTGGGCGGCATTTTAGGTACATTGCTTGCGGGTGTCTTCTCGGCAACGACATTGGGCGTATTCAGTGGTTACGGCTTTGCTGAAGGCATTGAAACCATGGCTGAGCAAGTTCAGGTGCAATTTATTGGTGTAATATCAACCATTGTATTTACCGCTGTAGTCACCTGGGTCATTCTGAAAGTGATAGATGCCTTGATTGGCTTACGTGTTACGGAAGAAGAAGAGATTGAAGGTCTGGATATTGTGTGTCACGAAGAGCGCGGTTACGACCTGTAGTTTAAGGGCGCTTGCCTAACCTGTTTAAGGAGAGAAATCAGGTCGTTTCAGGTGAATCCAGATCAATTTAAGGCAAACTCAGGGAAGAGTGAGCTCAACCCCTAATATAGCGAGTTCTATGCGTCTATCGCTGACGAATTTCGCCCAAGTATGTTAAGATTTCGCGCTTTAAGTCGTTAAACTTATACATTATAAAGAGAACACAGCGCCTCATTGTTAGCTTTCTAGCAGCAGTGAATTAAAACTATATGACAAGCCCTATTGTAATACCTCGCCCCGAACATAATGTCTCACGAGATAATATTGATGATTATGCATTAAAGGTTCTATATCGCCTGCATAAAGCTGGTTTTCGCGCCATGCTGGTGGGTGGTGGTGTACGTGATTTATTGCTGGGGCATGTGCCAAAAGATTTTGATATAGCAACGGATGCGCATCCTGAACAAGTTAGAAAATTATTTAGTAATAGCCGTTTAATTGGTCGCCGTTTCCGTTTGGCGCACGTGTTTTTTGGTCGTGAAATTATAGAGGTTGCCACCTTTAGAGCCAGCATGGAAGAGGCCGACGATGATGTGGAAAATGATAGAGAGCACAGTGAAGGTGGGCGCATACTCCGCGATAATGTCTATGGTCAGATAGAGGATGATGTGTGGCGTCGTGATTTCACCATTAATGCGCTGTACTATGACATTTCCGATTTTACGATTATCGATTATACCTCAGGCATGGACGATATAAAAAACCGCGAGCTACGTTTAATTGGTGATCCTGATGTACGTTATCGCGAAGATCCGGTACGCATGCTTAGAGCCATCCGATTTGCTTCAAAATTAGATTTCACTATTCATGCTGATTCAGAGCAGCCTATTTATAAATTAGGCCATTTGCTGGGTGATATTCCACCGGCCAGATTATTTGAAGAAGTGCTGAAATTATTTCACTCAGGCCGTGCGATTGTTTGTCTGCAAATGTTACGCAAATATGATTTATTGCAGTATTTATTTAAACAAACAGATGAGCGATTAAAGCAGGGTGATGAGGCCTTTGAGGTATTTATCCATTTGTCTTTACAAAGCACAGATAATCGCATCAATCAGGATAAGCCCGTTACGCCAGCATTCTTATTTGCGGCGATGTTATGGCAGCCAGTGCGTGCTTTATCGGATGAATTAACACAAGCCGGTGAACCGGCTTCTATTGCAATGCAAAATGCCAGCTCGATGGTATTAAGCAAACAGATACAAACCATTTCTATTCCAAAGCGCTTTAGCATGGTGGCACGTGATATCTGGCATATGCAGGATCGTTTTAAGTATCGACATGGTCGTAGAGCACAGTCTTTATTAATGCATAAAAAATTTCGCGCAGGTTATGATTTTATGTGTATTCGTAGCCAGTCTGGTGAAGTGATCGACGATAGCTGTGATTGGTGGACACGCATCCAGACCTTAGATCCTAAAGCTCAGGAAAAATTGTTAAAGCCGGCAAAAGCCAAAGCATCTTCGCGATCAAAACCGAAAAAGAAGTAGCTGATGTCTGTTTGTTATATCGCACTGGGCAGTAATTTAAATCATCCCATGCAGCAGCTTAATGCAGCAAAAAATGCCATTGATCAGATAGCAAATACAAAAGTTATGCACTGTTCGTCTATCTATCAAAGTAAAGCGATTACCCTGGATGATGAGGCACAGGCAGATTATTTAAATGCAGTTATTCAGGTTGAAACTGGCCTTTCAGCGGATGTTTTACTGGATGAATTGCAAACTATTGAAAACCGGCAAGGAAGAGTAAGAGAAAAACCTTGGGGTGAACGAACCATTGATCTGGATATAGTTTTATTTGCTGATCAGATAATTGCAACAAAACGTTTAACTATCCCTCACTGTGAAATGAAAAATAGAAATTTTGTTTTATACCCCTTATACCAAATTGCCCCGGAATTAAAGCTTGCAGATAATACGCTACTGAAAGAGCTATTACCTGCGGTAAGTGATCAGTGTTTAAATAAACTGGCTGAGTTTAATGAATAATCCAGATTTTATTGTTATTGAAGGGCCGATTGGTGTCGGTAAAACAACCCTGGCTAAAAAGCTAGCAGACAGTTTTGGCAGTGAAACTTTGCTCGAAGGCGCGGATGAAAATCCGTTTATGACAAAGTTTTACGAGAATCCTAAGGCGGTTGCTTTATCAGCGCAGTTATTTTTTTTGTTACAACGCGCCAAACAAATGCAGGACCTGCGTCAGGGAGATATGTTTAACCCGGTACGTATAGCCGATTTTTTAATGGAAAAAGATCGTTTGTTTGCAGAGCTGACATTAGATGATGATGAGCTAAAATTGTACGAGCAGGTATATGCGCAATTAACAATTGATGTACCTGAGCCAGACTTGGTGATTTATTTGCAGGCCCCCGTTGAGGTATTGCTACAACGTATTGAAAATCGCGGTTTACACAGTGAACGTTTAATTGAAGCGGCTTACTTACAACGCCTGTCGGATTCTTACGTAGATTTTTTTCATCATTATAGTGATGCGCCATTGTTAATTGTAAATGCCGCAGAAATAGATTTTGCGCATAACGAAAATGACTATCAACAATTACTCGAACGTTTAAAATCAGTACGCAGCGGCAGGCATTACTATAATCCAAGCCCTGTTTTGTTATAGAACTAAACGAATAGAATAAAGTAGCTAAAACAATGAGTACGCATTCAATACAAGCAGCAAAAGTAACTATTAATACCTTGCAAGAGATGAAGGCTAAGGGTGAAAAAATTGCCTGCCTTACGGCATATGATATGAGCTTTGCGCAACTACTCGATCAATCAGGTGTAGATGTGGTATTGGTCGGTGATTCATTGGGTATGGTTATACAGGGTTTAGACTCTACGATTCCTGTGACGATGGATGAGATGATTTACCATGGTAAAATTGTATCCCGTGGATTGCAGCGTGCATTGTTAATTTTGGATATGCCATTTATGTCTGATGCATCTATTCAATATGCGGTAGAAAATGCCGGTCGCTTTATGAAAGAAGCGGGCGCTAATATGGTAAAGCTAGAAGGTGGTGCGGATCAGCGTGAACTTGTTGAAACCTTAACGCGACTAGGTATTCCTGTGTGCGCACACCTGGGTTTACAACCACAAAGAGTGCATAAGTTGGGTGGCTATAAAGTACAGGGAAGAGATGCCGGTGGCGCAGAGAAAATGCTTAATGATGCCCGTGTGCTAGAAGCCGCCGGTGCTGATTTATTATTACTAGAATGCGTACCTGCCGAACTTGCCAAAAAATTAACACAGCAGGTTAATATTCCGGTTATTGGGATTGGCGCGGGTAATCAAACGGATGGGCAAATTCTGGTGCTCTACGATATCCTTGGAATATCAGCCGGGCATATTCCGAAGTTTTCTAAAAATTATATGCAGCAGTCAAACTCAATTCATCAAGCGGTTGAGAATTATGTAGCTGAAGTAAAATCATCGGCATTTCCTGCGCAACAACATACGTTTAAATAATTCTGATTCAGTACAGAACACCATCATGAAGATTGCAGATTCCATCGAGTCACTTACAAATGCCATAACACAATGGCGTGAACAAGGTCTGAGTATTGCTTTTGTGCCAACCATGGGAAACTTACATGCCGGGCATATTAGCCTTGTTAAAGAGGCCAGGTTAAAGTGCGACAGAGTGGTAGTGAGTATTTACGTTAATCCGCTGCAATTTAATGAAGCCAGCGATTTTGCTGCTTATCCTCAAACTTTGTCAGAAGATCAGAATAAACTAGGCAGTGCCCAAACTGATTTATTATTTTTGCCGAATAATGAAATAATTTATCCCGATGGTCAGGCTTCGATTAGCAAAGTGTCGGTGCCTGTATTATCCGATATTTTAGAAGGTGAGTGTCGTCCGGGGCATTTCGATGGTGTGGCAACGGTGGTTAATAAGTTATTTAATCTTGTGCGGCCGGATATAGCCTTTTTTGGTTTGAAAGATTATCAGCAGTTATTAGTTATTAAAAAGATGGTGAATGATTTGAATATGCCTGTCCAGGTTGTTTCCATGCCCACTCAGCGTGAAGCAGATGGTTTGGCTATGAGCTCACGTAATTCCCGTTTAACGTCTGAGCAGCGTACGCAGGCAGGCCAGTTGTACAAGGTATTAATCTGGCTGGCGGATGAATGCAAAACGACAACTGAAAGTATTGCACAACTAGAACAAAGAGCGATGTCCAGGCTCGATGAAGCGGGTTTTCAGCCAGAATACGTCTCATTGAGGGATGCATTGAGCTTGCAGTCAGTTGATCACCCGGAAGGTGAGGTGATTGCACTGGCGGCGGCGAGATTGGGTGATGTACGGCTAATTGATAACTTAATACTAAAGTAATGATTTGCTTGTTGAATACTGGCTTAGTAGGGCCAATATAGTCGATATGCCAATTAAAACAGGCACTGTAAGGGTGTATTAGCAATAGCTAAACTTGATTGCAAGGCTCTAATCCATCATAATTACCTGCTTGAATAGAACTAACGTCCCACAGGATATTCCATGCACCTGACAATGCTTAAAGCTAAATTACATCAAGCTCGAGTAACTCTCTCTGAGTTGGAGTATGAGGGTTCGTGTGCGATTGACGGAAAGCTTCTTGATGCGGCAGGTATTCATGAGTATGAACAGGTTCAGATATATAACCTGGCTAATGGTAAGCGTTTTACAACCTATGCGATTCGTGGTGAAGACGGTAGTGGAATGATATCGGTGAATGGTGCTGCGGCGCATAAGGCCTCGCCGGGTGACCGAATAATAATTGCCTGTTATGCGCAATTAGATCAAAAAGAACTTATTACGTTTAAACCTAAACTGGTTTATCTGGATGAGGCTAATAACATTACCCATACAGGCGATCAAATACCGGTTCAGGTTGCTTAATCTTCAGTCAGTGTAGAGGCCAAAACTTCCTTGTTTCTACCAGTGTCTTTTGCCTTATAGAGCGCCTTATCCGCTGCTTCAATCAGCTCTTTAGCACTATATGGGGTTGCAGTATCGTAAGTGGCAATGCCCATACTAACGGTTACATGTGGTGAAACATCAGAGACTTCATGTTTAATCGCCGCAGCACTCAACATTTTACTGAACCTATGAGCAACCTTTAAAGCATCTTTTTCAGTTGTGCCAGAAAGTAATGCAACAAATTCTTCACCGCCATATCTCGCGGCTAAATCCTGTGGATTTAAACACGCCCTAGAGAGCAAACTAGCAACTTCTATAAGGCAGTCATCACCTAGTTGATGACCATAGGTATCGTTAAAGCCCTTGAAATAGTCGATGTCCATAAGAATTAAAGAAACGGCGCTGTTGTTGTCTTTTGCATCAGAAAGATTTTCGTCTAGTGTCTCATCAAAATGACGTCTATTAGAAATGCCCGTAAGACCATCTTTTGTGGAAAGCTCCTGTAGCTTTTTATTGCTGGCTTCTAGTTGTTTTTTTAGCTGACGTAATGCAAAAAAGGCCGAGTCGCGTTCTTTTTGCATTATGTAATTTTTTGCATGTGAGCGTATACGGGCTATGAGTTCGATTTGATCGGGGAGTTTAACCAGGTAATCGCTGGCGCCGTAGCTAAATGCCTCACTTTTTGTTGTGGCCTCATCCTTGGATGAAAGCACAATAACAGGAATATCTCGTGTTTCGTGATTGGCTTTATAAAAACGCAGAAGCGTCATGCCGTCAGCATCGGGCATCACTAAATCTTGCAGAATGATAGTCGCGTCTATTTCTACTGCCTTTTCAATGGCAAGGGCAGGGTCTTCAACGTAGCTGAGCTGCATATCTTTTTCGCCTGCGAGCATTCGTCGAATGCCTTCAGCAATGATTGGCTGGTCATCAACCAGTAAAATACGAATAGTAGCGTCATTGTTATTTGAAATGTTATCTCGATCCATTGTTAATTATTCTTAATGTAAAGTTGTGGAAAAATAAGCAAATTAATTTATGTTTTTAATTATTTCTTCAGCAATGTCATTGATATCAAGCTCAATTGTCACAGCACCTAATTCACAAGCTGCCCTGGGCATGCCATAAACGGCGCAGCTATCTTCATTCTGCGCAATAGTATGCATCCCACGATTATAGAATGATAATAGACCATTTGCGCCATCTCGTCCCATTCCTGTTAATAAAACACCAATTAACTTATTTGGCCAGTTGGTAATGGCGCTGTCAAAAAATACATTTACTGAAGGACGGTACGGGTAATCTTTGGGTTCATCGGTGTATTGAAATAGCCCGGAGGAATTAATGATTAAATGATCATTCGTTCCGGCCATGTAAACCTGGCCAGCCTCAGGAATAGTGTGATTTTTTGCAATTTGAACATGAATGTCAGTTTGTTCATTCAACCAATCGGCCATGCCCTGGCTAAATGCATTGTCCATGTGCTGGATAATGACAAAAATAGCATTTGAATTAACCGGTAATTTTTTCAGTACAGTAAGAAGTGCAGCAGGACCGCCAGTTGATGAGCCAATGGCGACTAACGGACTTGCAGTTTTCTTGCATTTTATGCGCGATCTTTTAGGTTTGTGTGTACTGTCATAAAGCTTTTGAATATTTAATATTTTGTTTTTTAAATCATTAATTGATTCCGTATCATTGCTGCTTGGTACAGAAAATGCGTCAAGTGCACCAACAGACATGGCTTCAAATACACTACCAGGATTGTCTTTGACTGAATCACTGATAGCAATGATGATGGATGATGTTGAACTCATTATTTGCTTAATTAGTTCACTACCTTTCATATCGGTTAATTCAAGTTGAATAAGCATTAAGTCAGGGCAATCAGTTGCGTGGTTTAACAACGCATCTTGACCCGTTGTACTGGTCCAGCAAACGACAAAACCGAGTTCTTTAATTAAAAGTTCAAATAAGCGGGTGGTGTTAGTGTTGTTGTGAACAATTGCAATACGCATAGTTTAAGATTTAGCCTCACCAATTAGATCAACAACTGCTTCAATCAGTGTGTCGTCGTGAAAACTACCTTTGGTTAAGTAATAATCAGCACCAGCCTCCAGACCTTTCTGTTTATCTTCTTCGCGATCTTTGTAAGAAACCATCATCACAGGAAGAGCTCTAAGCGAGGCATCGGCTTTAATGAGTTTTATTAACTCGATACCATTCATTCGTGGCATATCTACATCTGAGACGACTAAATCATAATTACCATTACGTACAATATTCCAGCCATCAACGCCGTCAACCGCAACATCAACCAGATATCCCCTGGATTCGAGTAATTTCTTTTCTATTTCGCGTACGGTCAACGAGTCATCAACAATAAGAACACGCTTGGTATTAGTCGTATTAAGCTCGTTAGTGGAGCCAATTTTATATAAATTTTTACCAGTGATAATATCCTGGATGCTTTGCAATAGATCATCTGTATCAAATACTAATACGGGTTCGCCATCATCAGTTAATGCAGCGGCACTGATATCTTTTATTTTTCCCAATTTTTTATTTAGAGTGCGTAATGCCAGGCTTTTTTCACCAATTAACTCGTCGACGACTAAACCGTAGCTCATGTTCCAGTCACCAATAATAATTACCGGGATGTTTTCATCGACGGTTGTTTGAGTTTGTTCACCAAGAATTTGTGCACAATGAACTAAGCCGATATGCTTATCATTAATAGTTATATATTGTTTGTCTTCAAGTATAGAAATATCCTGTTTATTAATCGTCAATAAACTTTGTATTTTTGCAAGCGGGAAGGCATAGAGTTCACTTTCAACTCTGACTAATAAGCTACGGATAACAGATAAAGTTAAAGGTAGCTCCATGTTGATTTCCATGCCATGACCAATTTCTGTGTCTGCATGAAGTTTGCCTCTAATCTCCTGTAATGCGCTATGTACAATATCCAGGCCCACGCCTCTGCCCGATAGCTCGGTAACTTCACTTCGTGTAGAAAACGAGGGTAGGAAAAGAAAATCGAGTAGTTCAGTCTTCGATAGACTCTCTGCCATTTGTTCATTAACAAGTTTCTTGCTGAGAATCTTCTCACGTAGATCTTCGATATCTACACCTCGACCATCATCTTTAACCTGAATAAGTAATCGCCCGGCTTGATGACTTGCGTTTACAGTTATTGTACCTGTTTCAGGTTTGCCCTTAAGGAGGCGTTCTTCAGGCGGTTCGATTCCATGGTCAATAGCGTTGCGAATCATGTGGTTTAAAGGTGCGTCAAGCTTTTCTAAAATATCGCGGTCAACGGCGGTATTTTCACCGTGTATTTCTAGAGTTACTTTTTTATTAAGTGAGCTAGAAATATCACGCACCATACGTTTATAACCTTGAGTACTGTCACTAAATGGGCGCATTCTACTTGAAATAACTTCGTGGTTTATCTGCGAGCTTAAGCTAGTGGAGCGGCGATCGAAGTTATCAAGGCTGAAAATATGAGTAGTCAGGCTCTCCCGGTAAGTTTCGGCATTGTGCTGTAAATCTGTAATTAACTTACGCTCAACCTCGGTATGAGTGGAATCATCAATGAGACAACGTAAACGCTCAATCTGCTCGAGCATGTCATTGTGTTTACGTTTCAATTGCAGCATTGAATCTGAGTATTCACGAACCCAATTGGTTGTAACCGTTAATTCGCCAGCTAGCCCAACCAGTTTGTTAATGCGTTCAGCGCTGACTCTTACTATATTTTCAGTTTTTGTTTTTGGTTTAGGCTGTTTATCAATATTAGGTTTTTGTTCTTGTGTAATCACTTTTACTTCAGGCGTAGGAGCAGTAGCTCCTGACTGGATTGTTTTAAGAACATGAATGTATTGATGAATGCTTTCAGTGTTTTCAGTGCTCCAGTCCTTAACTTCAAGAGGGGAACAGTCTTCCAGTTTTTTTAATATATCGGTGCAAAAAAACAGTTGATCGATGCTGCCCTTTTGCAGGGTTATTTTGTGGTTTTGTGCTGCTACAAATACATCTTCCATAGAATGAGATAATTTAACTACTGCCTCTATACCAATCATGCGTGCAGCACCTTTTATAGAGTGTGCTGCACGCATCATTGCTTCCAGTAGGCTGGCATCTTGCTGATTATCTTCAATTTCAAGAAGGTTGTTGCCAACTATATTCAGGCTGTTTTGTAGCTCAATTAAGAACAGGCTAAACATTTCAGGATCAATCTGTTGCGCAACTTCAAAAGAAGTGTTGCCAACAGGTTCAATATTTTGTTTTTCTGAGATAGCTGCTGTCGGTTCAGTTTTTACAGAGTCTTCAGAGGGAAGTGGTTTCTGTAGCTGTTGTTGCATGTTCTTTATGCTGTTTAATAAATCATCAGAAGGAACGTTTAGTTCATCTGCAGACAAATGAGCAATATTTTTCAATAATAAAATACTGTTATTTACTACATCGATGCCACTTTTATCAAGGCAAATGCTTTTTTCCTGTAAAGATGAGAAGAAATTTTCAATAGACTCTATCAGTTTAGTGGCTATATCTATATGTACTAGTTTTGCTGCACCTTTTATGGCGCGAGTAGCGTTGATTAATGCTTCATAGGTTGCGACTATATCATCTTCCTGATCTGACTTATTCGTTAGATCGAGAATTTTTTTCGAATGCGTATCGACTTCAAGTACAAAGAGATCGAGCATTGATTCATTAACGTTGTGTTTGATATCTGTCATTGTTATATGTTTTTATGTAATGCGGTAAAAACGAGATCGCTATCTAATATGCCTACATCAGTATCTTTATGACGTATAATTCCTTTTACAAAACATGAAGTATCTTTTCTTAATGTTGAAGGCGTGGATCGCATGTCGTTATTGTCATAATGAATTATTTCTCTTGCTTCTGTAACAGGAAACGCAAATTGTTCTTCACCATCATCAATTACAATATATCGTTCCTGAGTGTATTTACTATCGATTTCGCTTTTACTAACTTTAAATAAATAGCCTAGTGAAACGTTAAGTAATAGCTCGCCACGAACATTTACCAATCCACGTAGTACATGATTTTTCCTGTGTGGTAATGTGTGGTGTTTATCACAGTGGGTTATTTCTTTTATAAATCGTGATGCCAGTGCGAACCATTCATCACCCATTCTAAAAACTAAAGCTGATTTAAGATGTATGTTTTTATCTAAACGAGGTGCGCTGAGGTTGTTTTTCCATTCATTAAGGTAGTCTTCTTCGGCAGGTCGACTAAGTAACAGGCTACCAGCCTGGCTGTATATATCACAGTTGTGGCAATGAATCAGATTTTGCAGGCGTTCGCAGCGCGGAGCTTGGTCTCCCCATACTCCAATCGTGTTCCAGCAGTCATTAATGTTATTTATATCCATTGTTTAAGTGTCTTGCTTTGTGTTGTTTGGGGCTGCGCGGTCAGCCCGTCTTTTAAATAATTCAGCATTCTGCATGTCACCTTTTTCTTGAAGAAGCAGCGAAAGATGTATCAGTGATTCATAGTGCTTTGGTTCCAAAAACAGGGTCTTTCGAAATAATGATTCAGCAAGGCTGGCTTGTTTTTGACTGCTCGCGATTAGCCCTAGCAAGTAATAAGCCTCTACTTTCTCACCATGCTCATCTATGAGTCTTCGGCATATAATCTCCGCTTCAGCATATTGTGCGACGTCTGCTAGTTGTTTGGCCTGGGTAATTAAATCTGCCGGATTTGTAGTTATAGATTTTTTTGTAGAGCTATTTTGTGGTTGAATATATGTTTCAAAAGATGTTTTTTTAGTTTTTATGTGTTGTTTTAATAATGGGCTTTCTATTGCTTGGTGCGTGATTTGGGCTTTATCTATATTTTTTTGATAGTCAGGATTATTCGGCTTACTCAGTGCAAAAGATAAGTTGCTTCCTAAATTATCAAAGAGTTGTTTAGGTACCGCACCAAATTCAGAATGCCCTATAAATAATAAACCTGTTTTTTTAAGGAATAGTGATAGATTTTTGAACGCCTGTTCTTTGGTCGCCGTGTCAAAGTATATAAGTAGATTTCTGCACAGTATGAAGTCGTATTTATTATGCAATGCGCAGTCGCTTTGTAAAATATTTAATCGATTAAAATTTATTTTGTTATAAATTTTTTCATCTATTTGATAGTAATTATCTTTTTGAGTGAAATATTTAGTCTGGAATTCGTGGAAGTTGTTACTACGAAAAGAATTTCCCCCGTAGATTCCTTGCTTTGCGTAGTCTAGTGCACGCTGACTGATATCGACTGCATCAATATTAAACGATGTTATAGGTAAGCCCTTGTCTAATAGATACATTGCTATTGAGTAAGGTTCTTCTCCGGTTGAGCAGGGAATACTTAAAATATTGACACATGCATGTTTGTCTTTTAAAAGACTTTTTTGTATGTACTCATAAATTATTTGAAATGGCTTTATATCTCTAAAAAACCAGGTTTCAGGTATTACGGCAAATTCGAGCAGTTCGTTGAGTTCATCCTGGTGACTAATTAAATATGTATAATAATTTTCAACTGAATCTATTTTGCAGCTCATCATGCGCTGCATTAATATTTTTTCAACCGTGCTTTTGCCTATGGTATTACAGTCAAGGCCTATTTTTTCGCGTAAAATTTCAGCGATTTTTTTTTGGTATAATTCCATTTACTTAACCAAGTTCGTTCATCAGTTGATTGCTGATGGAGTCAGGTAATATTTTGTTGGTATCGATTAGCTGAATCATTTCTGTGTTATGAGTGTAAATTAAACCAAGGAAATCATTCTCATCTTGATGGATCCCGCTATTTTCCATTTCATTGACTTCGCAGCTCATTACATTTGTGATTTTTTCGGCTATTAGGCCAATAGAACGCTTAATACCGGATAATGCTTTGTATTCAATAATAATAATGCGTGTGCTTAAATTATTAACGCAGTCACGGTTTTCAAATAACTGGCACAAGTCGACAACGGGGGTAGGGTGGCCTCTGTAATTAAAAATGCCTCTAATACTTTTATCAGCTAGTGGAATCTTTCTTAAGACAATTAATGGTACGACTTCAATGACCTTGGTTGCTTCAACGCCATAACGTTCGTCGCCAATGCTTAAACCCAGTATGAGCATCAGGCTGTCACTTTAAAGATAGAGACCCCTTCTTGAAGGCCGCGCGCTGCATCTTTTAGCTGTTCAATGGAGTGGCCTGATTGCTTCAAGGTTATTGCTGTTTGTTGAGCCATTTCATTAAGCTGGATCATGCTTTCTTTAATCTGTTCGGCACCTTCGGCTTGCAAGCGTGTACCTTCGTTTACTGTTTCGAAACGTGGCAGCAAGGCCTGTACCTGCTCTATGATGTGCGCGAGTCTTGAACCAACAGTTGCAACATCGGATACGCCGCGATTTACTTCTTCAGTAAATTTATCCATGCTCATAACACCTGCAGATACCGCTGATAACATCTCTTTTACCATCTGTTCAATATCCCAGGTGGCAACGGCGGTTTGATCGGCCAGACGTCGTATTTCCGTGGCAACAACTGAAAAACCGCGGCCATATTCACCGGCTTTTTCGGCCTCAATAGCCGCATTAAGTGAGAGTAAGTTTGTTTGGTCAGCAACGCGGTTGATTGTGGTTACCACGGTATTTATGTTGTCTGCTTTTTCGCTTAATACGGCTAATTTTGATGAGATAGTGTCGGTTGCCGCCTGCATTTGCCCCATGGTTGTTTCCATAGACACCAGTGCAGTATGGCCATCAGTCGCAGAATCGGAGGTGCTTTCAACAACGTTTCTAACCTCTTCCATGGTGTTGAGTAATTCTTTTCCTGTGGCCGAAATTTCAGTAACGGTCGACATTATTTGATTTGTACTCGCCGCTTGCTCGGCAACGGTTGCTTCCTGTTCTTTAGCATTCGCGGATATTAGCGTTGCGGATGAGGTTACCTGAATACCTGAAACCTGCACCTGCTTAACCAGATTATTAAGATTTTCAAGCATGATTTTCACGCCGCCAGCGACTTGTGAGACAGAGTCGTTGCCAGAAAATATCATCATGTCAGATGTTAAGTCACCTTTAGCGGCTTTAGATACCACATCAAATATAAATTCGGCTTTGCCTTCCAGGTCTGTGTTTATTTCCTTTTCTTTATCAACAATGTCATCCATCTCAGATGCCAGCTGGAAAAAACTATGAATAATTTGTGTGATTTCAGATTCTTCGTTTGATAGCTTTAGACTAACGCGGTTGCCTCCATCAGTTGAAAATTCATCCAGGGTGGATGCAATACTATCAAGACCACCCTGGACGGCATTCAGCAAAGGATGAACGATATTTATCTGAATAAAATAATAGAGGCCTAATAAGGTGCCCATGACAATGAGTATAAAAATACTCGATAGTTCAAGGGCATGGTTTTCTTGTAATAAATAAATCAGTGATATACCAAGAAAAAACTGTGGCAAGGTAAACAGAATGATTAGGCGTTTTTGTATCGAGTAAGCATTGAATGCTTTGTTGAGCTTTTGCATATTGGTATCTTGGTGTTTCCTAATAGGCTAGATATAATCTAATGAGTACGATGTAAGTCTATGATTATATTGTACTGTTATTAATAGCAGTTATTTGGGAAAGGGCAAGGAGGATGCTTTAAAAGTGTGAAAAAGGGAGAAATAAATTGGCAGCATTCGGGCTGCAAGGAATACCCAGGAATGAATGCTGCCAAATTTAATTTTTAGTGGGTTTATCCTGTGTTGCGCATACCTGCCGCAACGGCACTGATTGTACGCAATAAAGGATTAAGCCAGGTGTCCTGTTCACTTTCAGTTGATTGCTCATCACGGTAGCGTTTAAGCATTAGAATCTGAATGTGGCTTAATGGATCAAGGTACGGGTCACGGCGTTTTAGTGACACAGCCAGTATCGGTGAGTCTTCAAGAATTGCGCTCTGACAAGTGATCGCCAGAATGTTTCTCACCGTACGATCATGCTCTTCAAAGATCATTGAAAACACCTGTTTTTCAATGTCTTTATCTTCGCATAACTCAGAATACTCTTTGGCGGTAGACATATCCGCTTTAAGCAGGGACATTTGAGTGTTGTTCAGCATGGATTTAAAGTAAGGCCAGTTGGCATTCATTTCCTGAAGTTTTTTCAGGTTTTCTTCTTTGCCATCGATAAACTCTGACAATGCAGAGCCAATGCCATACCAGGCCGGTAGCGTGGTACGCGATTGTGCCCAGCCAAAGACCCATGGAATTGCACGGATTGAGGCTTTGGAGCGGTTCGCTTTACGGTGTGACGGGCGCGAGCCGATATTCATCAGGCCAATTTCAGTGACTGGCGTGGTTTCATAGAAATAATCCAGAAAGCCTTCGGTGCCATCAGTCAATTTACGATATGTCGCTTCGCCGGTTTTTGTCAGGCTCTGCATGGTTTGCAGATATTCGGGCTTAGCTTCCGTTACATTGTTGGTGACGATCGAGCGACTGGCCTTCATTAAGCCGGACACGCCCATGGTTAACTCATAAATTGCAGTTTCCATATTGCTGTACTTATAAGACAGCACTTCACCCTGTTCGGTAAATTTAATCTGCCCATGCACGGTGCCTTCTGGTTGAGACAGAATGGAGTCGTGGGTTGGTCCGCCGCCGCGACCGATGGTGCCGCCACGGCCATGGAATAGTCGACAATCAATGTCGAACTTATTGGTCAGGCGAATGACCTTTTGTTGCGCATCATACAAATTCCATGAAGAGGCCATAATGCCGCCGTCTTTGCAGGAATCTGAATAACCCAGCATAGCCTCCTGGAGGTTGCCAGATGCCTTAAGTAATTTGTTGTAAACAGTGTTTTCAAATAATGCCTTAAGCACATATTCAATATGCTCAAGGTCTTCAATGGTTTCAAATAATGGTGAAATTTTGATCAGACAGAATTCTTTGCCATTTTCGTCTTTACCCGCAAGCCCAGCCAGGCGAGCTAACCACATAACTTCTAGCACATGGCTCGCTGCATGGGTCATTGAAATGACATAGTTGCCAAAGGCGCGCGGCGAAATTTCGTTACGCATATTAGCCATCAGCTCAAACACATCAAGGGTTTCGCGGTTCAGGTCAGCTAACTGTTTCTTGTCCAGATTAAATGCAGGTGGGTTGTCAATTTGTTCAGCAAGTAATGCCTGGCGAGCCTCTTCGTCAAGCGAGCTGTAATCTGCCGCTCCGGGGATTTGACGCATAATATCTGCCACGGCATCGGTGTGGCGAGTTGACTCCTGACGGATATCTAATTTAAGCAGGAAGAAACCAAAGGTTTCGGCAACACGGATTAAGTCTTTCAAATCACCATTGGCGATATTTTCATCATCATGGCTGCGCAGCGATGTATTGATTAGCTGCAGGTCGTTAATAAATTCCTTTTCTGACGGATAGGCGTGTGGAAATTCTTCGTCATTCTTATTGGCAATACGCGCATTAACCTGAGCTAAATTTTGCTGTAAGCGGTAATGCATAAATGATAGTTTGCGGCGATAGGGTGCGTTACTAAAGGCGCTTGGCGATGCGGCATAAACTTCAAAGCGTATATTTTCATCATGCTCCAGGCTCTTCATGAATGCATCACTAGGCGTGCACAGAGCAATAGAGTGTGTGAGTTGTTTGTTTAGCTCGATTACACGAAATGCATATTCCTGCAAAATAACCTGCGTTTGCATGCGCAGTGCCATTGCTGTGGTATCAGGTGTTACAAATGGGTTGCCGTCGCGATCACCGCCGATCCATGAGCCAAAACGCAGGAAGCTAGGTACGGTGATATTGCTATTGGGGTAATACTTGTTAATCTTGCGCTCTAGATTACGGTAGATATGTGGCACGGCATTAAACAGGCTGGTGCGAAAGTAGTACATGCCATTTTTTATTTCGTCACGCACTTGAGGCTTATACTCACGGACTTCATTGGTGCGCCATAGCTGTTGAACTTCGGTTTCTAGTTCGGTAGTAAGCTCTGCGCTCAGAATTTTGCCAATACGTTCGTCATTCAGCTTGTCATTTAAAACAAAGATACGGCGCAGTGCGTTCATTATGCTGCGGCGCTTTGATTCAGTTGGGTGCGCGGTAAATACCGGAATGTAGGCTAGTTGATTAAGCAGTGACTGGACTTGAGATGCGTCCATTCCGTCCATATGGAATTCTTCAATGGTATTATCGAAAGACCCCAGCCATAACGATTTGCCGTTGAATACCTGCTCACGGCGTTGCAGATGCTGGTAATCTTCCTCAGCGATATTGATGAGGCTGAAGTAAATGCTAAACGCGCGAACAACCTGCGTTAGGGTATCGGCGTCTAATGTTTCAATAAACTGCATTAGTTGAGCGCGTTTTATTGGGTCATCCGATTTGCGCAGGCTTATATAGCCTTTACGTAGTTTTTCTACGGCGTCATAAACAGGTTCACCCGCTAGCTTTTTAATCACATTGCCCAGTAAATTGCCGAATAGCTTTACACGTGCGCGCAGTTTTTTGTCATTCGTATTTAGCATTTTTTTAGAGGTGTTTACCATCTGTTTTTTCTTATCGGAAGATTGCTCGAGGCGCGATATTATACATGAAACTTGGCATGCCGGCTAACTTGATGGCAGGCAGTTAATTTTGCTTTGGACATTGATAAAATTGTTTATTAATCATACTCTTGGGTGAAGCATCAACAGTATGTAAAAAAATTAGGATAATTAATGAGTAAGTTAACTGAATCGGCTGAATGGGAAGCGTTAAATAAGCATTTTAATGAAATTTGTCACCTGCATATGCGTGATTTATTTAAGGCAGACTCGCAGCGCTTTGATCAATTTTCAATGAGTCTGGGTGACTTGCTGCTTGATTATTCCAAGAACCGCATAACGGATACAACACTTAAGCTGCTTATGGACCTGGCGCGTTTTACGAATATTGAAAAATATCGAGATAGCATGTTTTCGGGTGACAATATCAACTGTACTGAGGATCGCCCAGCTCTACACGTGGCCCTGAGAAATCGCTCAAACACCCCGATGATGGTGAATGGCGAAGATGTGATGCCGAAGGTAAATGCCGTATTGGCTAAAATGCGCGACTTCTCTGAGAGCGTTAGAAGCGGTGAATGGCGTGGCTACGATGGTCGTCGTATTACGGACATTGTGAATATTGGTATCGGTGGTTCAGATCTCGGGCCGCATGTGGTGTGCGAGGCGATGAAACCATATGCGCAACGTGGTTTAACGGCACACTTCGTATCGAATGCCGATGCGACTCACCTGGTGGAGACCTTAAAGCAGGTCGAGCCCGAGACGACCTTGTTTATTATTTCATCAAAGTCATTCACAACACAGGAGACGATGCTGAACGCATACAGTGCGCGGCGCTGGTTTGTTGATTTAGTCGGTGATGAAAAGGCGGTTGCCAGGCACTTTGTGGCGGTTAGCACTAACCTTGAGGCGACCTGTGAGTTTGGTATTGATCCTGAAAATGTCTTTGAGTTTTGGGACTGGGTTGGTGGGCGTTATTCATTGTGGTCTGCTATTGGCTTGCCCATCGCCATATATCTTGGCATGGACCATTTCGAAGACCTGTTAGAAGGTGCGCACGAGATGGACAGGCACTTTGTTGAAGCGCCATTAGAAGAAAATATGCCGGTCATTTTGGCGATGCTGGGTATTTGGTATAACAATTTTTTCGATGCGCAAAGTCATGCAATTATGCCGTACAGCCAATATCTGGAGCGCTTGCCTGCCTTTTTGCAGCAGCTCGATATGGAAAGTAACGGCAAAACCATCGATCGACAAAATCAGCGCGTGAATTATTTAACGGGCCCTATTATATGGGGGCAATCAGGTACCAATGGTCAGCATGCATTTTTCCAGTTATTGCATCAGGGGACCAAACCCGTTCCTGCGGATTTTTTAATTCCGGCCTTAAGCCAGAACCCACTAGGCCTGCATCATCGAGTGTTATTCTCTAATTGTTTGGCGCAAACCAAGGCCTTGATGCTGGGTAAAACCTATCGTGAGGCGCTTGAAGAAATGCAGACCTCGGGCAGTACCTCGGAAGAAATTGATGAGTCTATTGAGCATAAGGTATTCGAAGGAAATAAGCCGACAAATACAATTATCTTTGAGCGCTTAACACCTAAAGTGCTGGGTTCAATTATGGCGATGTATGAGCACAAGGTGTTTGTGCAGGGCATTGTGTGGAATATAAATTCGTTTGATCAATGGGGCGTTCAGTATGGCAAGGTACTGGCGGGGGAGATACAGGAAGATTTGTCGCATAGGGAAAATGTTGATCACCACGACTCATCAACCAATGGTTTAATTAATTATCGTAAGGCATTTTATTTCAGGGATATTGAATCTAAGAAGGTTGACTGAGGCTTGTGATTAGAGCGTTGTTAACTGGTCTTAGGATGCGGGTTGTGACTCACATTATTTTAACTGATGTAACGAATGAGCATCGGCATACACCGCAAAGCCGACATGGAAAAAATTCATTGAAGCTACTCTAAGTAGTGGATCAAGCAAAGCGGATCCACCGCTGCGAATCAAAAAAGCCGGATCCGCTTTGCTTGATCCGGCCTACTAATGAATGTAATGCGATTTCCATGAAGCGGACGCCTATGCACTTGGAAGAATAACTGAAATATCTGCTGTAACAGCCATTAAGGCATCGTTGCCTTAATGACAAAGTTTGCCAATGTATGCCATAATCACGCAGAGGTGATAAATTATGGCAACCATGAATGTTTCTTTACCAGATCCAATGAAAGAATGGGTTGAAGATCAGGTCGGAGGCGGCTTATACAGCAATGCCAGCGATTATGTCCGTGACTTGATACGTCAAGATCAGAATGCTCAAAATAAACGTGAACTCCTTGTCAAGGCGTTACATAAAGGCGAAAAAAGTGGTATCTCGAAGCGAACTCTAGATGATATCTGGAATGATGTAAAAGCCAGTAAACGGTGAAATATCAATTAACGGCTGAAGCTGCCAGGGATGTTGAAAAAATTCTTGCATACTCAGTAGATAACTTTGGAATTAAACAAGCCGAACATTACTTTGATGCACTGAAAGATTGCATACAATTATTAGCTGATAATCCAGATATTGGTCACAGCGCTGATGACATCTTGCCTGAATATCTTCACTTCCCATACAAGAGTCATGTGATTTTCTATAAAAAGTTCACCTTGTCAATTCTTGTGGTAAGGATACTCCATGAACGAATGGATTCTAAATTACACATAAAAAAGTAGAGCATTGTTCGTCGTCTCTTTGAAGTAAATACAGAAGTCTCATTCTCAGGATAGTTAATGAGCATCGGCATGCACCGCAAAGCCGACATGGAAAAAATTCATTGAAGCTACTCTAAGTAGTGGATCAAGCAAAGCGGATCCATCGCTGCGAATCAAAAAAGCCGGATCCGCTTTGCTTGATCCGGCCTACGCGATTATATTTAGGATTAGAAAATTTGCCCTGCCATGGCACATCTCCCTTGGGGGAAAGACCACCGCTGTTGGGTGCTCTGTCCGCTGATTGATGCCAGCAAAAGTAATACGCAGTCGTTCACTACTCTGCCCAGTCAGATCGGTTTCACAACAGGGGACGGAGCGCAAAAAACGGCGGTCCATCCCCGAGTAACTTAATCGTATGTGACTTCTTGCTTATGATTGGATTGAGGCTACGGGCACAGACATTACCAGGTTAGTCATTGTGCATTGGCATGCACCGCAAAGCCGACATAGAAAAAATTCATTGAAGCTACTCAAGTAGGGTGGATCAAGCAAGGCGGATCCACCGCTGCGAATCAAAAAAGCCGGATCCGCTTCGCTTGATTGGCCTACGCGAATCCATTTAGGGTTAGAGCAAAAATACTTAAGAATCTGATTCTGCTTGATAAGAAATTCATCCTTGGGCTAAACGACAGATTAAGTGCGATGTTATTTTGTTGCGTGTCAGATTAGGATTGAGCTAATACATTTTATTTGCGTTCATTGGTATTGTTCGCGGTTTCTGTTGTTTTTGATTGAATGAAAATTATTCGTTTGCGTTTTGTTTCAGTTCATCAATCGCCCAATCAATATGTTCTTGTACGAGTTCGTTCACCTCGGGTCGTTTATCTTTAAGCGTTTTCACAAGCTGCTGAAAATGAACTTCATCCTTAACCGTGATATTACCAATAGACACCGCGATATTACGCAGCCATTGCATATAACCAATGCGCCGAATGGCCGAGCCTTGCATCTTGGTTAAAAATTCATTTTCCGTCCAGGCAAACAGGTCGAGTAAATCTGGCGTATCCAGGCCATGGCGAACCTCAAAGTCCTTTTCATCGCTGGGTTTAGAAAAACGATTCCATGGGCAAACCAGCTGACAGTCATCACAGCCATAAATATGATTACCTATGGCCTTGCGAAACTCGACAGGGATAGCCGATTTTAACTCTATGGTGAGGTATGAAATGCAGCGCCGAGCATCAAGTTGGTAGGGCGCAACAATGGCCTGTGTCGGGCAAATATCTATGCAGGCGTGGCAGCTGCCGCAATGGTTTGTGGGTTTTGTCTGGTTAACGGGCAGTGGCAGGTCGGTGTATATCTCACCCAGAAAAAACCATGAGCCTGCGGACTTATTAATGAGGTTGGTGTGTTTACCTATCCAGCCCAGGCCAGCGCCTTCGGCGAGTGCCTTTTCCAGCACGGGTGCACTATCGGTGAAAACGCGATAGCCAAAAGGACCGACTTCTTCCTGTATTTTATCCACCAGCTTTTGCAGGCGTTTGCGTATTAGCTTATGGTAATCACGACCAGTCGCGTAGCGAGAGATCAGCCCGAGTTCAGAGTTTTTTAACAGGGTTTTAATCGGCTTGGCATTGGGCGGGAAATAGTCCATGCGCACAGAAATGACACTAATAGTATTGGGTTCCAGCTCTGCGGGGCGGCTTCGCATGGTGCCGTGGCGCTGCATATAATCCATTTCACCGTGAAAACCATTATCGAGCCAGTTGATGAATAGCTGTTCGTGTTTATCTAAATCGATGCTGCTCACACTTGGCTGCTGTAAGCCAAGCTGAGACGCCCATAGATTAAGAGACTCGATGAATGTTTGGTCAAAGGTTTTCAAATTGTGCCGACTATTGCTTTAGTAATTCGCTGAATCCTACAGAATATCATTGATTATCACATTTATTTTTGATGATATACGCGCCTGCTCTTATACTGCAGTTCATTCTTCAAGCTACCTTGAATCAATCTATCAAGGTTAGTGATTAAATTAAGGCAATTATATATGAAAGTTCGCACGCGTTTTGCACCCAGCCCTACAGGCTATCTACACATTGGTGGTGCCCGTACCGCATTGTTTTCATGGTTGTATGCCAAAAAAATGGCTGGAGAGTTTGTGTTGCGCATCGAGGATACGGATCGTGAACGTTCTACTCAGGAGGCCGTAGACGCCATTTTAGAAGGTATGAACTGGCTGGGCCTGAATCATGATGAAGGGCCAATTTATCAAACCGACCGTTATGATCGTTATCAGGAAGTCATTCAGCAATTGCTAGATCAGGGTGATGCCTATTTCTGTAATTGTTCAAGAGAGCGCCTGGACGAGATGCGTGAGCAGCAAATGGCGAACAGGCAAAAGCCAAAATATGATGGCTGTTGCCGGGATAAAAACTTAAGCGAAGCCGATGACACGGTAGTGCGCTTTAAAAATCCACAGGACGGTGCGGTGGAAATTACAGATCACGTACGCGGAAAAGTGCTTATTAGTAATGCAGAATTAGATGACCTGATTATTCAGCGCTCGGATGGCAATCCAACGTATAACCTGACGGTAGTGGTGGATGACTGGGATATGAAAATTAGCCACGTGATTCGGGGTGACGATCATTTAAATAATACGCCGCGACAGATCAATATACTCACGGCACTGGGCGCACATATTCCAGAGTATGCACATGTGCCAATGATTAATGGCACCGATGGGAAAAAACTATCCAAGCGTCGTGATGCCGTGAGCGTGATGCAGTATCGTGATGACGGATACCTGAAAGACGCGGTGATTAATTATTTAGTCAGGCTGGGTTGGAGTCATGGTGATCAGGAGGTGTTTAGCCTGGATGAGATGATTGAGAAATTCGATATTGATGCGATTAACAAATCATCATCAAGCCTTAACATTGAAAAACTGCAATGGCTGAACCAGCACTACATGAAGCAGATGACGCCCGAGCAGTTGGCGACTGAGCTTCAATTTTTCATAGAGCAAGCCGAACTGAATGTGTCGACAGGCCCGGCATTAGTGGATGTGATGGCGGTTTATCAGGAAAGGTGTTCCACCCTGGTTGAGCTGGTAAATGAAATTCGCTACTTCTATGAAGATTTTGCGGAATACGATGCAAAGCAGGCCAAAAAACAGTTTAAGGGTGGAGCGGCTGAAGTACTTAAGGTATTGAAAAGTAAATATGCAGCATTGGAAAACTGGACTGCAGAAGACATTCATAAAGTAGTTGAGCAAACGGTGGAAGAGTTAGAAGTCGGTTTTGGCAAGGTTGGTCAGCCATTACGCCTGGCGGTTACAGGCCACGGGCGATCACCATCTATTGATGTGACCTTGCAGTTGTTAGGCAAGGATAAAACGCTTGCGCGACTGGATCAGGCGATTGAGTTTATAGGCTCTTGATGTAAGTAGTACTAGTTAGGGTGGGCTGTAGGGTGGATCAAACGAAGTGGATCCACCAGATTACTAACAACTAACGGCGTTATTAACCCTTTGACTCCAATGTATATATCCCATAGAATTCACATCCAAATTTGGGGCTATAGCTCAGCTGGGAGAGCGCAACACTGGCAGTGTTGAGGTCTGCGGTTCGATCCCGCATAGCTCCACCAAATTTTGATTTTGCCTTTAATTTAATAACCCACTAAATATTCACAGGGAGTAGTTTTGAAGATTATAGTAACGGGTGGAGCAGGTTTTATTGGCTCAGCCGTCATAAGGCAATACATTCAAGAAACAAATCACGAAATTATTAATCTAGATGCACTTACCTATGCAGGTAATCTCGAATCACTTGCAGTAGTAGACCAAAGTCCCCGTTACCGTTTTGAACATGTAAATATTTGTGATATTGACGAAGTCAGGCGTGTTTTTAATGAGCATCAGCCCGATGCTATTATGCACCTCGCTGCAGAGTCCCATGTTGATCGCTCGATTGATGGTCCCGCAGATTTCATTCAAACAAATATTGTTGGCACATTTAATATATTAGATGTTGCAAAGAAATACTGGGATGATTTAAGCGCTGCGAAAAAAGAAGGCTTTCGCTTCCACCATGTTTCAACAGATGAGGTGTATGGTGATTTAGGTGAAACAGGTTTGTTCACAGAAGAGACCAGTTACGATCCAAGCTCTCCCTATTCAGCCAGTAAGGCCTCATCAGATCATCTTGTAAGAGCGTGGCATCGCACCTATGGTTTTCCAGTGGTTATCACTAATTGCTCTAATAATTATGGTGGTTATCAATTTCCAGAAAAACTCATTCCATTAGTAACATTGAATGCGCTAGAAGGAAAAGCTTTGCCTATATATGGCAAAGGCGACCAAATTCGAGATTGGTTGCATGTCGACGATCATGCGCGCGCGTTACGTCTCGTTCTGGAAACAGGTAAAAATGGTGAGACCTACAATATTGGTGGGCACAATGAAAAAACTAATCTGGATGTGGTAAAAACTATTTGTGCTTTACTGGATAAGTTGATGCCGAATTCACAGTATGTTCCTCATGAGTCGCTCATTACTTATGTTGCCGATCGTCCAGGGCATGATCTGCGCTATGCAATAGATGCAGATAAAATCGCTAAAGACTTAGGTTGGTTGCCAGAAGAAACATTTGAAAGTGGCATTGAAAAAACTATTCATTGGTATTTAGAAAATACAAAGTGGTGTCAGAACGTACAGGACGGTAGCTATCAGCGTGAGAGATTGGGGACAGGTGAAAAATAAATTATGAAAGGAATTATATTAGCCGGAGGTTCAGGCACGCGGTTGTATCCTATCACTAAAGTTGTTTCAAAGCAGCTGTTGCCAATTTACGATAAACCAATGGTTTATTATCCGTTAACAACGCTTATGCTTGCTGGTATTAAAGATATATTAATAATATCTACACCAGAGGATACCCCCCGTTTTGAACAGCTTTTGGGAAATGGTAAACAATGGGGTATTAATATTGAGTATGCTATACAGCCATCACCTGATGGATTAGCGCAGGCATTTGTCATAGGTAAAGAATTTATCGGTAATGATAGCTGTGTTCTAGTGCTCGGTGATAATATTTTTTATGGGCATGATTTATCCCTTCAGTTACAACGAGCCGCTAGTAAAAAAGGTGGTGCTACTGTCTTCGCCTATCCAGTGAAAGATCCAGAGCGTTATGGAGTAGTTGAATTCGATGACAATGGAGTGGCTATTAGCTTAGAAGAAAAGCCCGAAAAACCAAAGTCTCGTTACGCAGTAACAGGGCTTTATTTTTATGATAACCAAGTCATTGATATATCCAGCAACCTCAAACCCTCTCCTCGTGGTGAACTCGAAATAACGGATGTCAATAAACACTATCTTGACGCTGGGCAGCTAACCGTAGAAATCATGGGCCGTGGTATGGCATGGTTAGACACTGGGACGCATGATTCTTTATTGGAAGCAGGAATGTTCATTGAAACGATTGAAAAACGCCAGGGCTTAAAAATTGCATGCCCTGAAGAAATTTCTTATCGAATGGGATATATCACGGCAGAGCAATTAAGTGTTTTGGCAAAAGAGTTGGATAAAAATGGTTATGGCCAGTATTTGCAAAGTCTACTGGTAGATAAAATATATTAGTATATTGGTAGATATTTAGACTTCCTACTTAATCTAATGCAAGTTTAATACCCTAATATGGTTGTGAAGTGAAGTGGTTAAAATAATTTCTTATCTATGGTTAGCGTCACTTGCAGGAGCGGGCGCAGCATTTTTTAGCCAGGTTGTTATAGCGAGGCAACTTAGTGTTGCTGACTTTGGGGTGTTTTCATCTGCTATGGCAACAGTTGCTTTAGTAACTCCATTGGCAGGTTTTGGTATTGCAGCGTATTGGCTAAAGGTTTTTGGGCAAGAAGGTTGGAAAGCAACGCGTTGGCTTAAGAGTTCAATAAGCTTTGTTGTTATGAGTACGTTGCTTGTTCTTTTTTTACTTAGTGTATGGGCTATGTTAGGGCCACATGACTTAGCTATGAGAAAGCTATTGTTGCTTTTAAGCTTTTATATGGTTGGTCAGGTTTTTATAGAGTTAGTTAGCGCAAGATTGCAGCTAGAAGAACGTTATATAGGTTTGGCGCTATGGCAATCTATCCCTCATTTTATGCGCTTGTTATTGATAGTCGTCTTTATTTATTTTTTTCCTGATAATCTTAATTTATATTCAATAGCCTATATGTATATAGTGGTGGTTTTATTAATTTCTTTAATATCGATTTATTCTTTATGGGGTATGTTTCAAGGCCGGTTTTTTCTTAAGGGTCATGGGGCGGTAGCTGGCTCAGCAAATAATTTGAAACAAGAGAACTCAACTCTGAGTAGCTTGGTCGTAGAGTGCTGGCCATTTGGAATGGCGGGTGTATTTTATTTAATTTACTTTCAAAGCGATATTGTTTTATTAAAGTATTTATCAGGTGCTGAAACTGCAGGTATTTATAATGTAGCGTTTTTGGTAATGGGGGCTGTCTACTTGCTGCCAAGTGTGGCGTACCAAAAATTCTTATTACCTAAACTTCATCGATGGGCGCATAATGATCGGGTGCGCTTATACAAGACATTTCGAGTTGGTAATATTATTATGCTTGGCTTGGGTATTGTTGCTATGTTGCTCTTATGGGTTGTTGTTCCGTGGGTTGTTCCGTTATTGTTTGGTGTTGAATATAAAAACACGATCCCCTTACTTATGATTCTATCGTTAGCTGCACCGGTACGTTTTTTAGCTACAAGTGTTGGAGCAATGCTTACCACTAAAGAATATATGCAGAAAAAAGTCAAATATATGGGAGTGGTTGCAATACTAAATATTATGTTAAATATAATGTTGATCCCAACGTTTTCAGCGCATGGAGCTGCAGTGGCAACAGTTATAAGTGAGTTTGTATTATTAATAATATATTGGTTCTCTGTGAAGGCTAATGTTTTTACAAATTTAGAAAGAAAGGCAAATGTTATATGAAATTTAGTGTTATTTTGAAAGATTTCCTTCGACCAAGTCGAGATGTAGCATTTGCATTTTTTGGTTTTTTATATGATTTTTTTAGATTTGTAAAATATGGTAGCTGGCGTAATATCAAAGAACGAGATAAAAAAGATTATAGAGCTGTAAAAATCTATCATCGGTTAGAAAAAAGCTTAAGTTTTAAAAATAGGAACACATCTTCTGGATTGGGGGCAGCTGAAGATTTTGTTAGGCTTTTAGAGAATAAAGGATTTAATCCCAGTGATCCTAGTTTTCAAGAGGTGGTGGGTATAAAGGTGCTGCATGACTTTCTTGCTGTAGCAGATATAAATGAAAACGAACGAGCTCATTTAGATAGTTTTTTAAAGAAAAACATCAACTTGGTTGGTGAGTGTGGAGGGGTGATTGAGTTTTCTTCAGAAAAAGCTACATCTGGCAAACTTGATGACCCAGAGCAGTTCTTTTTATCACGATCTTCTGTACGTGATTTCAAGGCTGACCCAGTAGAAGATAAGGTAATCCTTCGAGCGTTAGAGTTGGCTATGAAAACTCCTTCTGTATGTAATAGGCAGGCGTGGCATGTCTATCATATGGATAGTCGTGAAACTATTGATAGGGCTTTAACGTTACAAAATGGAAATAGAGGTTTTGGTCACAATGTGCCTTGTTTGCTTGTTATTACTTCCGATCTTAAGGCGTTCGATACAGCGGGTGAACGATATCAGCATTGGGTAGATGGAGGTATGTTTTCAATGTCAATTGTTATGGCGTTACATGCTCTTGGTTTAGCATCATGTTGTCTTAATTGGAGTAAAGGCGCAAAAGATGATATGGCTTTTAGGAAGTTAATCGATATTAAAGGGTCTCACACAGTGATGATGTTATTAGCAGTTGGTTATGCAAGTGATGATTTAAAAGTTTGTTATTCTGCGCGAAAGCCAGTAGATAGTATTTACACACATTTGGATTAAATTTATGAAATCTTTTTATCTTTCCGGTCAACGAACCTTTGAAAATCGTGGATGCGAAGCAATAGTTCGAAGTACTGTTCAGTTATTAAAAAAATATTTTGGTGAGATAAAAGTTTTAGTTCCATCTAACGATATTGCGAGAGACTCAGCTCAATGGCCAGAAGCTGCTGAACAGGGTGTTGAGTTCGTTAGAGATTATATGCCTTCTTTTACACGGTATTGGGTGCATTTTCAACGACTTCCAATTCCATTTTTAAAACGAGCTGGTTGGCCATTTCCCTTTCCATCGTGGTTGAAAGATCAAATTAAATCAGTTGATGCTGTTTTGGCGATAGGAGGTGATAATTACTCTCTTGATTACAGACTACCTTCTCTCATTATGGGAATAGATAAGCTTGCTATGGATATGGGTAAACCTGTTATTCTTTGGGGAGCATCAGTTGGCCCTTTTGATGCAGTACCTGAATTTCTTCCAACAATAGTCAAACATTTGTCACGAATGGATATGTTAGCGGTAAGGGAAACAGTGTCATATGAATATCTCACTCACAAATGTGGGTTGAAGAACGTTGTACAGATGGCAGATCCTGCATTTACGCTTCAAAAGCAAGAAGTAGATTGTTCTTCTTTTTGGCCAAGTACTGGTTCAAATGGAGTGCTTGGATTTAATGTGAGCCCTTTAATTGAAAAGTATAAAAAAGATGGTCAAGACCTCCGTAAAGAAGTGATCAGCTTTATTCGATACATAGTAACTAAACAAGGCATGAGTGTTCTTTTGATACCTCATGTCACTGCTTTGGGGGGGCATGAATATAATAATGATTCACAGTATATGGAAGAAATTATTAATGAAGTGGGCGATCTTGGTCTATCTGTAAGAATGATGCCGCATCAATTTAATGCTTCTCAAATTAAATATGTTATTAGTAAGTTACGATATTTTATTGGGGCACGTACACATGCAACAATTGCTGCGCTATCGAGTGGTATTCCAACTATATCTATTGCTTATAGTGTAAAAGCAAAAGGGATAAATAAAGACTTATTTGGTTCAGTAGAACCTGTTTTACCAACACCAGAACTTTCATGTGACTCACTTATTAAATCATTTTCTTATTTGAGTGAAAATGAAACAATACTTAAGAAAAAATTATCTGAGAAAGTACCAAGCTTTCAAAGCTTAGTATATGAAACTGGTCAGCGACTCAAAAATTTCTTGTAATGAATGATCATGATACTGCTGCAGTTAGTGTAATCATTCCTTGTTTTTGTTGCACTAAGACAATTAAGAGGGCTGTAGAGTCTGTTTATAAGCAGACTCTAAGGCCTGCGGAAGTGATATTAATTGATGATTATAGTGATGATGATACTTTGGAGTTCCTTTATGAAGTACAAAGTAAATACCCATCTGGCTGGGTTACTATCATTTCGTTACCTGAAAACTCAGGCCCTGGTAGTGCTCGTAATGTCGGGTGGGAGAGAGCTTCACAGTCGTTTATTGCTTTTCTTGATGCGGATGATGCATGGTTTCCACAGAAAATAAAAATTCAGTATCAATGGTTGATTAATCATCCTGAAGTGGTGTTAACAGGGCATGCAAATGTTGTTTGTCTTGATGGTGAACAGGCTAAATATAATGATGGTAATTTTGCATCACCCCATAAAGTAGGGTTGACTAGATTGTTGCTTTCCAATCGATTTATAACACCATCTGTCATGGTTAAACGTGACGTGATTCATCGTTTCCCAGAAAAAGTAAAATATGCTGAAGATTACTCGCTTTGGTTGCGGATAGTTGCTAGTGGAGGTAGAGCGTATAGATTTGATGAGGCATTGGCTATTCTTTACAAAAGGCATTATGGTGAATCGGGTTTGAGTTCTAATATATGGGCCATGGAAAAGGGGGAGCTGGAATGTTTTGTTGAGCTTTATAAATCAGGGTTGATTGGAGTACTGAAATTTGTATTTGTTATATTGTTTTCACTCATGAAGTTTAGCCGCAGGCTGATCAAAGTATATTCCAGAAAATTAATAAATTTTTCACCTTTTAAAATTGGCGTGTGACTAGTGGACGCGCACTATGGGATATATTTAATCACTGTTTTAATCGCATCTCCTATTGCTGTATTGTTGTTGACTGTTCATGGTGATGGTTTTATAAAAAAAATTCCTCTATATCATAGTTTCGAAATCTATCTTAAACATATGTTTGTTATTGTGTTGATGATGCTTTTTTATATTCTTGTTTTGGTTTTCACAGGTTTTCGGCCTTTTGATGCAGGTTTTGATACAGGACGTTATATTCTGGCATTCGAAGCTCTTGATGGTATCACCACAGCGCAGTCGGTAGGAAAAGAAGTATACGGTAATAGTGAGATTGGGTTTTGGCCTGTAGCTGCGGTGATAAAAATATTTATCGAGGATCCTAGGTTGTGGTTGGTCGTAAATGTGAGTCTTATCTATATCTTGATAGGTTCCCTTTACAAAATGCTGGTGCGAGGTACACCGGCACCATTTTATATTTTTGTTTTTGTTTTTCTAACTTATGACATGGTTTATTTTGGAAATGCAATGAGGCAGTCATTGGGGTTGCCAGTTGCAATAATGTCATTGTATTTTTTAACCCGTGGAGAGAGAGTCAAGTACCTTTTGGTTCTGGGTGTGGCGATTTCGTTGCATTGGTCGTCATTGGCTTTTTTGCTGGCCCCTATAATAAGCTGGGTTATACAGTGGCCTAGAAAGTATCTACTAATTTTTTATGCACTACTCCCTTTTTTCTCTAAACTTATGATAGAGACAGGGTATTTAATATCAATGACATTAGGTTTAGATCCACTAATAGATCGATTTAATATCTATATGAATAAAGAGGATTCACATATTGTTGAAGCATACTATTTGTATAACTTCTGGTTGGTGGTTGCATTTGGTTTATTTGTAATAGTTTATGTAGAAAAATTTCGTCGTTATAAAATGCTTTACCTAGCACATAGCTTGCTTTTATTTTTAGTTCTATCAGGTGTCGCTATAGGTGATATTTCTGAACGGTATTTCCCCGGTTATATTATGTTGATGCCGCTTATTGCTTATATGGCAATTTTTAAAGTGGCCAGTTACAGTAGGACTGTTGAATCTCGTATGATTGCGTCTTCGTTATATTTTTGTGCATTTGCAGTACTTGGTTTAATGGTGATTAGTTCACAAAGTACCCGTATTACATTGGGTTATTAACAGGTAAGATATTTATTATGAAAATATTGTTTGTTGTTGAAACAATAAATTATGGAGTGGGTCGAAATCTTCGTGATAATGTTGAAGGTTTGCTGGATCGTGGTCATGAAGTTACGGTGATATGGTCAAAAAAACGAACAGGTGAGGTATTTGTCGAATGGTTGACGAGTTGTGCGCATCCTGCATTTTATCAACGTCAGATTCATATGGCCCGGTCACCAAGTTTATCTGATCTGACTGCTATTTATAACGTTTTAACATTTATTAGAAGTCATGGGGTGTTTGATGTTATCCATGGAATGAGTTCAAAAGGTGGGGCAATAGCTCGAATAGTCGGTTTATTTGCAGGGATATCTGCATTCTATTCTCCTCATGCTTATGTTTTATCTGACCCTGAAATGGGTTCAATAAAATATTTGTCATATTTTTGGGTAGAAAAGCTATTGAGTTGGAAGGCTGGTGTGATATGTACTAGTAAGGATGAGCTAGAAATTACAGAAAGGCTCGGAATAAAAAAGCATTACTATATACCAAATGGTATTGATCTTACTCAAAGATATAGTAAGGATCCAAAAAGAGAGTTTTGTGTGTCCTTTGTAGGAAGATTAAGTCACCAGAAAGATCCTCTGAAATTTATTTCTATTGTTCGTAATCTGGCTCACTTGCCGCTTAAGTTTAATGTTTTTGGAGATGGGGAATTGATGGCGGAGACTCAAAACGCTATCCCATTAGATATACGTAGTAAAGTCCAGTTTTGGGGTGTCACAGATCTGGAAACAATATGGAAAAATACTAATGTACTAATCTGCACAAGCAGATATGAGGGGTGTCCTTATATCTTTTTGGATGCCATGAATCATGGTGCTCCAGTTATATCTACCCCTGTGGGTGGCGCTGCGGAAGTGATAATTAATGATAATGTTGGTTTGATTCTTAATGATGCTGATTCAGAGGTGGATTTGGAGTTGTTTATAAGTCGTTTATTAAAAGATAAAAACTACTATAAAGAGAGTCGCCAGGCATGTATTGAGAATGCAAAACGATTCTCACGTGATACAATGCTGCAAAGCCTTTTAGAGTTTTATCAGTCTTAAATGACAAGTGTGTTATACCAGTATTTCTACTAATAACTCTTAGACTGTAATTATATTATGAATATAAGAACATTCTCTTTTCAAGGATGCTTAAAGTAAATAATAATGAATGTGGTCAATAGTCGAGTCAAGTCTTTTAAAAGTTATACAATAACAGGTACGTTTTTTGCGCGTATTACTGATTCTGTTTCAGTTTTTATAAGTGGACTTATTGCGTATTTTGTTCGTTTTGAAGATGCCGTTAATCTATCTTTAGTGCCTCAAAATTATTATTCATTTTTGATTGTCTGTACTATTTTAAGCCTTGTTATTTTCCCCCTATTTGGATTGTATTATTCTTGGCGTGGACAGAGTCTGTTTCATCAGGTGCGAATGGTGTTTCTTGCCTGGGGTTCTGTGATTGTCTCGGGCATACTGCTTTTGTTTTTAATGAAATATAGCGATGTATTTTCTAGAATATGGCTAGTATATTGGTTTGTGCTAGGTGTGTTTTTAATTTTATTGATCCGTTTATTTGCTTATTGGGGTTTACGCCTAATGCGTTCTAAGGGGTTTAATTATAAGTCAGTTGTCATTATTGGTGCGGGTGATTTAGGCAAGGAAGTCTTGCAGCGTGTTAGTCAGTCTGCCTGGACTGGTTTTAAGGTTGTGGCTATCTTTGATGATAATAAAGATCTACAAGGTGGTACTATTTATGATGTATTCATTGAAACAGAAGTAGACAATATTGCCAATTATGTTTCGGATAATAATATTGATGAGGTATGGCTGGCGCTTCCATTAAATGCTGAGGCTCGGATGAAGGCTTTGGTTGATAAGTTGAGCAGTACATCGGTTAATGTTCGTTTAATCCCGGATATTTTTGGTTTATCTATCCTGAATCATGGGTTTACTGAAATTGCAGGTATGCCAGTTGTTGATTTGTGCACTTCACCAATGAGGGGCTTTAACCGAGGTTTGAAGTCAGTCGAAGATAAGGTGTTGGCATTTATTATTTTAATGATGATTAGTCCTGTTTTGTTAGTTATTGCCATTACTATCAAATTGACATCTAAAGGTCCAGTTTTGTTTAAACAAAAGAGATATGGTTGGGATGGCCGTATTATAAATGTCTATAAGTTTCGTTCGATGAAAGTGCATAATGAATTTGACGGTTCTATTACTCAAGCAATAAAAAAAGACCCAAGAATTACTCGGTTTGGTGCATTGCTTCGTAGAACAAGTTTAGATGAGTTGCCTCAGTTTTATAATGTCTTGCAGGGACGTATGTCTATTGTTGGCCCTCGACCACATGCTGTTGCTCATAATGAACATTATAAAGAAGTGGTTGATCAATATATGCTCCGTCACAAAGTCAAGCCAGGTATCACGGGATGGGCTCAAATTAATGGTTGGCGCGGTGAGACCGATACTTTAGACAAGATGAAGAGTCGAGTAGAATGTGATCTTTATTATATTGAAAACTGGTCGTTGTGGTTTGATTTGAAAATTATATTTATGACTGTTTTTAAAGGATTTATTAATAAAAATGCGTATTAAAATTAGTCGTAAGTCGTAAGTCGTAAGTCTAAGTCGTAAGTCGTAAGTCGTAAGTCGTAAGTCGTAAGTCGTAAGTCGTAAGTCATAAGTCATAAGTCATAAGTCATAAGTTTAAATTAGCTGGTGGATTTTTGAATGTGATTTCTGGCTTGTTTTGCAAAATCTCTTTAAGTGCCTGAAGCGTTCTCGTACTGTTAGTTTTAACGATTGCCTAATCCGCTCCCCTTCTTCATTTGTTTTTTTGAGACAAGTTCTAGTATTTCTCAAGAATCTTGACGTTATAACGTTATAGCGTTATATTTGCTTCAAATGGGGTTTTAGTATTATGAGTGACTTATCAAAGAGATCTACAGTTTACTTTGATGCTGAGGTGCACCAGGCGCTTAGGCTCAAAGCAGCTACTGCCCACCAATCTGTCTCTGAGGTGGTGAACGAGGCTGTGCGCTTGGCTCTACGTGAAGATCAGGAGGATTTAAGTGCCTTTTCACATAGGGTTAATGAGGAAACATTGAGTTATGAAGAATTATTAGAAGACTTAAAGTCACATGGCAAACTATAGTCTTGTCTTTAAAAAATCTGTTGCTAAAGATCTCCGTAAAATTCCTAATAATGATGTTAAGCGAATATTAAAGTCTATTGAGCTTCTTTGTGTTAATCCAAGAGTAGATGGAAGTATTAAGCTTTCTGGACAGGAGCTGTATAGGGTAAGGCGAGGTGTATACCGTATTGTTTATCAAATTCAGGATATGCAGCTTATTATTCAGGTAATTAAAGTTGCGCATTGAGGTGTTGTTTATAAAAAGGCCTAATAAACTACATGGCTTAGCCATAGTATGATTTTTACCTGTATTATTTTGCTATGTCTTTGAGTCCGATAAAGTCACTGGGGCCCAGCCAGAAGTATGCCGGTATGACGAAGTCGGTGTTTTTTAAATGAATAGGTCTTTTGAAAAGAGCTTAGTAAGTTATTTTGGGATAGAAAATGAAAGTTTTAGTGGTTGGTGGTGCAGGTTATATCGGCTCGCATATGGTTAAAATGTTGTCCCTTGCTGGGCACGATGTTGTTACCTTAGACAACTTATCGAATGGTTACGAAGATGCTGTGAAATACGGTGAGTTCGTTAAAGGTGATATCGCTGACGTAGAGTTACTAAACCGTCTTTTTTCTGAAACGGCCTTCGATGGTGTAATGCACTTTGCCTCTTATATTCAAGTGGGAGAATCGGTTGAAAAGCCCTCCATGTATTACAAAAACAATGTGACTAATACGCAGGTGTTGCTGGATGCCATGCTTGAACATGGGATTAAGAAATTTATTTTCTCATCTACCGCAGCGACTTTTGGTGAACCTGAGTATACGCCTATAGATGAAGAACACCCGCAAAAACCGATTAATCCTTATGGTCACAGCAAGTTAATGGTGGAGCAAATATTGGCAGACTTTGATCATGCCTATGGTTTGAAGTCGGTGAGCTTACGCTACTTTAATGCGGCAGGTGCTGACGCCGATGGTGAGTTAGGTGAGCGGCATATTCCTGAAACGCATCTGGTGCCATTGGTTTTGCAGGCGGCGTCTGGGCGTCGTGACAATATTGCGATTTTTGGTACGGATTACGACACGCCAGATGGCACCTGTGTGCGTGACTATATTCACATTAATGATTTGTGTAGCGCGCATTTGTTAGGCCTTGAGCATCTGGTTGCAGGCGGTGACAGCAAGGCTTATAACATGGGCAATGGTCAGGGTTATTCGATAAAAGAAGTAATTGATGTGGCCAAAAAGGTTACCGGTACGGACTTTGAAGTGAAACTGGCGGAGAGACGTGACGGAGATCCGGCGAAGTTAGTTGCAGACTCGTCATTGTTGCAGAAAGAGTTAGGGTGGTCGCCTCAATATGCTGATCTGGAAACGATTATTCGTCATGCCTGGGAGTGGGAACAAAAATATTCAATTTGGGGAAAGATGTCATAAGTCATAAGTCGTAAGTCGTAAGTCGTAAGTCGTAAGTCGTAAGTCGTAAGTCGTAAGTCGTAAGTCGTAAGTCGTATGTCGTAAGTCGTAAGTCGTAAGTCGTAAGTCGTAAGTCGTAAGTCGTAAGTCGTAAGTCAAAAGCAAAAGCAAAAGCAAAAGCAAAAGCAAAAGCAAAAGCAAAAGCAAAAGCAAAAGCAAAAGCAAAAGCAAAAGCAAAAGCAAAAGCTAAAGCTAAAGCTAAAGCTAAAGCTAAAGCTAAAGCTAAAGCTAAGGAATTGTTATGCGGTTCGAAGATATGGATGTATGGAAAAAATCATCGAGACTATCTGTTAATATTTATCGGCATCTTGCAGATTTGAAAGACTTTGGGTTTAAAGATCAGATAACGCGTTCAGGCTTGTCTATACCTAGCAATATTGCCGAGGGTTTTGGGCGTGCTACGGATAAAGATAAGCGTAATTTTCTAAATTATGCAAAAGGTTCTTGTGCAGAATTAAGAACTCAAATATACATCGGCATAGAGATTGGCTATATTCACGCCGAGGCTGGCAGCAAATGGGTGAAAGAGACAAAAGAAATATCATCGATGTTGACAGGCCTAATGAAATATTTAAAATTTTGACATACGACATACGACATACGACATACGACATACGACATACGACATACGACATACGACATACGACATACGACATACGACATACGACGTCTTTATAACTAAATACTAAAAACTTCTGCTAATATACCTGTCTGTTCACATCATCCACAGGATTTACCCTATGAGCCTTGAAGAGGGTTCCAAACCAGCTAATTTCATTCGTCATATTATCGATGACGATTTATCCAATAATAAAAATAACGGTAAAATTGCCACGCGTTTTCCGCCTGAGCCTAACGGTTATTTGCATATTGGTCATGCCAAATCTATCGCTTTAAACTTTGGTATTGCGGAAGATTATAACGGCACCTGTAACCTGCGCTTTGATGATACCAACCCTGAAAAGGAAGATGTCGATTTTGTAAATGCGATACAGGAAGATGTTCACTGGTTGGGCTTTGACTGGGGTGATCGTCTTTTTTATGCCTCTGATTATTTCCAGCAATTACATGATTATGCCGTTGAACTGATTGAAGCAGGTAAAGCCTATGTGTGTGATTTGTCTGCAGATGAAACTCGAGAATATCGGGGTACGTTAAAAGAAGGGGGCAAGGACAGTCCCTATCGTGAGCGTTCTGTTGAAGAAAATCTGCATCTATTTGCGCGCATGAAACAGGGTGAGTTCCCTGATGGGGCCCGCGTATTACGCGCCAAAATCGATATGGCCTCCGCGAATATTAATATGCGTGACCCTATGCTATACCGCATACGTAATGGAGTGGTGCATCATCAAACCGGTGATGCATGGTCGATTTATCCTATGTATGACTTCACCCATCCTATTTCCGATGCGCTGGAAGGGATTACACACTCATTGTGTACGCTGGAGTTTGCGGACCATCGTCCATTGTATGACTGGGTGCTGGATAATATTTCAATTGAGTGCCATCCACAGCAAATCGAATTCTCACGTTTGAATTTACAGTACACGGTAATGAGTAAGCGTAAGTTGACCGAGCTGGTGCAGGAAGGGCATGTCGCCGGCTGGGATGACCCCCGATTACCGACCATCGCAGGTTTGCGTCGCCGTGGTTTTACGCCGGGTTCTATTCGTGAATTTTGTCAGCGAATTGGTATTAGTAAGGTCGAGAACTCGGTTGAAATGGGTATGCTGGAAGCCACCATTCGTGAAGACTTAAACACCAATGCACCACGCCGCATGGGTGTATTGCATCCGCTTAAGGTGGTGATTGAAAACTATCCAGAGGGCCGGGTAGAAGAGTTGATTTCACCGAATCACCCACAAGATGAAAGCTTTGGTAAGCGTAAAATTTCATTTAGCCGTGAAGTGTATATTGATAAAGAAGATTTCCGTGAAGAGGCGAATAATAAATTTAAGCGCCTGGTGCTAGGTAAAGAAGTTCGCCTACGTTCCGGTTATGTGATTCGTTGTGATGAAGTGATTAAAGACGATGCAGGTGAAATTATCGAGCTGCGCTGTGCATATGATCCTGAAACATTGGGTAAAAACCCTGAGGGTCGTAAAGTAAAGGGCGTTATTCACTGGGTATCTGCAGCGCATGCGGTAGAGGCCGAGGTGCGTTTATATGATCGTTTATTTAATCACCCAACACCAGATGACGGAAAAGACGGCGTGGATTATAAGGCGCGCATTAATCCAGATTCATTACTCACATTGGATAAGTGTCTGGTAGAGGCTGCATTGGCAGAAGCTGAGCCGGGTGAGCGTTTTCAGTTTGAGCGAGAGGGTTATTTTTGCCGCGATTCTGCATCAGGTGACAAGCTGGTGTTTAACCGCACCGTTACCCTGAGAGATTCATGGGAAAAGGCAGGTGCTTAATATTTAGATTACAGAAGCGATTTAATTATCGCTTCTGTAATGTGTGCATCGCTTCCCCGCAGTGGTTGGGAATAGAGGCACGGTTTGCTATTTAAGCAGATTGCCTACGCGATAGCCCAATAAGCCCAAGTAAGCCGCTACCAAATAGCCACACTGCGCTCGGTAGTGGAACCGCCGAAGGTGCTACAGCAAAGGCATATGCGCCCTCTGAACCCGGAGAGCCAAAGTCACCATCGCCATATGGGTTCACCGATGCGGCATAATTACCAGCTAACATACTCTCGCTGAGTAGCTCCATGCTGGCGCCATTGGCAACAAATCCCGCTGCATAATCAAATCTTAGCAACTCATCTATGCCGTCAGAAAAAATAATCTGGTCGCTAGTGTTGCCCAGAGAGAAACTTGAATAAACATAATCTGCGGTGAAACCGCCATTACTGGAGTTGACTCCATTTCTGCTCATAACAAAGTAGTTGCCCGAATCTATCCATAAATCACTGCCGCTTGAAATGGTGTGACTATTACTGCCTGCGTCGGAGAGGGTAATTCCGCTAAGGTTGATGCTGTCACCGGTGGGGTTAAATAGTTCAAACCATTCACCATTGGTATCCGATACGGCGGAAGGGTTGGCCATTATTTCGGTAATAAGCAAATCGCTTACCGATGCGGCATGGCTTAATGAGGGTGTACTGCATGTTAATATTGGCCCTAATAATTGAGCCAAAAGTAGGTTTTGATACTTCATAGAGGATTTCCTTTTTCTATTTTTAGCCACATCATGTCGCTCCACTGCGGATGTGAGCTGTCCTAAACGACAGCGTGATGACCATAGCGTAATTGCTTAATGTTTGGCAAGTTGCTTTGCAATATTCGCATGTACTAATTTAGTGAAATAAAAATGTAATATAATGTTGACGAGTGGTGCAATGCTCCCTATAATTCGCGCCACTTCTACGTGACATCCAACAGGATAATCGTTTTGGTTGATGCGTCCCCATCGTCTAGAGGCCTAGGACACCTGGTTTTCATCCAGGCAACAGGGGTTCGACTCCCCTTGGGGACGCCACTAATTCTAAAGCCGGAGCTATTCAAGCTCCGGCTTTTTCACTTCTAGTAAAGACACCCGATTTTCAATGGCAAAATTTTACGTTTGCCTATAGAATTAACGGGATTTTTCACCTTAATTCCTAATCCGTGTTTCCTGTCAGGAAACGATGATTTCGCGCAGAAATTTGGGTGCACAAGGGCTTTTCTGTAGAAAATACCTTGAGTGTTCAAAGAGTAAGCGAAATCGCATCAACTGGCGAGAAGCACGGGTTTAAACGGGAGCAACGACCAAATCGCTGCTCCCGTTTCGTATGTTCGGCGGAGGCATAATGAGTCAAAAAGCGCTACTGGCGTTAGCAGATGGGAGCCTGTTCTGGGGTCGTTCCATTGGTGTTTCCGGTGAAACTATCGGCGAGGCTGTATTTAATACGGCTATGACCGGCTATCAGGAGATTCTCACCGATCCATCCTATTCAAGACAAATCGTAACCCTTACTTACCCGCATATTGGTAATACCGGCACCTGTTCTGGTGATGAAGAGTCGACTCAGGTGCACGCCGCGGGTCTGGTTATTCGCGATCTTCCTTTAGTTGCCAGTAACTGGCGCAGTGAAATGACATTGGCTGAGTATTTGGCAAAACATAAAGTTGTGGCAATCTCCGATATCGACACGCGTCGTTTAACGCGAATTCTGCGCGAAAAAGGTGCTCAAAACGCGTGTATCGTTGCAGGCGAAAATATTGATGCCGATGCCGCCATTGCGAAGGCACAGGCATTCGCAGGCCTTAAAGGCATGGATCTGGCTAAAGTGGTGAGCACGCCGAAATCGTTTGAGTGGACTCAAGGCAGCTGGGAAATCGCCAGCAATTCGCACCGCCAGGTTGACGCAAAAGACTTGCCTTACCATGTTGTTGCCTATGATTTTGGTATCAAGCGTAATATTCTAAATATGCTGGTTGATCGTGGCTGTAAAGTGACGGTTGTTCCCGCACAGACAGCGGCGGCAGATGTATTGGCGATGTCTCCTGATGGTGTGTTTCTATCGAATGGCCCGGGTGATCCAGAGCCCTGTGATTATGCCATTCAAGCGATCAAGGACGTACTGCAAACAGAGATTCCTATTTTTGGTATTTGCCTTGGGCACCAGCTATTGGCCCTGGCCTGTGGCGCACAAACTGAAAAAATGAAATTTGGTCATCATGGTGCAAACCATCCGGTGCAAGATTTAGATGCAAAAACCGTGATGATCTCCAGCCAAAACCATGGCTTTGCGGTAAACGAAAAATCGTTACCAGACAATTTAAAGCCCACCTACCGTTCACTATTTGATGGTTCATTGCAGGGTATACACCGCACGGATAAACCCGCATTTGGTTTTCAGGGGCACCCCGAAGCGAGCCCGGGTCCACACGATGTATCACCTGTGTTTGATCATTTTATTGAACTGATTGAGAAGAAGTAAATTCTGCAATGCCTAAACGTACCGACATACAAAGCATACTAATTATCGGCGCTGGCCCAATTGTTATTGGCCAGGCCTGTGAATTCGATTACTCAGGTGCGCAAGCCTGCAAGGCTTTACGAGAAGAAGGCTATCGCGTGATTCTTGTAAACTCTAACCCTGCGACGATCATGACTGATCCTGAGATGGCCGATGCCACCTACATTGAGCCGATACACTGGGAAACGGTTGCGCGTATTATCGAAAAAGAAAGGCCAGATGCCCTGTTGCCAACCATGGGTGGGCAAACGGCATTAAACTGCGCGCTCGATTTAGATCGCGAAGGTGTGCTGAAAAAATTCGGCGTTGAAATGATCGGTGCTTCAAAAGAAGCCATCGACATGGCAGAGGATCGCGAAAAATTCAAAATCGCGATGGAAGAAATTGGTTTAGATATGCCACGTGCGGCGGTTGCCCACAGTATGGAAGAGGCTTATCAGGTACAGGCAATGGTGGGTTTTCCAACCATTATTCGGCCATCCTTCACTATGGGCGGATCGGGTGGTGGCATTGCCTATAACAAGGAAGAGTTCGAAGAAATTTGTAAACGCGGCCTGGATATGTCACCCACCAAAGAGTTGTTGGTTGAAGAATCTATTCTGGGCTGGAAAGAATATGAAATGGAGGTGGTGCGCGACAAAAATGATAATTGCATCATTATTTGTTCCATCGAAAACTTTGACCCAATGGGTATTCATACCGGTGACTCGATTACGGTTGCGCCTGCACAAACCCTAACGGATAAAGAATATCAAATTATGCGTGATGCATCCCTCGCGGTGCTGCGTAAAATTGGCGTAGAAACGGGCGGCTCTAATGTTCAGTTTTCTGTAAACCCGGCGGATGGTCGAATGACCATTATTGAAATGAATCCACGGGTATCGCGTTCATCTGCACTGGCATCAAAGGCAACCGGTTTCCCAATTGCAAAAGTGGCTGCAAAATTGGCCGTTGGTTACACGCTGGATGAGTTAAGTAATGATATTACCGGTGGCGCGACACCGACATCATTCGAGCCATCGATTGATTACGTGGTTACAAAAATTCCACGCTTTACCTTCGAGAAATTCCCGCAGGCCGAAAACCGCTTAACCACACAGATGAAATCTGTGGGTGAGGTAATGGCAATAGGTCGTACCTTCCAGGAATCATTACAAAAGGCATTACGTGGTTTAGAAGTAGGCGTTGATGGGCTTAGTGAAATACTCACTGAAGATATGACTGCGGAAGAAATTAAAACCACACTACGCCAGGAATTACAGCAGCCTGGTGCAGATCGTATCTGGTATTTGGCAGATGCCTTTCGTCATGGAATGAGCTTCGATCGCATTCAGGAGCTTACCTATATTGATCCCTGGTTTTTGGTGCAAATTGAAGAACTTATTAATCTTGAACAGGATTTGCGTACTCGCAGCTTAACGGATATCGATAAAGACGAAATGTTTGCTCTAAAACGCAAGGGTTTTGCCGATAGACGTATGGCAGTGCTGATGAATGAATCTGAGAAAACAGTGCGTGAGTACCGTCAGTCTTTAAATATTCGTCCGGTATATAAGCGAGTTGATACCTGTGCAGCAGAGTTTTCTACATCCACTGCCTACATGTATTCTACATACGAGGAAGAGTGTGAAGCGCAACCCACAGACAAAGAAAAAATTGTTGTTTTAGGTGGTGGTCCAAATCGCATTGGTCAGGGTATTGAGTTTGATTACTGTTGTGTACACGCGGCACTCGCTATGCGAGAAGATGGTTATGAAACCATTATGATCAACTGTAACCCGGAAACAGTTTCAACAGATTTTGATACATCAGATCGTTTGTATTTTGAGCCGTTGACACTTGAAGATGTGCTGGAAGTTTTAGAATTAGAAAAACCTAAAGGCGTTATTGTGCAGTACGGTGGTCAAACGCCATTGAAACTGGCGCGTGATTTAGAGGCGGCTGGCGTACCGATAATTGGTACAAGCCCTGATGCCATAGATTTAGCAGAAGACCGTGAACGTTTTCAGCAGCTGATTCAAAAATTGGGACAACAACAGCCACCCAATCGTTTGGCACGCTCTGCGGAAGAGGCTGTTGGCCTGGCAGATGAAATTGGTTACCCGATTGTGGTTCGTCCATCTTATGTACTGGGTGGTCGGGCAATGGAAATTGTTCATGATGAAGCAGATCTCGCACATTACATGAAAACAGCCGTTAGTGTGTCTAATGACGCGCCGGTATTGTTGGATCATTTTCTTGATGCTGCGGTAGAAGTGGATGTTGATGCAATTTGTGACGGCACAGATGTATTAATCGGTAGCATCATGCAGCATATCGAGCAGGCGGGTGTTCACTCAGGTGATTCTGCATGTTCATTGCCGCCTTATAGTTTGTCTGCCGAGGTACAGGATAGATTGCGTGCGCAAACAAAAGAAATTGCCATTGCAATGAAAGTCATCGGTTTAATGAATATTCAGTTCGCGATTCAGATGACGGATCACGGCGAAGAAATTTTTATGCTGGAAGTCAATCCACGTGCGTCACGTACCGTGCCTTTTGTGTCTAAGGCAATTGGAGTGCCATTGGCGAAAGTTGCAGCACGTTGCATGGCGGGTATCTCACTAAAAGAGCAGGGCGTTACAAAAGAGGTTATTCCAGATTACTTCTCTGTGAAAGAATCGGTGTTCCCTTTTGTAAAGTTCCCGGGTGTCGATCCATTGCTGGGTCCGGAGATGAAATCTACGGGTGAAGTAATGGGCGTCGGCCGAAGCTTCGGTGAGGCATTTGCTAAAGCGCAGTTGGGTGCAGGTGTTGTGTTACCGACTTCTGGTCGTGTATTTGTCAGCGTGCGTGAACGAGATCAGGAAGCAGCTATTGAAGTAGCGCGTATGCTGAGCGAATTAAATTTTGAAATTGTATCAACGCGCGGTACCGCTGCAATATTAACTGAAAATGGTATTGCGTGTACGCCGGTTAATAAAGTGTATGAAGGTCGCCCGCATATTGTAGACATGATTAAAAATGATGAAATTAGTTTAATCATTAACACAACTGAAGGTAAGCAGGCGATTGCCGATTCATATACTATTCGTGCTGCCGCGCTGCGCCATAAAGTGAGTTATACAACCACTATAGCGGGCGCAAATGCAACGTGTATGGCATTAAAATCTCAATCCAATAATGAAGTGAATCGCTTGCAGGATTTACATAAGGAGATCGCTAAGTGAACGATAAAGTTCCAATGACCGTCCGTGGCTCACAAATGCTGATGGATGAGTTAAAGAAATTAAAAACTCAAGATCGTCCAAGAATCATTGAGGCAATTGCGGTTGCGCGTGAGCACGGTGACTTAAAAGAAAACGCGGAGTATCACGCAGCGCGTGAGCAGCAAAGTTTTTGCGAAGGTCGTATTAAGGAAATTGACGGTAAGTTAGGCGTTGCTGTGGTTATTGATGTCACAAAAATGAACGCCAATGGTAAAGTGATCTTTGGTACTACAGTTGATTTATCTGATGAAGAAACCGGTGATGAAATCCGTTATCAAATAGTGGGTGAGGATGAGGCCGACATTAAGGCGAATATGATTTCTGTGAATTCACCGATTGCTCGTGCACTCATTGGCAAAGAAGAGGGAGATATTGCCGAAGTGCAAACACCAGGCGGGAAAAGAAGCTTTGAAATCGTAGAAGTGCATTACATATAAAAGATAATTTTTGGAAAAAAGTAAATGGATAAAACTTCAAATAAATTGGAAATTAGCTCGCGTGAGCTTCAGTATGTAATGATGGAAAGACCAGCTGAAGATGAAATAAGTTTAGTCGATTTATGGTTGGTACTAATTAGGCGAAAAAAAGTATTTTTCTATATCATGCTCCTTTCGCTTATTGTTGGGCTTCTGTTTGCCTTCTTCAGGCCGCTTGTATATGAATATAGTGCACCGATTGAGATTGGAACGGATCAAGGTGGAGCTGCAATAGAATCTATTCAAACGGTGCTGGCTAAATTGCAGGATGCGTATATACCAGTGCTTGTCTCTGCCTATAACGTGTCTTCTGATGAAAGCGCTAAAACAATAGATATCAAAGCTGCAGTGGTAAAAGGTTCGGGTATTATTCGTTTGAGTATTGCAGGAACTGAGCGTGATGAGAAAATATATATACAGTTATTAAATGATGTCATTGAAAAGATAAAATTAGATCATAAAAGGGTTTCGTCATTAGTAAAAAAAGACCTGCAATTAACTATTAAAAAGCAAGAAAATATTAGTGCGCAACTAATAAATGAGCAATTGCTAATGCAGTCTCAAATGAAGCGTCTGGATAAAAAAGAACTGTTGCTTAATAAGCGTATCGATAACCTGTCTGAATTTGTTGGAAGTAATGAAAAGCTTAGGCAGTCAGCATCTAAGAGTAAAGGCGATCAAGGTGCTACCCTAACATTAATGATGCTGGATAATGAACTGCGCTCTAGCAGAGAATTGCTCGCAGAGTTAGAAAATCAGTCTTACCTTTCTTTGGCAAATGAGAGAGAGGTTTTGCATAATCAAATGGCTGCTAATGAGAAAAAGCAACTAGAGAACGAGCAAATAGTTGATAAGAGTAAGTTTCAGTTAGCAAATTTATTAGAGACCAGGGCTATAGTTAAGCCGTTTAAATCTATTAAGCCTGTTGGAACGAGTAGAAAACTAGTATTAGTCTTGTTTGTAGTTGTTGGGTTTATGTTGTCACTAATTAGTGTATTTGTTGTTGAATTTTTAGAGAAGGCCAAAGCTCGTCAACTAGAACGTTAGTGGGATAAGGTGTTTTAACTCAGTTTATTGGATGTCGGTAAATCATAAAGATATTAGCAAATGGGCAGAGTGAATGCGTTAGTATGGTGTGAGGCCTGAAAAGCGTGGGTATTTCTTATATCTGAGTTACTGTCCGGCTTTTTAGGCTTAAGTAAAAGCCGGCAATTATCTATTGTCGGCTTTATTTTTTAGGTAATTCTATTTTTGGTTTTTCTTTGTTGCGTCTAAACAGAGTCAGTGTTTTTCCAATGGCCTGAACTTTATCAGCAGCAGATGCCTTACATAGCTGGTCGACTATTGCATTTTTGCTATCACGATCTTCCCCGGCGATTTTTATCTTAACCAGTTCGTGAAAGTTAAGGGCAATATCAAGTTCATTAAGAATGTTTTCGGTTATGCCATGCTGGCCTATCATAATTACAGGTTTAAGGCTGTGGGCAAGTGAAACTAGATATTTGATTTGAGGTCTTGAAAGTGACATTAATTTTCTCTGTATAATTTGAGTGGGTATTGTAACATTTCAAATAAATAATGCTTTATAAACGTTAAGGCTTAAAAGGATGCTGCTAGGCAATGGCAAGAAGTAAATCCAGTGGTAACTGGCTCAGAGAACACTTTGACGATGAGTATGTGAAGCAATCTCAAAAAGATGGCTATCGCTCGCGTGCGGTTTATAAACTGAAAGAAATTGATGAAAAGGATCATTTAATTAAGCCAGGCGGTACAGTCATTGATTTGGGTGCGGCTCCCGGTAGCTGGTGTGAATACGTAGTGCGCAAGCAAAAAGGCAATGGCCGGATAATCGCCCTGGATATTTTGCCGATGGAGCCAATGGACGGCGTGGAGATTATTACCGGCGACTTTCTTGAGGACGAAGTGTTTACAGAGTTGTTAAATACTTTGGGTGATGACCGTCCAGACCTTGTAATTTGCGATATGGCACCCAATATGAGTGGACAGCAGGCCGTAGATATACCACGAGCGATGTATATGGCTGAGTTGGCGCTTGATTTATCGAGGCAGGTATTGAAACCTGGCGGCGGTTTGCTGGTCAAATTGTTTCAGGGCGAGGGCTTTGATGAATATATTAAGCAAATGAGAAGCAGTTTTAGTCGAGTGGCTATGCGTAAGCCCAGGGCTTCTCGTGCGAGAAGTAAAGAAACATATGGCTTAGCGATGGGCTTTAAGGCCTAAAGATACATAGAATTATTAGCTTAAAGGTTTATATCTAGCTGGTGTTTGCCTGATCTGTGTAGTAACTTTCATATTAGTGATTAATTAACCGAGGTGTTGTCTTGAACGACCTGGTCAAAAACCTTATTTTATGGGGCGTTATTGCCCTTATTTTATTATCTGTATTCAGCAATTTTTCTCAACGATCAAGCGCGAGTTTAGATGTTCCGTATTCTGATTTTATTGCACAAGTTAAAAGTGGCAATATTTCAGAAGTTGATATTGCCGGTCGTGAAATAACCGGTAAAACCAGTGATTTGAAACCGTTTACCACCTACAGTCCAGAAACTGATAATGGCTCGATGATTGGTGATCTACTTGAAAATAGTGTGCGCATTAATGCCAAGGCGCCAGAGCAGCCTTCGCTATTAATGAGTATTTTTATCTCCTGGTTCCCGTTCTTGCTATTAATAGGTATCTGGATTTTCTTCATGCGTCAAATGCAGGGCGGTGGCGGTGGTCGTGGTGCTATGTCATTTGGTAAAAGTAAAGCCAAAATGTTGGGTGAAGATCAGATTAAAGTTACCTTCGCTGATGTTGCGGGTGTTGAAGAGGCCAAAGATGAGGTGTCGGAGCTAGTTGAGTTCCTGCGCGATCCGGGTAAATTCCAAAAGCTGGGTGGGCAAATTCCACGCGGTGTTTTGATGGTGGGCTCACCGGGTACAGGTAAAACATTATTGGCAAGAGCCATTGCCGGCGAAGCGAAAGTGCCCTTCTTTACGATTTCCGGTTCAGACTTTGTTGAAATGTTTGTCGGCGTGGGTGCATCTCGTGTGCGTGACATGTTTGAGCAGGCTAAAAAGCATGCGCCGTGCATTATCTTTATCGATGAAATCGACGCGGTGGGTCGTCATCGTGGTGCCGGTGTTGGTGGTGGCAATGATGAGCGTGAGCAAACATTAAATCAATTACTTGTTGAGATGGATGGTTTTGAGGGTACTGAGGGTGTAATTGTTATTGCCGCGACCAACCGTCCTGATGTGCTGGACCCTGCATTAATGCGTCCCGGCCGTTTTGACCGTCAGGTGGTTGTGCCATTGCCAGATGTACGTGGTCGTGAACAAATCCTTAAAGTGCATATGCGTAAAGTACCTGCAGCGGATGATGTAAAAGCGACTCTAATTGCACGTGGTACGCCTGGTTTTTCAGGTGCTGATTTAGCAAATCTGGTAAATGAGGCGGCATTATTTGCAGCGCGTGAAAACAGCAAAGAAGTATTTATGGATCACTTTGAGCGCGCCAAAGATAAGATCATGATGGGCTCAGAACGTAAGTCGATGGTAATGTCTGATGATGAGAAAAAACTAACGGCTTATCATGAAGCGGGTCATGCGATTGTTGGTCGCTTGGTTCCAGATCATGACCCGGTTTACAAAGTCAGCATTATTCCTCGTGGTCGTGCCCTGGGTGTAACTATGTTCCTGCCAGAAGAAGATCGTTACAGTTACAGCAAACGTCGTCTGGAAAGCCAGATTTCGAGTTTGTTTGGTGGGCGTATTGCAGAAGAGCTGATATTTGGTTTGGATAGTGTTACCACAGGTGCATCAAATGATATTGAGCGTGCGACATCTATTGCTCGCAATATGGTAACTAAGTGGGGCTTATCTGAGAAGCTGGGGCCACTGTTGTATTCCGAAGACGAGGGAGAGGTGTTCCTGGGTCGTTCAGTAACGCAGCATAAGAATGTAGCTGATGATACGGCGCGTGTAATTGATGAAGAGATTCGTGACTTTATTGATCGAAATTATCAGCGTGCTGAAAAACTTCTAAAAGAAAATGAAGATATTTTACACTCAATGTCTGCTGCGTTAATGAAGTACGAAACAATCGATGCCTCTCAAATTGATCAGTTAATGAATCGCAAGGAAGTGAGTGCTCCAAAAGACTGGAATGATACTGATAATTCGTCTACATCGGGTACTTCTACTAGTGAGAAAAAAGATGAGAAAGATGAAAAAGAGGCTAAAGGCGATGGTTCTATCGGTGGGCCAGCAAGCCTTCATTAAAAGCACTATTGTAAAAGCATGAAATTAAACCCCGCTTAGTTTGCGGGGTTTTTGCGTTCTGGAATCAGCTATGTCGTTATCATTCAACCAGCTTCTCAAAACAGATCGAGCGATTGTAATGGGTATCTTAAATGCCACGCCCGATTCATTTTCTGATGGTGGAAAGTTTAATTCAACTGAAAAGGCAATTAATCACGCGCTGGAAATGTTGCAGGATGGAGCGGATATAATTGATGTGGGTGGTGAATCCACTCGACCAGGTGCAGATGCCGTTCCAGCTGACGAAGAAATAGCGCGTGTTGTACCAATCATAAAAGCCTTACGTCAACAGTCTAATGTGTGTATTTCTATTGACACCAGTAAACCAGATGTCATGCGTGCTGCAGTGCAGGCAGGTGCAAACCTGGTTAACGATGTAAATGGTCTGCGTGAGCCTGGGGCTCTGGGTGTTTGTGCTGAGTTAGGCGTGCCTGTGTGTGTGATGCATATGCAAGGGCAGCCACGCACAATGCAGGAGGCTCCTCGCTATGAGGACATAATAGCAGAGGTTAAATCGTACCTCTTGCAGCGCATCAACGAATGCGTAGCTGCGGGCATTAAACGAGAGAATATTATTATCGACCCGGGGTTTGGCTTTGGTAAAAGCCTGCAACATAATTTGCAGCTGCTTAAGCATCTACACGAATTTGAGTCTTTAGGCGCGCCGATATTGGTTGGTTTGTCTCGAAAATCTATGTTGGGTGCAATATTGGGCTCACCGGTTGAGCAGCGTTTACATGCAAGTGTCGCCGCCGCGGTGCTGGCCTGGACAAAAGGTGCAAAAATATTTCGCGTACATGATGTAAAGCCAACCGTCGATGCACTTAAGGTATGTGTTGCAGTACAAACTTTAAGTGACTGATTAATGAATAATTTTCATCTTGGATTATACTTAGCTTAATAATAAAGTGGTGGTTGGTCTGGTTATTAAAATATAGCCGTTAAAAACAGTCGCTAGACATCGTTATTAGAAATGGTTCAGCAATACGGAATAAATAATGACAAAGAAATATTTTGGAACAGATGGTATTCGTGGAAGAGTCGGCGAAGGTCGCATGAAGCCACAGGCAATTATGAAGCTGGGCTGGGCAGTTGGTAAGGTTTTGGCCAGTCATGGCAGCAAGCTGGTGGTGATTGGTAAGGATACACGTATATCGGGTTATATGTTTGAGGCCTCATTAGAGGCGGGTTTGTCTGCCGCGGGTGTTGATGTACGAATTTTAGGCCCAATGCCAACGCCGGGTATTGCTTATCTAACCCGTACTTTGCGTGCTTCTGCGGGCATTGTTATTTCTGCTTCGCATAATCCTTTCTATGATAATGGGCTTAAATTTTTCTCTTCAGAAGGTACGAAATTGCCGGATGATATTGAAGATGAAATTGAAGCCATGTTTGAAGCAGAAATGGAAATAGTCGACTCAGCGCTATTAGGTAAGGCGGAGCGTGTAGAAGATGCGCAAGGTCGTTATATTGAGGCCTGTAAGGCAACTATTCCTATAGGTACAAGCTTCAAAGGTTTAAAGGTCGTGCTCGATTGTGCTAATGGCGCAACGTATCACATCGCTCCAAATGTATTCGCAGAGTTAGGTGCAGAAATTATTACCATCGGTGATAAGCCCAATGGCCTAAATATTAATGAGAATTGTGGCTCTACTCACCCGCATACACTGGCGGCGGCTGTTTTACAGAATCGCGCAGATATAGGTGTGGCGTTTGACGGTGATGGTGACCGCCTGATGATGGTGGACAGTAAAGGTCAAATCATTGATGGCGATGAAATTCTTTACATTATCACTAAGGCTCGTATTGCTGCTGGCGAGAAAAAAGGCGGTGTCGCGGGTACTCTAATGAGCAATATGGGGTTAGAGCTAGCGATTAAAAAGCTAGGGCTGGAGTTTGAGCGTACCAATGTAGGTGATCGCTATGTCATTGAATGTTTAAAAGAGAAAGGCTGGTGCCTGGGTGGTGAAAATTCAGGGCATATTATCTGTCTGGATAGAACCACTACCGGTGACGGTATCGTGTCTGCCTTGCAAGTTATGGCGTATTTGGCAGAGACCGGGGAAACGCTGGTTGAGGCACTAGCAGATATGACCATGATGCCGCAGGTACTGATTAATGTTCCGCTGCCTGTTAAGACTAATCCGGTAAATGAACCTAAAGTGCAGGAAGCTGTAAAAGAAGTTGAAAGGCTGCTTAACGGTCAGGGCCGTGTTTTATTGCGCCCATCAGGTACGGAGCCATTGATCCGCGTTATGGTTGAAGGTGAGGATGAAAAGCAGGTGATGGGGTATGCTCAGCTGATTGCTGATGCGGTATCGGCCTCTGTTAAGCACGCTAACCCTGATTAGTTTAATTCTAATCAGTAGGGTGGATCAAGCAAGGCGGATCCACCGCTGCGAATCAAAAAAGCCGGATCCGCTTCGCTTGATCCGGCCTACGCGATTCTATTTAGGGTTGAGCAAATAATGCGTAAGCGTCTTATTCTGCGCGATAAGAAATTCATCTTTGAGCTAAATGACAGATCAAGTTTGCAGCTATTTTGTTGTGTGTCAGATTAAGTTCGAGCTATTACAGCTTAGTTTATATAAAAAACTCGTGTGGCATATTGGTAGCACGGGTTTTTCTTTTGCTGGTTGCTGGTTGCTGGTTGCGTTTGCCTTGCTTATTGAAGTGTAGTGGAATCATAAATAGTCACTGAAAAGGCGCACTGATAGTGCATTTGCCTTGCAACCAGCGGGCTGCACCTATAAACTGTGCGACCTTTAAAAATACGAATTTGGAGTTCATCAATGCGTCAGCCAATGGTAGCCGGTAACTGGAAAATGAATGGTTCTAGTGATTCCGTTAAAGAGCTTATGGCAGGTATTAAAGAAGGCATGGGTTCAGTGAATAACGCGGAAGTGGTTGTATGCCCACCTGCGGTATATATACCTCGTGTTTCTGGCGCGGCAGATGGCTCGAAAATTAAAGTTGGCTCACAAAATATTTGTGATCAGGACAGTGGCGCATTTACGGGTGAAATTTCCGGTGCGATGTTGAAAGATATCGGCTGTGAATACGCGATTATCGGTCACTCAGAGCGTCGCGCATTATATGGCGAAGGCGATGAATTAGTCGCACAACGCTTTGCGGCGGCTCGTCGTAATGGTATTAAGCCAATTTTTTGTATTGGAGAAACGCTGGAAGAGCGCGAATCAGGTGTTACAAACGATGTATGTGCTCGACAGATCGATGCGGTAATAGCACTGGAAGGTGTTGAGGCACTGGCTGATGGCGTAATTGCATATGAGCCAGTTTGGGCAATTGGTACGGGTAAAACTGCATCTCCAGAGCAGGCGCAGGAAGTTCATGCGTTTATTCGTGGAAAAATTGCGGCACTAAATGCTGACGTAGCAGATGGCTTACGTCTATTATACGGCGGTTCAATGAATGCAGCTAATGCAGCTGAGTTACTTGGGCAGCCAGATATTGATGGTGGTTTAATTGGTGGTGCATCACTTAAACCAGCTGACTTTTTAGCTATTTGCCAGGCGGCAGGCTAAATCAGATTATCAATTAAGGATTTAAACGAGTGATTTCAATTATTCTTGTTATACATGTGCTGTTGTCTCTAGCCATTATTGGGCTAATCATGCTGCAGCGCGGAAAAGGTGCCGATGCAGGTGCTGCCTTAGGTGGTGGTTCATCTGGGACAGTATTTGGTGCGCGAGGTGCGGCAAACTTTTTGAGTCGTACAACGGCTATTCTGTCGGCAGCATTTTTTGCGACTAGTTTGACCCTGGCTTATTTGTCGGCAAATCTGGATTCGGCTACTACTGTTTCTGATGGTTCAGTTTTGCAAGCGCCAACTGATATACCTGCTGCAGATGTTGTAGTACCTACAGATATTCCGGCGGCCATTGAAGAGCCTGCTAGCGATATTCCTGCTTCTGAATAAATAAATTAATCGTGTGCTATTTGTTTTACGCGTAGTTTCTGGCGTAAAATAAATTCCTCATCTCGCGATTTTTATGTCGGCACAGGATGTGTCGGCAGGTACTGCCAGGCAGTATCATGCCGATAGGACGTCGGGCTGGCAGCGCTTAAAAGCGAAGTGAAGGCAGGAGCCTGAACGCCAGTGAAAATTAAAAGTGTAATATAAGCCGATGTGGTGAAATTGGGTGAGTGACGGGCAAGGAGTCACGAACGCCCGATAGGACATCGGGCTGGCAGCGCTTAAAAGCGAAGTGAAGGCAGGAGCCTGAACGCCAGTGAAAATTAAAAGTGTAATATAAGCCGATGTGGTGAAATTGGTAGACACGCACGCTTGAGGGGCGTGTGGCGCGAGCTGTGCCGGTTCGACTCCGGCCATCGGCACCATATTCAATACTGTTAATAAAAACAATGACTTATGACAGTATTTGTGTAGGCTGTACCTCACGGTATGTACCTCACATAAAATTCTATTGCAGTAAGCTCACAACCTAGTCTTTTAATTACGGATACTGCCTTAATAGTATAAAGCTGCCCTTGCTCAGCCTTGCTTATCTTACAATCATCTCCAATAAGGTCTCTATAAGTTGGTAATTATTGTTTTTGTAACATACAATAATGTACACATACTAATTATTTAGGTTAACCCGCTCTTATGAGTAAGCACGTGAAAGCATTTTTAACAGGCGTAGGCAGTATATTGGACGTAGGTTCAAGTACTCAATATGATAAATACGTACCTAAGCTAACCGCTGAGGAACGTATGCGTTCGCACTGGGAAAAGACAGGCAGTCATATCAGGCACGCAATGAGCGACTTTAAGAATGAGCAGAAACAGAAATAAAACGCCTGTAAAACGCCAAAACCCTAATAAATCACAAATTTCCACTACTGAAATAGTTCAGCAAGAATCGTTTAGTGGCCCAATTCCATCACCCGATATATTAGCCCGTTATGATCAAATCATACCTAATGCCGCTGAGCGCATACTAACGATGGCTGAAAATGATGCGCAGCATCAGCGTGATATAGAAATGCTCGCTATAAAATGCCAAGCAAGTGAAAATAGGCGTGGACAATATTTTGGGGTAGGTGTTACGGCGCTAGCCTTTGTGGCATCAAGTTTCGCTTTATATTTAGGTCATCCAACTGCCGCCGCTGTTATTGGCGGCACGACCGTAGTTGGTTTAGCTACTGCTTTTGTGGTTGGCAAGAAGGCTTAAGTAAATGCTTATTGTTGTCGCTCATAACTCCCTTGACCTAAGACGCTTTCAATTCTGTACTGAATGCTCTTTCTAAACTCATCAAGACTGTCATCACTCCATGTAATACAGTTGTACTGTCTAATGTCAAAGTGAAGATCTTTCAAATCGTCTTCTCTACACGTCCAGATGACTTCTAAATCTCAGAAAAAAATTAATCTCTCTGAGCAATTTCTTTAAGCTTTATGAGGTTAATCAAATATGCTTAATCTATATAGAGTAAAATTATAAAATAGTAACTTTCTAAAGTAGTTATGAGTTTTGTTTTAGCTTAGGTGGGCCAGTGTTCGCAATAAAGAGGCTAATAAGTCTCGCTTATCCTGTAATACACATATTATGTGATGACTTCTGTGCGCTTTTTTAATAGAGTCGGTGATTAAATAATTACAAGAGCTTACCTGGTCATTGAAAAGACTTGGGAGAAAAATTTATATGCTCGAAAATTACATACCGGTTTTAATCTTTATTTGTCTAGGTTTGTTCGTAGGCGTCGCCATGATTGCATTGGGCGGCTTTGTTATGGCGCCTAGAAAGCCTAATCCTGAAAAAAACTCTCCTTATGAATGTGGTTTTTCAGCTTTTGAAGATGCGCGTTTAAAATTTGATGTGCGCTTTTATCTCGTTGCTATTTTGTTCATTATTTTTGATTTAGAAATTGCGTTCTTATTCCCCTGGGCAATTGTGCTTGAAGATATCGGTTTGTTTGGTATTTTAGCCATGGGGCTATTTCTCGGTATTCTAGTGGTTGGTTTTATCTATGAGTGGAAAAAAGGGGCGCTAGAATGGGAATAGAAGGTGTTTTAGAAAAAGGTTTTGTAACCACCCAGGTTGATACCGTGGTTAACTGGGCGCGTACAGGTTCTATGTGGCCTATGACATTTGGTCTGGCTTGCTGTGCTGTTGAGATGATGCAGGCAGGTGCGTCACGTTATGATTTGGATCGCTTTGGAATTTTATTTCGTGGCTCACCACGGCAATCGGATGTAATGATCGTGGCGGGCACCTTAACGAATAAAATGGCACCGGCTTTACGTAAAGTATATGAGCAAATGGCTGAGCCTCGCTGGGTTATCTCCATGGGTTCATGTGCGAATGGTGGTGGTTATTACCATTATTCTTATTCAGTAGTGCGTGGTTGTGATCGAATTGTGCCTGTCGATATTTATGTGCCGGGTTGTCCACCAACAGCAGAGGCGTTGCTGTATGGCATTATACAGTTACAAAATAAAATCAAGCGCACTTGCACAATAGCGCGATAAGAAAAATAAAATATGACTAACGCAGAAAATCTTTCTCAACAGCTAAATAAAAGTTTTTCAAGTGAGTTGCTGAGCAACCGCCTGGAACAGGGTGAAGTCACTATAGAGGTGGCAGCTGAAAATTATTTGTCTGTATGTAAAAAACTGCATGATGATGAAGTCTTTGCTTTTGAAATTCTTTTAGATCTTTGCGGTGTCGATTATTCTGCTTACGGTCAGGTTGAATGGAAAACTAATGCAACTGCAAGTGGCTTTAGTCGGGGTGTAGATGTAGCGACTCATGGTCGTTTACGCTTTGGTGACGAGTTACCTGAAATGACGGGTGAGCGCAAGCGCTTCGCTGCGGTTACTCATTTGTTATCGATTAAAAACAATCATCGCCTGCGTGTACGCGTATATGCAGAGGATGATGTAATGCCTGTTGTACCGTCTCTTGTTGATATCTGGAATGGTGTGAACTGGTTCGAGCGTGAGGCCTTTGATTTGTTCGGTATTCATTTTGACGGGCATCCAGACTTACGTCGAATATTGACGGATTATGGTTTTGTTGGTCATCCCTTTAGAAAAGATTTTCCTTTATCCGGGCACGTTGAAATGCGTTATGATCCGGAGAAAAAACGCGTGGTATATGAGCCCGTGAGCATTGAGCCTCGCGTGCTTGTGCCCAAGGTTATTCGTGACGATAGCCGGTATACACTGCCGGAGGATGAAGAATAATCTAATGCCTGATATTCGTAATTACACACTTAATTTTGGTCCACAGCATCCTGCCGCGCACGGCGTATTACGCCTTATTCTAGAAATGGATGGTGAGGTGGTGCAGCGTGCGGATCCGCATATTGGCTTATTGCACCGCGCAACGGAGAAATTGGCCGAATCTAAGCCCTATAATCAAAGCATTGGTTATATGGATCGTCTCGATTATGTATCCATGATGAGTAACGAGCACGGTTACATAATGGCGCTGGAAAAGTTACTCGGCGTAGAAGTGCCAGAACGCGCACAGTACATTCGCGTTATGTTCGATGAAATAACCCGTCTCTTAAATCACCTGTTATGGATTGGCGCGCACGGTTTAGATGTAGGTGCGATGACGATGTTTCTTTATGCCTTCCGCGAACGTGAAGATTTAATGGATGTGTATGAGGCGGTTTCCGGCGCGCGTTTACATGCAACCTACTATCGCCCCGGCGGTGTGGCGCGTGATTTACCGGATTCAATGCCGCAGTATAAAGTAACCAAATGGCACAGTAAAAAAGAAGTCGATCGCCTTAATATGAACCGCAGCGGTTCGTTATTGGATTTTATAGAAGACTTTACCAGGCGTTTTCCGGGTTATGTTGATGAGTATGAAACCCTGTTAACAGATAACCGCATCTGGAAACAACGCCTGGTAGATATTGCAGTTGTCTCACCAGAGCGAGCAATGCAGTTAGGTTTTACAGGGCCTATGTTGCGCGGCTCGGGTATAGAGTGGGACTTACGTAAAAAACAGCCCTATGCGGTTTACGATAAATTAGATTTTGATATCCCTGTTGGCACAAATGGTGATTGTTATGATCGTTATCTGGTGCGTATGGAAGAAATGCGTCAATCGAATCGAATTATTAAGCAGTGTGTTGACTGGTTAAGAGTTAATCCTGGTCCGGTGATGTCCAGCGATCATAAAATCACACCGCCTAAGCGTGAAGAAATGAAGGGTGATATGGAATCACTGATTCATCACTTTAAATTATTCACAGAAGGTTATTGCTTGCCGGAAGGTGAAGCCTACGGTGCAGTTGAACACCCTAAAGGTGAGTTTGGTGTTTACATTGTGTCAGATGGTGCGAATAAACCTTATCGCTTAAAAGTACGTGCACCAGGTTTTGCACATTTATCGGCATTGGATGAAATGACACGAGGTCATATGTTATCTGATGTTGTGGCAGTCATCGGGACACAAGATATCGTCTTTGGCGAAATAGACAGGTAATGGGAATGACTGAGAAAAAATTATTAAGCGCCCATACCATCGCAGAAATTGATGATTGGCTGACACGCTTTCCGGAAGATAAAAAGAAATCAGCATTGCTTGCGGCATTGCGTGCAGCACAACATCAAAACGACGGTTTTTTAACGGTGCCGTTGATGGATGAGGTCGCGAAATACTTAGGGCTCGCAAAAATAGAAGTCTATGAGGTGGCAAGTTTTTATTCGATGTATGAGCTGGAGCCTGTTGCACGGCATAACGTTGCGGTGTGTACCAATGTTTGTTGCATGTTGATGGGGTCAGATACGATTGTTGATCATTTGCAGAAAAAGCTGGATATCAAACTAGGTGAAAGCACCACAGATGGTCGCATCTATTTGAAAGTGGAAGAAGAATGTCTTGCAGCATGTGCCGGTGGCCCAATGATGCAGGTCGATCATAAATATTACACAGATCTTACGCCTGAAAAGGTTGATGAGATTATAGACGGGCTGAAATAAGCATGGCTAACGAAGTTTGCTACGCAACCCTGCAGTTTGATGACGAGCAATGGTCATACGAAAACTACCTTAAAGTGGGTGGTTATCAGGCGTGGAATAAAATTCTGCATGAGAAAATGTCACCAGAAGACGTTATCGAGATTGTAAAGGCATCTGGATTGCGTGGCCGTGGTGGTGCAGGTTTCCCAACTGGTTTGAAGTGGAGCTTTATGCCACGTAATGCGCCGGTGCAAAAATACATTGTGTGTAACTCGGATGAGTCTGAGCCGGGTACCTGTAAAGATCGTGATATCTTACGTTTTAACCCGCATGCATTAGTTGAAGGCATGGTGATTGCAGGTTATTGCATTGGCGCAACCGTCGGTTATAACTATATGCGCGGTGAGTTTTTAGATGAACCCTATGAGCATTTCGATCAGGCGGTTAAAGAGGCTTATGCAAATGGTTATTTAGGAAAAAATATTAAAGGCAGTGGTGTTGATTTTGATTTGTACTCAACACTCGGTGCCGGTGCTTACATATGTGGTGAAGAAACCGCACTGCTGGAATCTTTAGAAGGTAAAAAAGGCCAGCCGCGTTTTAAGCCGCCATTCCCCGCAAATGTCGGTTTGTATGGTAAGCCTACAACGATTAATAATACTGAATCATTGGCCTCTGTGCCGAGTATTATTCGTCAAGGCGCAGAATGGTTTAAGGCCTTTGGTGTTGAAAACTCCGGGGGTACAAAATGTTTTTCAGTTTCAGGGCATGTAAATAAGCCGGGTAACTTCGAAGTTAATATGGGCATGCCATTCACCGAGTTGCTTGAGTTGGCGGGTGGTGTAAAAGACGGCCGTAAACTAAAGGCGGTTATTCCGGGCGGTTCTTCGGTGCCGGTTGTGCCTGCTGCTACGATGATGGAATTAACCATGGATTATGACTCGATTGCCAAAGCGGGTTCTATGCTGGGCTCGGGTGCACTGATTGTGATGGATGACACCACCGATATGGTAAAAGTTTTGCATCGTTTGTCGCGTTTTTATTTTTCAGAATCATGCGGCCAATGTACACCGTGCCGAGAAGGTACGGGTTGGTTGTACCGGATGTTAACGCGCATCGTTGAAGGAAAAGGCTTGCCGGAAGATCTAGATAAGCTGGATGACGTGGCATCAAAAATTGAAGGTCGTACTATTTGTGCGCTGGGTGATGCAGCTGCTATGCCGGTAAGAAGTTTTATAAAGCATTACCGTGAAGAATTTGAATATTACATTGAGCATAAATGCTCAATGCTTGATAGCAAGGTAGAAGACGCATAATGGCTGATGACATCGTTACATTTATTGTTGATGATATTGAGTTAACCGCACCGAAGGGTTCGATGTTAATTAAGGCTACGGATAAAGCCGATATTCATATACCGCGTTTTTGTTATCACGATAAATTATCTGTCGCCGCGAATTGCCGCATGTGCCTGGTTGAAGTAGAAAAAGCCCCTAAGCCTATGCCTGCCTGTGCAACACCAATTATGGAAGGTATGGTTGTACATACCAAATCACCCAAAGCGATAGAAGCACAAAAATCGGTAATGGAATTTTTACTGATTAATCACCCGCTAGATTGCCCTATTTGTGATCAGGGTGGTGAGTGTGAATTACAGGATTTATCCATGGGTTTTGGTGGAGATACATCTCAATATACTGACGTTAAACGCGTTGTGTTTGATAAAGATATTGGACCATTAATTTCCACAGAATTAACACGTTGTATCCAGTGTACGCGTTGTGTTCGTTTCGGTGAAGAAATCGCCGGCATGCGCGAATTAGGCATGACTGATCGTGGTGACCGCGCGCAGATTGGTACATTTATTCAGAAAAGTATAAATTCTGAAATGTCAGGCAACATCATTGATATATGTCCGGTTGGTGCATTAACCGCTAAGCCCTCACGCTTTTCTGGGCGTGCATGGGAAATGCAACAGCATGCCTCGGTCTCTCCACATGATAGCGTGGGTTCAAACCTCTTTATTCATACGCTTGATGGAAAAGTAAATAGAGTTGTACCACGTGAAAACGAAGCCATTAATGAAGTGTGGATTTCAGATCGTGATCGCTTTAGTTATCAGGGTATATATGCCGATGATCGCGCTACTTCACCAATGATTAAGCAAAATGGTAAATGGCTGGAAACAGATTGGTCGACTGCACTACAGTATGCGGTTGATGGTATTAAGCTGGTTCAAAAAGAAAACTCAGCAGATGAGCTGGCCTGCTGGATGTCGCCAAATGCAACGCTTGAAGAACATTATCTGGCGCAAAAGCTTTGTCGTAAACTGGGTAGTCATAATATTGATCACCGCTTAAGGCAAACGGATTTTATTGATCAGGATTTTGCACCGGTAATGCCCTGGTTAGGCAAAGATATCCAGACGTTAGAACGCTTACAGGCAATATTGCTCATCGGTTCGCATGTGCGCAAGGATCAGCCGTTAATTGCGCATCGTTTTAGAAAGGCATTCCGTCATCATCAATTAAAAATCTCAATGATTAACCCACGAAAATTTAAGTGGCGCTTTGAAACCAGTAATGAGCTAGTTTCGTCTGCGGAAGGCATGGTGCGTAATCTTGCTGCAGTTGCAAAAGCAGTGGGCGGAATACAACAGCCAAACCTGACCGATATTATTAATAACGCGGTTGTGAATAATGAGCATAAATCAATTGCCGAAGAGCTGACAACAGCAGGCGCAGCAGCAACGATTTTTATCGGCAGCCTCGCAGTACAGCATCCGCAATATTCAATACTGCGAGCCTTAAGTAACGCGATAGCTAAGCAGACAGGCGCTACATTGGCGTATTTGCCAGAAGCGGCGAATACCGCTGCTGCATATTTGGCTGGTAGTTTGCCAAATAGATTAGCGGGTGGAGTCAAATCGGATTCAACTGGTGCAAACATAGTTGAGATGTTGCAGTCGCCCAAAAAAGCCTTACTTACCTTTGGTGTTGAGCCAGAATATGATATTGCCAATCCAGCTGCAGCCATAAAAGCCGCAAAAGATTCAGATTTCTGTGTAGCGATTAATTCATATGTAACAGACAGTATGAAAGATTATGCAGATGTAATTTTACCACTCGCAAGTTTTTCAGAAACATCAGCTACATTTGTTAATGCAGAAGGTTACTGGCAGAGTGTTAATGGTGCGACAGCACCTCTGGGTGAGTCTCGTCCGGGCTGGAAAATACTTCGTGTACTAGGCAATATGTTTGAGCTTGATGACTTTGATTTTATGTCATCAGAAGATGTGCGAGATGAAGTTAAAGAACAGTGCAGAGATATACAGTTAGATAATACTTTGTCTGCAGATGCGCCCATAGCTAGTTTGCAAAAGCTGACGGGTTTACAGCGAGTCGGTGAGGTGTCGCTATATGCAGCAGACTCATTAGTGCGTCGTGCAACTCAGCTACAAAAAACAAAAGATGCAAAGCAAAATCATGTAGCGATTAATTCGGTGTTGGCTGAGAAATTAAGTCTTCAAGCGGGTGATAGGGTTAAATTTACGCAAGCATCCCTGAGTGACACAGGAAAATTGAAAATTGACAATGCGCTTGCCGATGATTGTGTATGGTTACCCGCGGCGCAAATCATTGGTATGAATATGAGTGAAACCTTCGCGCCAATTGAGTTGGAGAAAGCCTGATGGAATGGTTGATATCACTAGCGCCAAACTTTATGGTTGAATTGTGGAACTGGTTGCCATCATGGTTGCAGGTATTGATTGAGAATTTATTTTATATTGTCATAGTCATGGTGCCGTTGATGTTATCAGTGGCGTACGTAACCTATGCGGAACGTAAAATCATTGGTTACATGCAGGTTCGTATAGGGCCAAATCGTGTAGGGCCTAAAGGTTGGGGTCAACCTATTGCTGATGCTTTGAAGTTAATGTTCAAAGAAGTCATCATTCCTACCAACTCCAATCGGTTTTTATTTTTAATTGCGCCTATTTTAACTCTGGGCCCGGCGCTGGCTGCATGGGCAGTTATTCCATTTTTTGAAGGTGTACAACTGGCCAATGTAAATGCTGGCTTGCTGTATATCCTGGCATTAACCTCTATGGGCGTTTATGGCATTATCATTGCGGGTTGGTCATCTAATTCCAAGTACGCCATTTTGGGTGGTTTACGTTCTGCAGCACAGGTTGTCGCTTATGAAATCGCCATGGGTTTTGCCCTGGTTGGTGTGTTAATGGCGTCAGGCAGTTTGAATTTAGGCGATATTATTGCCAGGCAAGAGGGCGGTTTTTTTAGCTGGTTCTGGTTACCGCTTTTACCGCTACTCGCTGTGTATTTTATTTCCGGTGTAGCAGAAACTAACCGTGCACCATTTGATGTTGCTGAAGGTGAATCAGAAATTGTTGCCGGGTTCCATGTCGATTATTCAGGTATGGCCTTCGCGGTATTCTTCCTCGCGGAATATGCCAACATTATATTAATTGCAGCGCTGACTTCTTTAATGTTCTTCGGTGGCTGGATGTCACCCTTTGGTTCGTTAGCAGATCATGCGTTACTAGGTAATGGCTTGCATTGGTTTATTTTAAAAACCATGTTTTTCATTTATATGTTCCTGTGGTTCCGTGCGACTTTTCCGCGTTATCGTTATGACCAGATTATGCGTCTGGGTTGGAAAGTGTTTATACCCGTTACTATTGTTTGGATATTTGTTGAAGCGGTAATGGTAGTAATGCAAGTTGGGCCCTGGGCAGTTTCTGTGGCACCGTCTGTAACAGCGACAATGGCGGGCTAGGAGAAATCATGAGATTACTTAAACATTATATAAAAAGCTTTCTGTTCTTAGAGTTAATTAAGGGCATGATGGTGACGGGGCGTTACCTGTTTAAAAAGAAAATTACCCTGCAGTACCCGGAACAAAAAACACCCCTTTCACCGCGTTTTCGAGGTCTGCATGCGCAACGTCGTTATGCTAATGGTGAAGAGCGTTGTATTGCCTGTAAGTTGTGCGAGGCAGTTTGCCCTGCGTTGGCAATAACCATTGATGTAAAAGAAGCGGAAGATGGTACGCGCCGTACATCGCGTTACGATATCGATTTATTTAAATGTATTTACTGTGGTTTTTGTGAAGAAGCTTGCCCGGTAGATGCCATTGTAGAAACAGATATTTTTGAATACCACTTTGAAAATCGTGGCGAAAACATTATGACGAAAGAAAAATTATTGGCGGTGGGTGATAAGTACGAAGATCAGATTGCTGCAAACCGTGCTGCAGATGCACCCTATCGTTAAAGATTAAAACTGCTGCCTCGAGGCAGTAATAAATAAGAATTGAATGAATATTTTATTTGTCAGTTGTTAGCTGACCATTTATTGGAATGTTTACATGAGCTTTTTTGAAATCGTCTTTTATGCATTTTCCACCTTAATGGTGGTGTCTGCATTGGGCGTGGTTAGTGTACGTAACCCGGTGCATTCAGTATTGTTTCTGGTGCTTGCGTTTTTTGCGACCTCGGCGATCTGGTTGTTGCTTGAGGCTGAATTTTTGGCTATCGCGCTGGTACTTGTATATGTCGGTGCGGTGATGGTGTTGTTCCTCTTCGTAGTGATGATGCTGGATATCAATATCGCTCAAATGCGCGCCGGTTTTATGCGTTACACCCCGTTTGGTATTGCCATAGCGATGTTACTCGTTGCACAGATGATTATGGTGGTTGGTCCGGAGCACTTTGGATTAGATGCATTTGCGATTCCCGAAAAACATGCGGCTGATTACAGTAATACAAAAGAGCTAGGGCGGATTTTATATACGGATTATGTTTATGCGTTTGAACTGGCTTCCGTGATCTTGCTGGTGGCTATTGTGGCGGCGATTTCATTAACCATGAGGCGTCGCCCGAACACACGTTACCAAAAACCCGGTAAGCAAATTCAGGTGCTTAAAGAAGATCGCTTGCGTATAGTGAAAATGAAGTCGGAAGAAAAACAATGATCCCATTATCTAGCTACCTTATTCTCGGCGCGATCATGTTTGCCATTAGTATCGCAGGTATTTTTATTAATCGTAAAAATGTCATTGTCTTATTAATGTGCGTTGAATTAATGCTTCTCGCCGTGAATATAAACTTTATCGCTTTCTCACATTTTCTTGGCGATAGTGCAGGGCAGGTTTTCGTCTTCTTTATTCTTACTGTTGCCGCCGCCGAAGCCGCTATTGGTTTGGCTATTTTAGTGGTGCTGTTCCGTAATCGACAGACAATTAATGTGTCTGAATTAAATACAATGAAGGGATAGAACATTGGAATCAACCTATCTAGCTATTCCACTCGCTTCATTATTCGGCGCTATTATCGCCGGATTCTTTGGTAAGGCCATTGGGCGTTCTGGCGCACACATTGTGACTATTGCCGGTGTGGCTACATCATTCGTTTTATCTTTGATGGCATTTAATCACCTGGTATTACAGGGTGGTGAGATATATAACCAAACGGTTTATACCTGGATGGTGAGTGATGGCCTGCGTTTTGAGGTTGGTTTTTTAGTCGATCAATTAACCGTGATGATGATGTGTGTGGTTACGGGTGTTTCATTGATGGTGCACGTTTATACCATCGGTTACATGCGTGATGATCCAGGCTACCAACGTTTCTTTAGTTATATTTCTTTGTTTACCTTTGCCATGCTTATGCTGGTTATGTCGAATAACTTTATGCAGTTGTTCTTCGGTTGGGAAGCGGTTGGTCTGGTGTCTTATTTGTTAATTGGTTTCTGGTATAAAAAAGAAACCGCTATCTATGCCAACTTAAAGGCATTTTTAGTGAACAGGGTGGGTGACTTTGGTTTTATCTTAGGCATAGCTGCAGTTGTTATGTATGCCGGCAGCCTGGATTACAACGAGGTATTTGCGGCTGCACCATCCATTGCAAATCAAACAATGGATATTGGTTTTGGCGACTGGTCGGTAATGACGGTTCTGTGTCTCTTGTTATTTGTTGGCGCTATGGGGAAATCGGCTCAGTTCCCATTACACGTGTGGCTACCCGATTCAATGGAAGGCCCAACGCCAATATCGGCACTAATACACGCGGCAACTATGGTCACCGCGGGTATTTTTATGGTGGCACGTATGTCACCACTTTATGAGTTATCAGAAACAGCGCTGACAACTATTATGATTATCGGTGCGATCACGGCCTTGTTTATGGGGCTGATTGGTATTGTGCAAAATGATATTAAGCGGGTTGTTGCTTATTCCACTTTATCGCAGCTGGGTTATATGACGGTGGCATTAGGTGCATCTGCATATTCTGCTGCCGTATTTCATTTAATGACTCACGCATTTTTTAAAGCGCTATTATTTTTAGCTGCAGGTTCAGTCATTATTGCCATGCACCATGAGCAGGATATGCGCAAGATGGGCGGTCTGAGAAAATATATGCCGATTACCTGGATAACCTCTTTAATAGGTTCATTGGCGTTGATTGGTTTTCCGGGCTTCTCAGGGTTCTTCTCCAAAGACTCAATTATTTTAGCGGTTGGTGAATCTACGTTACCGGGTGCATCGGTCGTTTACTGGATGGTGATGGCCGGTGTGTTTATTACCGCCTTCTATTCATTCCGTATGTACTTTTTAGTGTTCCATGGCAAAGAACGTATGGATGATCACACTAAAGAGCATTTACATGAAACACCCTGGGTGGTTTGGGTGCCACTCGTTGCGCTGGCTATTCCATCGGTGATTATTGGCTGGATGACAATCGAGCCAATGTTGTTCGGCGACTTTTTTGCCAGGGCCATTCACGTAACCGATGCACATAATGTGGTGGCACGTTTAGGTGAAAATTATCATAGCCAATGGGCAATGGTAGAACACGGCATATTGTCTTTGCCTTTCTTATTGGCTATGTTGGGCGTTGCCTCTGCCTGGTATATCTATTTGAAAAAACCACAAATTGCGCAAACTACTAAGCAAAATTTCAGCTTTATTTACAATATGCTAGATAAAAAATACTGGATAGATGAGCTGTATGTAAAAGTGTTTAGTGACGGAAGTCGTGGCCTGGGCAAGGCGTTCTGGAAGTTGGGTGATGTAGGGCTTATCGATGGAATAATAATAAATGGTTCAGCAAAAGTAGTGAGTTGGGTGGCCGGTGTCACTCGCCATCTGCAAACCGGTATGCTGTATCACTATGCCTTTGCAATGATACTTGGCCTGGTTGGTCTACTGTATTTGTTTGTGCCAGCGTAGCACCGCTAAGTTAAATGTTTTTAATAAAAATAATGAAAAATAACATCAGGATTAAATCATAATGTTTGCAGATTGGCCTCTTCTAAGTCTGGTTGTCTGGTTGCCAATAATTGGTGGCATGGCCGTTTTGTTGTCGGGTGACAACGGCGGTTCAGTGGGCGCGCGTCGCCTTGCTCTAATTGTTTCTATTGCAACATTTGTTTTAAGTCTGGGCCTGTATACCAATTTTGATGTTACGACAGCTGCCATGCAGTTTGAAGAGCGTTATGAATGGATTGGTGATTTTAATATTTATTACCATCTTGGTGTTGATGGCCTGTCGATGCCGTTGATTATCCTAACCACCTTTACCACTATTCTTGTGATACTTGCGGGTTGGGAGGTCATTAAAAAACAGGCGTCACAATATTTGGCTGCATTTTTAATTATGGAAGGCTTAATGAATGGCGTGTTCTCTGCGCTGGACTCCATGTTTTTCTATGTGTTTTGGGAAGCCATGTTAATACCGATGTTTATTATCATTGGTGTTTGGGGCGGCCCACGTCGTGTTTACGCGACCATTAAGTTCTTTATTTATACCTTCTTCGGTTCCGTGTTTATGCTGGTCGCACTGATCTATATGTATTATCAGTCGGGTAGTTTCGCTATTTTAGATATGCATAAGCTGCCGCTGAGTATGACAGAGCAGACGCTGATCTTTTTTGCATTCCTTGCGGCCTTTGCTGTGAAGGTGCCAATGTGGCCTGTGCATACCTGGTTACCCGATGCGCACGTTGAAGCACCCACCGGTGGTTCAGTCATATTAGCGGCAATTATGTTAAAAATTGGCGGCTATGGTTTCTTGCGTTTTACCTTGCCCATTACGCCTGATGCAAGCGCGTCGTTTGACTGGTTGATTATTGCAATGTCACTGGTTGCTGTGGTGTACATTAGTTTTGTAGCACTGGTGCAATCTGATATGAAAAAGCTCGTGGCCTATTCATCTATCGCACACATGGGCTTTGTCACACTGGGTTTATTTATCGTCTTTAGAATTACTAACGGCTCAGTCGGTGCCGATACGAGTGGTGCGGTTTTGGCCATTGAAGGCGCAATGGTGCAAATGATATCGCATGGCTTTATTTCCGGTGCGATGTTCCTGGCGATTGGTGTGTTATATGACCGTATGCACAGCCGTGAAATTGCAGATTACGGTGGGGTCGCAAATACTATGCCTGTATTTACGGCGTTTGCCGTGTTCTTCGCCATGTCCAATGCCGGCTTACCCGGAACATCTGGTTTCGTTGGTGAGTTCATGATTATTTTAGCCGCCTTTAAAGCCAACTTCTGGATAGCCTTCCTTGCCGCAACCACGTTAATTATTGGTGCCGCTTACACTTTGTGGATGGTTAAACGTGTATTTTATGGTGAAGTGAAAAACGACGGCGTAAAAGCATTACAAGATATAAATCAGCGTGAGCTGCTTATTATGACTATTTTGGCGATTGCTGTAATGGCATTAGGTTTATACCCGGCGCCTCTGGTTGATGTGATGCATGTGTCCGTAGAGAACTTATTGCAGCATATTACTCAATCTAAATTGCTATAAATAACGTTTAAATAAAAACGTTAGGCTTTGCTTAAGATGTATATAGAGAATAAATAATGACATTAGAAATGCTCAATTTATCAATCGCCATACCAGAGATGTTTTTGCTGGCACTGGTGTGTACTGTTTTAGTGGTTGATGTGTACTTAAAAAACGAGCAGCGCAACTTAACCTATGTATTGTCTCAAGTAGGCTTAATTATTACCCTGTTACTAATTGCACAGCAAAGTCCGGAATCTCGAGATCAGGCATTCAATGGTTTGTTTGTGAGTGACAGGCTTTCATCGATATTAAAATATGTTGTGGTTATTTTAGTGGCTCTGGTGTTTGTATATTCTCGTAGCTATCTGAAAGACCGCGATATATTCAAAGGTGAATTTTACGTACTAGGCCTGTTTGGTTTACTGGGCATGATGGTGATGATTTCTGCAAATCATTTCTTGTCTATCTACTTAGGTCTGGAGCTTTTATCTTTGTCACTATATGCAATGGTGGCATTTGATCGAGATAACCCAAATGCCGCGGAAGCGGCAATGAAGTATTTTGTTTTAGGGGCGATTGCCTCCGGTATGTTGTTGTATGGTATGTCGATGGTGTATGGCATGACGGGCTCATTAAATATTGTCGAAGTCGCCATGTCGATAGATCAAATGAAAGACAGTAATATAGTACTGATCTTTGGTCTGGTATTTATGGTGATTGGCCTGGCCTTTAAAATGGGCGCCGTGCCATTTCATATGTGGCTTCCAGATGTCTACCATGGCTCACCCAGCACGGTTACCAGTTATATTGCTTCAGCACCCAAAGTAGCCGGCTTTGCGATGATTATTCGTGTACTGGCAGAAGGTATGGGTGGAATGCAGGCGGACTGGCAAGGCATGTTAGTTATTATGGCCGTGCTTTCCATGGTTTTGGGTAACGTTGTGGCGATTGCGCAAACCAACTTAAAGCGTATGTTGGCTTATTCAACGATATCGCATGTCGGTTTTATCATGCTCGGCCTATTGGCAGGCAATCAGGAAGGTTACGCCGCAGCGATGTTTTATACTATTGTGTATGCATTGATGGCACTGGGTAGCTTTGGTGTCATTATTTTGCTGGCGCGTAAGGGCTTTGAGGCGGATGAGTTGAATGACCTAAAAGGCCTGAATCAGCGGAGTCCCTGGTTTGCCTTTATTATGCTGGTGATTATTTTCTCCATGGCGGGTGTGCCGCCGACAGTTGGTTTCTGGGCAAAGCTAGCGGTGCTTAAAGCGGTCATTAACATTGATATGTTGTGGTTAGCATTAGTCGCTGTATTCTTCTCAATTATTGGCGTCTATTATTATCTACGGGTGATTAAGCTAATGTATTTTGATGATGCTGAGGATAAAGCCGAAATTTGTTGCAGTAAAGATATGCAAATAGCATTAAGCGCTAACGGTTTGTCTGTTTTATTCCTGGGAATTTATCCTGCTGCATTAATGTCTCTTTGTATCGCGGCTTTTGCGTAAAAATATGCTCATAAAGTAAGCAAAAATAGAAACTTTTGGTTAATTTGCGATATCGACTTGCAATCAATTAAGGGACTCTGTACTATCTGCCCCAAGTTGATGCGGGGTGGAGCAGTCTGGCAGCTCGTCGGGCTCATAACCCGAAGGTCGTAGGTTCAAATCCTGCCCCCGCTACCAAAATAATAAGAAAGGCCCCGCTAGATCGGGGCCTTTTTTATGGTCAATAATGAGGGTGGTTCTACGGGCCAGTTAGGTCGAGAAACCCTCTTGTTTTATGGCCATTCTTACATCTAAAATCTAAGGACTTAATTAAATAGTGAGCGATATTTGGTCATTGATAGAGCCGGTAGTTGAAGGCATGGGTTACGAGGTTGTCGATATAGAGTTTAGGCCTCACCCAAGCGATGGTTTATTGCGCATTTTTATTGATAAGTCTGGTGGTATTCAGTTGGAAGACTGCGAAGCGGTTAGCAAGCAAGTGAGTAGTGTGCTTGATGTAGAAGATCCGATTCCAGGGCAATTTAATCTTGAGGTTTCATCACCAGGTTTGGATCGTCCACTGCGCAAGCTGCAGGACTTTATACGCTTCGCAGGCGAAACAATCAAAATTAAATTATCTGTGCCGACCCTGGAAGGGCAGAGAAATTTTACAGGTAAATTAATGGGCATGCGGAATGAAGAAGTGATTCTGCAAGCAGATAATGAGACACATTATTTTCCATTAGATTCAATTGATAAAGCGCACATAGTGCCGCAATTCTGATAATGGTTTATGGAGCCAGACATGAATAAAGAAATTCTATATGTGGTAGATGCCGTTTCAAATGAGAAAGCGGTAGATGCAGAAGTTATTTTCGAAGCCATTGAAGCTGCACTCGCAACTGCTAGTCGTAAGAAGCAGGGCAAAGATATTGAAGTGCGCGTAAAGATTGATCGTAAAACGGGTGACTATGAAACGTTTCGTCGCTGGGAAGTTTGTGAAGATCAGGAAAATGGCAGCCTTGAGTTTCCATTAAAGCAAATTACATTAGCAGCGGCGCAAATCGATGAGCCTGATATTCAGTTAGGCGACTATGTAGAAGATGAAATTGATTCAGTTGAGTTTGGTCGTATTGCAGCGCAAACCGCTAAGCAAGTTATTGTTCAGAAAGTACGCGAAGCAGAACGAGCGCGTGTAGTTGAAGCCTTTCAGGATAAAATTGGCGAACTTATTATGGGTACGGTTAAGCGCGTTGAACGCGGTAATGTGTACCTGGATTTAGGCGAAAATATTGAGGCCTTTATCCCTCGTGAAGAGGTTATCCCGCGCGAAGCTATTCGCCCGGGTGATCGTTTACGGGGCTATTTAAAAGAAGTACGTTCTGAGGCACGTGGGCCGCAATTATTTGTTAGTCGTACGTGTCCTGAGTTTTTGGTAGAGCTATTTAAGCTTGAAGTGCCTGAAGTAGGTCAGGATTTAATTGAAATTATTGCCGGTGCACGTGACCCAGGTTCACGCGCAAAGATTGCAGTAAAATCAAATGATAATCGTATGGATCCAGTAGGCGCCTGTGTTGGTATGCGTGGTTCACGTGTGCAGGCCGTGTCGAATGAGCTAGCAGGTGAGCGAGTTGATATTATCCTTTGGGACGATAATCCTGCGCAGTTTGTTATTAATGCCATGTCACCGGCAGAAGTAGAATCGATTGTGGTTGATGAAGATGCTCATTCAATGGATGTTGCTGTAGATGATGAAAAATTATCTCAGGCCATTGGTAAAGGTGGTCAAAACATTCGCATGGCAAGTCAGCTGACGGGTTGGGATTTGAACATCATGTCAACAGCCGACATGGAGAACAAAGCAGAAAGTGAAGGTCGAGTTCTGGTTGAGTTGTTTATGAAGCAGCTGGATGTCGATGAAGAGGTTGCGGTGGTTCTCGCAGCAGAAGGCTTCTCCAGTATAGAAGAAGTGGCCTATGTACCAGAAAGTGAATTCTTAAGTATTGAAGAATTTGACGAAGAAATTGTTGAAGAATTACGTGGGCGTGCACGTGATGCATTGTTGATGAAAGCAATTTCTCAGGAAGAAGATGAAAACGAGCCAAAGCAGGACTTGCTAGAAATGGTGGGCATGGATAGTGAGCTTGCACATAAGTTAGCCTCAAAGGGTATCTGCTCTATGGAAGATTTGGCTGAACTTGCGATTGATGATTTGACCGAAATAGAAAAAATGACAGAAGAACGTGCCAGTGCACTTATTATGACGGCGCGTGCTCCCTGGTTTGAAAATGAAGAAGAGGCAAACCAGTAAACACTGGAGGAGGCGTAGAATATGTCAAAAGTTACAGTTAAACAGCTTTCTGAAGTGGTTGGGGCACCTGTTGAAAGATTGCTTGAACAGCTTAAAGAAGCCGGTATCGAGGCAGCGAATGCCGATACAGAAATTTCTGACGAGCAAAAAATTACGCTGTTAGAACATTTGCGTAATAGTCATGGTAAAGCGGATGCTAAGGCGGGCGGTAAAAGTAAAATTACCCTTAAGCGTAAAACAACATCCGAGCTTAGGTCTGGCGGCAGCAAAACCGTTAATGTTGAAGTACGTAAAAAACGCACCTTTACTAAAGGCGCTACGGTTTCCTTAGAAGATGAAGCCAAAGAAAAAGAAAAAGCTGAAATTTTACGTTTAGTTGCAGAAAAAGAAGAGCGTGAAGCAGGTCGTCAAAAAGCCGAAGATGAAGCAATTAAAAAATCTAAAGATGCTGCAAAGCAGCGTGAAGAAGATGAAAAAGCTCAGCAGGCAGCAGTAGATCAATCACGTATAGACGCTGAAGATAAGTCACGCGCCAAGCCGGAAGAAATAGCTCATGCAGTTGTAGAGGCTCCGATTCCTGTAGCAGAAGAAAGTCCGGTGGAAGCCAAGGGCAAAAGTAAAAAGAAAGGCCGTAAATCTGAGCCGTCTGGTGATAAGAAAGGCGGAGATACACGTTACGGCAGAAAAGAATTGCACGTGGCTTCAGGCAAGGGTGGCGGTCGTTCTAAAAAGCCTCATCGTAAAGCACACGCTACTGACGCAGCGGCGGGTAAGCATGCATTTGAAAAGCCAGTTGCGAAGATGGTTTACGATATTGATGTACCAGAAACAATTAAAGTATCTGATCTAGCGGTCAAAATGTCGATGAAATCGGCTGAGCTGATTAAGATAATGATGAAGATGGGCGTTATGGCGACCATCAATCAGGTTATTGATCAAGAGACGGCAATCCTTATTGTTGAAGAATGTGGGCATAAGGCCATTGCTTCTTCAGCGGATGATCGTGAAAACATCTTGCTAGCTTCTGCTGGTGGTGAGTTGGGTGAAGCTGTACCGCGCCCACCTGTTGTAACGATTATGGGTCACGTTGACCATGGTAAAACATCATTACTGGATTACATTCGTACATCTAAGATTGCATCGGGTGAAGCCGGTGGTATTACACAGCACATTGGTGCCTACCATGTTGAAACAGACAAAGGCGTTATTACCTTCCTGGATACACCGGGTCACGCGGCATTTACAGCTATGCGTGCACGTGGAGCTCAGGCGACGGATATCGTTATTTTGGTAGTTGCGGCCGATGATGGTGTTATGCCACAGACCATTGAAGCGGTTCAGCACGCAAAAGCGGCTGGTGTACCTTTAATTGTTGCGGTTAATAAGGTTGATAAAGAACAGGCGGATCCAGATCGTGTGAAAACCGAACTGGGCAGCCATGAGATTATCCCGGAAGAATGGGGTGGTGAAAATATGTTCATTAATGTATCAGCCAAAACCGGTGAAGGCATTGATGATCTACTGGATGCAATCAGTTTAACGGCTGAAGTAATGGAGCTTAAATCACCAGCAGAAGGTCCTGCACAGGGTCTTGTTGTTGAGGCTACTTTGGATAAGGGCCGCGGTGTTACTACAACGGTTCTGGTTCAAAAAGGTATGCTGAAGAAAGGTGATATTTTACTTGCCGGCCAGGAATATGGTCGTGTGCGTGCAATGTTTGATGAAAACGGTCAGCAAATAACAGAGGCCGGCCCATCTATCCCTGTTGTTGTTCTAGGCTTGTCTGGAACACCGGGTGCGGGTGATCCAGTTCAGGTTATGACGGATGAGCGAAGTGCGCGTGAGCTAGCGGATAGTCGTAACTTTAAAGAGCGTGACGTTCGATTTGCTGCACAGCAGCAAGCCAAGCTCGATTCGCTGTTTACCAATCTTGGTAAGGGTGAGGTTAAATACCTTAATATTCTGCTTAAAGCGGATGTACAAGGTAGTTTAGAGGCGATAAAAGATTCCTTATTGAAGCTTGCAGCAGATAGCGATGAAGTTGATGTAGCTATTATTGCTTCAGGTGTTGGTGGTATTAACGAAACCGACATCAGTCTGGCTGCTGCATCGAATGCGGTTGTACTTGGCTTTAATGTACGTGCGGATGCGGCGGCTCGTAAGTCAGTTGCTGAGCGCGGCGTTGACATGCGTTACTTCAGCATTATTTACGATTTAATTGACGTAGTGAAGCAGGCCTTAACAGGTATGTTATCCACTGAATATCGTGAGGATATGCGTGGCCTGGCTGAGGTTAAAGACATATTCAAATCGCCTAAGTTTGGTTTGATTGCGGGCTGTATCGTAACGGAAGGTACGGTTAAGCGTGATCTACCTATTCGTGTATTGCGTGAGAACGTGGTTATTTACGAAGGTGAGCTTGAATCTTTACGTCGCTTCAAAGATATAGTTGATGAAGTTAAGAGTGGTACCGAATGTGGTATCGGTGTTAAGAACTACAACGATGTGAAAGTCGGCGATCAAATCGAAGTCTTTGAGCGCATTGAAGTAGAGCGTACACTGTAAAGTCTGTCTATAAATCAGGTTAGTTTACTGGCCTGATTTATATATTAAGGTTAAAGCATGCCAAAAGAATATTCCCGTTCGCAGCGTATGGCTGAACAGGTTCGTCGAGAACTGGCTGAGCTAGTGCGTGATGAAATCAGAGACCCACGTATTACCTGGGTGTCATTTAATGCGGTTAAAGTAAGCCGCGATATCAGTAATGCGGTTGTTTATATTACCGTGCTGAATGACGAAGATCGTAAACCTGTTTTAGACGTGCTTAATAATGCTGCGGGTTTTTTACGTCATCAATTATCTTCACGTATACGTTCGCGCATCGTGCCGCATCTCAGATTTGTTTATGACGAAAGTATAGAACGTGGTACATCGATGGAGTCGCTTATTGCCAAGGCTCGATCAGCAGACGCCGAGTTTCCCGACGAAGAATAATTCTTTAGTTTTCTAGTTCAATTCCAATTCAGTTTTATATCTCAGGTTTTCAAATGGGTCGCAGAAAAAATAAAGGGCGCAATATACACGGTGTTGTTTTACTGGATAAGCCATTAAAGGTTTCATCTAATCACGCACTGCAGAAAGTTAAGCGTTTGTTTGATGCGGCAAAAGCAGGTCACACGGGTAGTCTCGATCCACTTGCCTCAGGCATGCTGCCAATTTGTTTAGGCGAGGCTACAAAAATTTCGGCGTTTTTGCTGGATGCCGATAAAACCTATCGTTTCAAATGTAAATTAGGTGAAAAAACCGCGACTGCCGATGCGGAAGGCGAAGTGATTGAGCGAAAACCGTTTGAGCATATTACACGTGAAGACATTGAGCAGCAGTTGCCGACGTTTATAGGTGACATTATGCAGGTTCCGCCTATGTATTCTGCACTCAAGAAAGATGGCCAGCGTTTATACGATTTGGCCAGGCAAGGCATTGAAGTAGAGCGTAAGGCGCGTCCGGTAACTATTTATTCCTATGAATTATTATCCTATGAAAATGGCGAGGTAGAGTTACAGGCGCGCTGTTCAAAAGGGACTTATGTACGTACATTGGCGGAAGATCTGGGCGAAAGTCTTGGTACAGTGGCCTATGTGACAGAGCTGCGACGACTTTCCGTGGGCCCTTATCAATCCAATATGCTGACCATGCAGGAGCTTGAGGCGCTTGCAGAGCAAGGCCTGGATGCACTGGATGCATCTTTGCTAGAGATTGACAGTGGGATTGCTGATTGGCCTAAAGTGGAGTTTGATGCAGATAGCGCGTATTACATTAAATTAGGTCAGCCGGTACAAATATCAGGTGCGCCGAGTGATGGTCAGGTGCGTATTTATGCACCAGAGGGCTTTATTGGGGTTGGTTTTATTCAGGATGATGGAAAAGTAGCGCCCAAACGCATGCTGGTTTTGTAGCGGCGCGCTTGTCTTTGTCCTGTTTCCTATTAAGGCAAAATCTTGTTTAGGTATGGTTTTGTTTATTAGGTATTAATTGCTCCTGCTGGGCTTAATATTTGTTGGCGTAGTAAAAATATATTTATTAAACGGGCCTGGCTGGTATGGCCGGCTTATTTGTAAGGCAGTAAATTAAATTAAATCGTATAGCGGAGGGTTTTTATTCGATACTTTTTTATAAGTGTCTGATATATATGTATATTTTAAATTACCCGCATTTTTTAATGCAGAACTTTCAGGGTATTTATTACGCTGGAAATATTTTTTACTGTGTTCCAAAACAGAAATAATTAAGAATAAACCCTCAAAGTAAGCCGCTGTTTATTTATATATTCAAAATGCTGACTTAAAGGCATTGGTAGAGGGTGAAAAACATGATAAAATCCGCAATCTTTTTTCTAGGCAATTCGAGTCAGGAGTTTTGACAATGTCAATGACAGCTACAGCTAAGGCTGATGTCGTAACAAAATATGCACGTGCAGAAAGTGACACTGGTTCACCGGAAGTACAGGTAGCATTGTTAACATCACGTATCGTGCAATTAACAGAGCACTTTAAAGAACACAAGCAAGATCACCACTCACGTCGTGGTTTATTACGCATGGTTAACCAGCGTCGTAAGTTACTAGACTACCTTAAGTCTAAAAATTCAGATCGTTATAAAGACCTGATTTCTAGCCTAGGTCTGCGCCGCTAAGCGTATACAGCAAATAAAACCAGATAATAGGGTATAGCCTGTGACTGCAATAAAAAAATCGTTCCAATTTGGGGATCATAACGTAACTATCGAAACTGGTGAGATTGCTCGCCAGGCTTCAGGTGCTGTTATGGTAGATATGGATGGTACAGTTGTTCAATGTACTGCCGTAGCTGTAAAGAGTGGAGAGCCAAGGGATTTCTTTCCTTTGACTGTGAATTATCAGGAGCGTTCTTATGCTGCTGGTAAAATCCCAGGTAGCTTCTTCAAGCGTGAAGGTCGTCCATCAGAAAAAGAAACTCTGACTAGCCGCCTAATCGATCGACCTATACGTCCTCTATTCCCTAAGGGTTATACAAACGAAGTTCAGGTTATTTGTACAGTGATGTCGCTTAACCCGGAAATCGACCCTGATATTGCAGCACTGATTGGTACTTCAGCGGCATTGGCTATCTCTGGTGCGCCTTTCGCAGGCCCAGTAGGTGCATGTCGTGTTGGTTACAAAGATGGTGCGTACATCTTAAACCCAACATTTGCGCAGCTTAAAGAATCTCAGTTGGACCTGGTTGTTGCGGGTACGACTGATGCTGTTTTAATGGTTGAATCAGAAGCTGACCAATTATCTGAAGAAATTATGCTGAATGCGGTTATGTTTGGTCATGACGCATTCCAGGTAGTCATTAACTCGATTAAAGAGTTAGCTGCAGAAGTGGGCACACCAGCAATGGAGTGGACACCACCTGAAGTAAACGAAGATTTGATCAAGCAAGTTACTGATTCAGTAACAACTGATTTGACAGCTGCTTATCAAATTGCTGAAAAGCTAGATCGTTATGCTGCGGTTGATAAAGTTCGTGATGCAGCAGTTGAAAAATTAGTATCTGATGGTGGCTTTACTAAAGATGAAGTAAAGGGTGCCTTCGGTAAAGTTGAAAAGAGCATTGTACGTGGCCGCATCGTTGCTGGTGAAAAACGTATTGATGGTCGTAACGTTGATGACGTTCGTGCTATCAGTGTGCGTACAGGCGTATTGCCACGTACTCACGGCTCTGCACTGTTTACACGTGGTGAAACTCAGGCGCTAGTGGTTACTACGCTAGGTACTTCACGTGATGCGCAGAAGATTGATGCATTAGAAGGTCAGCAAATTGATAACTTCATGTTGCACTACAACTTTCCTCCATTCTCTGTTGGTGAAGCAGGTCGTGTTGGTACGCCAGGGCGTCGTGAGATTGGTCACGGTCGTTTAGCCAAGCGCGGTGTTTTAGCGTGTATGCCAACAACGGAAGAGTTCCCATACTCAATTCGAGTTGTATCTGAAATCACAGAATCTAACGGTTCAAGCTCTATGGCTTCTGTATGTGGTACATCACTTGCCCTTATGGATGCAGGTGTACCGGTTAAGTCGCCAATCGCGGGTATCGCGATGGGCCTTGTGAAAGAGGGTGATAACTACGCAGTACTAAGTGACATTCTAGGTGATGAAGATCACCTGGGTGATATGGACTTTAAAGTAGCGGGTACTGTAAACGGTGTTAACGCACTGCAAATGGATATCAAGATCACAGGTATTACTAAAGAGATCATGGAAAAAGCATTAGAGCAGGCGAAAGCTGGTCGTTTGTTTATCCTTGGCGAAATGAACAAGGTTCTTTCTGAGGCAAATACACAAATGTCTCATTATGCGCCTCGTTACCTGAGCATGAAGATCAACCCAGAAAAAATTCGCGATGTAATTGGTAAAGGCGGCGCAGTGATCAAATCAATCACTGAAGAAACCGGCGTTACAATCGATATCGATGATGACGGTAATGTGAAAATTGCATCCAGTGATTTCGACGCAGCAGAAGCAGCGAAGATTCGTATTGAGCAAATCACAGCCGAAGCTGAAGTAGGCAAAATATACGAAGGTGAAGTTATCAAAATAATGGACTTCGGTGCATTTGTTCGAATTCTTCCTGGTAAAGAAGGTCTGGTACATATTTCTCAAATTTGCGAAGAGCGAGTTGAGAAGGTAAGTGATAAGCTTTCTGAAGGTGAGAAGATACAGGTAAAAGTACTTGAAATCGATCGTCAGGGCCGTATTCGCCTAAGCATGAAAGAAGTAAGCGAAACATCAGCTGAAGCTTAATCTTAATTGTTATAAAGCTTAAAAAAGGGGCCAAAGGCCCCTTTTTTATTGCCGGCAGTTTATTATTGAATTGCCGATATCTGGAAAAAAAGTTAAATTACGCACCAAGTGTTCCTTTAATAATATTTAAGAATATATACATGAAAAAATTAATTTTTAGCCTGCTATTTGCTTTAGCTACAAACAATGTACAGGCTGAAGGTATTCTGGATAATACTGTTTTTGGTGTCTCGCTTATTCATCAAAATGTTAATCTGTCGGTTAATGATTCAGGTACGACAGTAAATACGGATGAGAGTGGTACTGGCTTTGGTATCTATCTTGATAAGTATTATAAAAGAAAATATCGATTCAATTCGACGCTTAGTTATGTCGGTTATGACGTATTCGATCTTGCTGAATTAAGCGTATCTGCCGACTATCTGGTGCCCTATAACCAACAAATAAGCTTTTTTGCGGGACTTTCTCTGGGTGCAGGAATGCAAAAATATACTGATTCAGGCATAGCAGATGCATCATATGGTTTGACTTATGGTGCACAAATTGGCGGGATAGCCTATGTGAATAGTCATCTCATGGTGGAGTCGGGTTACCGACATAAACTATCGAATATAAAAACAGACGTACTGAGTGCAAGCAATATGGATATAACACTCGATGAAGTTGATGAGTTATATCTTAGTTTCTTATTAATGTTTTAATTCAGTTTAGATTAATAATAGTTACATAATGGTTGCTATTAGTTTTTCAAAGCCATGTTCTTTAGTGATTAACTGGCTATATTTAAATACCTCAAGCAGGGTTTGATATTCGTCTTTGCCTATCAAGCCATTGTGGTTCCAGCAGCCTAATAGCTGATAGGTTTTAAGCGTGTTCTGTAATACATCAAAATTAATGTCTGTTAAAAAACCATACTCATGTAATTGTCTGGCAATATTACCAGCATCATCTTGCTGGCACTGTTTGAGTGATATTTTATAGGCATCAAAAAAAGCACTGGCCATATCTGTTTGCAGCCAGTCTTGTGTGGCGCACAAGCTGCTGAAGGCAACGGGACCAATTACATCACCAACTGAAGCGACAACCGTTGCAAGGCCGTCGGCCTCTAGTTGTTGAGGTGCAGGGCCCTGTTGATGAACAAAATCCCCTGTACCGTTTCTAAATGCGTTATCTATTTGCTTTACATCACCGGCATCAATCACATTTAAGCTGTCAAAGCTTATGCCTTTTTTGTGCAGTGCATATTTCAACATCGCCAATGGTTGAAAAAAATGATCAACTAAAATGTCCTGGCCGGCTAAGTCATTCCAGCTAAAGTTTGTATCAGGTTTACGGCTAGCGATAAAAAAACCATCGCGGGAATTGATTTGTGCAAAGTGGCGAATATTATCTGGTGTATTGTTTTCTAAAGATGAAAATCCGGCAGCAACAGCGGATTGTGAAACATGGCAGTTACCATCGAGTATGCGATCGCGCACTAAATTGTCGGGGGTTTGTACAATATAATTTGCATCCAAACCTATGTTGCTCAAGTAGCCACCTGCCATGGTCATCAAATATGGGCTGTAAAAGGCAGAGTGACGTAATGCCATTAAATTAATTTTGCTCATGAGTCTGTCACCAGAGTTAAAAATTTGTTTGGGAAAGATGTTACTTTGCGCTTGTGAGTGCTTCAATGACTTTGGCAGCAGCAACAAAGCCGAAAGTAGCGGTAATGTGAGTTACCGAGCCAAAACCCATTGCGCAGTCCAGGTGTGCACCATGAACACCTGGCTTTGTATAATTCACACTGCCGTCAGGTTTCGCGTAACGCTGCTGTTCAGTAGAGTATACGCACTTAATGCCAAAGCTACGTTTGGCGTTTCTTGTGTAGCCATACTGCTGGCGTAGTTGTAAGCGTACGGATGCGGCTAATGGATCATTCCAGGTTTTAGATAAGTCAGATACAGCAATCATGGTCGGGTCGGTTAAACCACCCGCGCCACCGGTTGTAATAATGGGAATTTTATTGCGCTTACAATAATAAATGATCGCACATTTAAATTTTATGCTGTCGATGGCATCGATAACATAATCGTAGCCACTATCTAAGTATTCTTTACAATTTGTAGTGCTAATAAAATCGTCAATAATATTAACTTTGCATGCAGGATTGATTTGCTGAATACGTTCAGCCATGGTTTCAACTTTAGATCGATCTATAGTGTTGCTTAAGGAATGTATTTGACGATTGATATTACTCTCTGCAATATCATCGTGATCGATTAGTGTGATTTCACCTAATCCACTTCGCGCTAATGATTCTGCGGCCCATGAGCCGACGCCTCCAATACCAACGATGCAGACATGTGATTGCTGAAGTTTATCAAAGGCCTGCTCGCCATATAGACGCGCAATACCACCGAACCGATTGTTGTAATCACTCATTAACTTGTATATATGGTTTGCTGAAAGGCCTGATTATACAGTTACATTTTTCAGTAAACAGGCTGAAATCTAATATTTTTGTGTTTTTTATGGGAATATTTAACACAATTTTACCTTTTGAATACCGTGCTGGCGGTGATATGCGCTTTTAAATGTACTGTAGACGGTGTGAGTGTGTGAAGTGGAGTATTCTCATATTGATATCTATCAATCTCATAAAATATAAAAATAGGTAATATGTAGTTCGCAGATAGATATAATTCATATTTTTTGGTGGTGATCATTAAGCATGCATACAAATAACAATATAAATTCATCAGCACGTCTGCCTGAAATAGTAAGCTGGCCATTTAGGTATGTACCCACAAAGGTGCACTCTCAGCTATTAGTCCTGTTTTTAAATCGAATGTTAATTACATCCTTGAAACAAGGTGATCTGGATTTTCTGCGAAATAAAAAACTCAATATTGAAGTGAAGGATGCACATATTAATTACAGTATGGGTATTTCTAATGATCGGCTGATTACTATGCCGTTAGCTGGTGATAGTGATTTAATGATAAGGGCAAATACCTACGATTTTCTTATGCTTGTTGCCAGAAAAGAAGATCCAGACACGCTGGTTTTTCAGCGTCGACTTGTTATGCAAGGTGACACAGAGCTTGGTTTAGAGTTGAAAAATTTTCTTGATAGCCTGGATATGGAATCTTCGGGTTTATTCACAGTGATAGAATCAATGTTAAATAAAGGTTTACCACTTTATCGTCGATTGTTTTCTTAAGCTGGAGTAAATAAAATCCAGCTTAAGCCAATTCTATTTATGCAAATTAAGGCCTTCAAAATAACGTAATCGATAGAGTAAACGAGATGAGTCCTCTACATCAGTAAAAGCACTACGGTCGTGTAATACATTATTGCTGATTAATCCCCATCCCGATTGTAGTGTTAGCCGATAAATATGCGGGTCATCTGAATGCAGTAAGTTTTCTAGTGCAGAAACGGCCTCTCGAGTAATGGGATTATCATTCCATTCAATATTCTGAGCACGTTCTGTGTAGCGCATATGCAGGCCTATATCAGAAATAGAAAATACCGGGCCACAACGAGCAGGGCGAATTATCACATTGTCTTTGATATTGGCGGGTATCGTCATCGCATTATCTGACATTAATGCGTGAATATAATCAGGGTTTTCATCGCGTAATTTAATATACGCTATCTCATGATCCAGTAGTGCATTTATACCGCCTTCGTGAGCTGGCCTCACACAGTGCAGGCATAAGGCATGAATTTGCTGATCACGCTTATTATAATAACCATCGGTGTGCCAATGAATGGCTTTATCGGAATAGGGTATATAGCGTTCTCGCCCTGCAATATCAGATACCTGCAATGATGTAATGCCATCGTCATCTGCACCCATGTTCTTGTCTAGTGCTCGTAAGCCAAATTGTTCAGCAAGGGTGGATGCGATGCGCTTATCGGGATTGTCTTTTGTCTTGCTAATATAAACCGTCATATTGGTTTTTTTGCAACGCTGGGCAATGGCCTGATGCTCAGCTTCGGTCAGCTGCATTGGATCGTTGATTTCAACAATTAGTTGCTCTGCTTTATCTGGATAGTTGTCGAGTTTTTCATTGCGCCAGTTTTCATAGGCTTGATGATTATCCAGGTCAAAAGGGCTGTTGTGTTTTATAAGCATGCTGGCTGACATGATGAATCCTGATTATTATTAAAATTATCCATGCCATTTCGACCATGCCAGTATCCATTACAGCTACCGCCTGTTGGCATCAGCGATTGTAATTCGATATTGGCATCGTTAACGGAATAATCATGGTGCAGGCACTGGTAAAATAAATCTATTATTTTTTCACAATGTTGCGAAGGCGGGCTAATTCTTAATACATCTACATTCAGTTGAATTAATTCATTAAGCTCGGAAATTAAATTATTGGTTTTTGCCGACTGAGTTTGTATGCCATTTAAAATCAGGAACTGTTGTTGCTCCTGAGTCGATAACATTAATCCATCGGCATAATCCAAACATTTATACTGACAATCATCTTTTGGTAAATTGTGCGCACGTGCAGTAAAACAACGTGCGGAATAGGCAAGCGGTAAGCGTCCGTATACCAGTACCTCTGTCTCTATTTCACTGGGTTTATTATTCTGCATATCGGAAAGCGTATCTTTCGATAATTCAACCGGCAGAACCCAGCGTTTTAACCCCAGCTTTGATAAAACTTGTAAACTATGAGAGTTGTATATATTGACTGCAGGCCCTGTAATAAAGGATTGCCCCGATAGTTGCTGTACCGCGGCCATATCATTGGCTTCAACCATGTATTCGTTATTTTGACAAAGTGTTTTTAATGTAGCCAAATCTGAATTGGCCTCGATTAATGTCATGCTAGATAGTACAACTTCCTTGCCCGAATCTTTTAGCATCTTTGCAATATTTAACCAGTCGTCTCGGCGTAGCATTTTTCTTTTTGCGCAGACGGTCTCACCTAAATAAACAATATCAATGTTGCTACGAGCAATTCGCTGATAAAATTTGAACATTGCATCTCGGTCCCAGTAATATAAAACCGGACCAAGAGATAGTTTTGGAATACTGGATTGCATATTATTTATTGCCATGGTCGGTGGTACGCGCCGAGTGTTGTGGTTCGGCCCTCTGAAACCGAATGCAGGGTTTCAAGCCATGCGGTTTTTGTCTGATAGTTTTGAGCGTTATTCTGGCAGCTATCCAATGCCTCTCGCCATACCCTTGTTACCTGCTTCACATAGGCAGGGCTGCGCTGTCGCCCCTCCAGTTTTATTGCCGCTACACCCATGGCCTGGAGTTCGGGTAATAACTCAATGGTATTTAAACTGGTGGGTTCTTCTATGGCATAAAAGGTATTTTTTTCAACTTCAAAGCGCCCCTTGCACAGGGTTGGATAACCTGCGGGTTCGTTCGGAGCGTATTGATCAATTAAAATATTGTTTAAACGGGATTGCAGGCCGTTTTTGGTTTCTTGCCATTGTACGGCGCTGGCCGGCGAACAGGCGCCGAAGGTATTGGGTGACTGACCTGTAGCGTAAGACGATAATAAACAACGGCCTTCAACCATGACACATAAGCTGCCGAAACCAAACACCTCTACAGGAATCGGGCTAGCGGCGGCTACCTGTTCAACCTGTTTTAGAGATAAGACTCGTGGTAACACAACACGTTGAATAGCAAAATTATCATAGTAAAAACGAATTGCCTCGGCGTTAGTTGCCGAGCCCTGAACGGAAAGATGCAAGCGTAAATCTGGCCAGCGATTGGCCGCATAATCTAGCACGCCTATGTCGGCGGCAATGAGTGCATCTATATTTAAATTCGCAGCCATATCGACGGCCTGTTGCCACCTTGCCCAGCCGGATTCCTGTGGGTATGTATTAATCGCAATAAAAACTTTGCAGCCTCGTTTATGGGCGTATTCAATGCCTTCACGCGAGCGCTGCTCATTAAAATTTAAACCTGCAAAATGTCGTGCATTGGTGTCGTCTTTAAAGCCTATGTAAACGGCATCCGCTCCATTATCTACGGCAATTTTTAGGGCAGGTAAATTACCAGCAGGACAGATGAGTTGCATTTTATTATGTTGCTGAGAGTTATCTGTATTCATAATATTTCTATCAATAAATTTAATGTGCTAATTGTGTGACTGGAGATGTAGCTCGTTGAGATAATTCCTGAGTAATTGAATTTACCACCAGCCATTTTTTAGAACACCATTGTGGTGCCAGCAAAAGTTCAGGCGATGCGGTGCCGGTAACGCGGTGATAAATAATATCCTTTGGCGTCATTTCGATTAAGTCCGCCGCATTAGTCACGTAGTCCTCCATACTTAAAGGGCTGTATTCTTGTCGTTTCCATTGCCTGGCGAGTTGTGTGCCTTTGACGACGTGTAAGGGGTGTAGTTTTAAACCTTCTACGCCTTCATCTAATACTCGCTGCAGGCTAGTTTTATAATGCGTTTTATTTTCTCCAGGTAAGCCAATAATTAAATGCGTACAGACTTTTAGACTGCGCGCATGGGCCTGGTGAATAGCAAGGTGATATTCGGCAAAGCCGTGACCTCTGTTGACACTTTGCAGTGTTGTATCGAATGCCGACTGTAGCCCCAGTTCTAGCCAGATTTCATAACCCTGATTTTGATAATCTGCCAATAAGTCCAGTACAGGTGCAGGTACACAATCTGGACGAGTACCTACTGATAAGCCGATAATGTCAGGTTCTGCCAATGCCTGATCATATAATTGCTTTAACTGATGAATATCCCCATAGGTATTGGTGTATGCCTGAAAATAGGCGAGATACTTTTTTGCGCCGGTGCGTTTACGAATTACTCTGCGTCCTGCGTCCAGTTGCTGGCTAATGGTCGAAGGCTTACGTGCGTTTGGATTAAATGAGACATTATTACAAAATGTACAGCCACCCACGCCTTTTGTGCCATCCCTGTTGGGGCAGCTAAGGTTCGCATTGAGTGAAATTTTATGTACTTTTTCACCGTGCTGTTTCAACATTGTCTGACCAAAAGTATTCACGTAATCAGAAAGTCTCATTTTGTGCTCACGGGTGTTTTCTGAAAAACGCATTTGTGTAGTCAGAAATATAAATAGTCAGGCAAGTCTAACAGGCGATTTTTTTTCAAACTTTGACAGAGGTCAATTGGCAATAGGCAGTACGCAAATGCTCAGTTGATATATGAGCATGAAAATATCATAAGTTTGCTTTTGAAGTTGTTATACATATGGAATCAGGCTCAAGCCTGTTTTGTGTTATTTTCTAATGTTAATTCACGTTCATATTTATCAGCCAGGTCACGGCGTATCTTTATCCTATGCGTATTACTGGCATAGTTTTTAATAGAAAGAGGCAGGTCTTCAATCTCTTGCGCTTCTTTACGCAGCTCATCTATAGCCTGCTGCCTGGTCATTTTTTCTTGCTCAGTCATAATATGTACATTTCACTTATTTACTTCAGTATTTTATCCATACGATATATTTTATGACAATTCTGCATTCAGGCTGTTAACGACAGATAGTTCTGGCTTGTATCTAGGCCGCAATCTTGAATTTAATCAAATCGACACAGGTTTGTCATAACACTGACATATTAATCCTTAAAATGCCTAATTAGAATACCTAAGAAGAGCAATCAACAGGAAGCTAGTATGCAGATCAATCAAGCCATAATTGGCCAAAACACTGTAGAAAATACATTATCAGTACATAAAAATAAAGCGCCGTATCTATCAAATCACTTTGATGACAGATTAGATGATCTGGCGACAATTGTTAAACAACTGGTGCTTGAAAAGGGTGTGTTTCATCTGGCTGTACATTTTTCTAGTAGTCAACTGGTTTGCTGGACATTAGATAATCCCTATAGTTTTAGGGTATATACGGCGGATGATGTTTTTGCTGAAAATTTTACGACGCTGTTTTCTCCGATGAAAACAAAAACACACAATTGTATTGATAAAGATCTGATATTACCTATTTTAAATTCATTAAAAGAATTACGTAAAAATGCAAGTGGCAGTGAGCTGCGTAATGCCTCAATACACATGATGAATGGTTATATAGGGCTAAGCTTTGCCTGTGATGATACAAGGTATATAAACTATAAAGACTTTGTTATGCCGTCGACATTAAGTTTTCCAATGTAACTGGTTTTAGCTTAATTATTTTATTAAACGAATACTATTTTCTTCAATGCTAATAATGCGCTGCTTGTATAAGCCGCCAATGGCCTTTTTAAAAGCGGCTTTGCTCATGCTAAATAGCTCTAAAATTATTTCAGGATCAGTTCTGTCATTTATTGGAGAAAAACCGTTATTACATTTTAGATAATCTAAAATAATGTGCGTGTTTTTTTCGCGTGTTGCCTGTCCGCTCTGTAGGGTTAAATCAATTTTTCCATCGGGACGAACATATTTAATATGGCCTTTTATACTTTGCCCAAAACTTAAGCGTTGAAACACTTCGTTTTTATACAATACACCCCAATGGCTGTTATTAATAATGGCTTTATAACCGAGGTCGGTGCTGTTGGCAATAATCAGATCAACCGCTTGCGGTGGTTTATAATTATGAGGCTCGTCATCATCTAAAAATTTATCGATTTTTGATGATGCGATAATTCGGCCATCTGCATCATTAATAAAAATATATACTAAATACGAATGGCCAACTTCCATTGGTCTGTGTTGCTCTGCAAAGGGTACCAATATGTCTTTATCTAAACCCCAGTCTAAAAATGCCCCTATGGGTGTGGTGTCAATTACGCTTAAATAGGCAAACTCACCCGCTGTAGCCCAGGGCTCTTGTGTGGTTGCAATGGGCAGTCCTTCTGAATCCAGGTAGAGAAAAACCTCAAGGTAGTCGCCTACTGCAAGATCTTGTGGCGCATATTTTAAAGGCAATAAAATATTGCCGAGATTTTTTGCATCGAGGTAAAAACCAAAGTCTACCTTTTTGACTATATCTAATTCGTAATACTGGCCAATCTCGATCATTCAGGTTCTCAATACAGGAAATTTATGTGACTTAGGTATTATACAGATAAGCAGGATCGAGAGGTGTAAGTTCCGTTAGGAATACACATTCATAACTATAACTTGATGTGCGCTTATTTATTATACAGAGGTACTGAGAGGTAATTTTATTGCATCCACTAGATAGATGTTTTTACCTGATTTCGGCCCTTCTTTTTTGCAATATATAGGGCATCATCAGCTTTTATTAGCATTTCTTCCAGTGTTTGGTTTACTACGATGCATGATGAAATTCCAAAGCTAGAGGTGACGTGAAATACGTTATCTTTATGCGTTATTTTTTCATCAGCAATTTTTAGGCGAACTCTCTCCGCAAGTTTATGTGCCTCGTGCATATCTGTTTCAGGTAAAATTAAAGCGAATTCTTCGCCACCTATGCGTGCCAATATATCAATCTCTCTAATTGTCGATTGTAGTACATTGGCAATTATTTTAAGTGCAGTGTCGCCAACTGAATGCCCGTAGTTATCATTGATATTTTTGAAGTGATCTATATCTATCATAATAACGGACATGGAGTGCTGGAAGCGCATTGCCTGTTTAAAGACCTGATTGCCTTGTTCGAAAAAGGCACGTCTGTTTTTGAGTGAGGTGAGCGCATCTTTGTTGGCTAGCTCTTCAGCATGTTTTGTTGCAATTAACAGTTGATTTGCGGCATTCTTTAATTGAGTGATATTGGTGGCGATTTCCAGGCGCACGATACGCCCATCAAGCCAGGTAATGGCCTGGTCATGGCATTGGTACCATTGTTGATGGTCCGTATTTTGAAATTCCCAAACGTATGCGTCTGTGGGTTGACCATTTTCATCAAGTAAATATTCATTGGTACAAAATGAGCAGGGGCCTTTCCCGTCTTTCTGCAAAGCTCTCCAACAGGTCTCTCCTTGTACATCACCCCACATATCGCGCGCATATTTATTGATATAAAGTAATTTACGAGTATCCATATCTGATACATAAACCAGTGCGTCAAGACCATCTAAAACAGCAGTGAGGCATTGATAGCTTAAGTCCGTATTAGATTCATCTGTCATATAGGTCTTTAGTCGTTTTTGTTGGTGAAATTTTACAGTTATATATAATAATATAGTGTTGTTTATCAGCTTATGAGGAATTTAGGCTATAAAATATACAACAAAGATGGGGCATCTACGAGATAGTTGATTTAAGGCAATTAAGAATAATAAAAAATATAATATTGGAATAAAAATATATGCAGCATATTGTTGTAATAAGTATGTGCTTACAGAAGAAATAACTCTTCATTTGTTGACTCATTTCCTATATCGTCAACTCACTCACACAATAAAGAATTTACAAGAAACAAGTCAATTTTATTTGATATTATTCGCTTATTGTATGTACACCCAAAAATATGATTGTTTGTGATTTATAAATATGAAAGAAACATGGAAAGACGCGATTCAACGACAACGAAGTGTGCTTGCAGAGCGCCTGTCGGTACCACTAGAAACCCTTGCTACTAGCTGTGAGCCGGTATGGGGCAATCGGGATGAGCTAAATAAGGTATTGACTGATGGTTTTGATAGCGTGCCTCATAGATTGTTTATGTATGCGATTGATATCAATGGCATGCAACTTTCTGACAATGTGAGCGCTGGTGGCCTAATACCGAAACACTATGGGCGTGATCGATCGCATAGACCCTATATGCGCGAAGCCGTACCATTGGAAGGCTTTCTATTATCTGAGGCATACCTTAGCTTGCGCGTTAACCGGCCCTCTATAACAGCGCTGCAGGTTGTTAAACGTGATGATGAATTATTGGGTTATATTGGCGTAGACTTTGATTTGCGTGACTTGCCTGTGACATCTGAGCTTTACGAAGAATCAGAAGAGTGGCGTCAAATAAAAGGTGACCCGGCGATTCGCAGCAGTGTTTTTTTACAATGCCGAATTGAAAGCCCGATGGATAAGGAAATTGACGTTGCCTTAGCTATTATAGAAGAGCTGATGATTGACCGAGGCATGTTTCAGGGGGTTATCCATTTTTCCAGCAGCCGTGCGACGGCATGGTTTATGAACGATCCCTTCCGCTATAGAATCTTTGATGCAGAAGCACTTAGCGATCCTGATATCTGCTTGCTTTACCCGCCGCATGTTTACCCTAAAGATGCGCTGATTCCCCGCGTGAAGATTAAGTCAATTTTGAAGGCATTAAAAAAACTTCGTCTAACGGATGAAACCTTCTATTTACGTTCGGCCTCGATTAATGTGTTTAACGGTCTCATCAGTCTGACATTCTCCTGTGACGGTTCGCACTATATGTCATGGCAGGAGTTTCTGGAAAAAGATGAATCGTTCTGGTTTGGTGCCGCCAGCTAGTTTAAGACCGATGCTTAACCCCAATTTTCGGTATTCCTGTAAAGCTTAATTATTAACCCACCGAGTTGTGTGTTATTTATTCCTGTATTTTTCTAACTATAATTTAGTTTTCGCCGCTAACGTTTAATGGGGATATTTATACCTGAAAGGATCTGGTGTGTACGGGTGTATCAGCACATAAAGTCATAGCAGGCCTTATGGGTTCATTGACAGGCATTATTAAAATAAGAACGGAATAGTTTAATGGATTGTTTTTATTAGTTATAGGAAGTTACTTACTCAATAATGTCTTTAGTTATAACTACCAATATTGCATCTTTAAATTCCCGGCGGAATTTATATACTAGTCAGGATCAGCTGAGCGTATGACCTCGCAGATCAGGGGTATGAGTCAGGCACGAACGAATATTAATGACGCCATATCAATGATGCAGACCAGTGAAGGTGCGCTTGGCGAAGTAAATAATCTTATGCAGCGTGGTCGTGAGCTAGCAGTACAAGCAGCCAATGCAACCAATTCTCAAAGTGATTACACTGCCATTCAGCTTGAAATAGATCAGCTGATGAGTGAAGCAGGACGTATTACGCAAACCGCCGACTTTAACTCGGTAAAATTATTTGACGGCGGCAGTAGTACACTAACATTTGATCCCGACAGCTCAGGCTTAACGGTTGATCAGGAACGCATACTTGAAAGCCTGAAAACATCCTGGCTAGAACAGAGCGAAAAGATCGTTACAGAGTACCTGGGTATTACCGCCAGTGGATATAACCTGGAAATTATTATGGACGAAGATACCGGTGATGCCAGTGCCTTCGTTAGCTACGTCCCCGGATCAAAAGACCTTGAGTTACATGTAAATACATCCACCTTTTTATCGGTTATGGATAGTCAGGGTGACTGGCCAAACCAGCCACTTGATCAGTTGATCGCCCATGAAATGACCCACGCGGTGATGGCGGCAACAACCAGCATGGGAACCGCTGCGGGAGCCAGCCAGATGCCCAAATGGTTTAGTGAGGGTGTCGCCGAGTTAGTGCCTGCAGCCAGCCAAGGGTGCTAATTATGCTGATGCTAATACATTTATAGATAATGTCGTACAGGCAACAGGTGCTGCCTATATCGGTGGGTTAACCTTAACCAATGCCAATGATACAGGGGGTATTGGTGGTGCCGAAGCGGACGGCGGTGCACGTGATACCTCATGGGCGGGGAGCATCCCGGACATCGCTAATCTCAATAATAATCCCTTGCTAGGTTTTGCAGAGACTTTCCCTGGCGGCTCGCGAGCTATTCAATTGAGTACCACAAAAACATTGAGCTTTCAGGTGGGGGATAACGTCGGTGAAATTATCGACATAGATTTAGTGGGAATCAATACAGGTAATCTGGGTATATCAAATATTAATCTGGTGGGTAATGCCTCTCAGGCGCTTAATCGGTTTGATGCTGCTCTGGGTGCAGTTAATACAGAAAGAGCACGTTTAGGTGCGGTACAAAACCGCCTTGAGTCAGCTGCATCTTCGTTGGAAGTGAGTATTGAAAATAATAGCTCTGCCCGCTCACGTATTAGAGACGCCGATTATGCACAAGAAACGGCGGCTTTAACGCGTAGTAAAATTTTACAGCAAGCCGCTGTCACAATATTATCTCAGGCAAATATACTGCGACAGTTGGCATTGAGCTTGTTGTCGTAATCTTCATTTACCTCATATAGTTTATTTATCGAGCGATTCATATTTTTTGCTATTAAATGCTTTATATAAAAAATTTCCATTGGTCGCAAAATTTTAAATTCAGTGCGCTATACTCATAGGTCTGTGACTAAAATATACATTTATTAGTAGGCAAAATTATTGTGATTTACGCTAGAAATACATTACCGACTATAGTTCTTTTCTGTTTCATGCTGCACTCTCAGGCAGTAAAAGCGGAAGATTTGGGTTCATTTGGAACACATATTTTCATGTTCCAGGAAAAATTGGCGAAAAGAGGTAATGTTCGGGCACAGTATAAGCTTGGCACCCTTTATGAATTTGGTGTCTCGGTAAAGCCAAATGTCGAGCAGGCGCGGCATTGGTACCAGTTAGCATCGAAGAGTAACTATCTACCCGCAATTAATCGTAATATCTATCTTGAAATTAAAGCGAGTGGATTTGTACCTCAAAAGCATAATCAATGGTTAGCTGAATTAATTAAACTAGCCGATACAACGGAACCCAATGCATTAATTTTGCTCGGGCAAATGCACCGCCACGGTATTGGTGTAAAAAAAGATCTGGAGAAATCACTCGACCTATTATCTCAGGCCAGTGCATTGGGCCATACAGAGATTGATGCAGAAATAGATGCTATTTCTCGTGAAATAGAAAAACAAGATGCAGTGGCTGCAGAGAATAAAAAACGCGAAGACTTAATTAATCAAAAGAAAAAAGAGTTAGCGCTAAAAAAACGCAATAATGATAAACACAAACAAAACAAGGAAGATAAAAAACAGATCGCTGCAGATGAAAAACAAAAAGCAGCAGATGAAAAACTTCGTCGTTATGAGGAGGTTATGCGTAAATTACGCGAAGAAGAACAACTTATAGAACAGCAACAAAAATGGGTAGAATCTCAGGAATAGTAAATTTTTTTGCTTGGTATTGTGACAGGTGTAACCATAGTTTCGAATTGCCGTTGAGGGTTTGCCAGCAGGTGTGGTTCTGGTTGTTTGTTACGGGCGCACAACTTAGTCACCGGCTGAGCGTCTAAGTTTCGCATGATGGCGAGTTACTTTTCTATCAGCAGCAATAGAAAAGTAACCAAAAGAGTGCCGCCGGCGTTGTGTTTATATGAGCTAGCAGATTCTAGTGCAATACATTCAATGACCCCATCCAAGCTTTATTTTAAACAGCAAAAATAAAATCCCTTCTTCTGGCGTAATTTTTGTGTCTGCTGCGGAACTCACGAATTGAAAAGCTAATTCACTCAAACATCCTCACAGAAGGCTTCACAAAAAACAGTAATGAATTTCTGTGTAGGAGCGCAACTTTAGCTCGCGAATCGCCGCACGAACACCGTCAGCTGAAGCTAACTCCTACAAAAAACAAAATTTAATTCTAGGGTAGGGTGGATCAAACGAAGTGGATCCACCATTGTCGTGAAAATTGGTGGAACCGCGTTGCTTGTTCCACCCTACAAAAACAAAACACTGCCGTCATTCCTGCGAAAGCAGGAATACAGTGACATCGAATTACGTAAAAATTTTGCTTCCCCGGTAAAATAATTCGGGATGACAAGATTTTATAAATCGAAGATATTAACCTCAGTCTGGCGACAACCAGCCCTGTTGCTAGCTGAAAACTGTACAAAAGTAGGGCTTATTTCACAGGGATGTGAAATCAAGTTTCGAATAGCACGGACGGCGTATCGAAACGACCCAGCAAAAGAGGCGAGAACTAACCGCTTAATAAAATTATGAAAGAGGTGATAAACAGTTTTCAGGAAACCTATATTCGACAACAACTTAGAATCTTAGGAATCACTCAGCAGTCACTTTTTCCAGGTCTAGACGGTATTGCAGGCAGTATAGTTAATCCTTTTTACTACTGATCGGACTCTTGGTGAGATGACTTATCCGCAAATTAGCGATCGAGGTAGATCAGTTGATCAACCCACAAAAACCGAATAACTTCGGCTCCTACAATAATCAAAGCCATGATAATTCTCGCTGGCATATGCTGTGTCTCTTTATAAAAAACTGCACTCATAATCGAAATTAAGGCATTTCAAAGCTCGACCAAACCGTATAGCTAATGCCCATTGGCTAGGTAAATCACCCGTTTATACAAGTTTGGCACCTATCGTGCAATTACACCTCTGAAGATCTTTTTTTGTCAAAAATCCGACGGGAGTTTATATGACACAAGATACAGTAATGGAGCTGGCAGGGCAGGCATTATGGGTGACTATTTTACTGGGTGGCCCCTTATTGCTCTCTGCTTTGGGTATCGGTTTAATGGTGGGTATGTTTCAGGCGGCCACACAAATTAACGAAATGACCCTGAGTTTTATTCCTAAGCTCGGTATTTTAATCGTTGCCTTATTGGTGTTTGGGCCCTGGATGCTCAGTACACTGGTTGATTTTACGCGTACCATTATTACCGAAATTCCGGCGCGCTTAGGCTAGAGCGCGGGCCAGATGTTAACCCTCACAACCGAACAAATCACCTTGTGGCTAGGCGGTATTTTTTGGCCGTTTGTACGTATCAGCGCGATGATGTTTGCAGCACCTGTGTTTGGTGCGCGCATGATGCCCGTGCGTATTCGTATTGTTCTGGCCTTTACCCTGAGTGTATTAACCATCCCTTTATTGCCGCCGGTACCGGCGGTTGATCCCATTTCTTTTGCCTCGGCGGGTGTTATGGGGCAGCAAATTTTAATTGGCGTTTCCATGGGTTTGATTATTCAGATGACGTTTCAGGCATTGGTGGTAGCGGGTGAAGCGATTGCCAATGGCATGGGCCTGGGTTTTGCGCGCATGATGGACCCGGCTAATGGTGTACAGGTACCGGTTATATCGCAGTTTTTTATTGTTATGGCGACCTTGCTATTTGTGATTATGAATGGCCACTTATTACTTATTAAGCTGGTTATTCAAAGCTTCGAAATTATTCCTATTTCCGCCAGTGGCCTTTCTTTACCCAGTATTCGTGCGATTGTGGATTGGGCTAGTCATATGTTTTTGGGCGGTTTAATGGTTGCCTTGCCGGCGGTTACCGCCTTACTCGTGGTTAATATTTCTATGGGTGTAATTACCCGCGCCGCGCCGCAGCTAAATATTTTTGCGGTCGGCTTTCCGTTGATGATTTTACTGGGTTTTATTTTCCTTTCGGCCAGCTTGCCGAGTATCTTTTCTCAGTTCGCACAAATGCTGATGGATAGTTTTGAAGCGATTATCCAAATATTGAGTATGAAGTAATGGCTGAATCGGAATCAGGCGCAGAAAAAAGCGAGGAACCCACCGCCAAACGGCTAGAAGATGCCAAGAAAAAAGGCCAGATAGCCCGTTCCCGTGACTTTAACACCATGGTGATTATTGCCCTGGCCGCGAGTGGTTTGATTGTCCTGGGGCATACGATTGTTAGCGATTTAGGCGCATTGATGGCGCATTATTTCCAACCGACGCGGGAAGATATATTTGATCCGCAGGGCATGATTCGCTGGTTTTATTCGGCTGTTTTTGATGGTGTATGGATTATTGTTCCCTTTTTAGGCCTCATGTTGTTTGGTGCTTTATTTGCTCCCATAAGTATTGGTGGCTGGGCATTTAGCATGGAATCCATCTCTCCCAAATTGAGCAAGCTGAGCCCTCTTAAGGGTGTAAAAAAGATATTCTCGGCGAAGGGCCTGATGGAATTAGTTAAGGCTATGGGTAAGTTTTTCCTCGTGGCTGCCGTGGCTTTAGCGGTTATCTGGAACGATGCAGATGCCTATTTGCAATTGGGTTATATGCCAATGGAAGTCGCTCTGGTGAAAGCGGGTGAGTTAATTACCTGGGCTTTTTTATTAATCACCATTGCCTTAATGATTATTGCCGCGATAGATGTGCCGTTTCAAATTTGGGATCACAATAAAGAAATGCGCATGACCATGCAAGAAGTGAAAGATGAAATGAAAGACACCGAAGGCAAGCCGGAGGTGAAAAGTAAAATTCGTCAGCTGCAACGTCAAATGGCCGATGCTCGAATGATGGATGCGGTGCCGGATGCAGATGTCATTATTACCAACCCAACACACTTTGCGATCGCCTTAAAGTACGACCCGGAGAATATGCGTGCGCCACTGATTGTGGCGAAAGGGGCGGATGTTATGGCGGGCACAATTCGTCGTATTGCTGCCGCAAATGAAATTATATTGATGGAAGCGCCACCTTTGGCACGGGCCTTGTATTACACAACAGACATAGGACAAGAAATACCGCATGGTCTCTACGTAGCGGTCGCTCAGATACTGGCATACGTATTTCAGTTACGCGATGTCCAAAAAAATGGCGGCAAAAAACCGTCACGACCACAGCCAGAAGTACCAGAAGAGTTTGAAAAGTTCGTCAATATGCCAGGGGATGCCTCCCTGGATGAAGAAACACCAGAATGGTAGCAAGTGCCTTAATTGCACTTAAAGAGTAAATTCGATGGAAGCAGTTTTACACAACATCAGTAGCATGGCGCGTAGCGGTCTGGTAGCGCCACTTATGGTCATTACCTTAATGGCGATGATGATCCTGCCGATCCCGCCATTGGCGTTGGATTTATTCTTTACCTTTAATATTTGCCTGTCGATTATTGTTGTACTGGTGTGTGTATACGCGGGCCGTCCATTAGATTTTGTAATTTTTCCGACCATTATCCTGGTTGCTACCTTATTCCGTTTAGCGCTTAACGTTGCTTCAACCCGTGTTGTATTACTCGAGGGCCATACGGGCACGGGTGCTGCGGGTAGTGTGATTGAATCATTTGGTGAATTTGTTATTGGTGGTAACTACGCCGTCGGCTTAGTGGTGTTTTCAATTTTGGTTATTATTAACTTTGTGGTTGTTACCAAAGGTGCGGGGCGTGTATCTGAAGTAAGCGCACGTTTTACACTGGATGCAATGCCTGGTAAACAAATGGCGATTGATGCGGATTTAAACTCCGGCATTATTGATCAGGATCAGGCGAAACATCGTCGTGAAGAAATTGCATCGGAAGCCGATTTTTACGGTTCTATGGATGGTGCAAGTAAGTTTGTACGTGGCGACGCGGTTGCTGGTATTTTAATTTTGATTATTAATATTGTGGGTGGTTTTGCCATCGGTATGGGGCAGCACGATATGCAGGCGGCTGATGCAATTCGTAACTACACCCTGTTAACTATCGGTGATGGTTTGGTCGCGCAAATTCCTTCCTTGCTATTGTCCAGTGCGACGGCAATTATTATTACCCGTGATTCACGTTCACATGGCATCGGCGAACAAATTAAAAAGCAGATGTTTGGTAATACAAAAGTACTCTGGGTAACCGCCGCGATTGTGGGCCTCTTAGGTGCGATTCCAGGGATGCCTAATTTTGCATTTTTGAGTATTGCTGCGGTACTGATTGGCTCTGCGAAATGGATGGATAAACAGAAAGCGCTTGGTGTATTAGAAGAAAAAGTTGAAATAGATGAAAAGCCAGTTGTGCCACATGAAAATAAAGAATTGTCCTGGGATGATGTGCAGCCGGTTGATTTGATCGGTTTAGAAGTGGGCTATGGTTTGATCCCGATGGTGGATAAAAACCAGAATGGACAACTCCTGGGACGCATTAAAGGTGTACGTAAAAAGCTTTCACAGGAGTTGGGTTTTTTAATTCACTCGGTACATATTCGTGACAATTTAGATTTAACACCCAATGCCTATCGCATTACCTTAAACGGCGTACCTGTAGGTGAAAGCAGTGTGCAGCCGGATCGTGAAATGGCGATTAATCCGGGTCAGGTGTATGGCGAATTACAGGGCACACCGACAACTGATCCAGCCTATGGATTACCGGCTGTATGGATTGAACCAGGTTTGCGTGACCATGCGCAAACATTAGGTTATACCGTGGTGGATGCAAGTACCGTGGTGGCGACGCATATTAATCAGGTTTTGCATGACAATGCACATGAGTTATTAGGCCACGAAGAAGTACAGCAATTGCTGGATAATCTGGCGAGTAAATCACCTAAATTAGTTGAAGATCTGGTGCCGGGCTTATTGCCATTAAGTGTATTAGTTAAAGTGTTGCAAAACTTATTAAGTGAAGGTGTATCAGTCCGCGATATACGCACCATTGCAGAGGTGCTTGCCGAATATGGTTCGCACATCAAAGATCCTACTGAATTAACGGCCATGGTGCGCATTGCTTTAGGGCGTTCGATTGTACAAAAAATAAATGGTATAGAACAAGATTTGCCAGTGATTACATTAGAGCCTTCTTTAGAACAATTATTGTTGCAATCAGCACAAAATGGTTCGCAAGGTTTTATGGGTATTGAGCCAGGATTAACCGAGCGTATGTTTAAGTCGTTAGAAACAGTAACGAAGAAACAGGAAATGTCAGGACAGCCTGCTGTTTTAGTGGTCGCACCTGCCTTACGTTTATGGCTAGCGCAATTAGTCCGTCATTCTATAAGTGGTTTGAGTGTGCTTTCATATAGTGAAATACCCGATAATAAAAGCATTAAAGTGGTTGCCGCAGTGGGAGCTGACTAGCTAAAAAATAATTTTTTAAATAGTTATAAAAAATATGAATATAAAAATAAAGACTAGAAATACCGGAGAAACATCATGCAAGTAAAACGCTTTGTCGCTGATGATATGCGTTCTGTTATGCGAATCGTAAAAGAGGAAATGGGCGCGGAAGCGGTTATTTTATCTAATCGTGTAGTAGATGGAAAAATCGAAATACTTGCGGCGCGTGATTATGATGAGGCCTTAATAAATACCGCGCTGGATAAAAGTCTGGTTGAAAGTAAACCCAATAGTGCTGCGGCATATTATGAGAGGGCAGGTGCTGAACGTGAATTAAGGCTGCAACAATTTGCATCTGAAAAAAATGAGCTAGAGGCCACCGATACTAAAAGTAAACAATCAAAAAGATTAGATGCAAAGCTGTTAAAACATCAAGAAAGAGATATTAAAAATGCGCAGCGGAAAGAAAATTATGCCGCGAGTTCACATGGTGAGACACTAGAAAATGACTTGTTAAAGGCTTCTGCTGAAAAAACATCAGCAGAAAGTTTAGAGCAGTTAGTTAAGGCGCAAATTTTAGCGCAAATGCAGCAACAGTCAGAGCATCAGGCAGCGGGTTTGGCGCAGGCACAGCAGGCGCCACTGACTGACAGCATGATGAAAATGCGTGACGAGCTTAAGTCGTTACGCGCGATGATTGAAAACCAGCAAGTACTGGGTGAGTGGAGTGAGATAGCGAGTAAGCATCCATTGCGCGTCAGCCTGTATAAGCGATTGACTGAAATGGGTTTAAGTCAGGAGGTGTGCAAATATCTGGCCAAGGGCCTGGACAGCTTAACGGATGTTGAGCAGGCAATGCAGGCGGCGCTTAAGCAATTGGTGCACCAATTGCCGATTGCAGGTGATGATATTTTAAATCAGGGCGGAGTTTATGCTATGGTTGGGCCTACAGGCGTCGGTAAAACGACGACTATCGCCAAACTGGCTGCTCGTTTCGCTATGCAGCATGGACAACGTCATGTGGCACTTATTAGCACGGATACATACCGTATAGGTGCGCATGAACAGTTGATGACGTATGGCCGCCTACTAGGTGTGCCCGTTCACTCCGCAAATGATACCCAGGAATTACAGCAGTTATTGCATAAGTTACATGACAAAAAGCTGGTGTTAATTGATACCGCTGGCATGAGTCAGCGTGATATAGGCTTAAGTCAGCAATTTGCCCACTTAAAGCATATCTCATCTATGATTAAGCCCTATCTAGTCTTATCGGCTAATGCACAGCTTTCCACTTTAGATGAAGTGATAGCCGCGTTTAAGAATGCCAACCCTGCAGGATGCATAATAACCAAACTCGATGAAGCAGCGAGTTTAGGCGGGGTATTAAGTGCGGTGGTGAAACAGAATCTGCCGGTGGCTTATGTGAGTAACGGTCAGAAAGTACCAGAAGATATTCAGCCAGCACGTGCTCAGGAGCTGGTGAATATGATGGTTGAATACAGTAAACAGCATACCTTGCACGTGGATGATGAGTTTATGGCAACCGACTTTAACTCGTCGCTGCCAGGCTTAGGGCTTTAAAAAAACAGGAAACAGGCTTTGAGGCTGAGACAAGCTCATTTAGTCATCTATAATTTAGATTAAGTTGTAACTTTTATATGAATGATCAGGCAGCGGGTATAAGGCGAATGGCGTCCAAAAAACCAGTTCAGGTAATAGCGGTAAGCAGCGGTAAAGGCGGTGTCGGCAAGACCAATGTCTCGGTGAATCTGTCACTGGCTATGGTTGAGGCAGGGCAGCGCGTATTGTTGATGGATGCTGATTTGGGTCTGGCCAATGTTGATTTGTTACTCGGCCTGCGCTCGGAATATAACCTGTCACATGTAATCTCCGGTGAGCGTTCTCTGGAAGAAGTTGTGGTTACCGGCCCAGAAGGCCTAAAAATCATCCCCGCAGCATCGGGTATGCAAATGATGTCGGAATTAAGCCCCAGCCAACATGCCGGAGTGATTCGTTCTTTTAGCGATTTAAGTATGCCGTTGGATGTATTGGTGGTGGATACCGCCGCGGGTATATCGGACGGTGTAATCAGTTTTGTGAAGGCATCTAATGAAGTAATAGTGGTGGTGTGTAATGAGCCTACGTCACTAACGGATGCCTATGCCTTGATTAAGGTCATGTCAGAAGACCATGGCATACAGAAATTTAATATTTTAGCGAACTCAGTACGTGACCCCCAGGAAGGCATCAAGTTATTTAAAAAATTAAGTCGTGTTACCGACTATTATTTAGATGTAACTTTAAACTTTATGGGCGCTGTTCCATATGATGAATACCTGGTGAAAGCGGTGAAAAAACAGCGTGCTGTTTTGCAGGCTTTTCCGCAATGCCCTTCATCAATAGCCTTTAGAAAAATAGCCAAGACAGTCATGTCATGGCCTGTGCCGCAGTCGGCATCGGGTCATCTGGAGTTTTTTGTAGAGCGTTTAATTAAGTTTAGTGCCGCTGGCTAACATCGCACGGGGTTGTTTGTAAGTGCTTATGAATGCAGGTAATACAATGTATGCAGAGATGCAAAAAGATCAGCGTGATCAACGAATTATTGAACATATTAGTTTAGTAAAACGCATCGCGTATCATCTTGTTGCGCGTTTGCCATCGAATGTACAGGTAGATGATTTAATTCAGGCAGGTATGCTGGGTTTAATTGAAGCCGCTAAACATTATGATCCGTCGCAAGGTGCCAGCTTTGAAACCTATGCGGGTATCAGAGTGCGAGGCTCTATGCTGGATGATGTGCGGCATGCGGATTGGTCACCACGTTCATTACATCGTAAAATGCGCCAGGTGCGTGAAGCTGTACGTGTTATAGAAAATGAAACAGGTTGTGATGCAAGAGATCAGGATGTTGCCGATCGACTTGAAATAACGCTGGATAACTATCATACAATTAAGCGAGATAGTGCGCATGCGCAGATTTTGAGTCTGGATCAAACAGAAGAGGATCCCGGGTTTCAAAACCGCCTGAGGTCATCGCAAAGTGACCCGCTGGAACATTTGCATAGCAGTAGCTTTAAGGTCAGTTTAGCTGAGACAATAGCGACGCTTTCGGAGAGAGAGCAAATGGTGATGTCGCTGTATTACAATGAAGAACTCAATTTAAAAGAAATAGGTTTGGTGCTGGAGATTTCAGAATCGAGAGTGAGCCAAATTCACAGTCAGGCGTTAAAGAATATACGCAGCAAAATGAGAGATTGGACGGCGTAAAAAAGCGTTGTGTGATTTTTTGATGGTTAGCTTAACCGCTATTGTTTTAATTCATTTTTGGTTGGCATGAGTCGTTCGAGTTAAGGGTTTATTTCCTTCGGTGTAGCTAAAGTATTGTAAATACTGAAAGAAATAATGTCTTTATACTGGTAATTGTTCAAATGTCTGCCAAAATCCGTAGTAACTACAAACACTAAGGGATTCCACCTTGGACAAAAATATGAAAATCCTTATCGTGGATGATTTTTCCACAATGAGGCGAATTATTAAAAATCTGCTTAGAGACCTGGGCTTTAATAACACAGATGAAGCCGATGACGGAAACACCGGACTTCCTAAACTTCAATCGGGTAACTTTGATTTTTTAGTCACTGACTGGAATATGCCGGGTATGACCGGTATTGATTTGTTACGTGCCGTGCGCGCAGATGAAAAGCTAAAAAGTCTGCCTGTGCTTATGGTAACTGCGGAAGCCAAAAAGGAGCAGATAGTAATGGCTGCTCAGGAAGGTGTGAACGGTTATATCGTGAAACCATTTACAGCGCAGACCCTTAAAGAAAAAATTGAAAAGATATTTGAACGTATTGAAAAAGGCTAATGGAGGTTTTAATGGACGGCACGCCAATTAATCGCGACCTCCTGTTAGAAAGAGCGCAAGCACTAGTTGTTAGCCTTGAATCAGCGGAAACCAGTGATGAACAACTGGAAAGTAGCTTAGACGAAATAAACAATCTTCGAGATAATAGTTTGTTTAAAGAGCTGGGTAAAATGACCCGCGAAATCCATGATTCAATTATGAATTTTCGGATGGATAATCGTATTGCCGATTTGGCTTCTGTTGATATTCCAGATGCAAAAGATCGTCTTGAGTATGTTATTGAAATGACAGAAAAAGCGGCAAATACTGCCATGGCGGTGATAGAAGACAGTAGTCCGCTTGCTGAAAAGCTCGGCGGTGAAGCCAGCCAGCTTAAAACCCAATGGGAGAAATTCCGCAAGCGTGAATTGTCACCAGATGAATTACGCGTAATGGGTCACGATGTTGAAACTTTTTTTGATGAATCGGAACAGATGACCAATAAGTTACTGTCTGGGTTTACGGAAATAATGATGGCTCAGGGATTTCAGGATTTAACAGGGCAAATTATTCGTCAAGTTATAGACCTGGTGCATGAAATAGAAAACAACCTGGTTGCACTTGTTAAAATCCAGGGTGAAAGCTTTGTAAAAGAAGAAGAAAAATTAGATTCCAAAGAAAACTCTAAACTAGATGGACCACAAGTCCCTGGTAAAGAAACATCACCCGATGTAATGCAGGGGCAGGATGATGTTGATGATTTACTAGCAAGTTTAGGTTTTTAGTCAAAACCGGCAAGATTAATGGTGTTTCTTGCCTTCTTCCAGTAATTAAATAATTAATTATTGGAAATGTTAGTAAATGCCCTACATTAAATAGAGTATCTGCCGACATAATGCTTATAAATAAAATAAAGGTCTGAAAGGGTCATAAATGGCAATTGATCTAGATGATGAAATACTTCAGGATTTTCTGGTTGAAGCTGGTGAAATACTAGAGCTTCTAAGTGAGCAGTTGGTCGGTCTGGAGCAGTCTCCTGAAGATGCAGATTTACTTAATGCGGTATTTAGGGGATTTCATACAGTAAAAGGTGGTGCCGGTTTCCTGGCATTGGATGCGATGGTGGACTGCTGTCACGTATGTGAAGATGTATTTAACGTTCTCCGCCAGGGCGATAGAATCATTTCATCAGGCTTGATGGATAGTGTTTTGCAAGGCTTAGACGCTGTACAAAATATGTTTACTGAAATTCAATCAGGCATTGATCCCACCCCGGCAACCGCCGAGCTTTTAGCCCGACTCAAAGTATATTCTGTAGCAGGTGATAGCGAGCCAGAGGATGAAACCTCTGCAGCTGCTGAAGCGCCTACAGTAGACGTGCCTGCAGAAGATACAAGCCCTCCCAGCACTGGCCATGATGAAACCGATGATGAGTTTGACGCGCTGCTGGATGCAATGGACTCAAATTCCGCGCCACCGGCTGCAAATGAATCCACGAGTGACGAAATTACAGATGATGAATTTGAGTCTTTACTCGATGAAATCCACGGTAAAGGTAAGCACAGTGAGGTTGCGCCTGTAGCGGCTGAATCATCAGACAGTGATGCAATTACGGATGATGAGTTCGATAAATTGTTGGATGACATGCACGGTAAGGGCAAGGGGCCAACCGCTGCGTCAAAAGAGGATTCTGCTGACAAGCCTGCAGTAGTTGCATCCGCGGGTGATGATGCTATTACAGATGATGAATTTGATAAGCTGCTGGATGATATGCATGGCAAGGGTAAAGGGCCTACGGCTGATGCATCTAAAGCCAAAGCTGAGCCAGCTGCGAAAGCGCCAGCGCCAGCACCTAAACCCGCGGCACCGGCACCCAAGCCAGCTGCGGCACCAACAAAACCAGCTGCGGAAACATCCGTACGTGTAGATACTGAACGTCTGGATGACATGATGAACCTGGTGGGTGAGTTGGTGTTAGTACGTAATCGTTTACAAACCTTACGTGCGAATATGCCAGAAGGTCAGCTGACACAGGCGATTACTAATCTGGATATGGTAACTGCTGACTTGCAATCGTCAGTTATGAAAACTCGAATGCAGCCTATTAAAAAGGTCTTCGGTCGTTTTCCTCGAGTAGTACGTGACTTATCTCGTTCAATCAAAAAAGAAATCAAACTCGAAATGATGGGCGAGGAAACCGATCTGGATAAAAATCTGGTCGAGGCGCTTGCCGATCCACTGGTTCATCTGGTTCGAAATGCGGTCGATCATGGTATTGAAATGCCGGATGATCGAGTGAAAAAAGGTAAGCCTCGTGAAGGTACGGTTAGCTTGTCTGCAACACAAGAAGGCGACCACATCTTACTCTCAATAGAGGATGATGGCGCTGGAATGGACCCTGAAGTGCTGCGGCGTAAGGCCGTAGAGAAAGGCTTAATGGATGAAGAAACAGCCGCACGTCTGGATGACAAAGAATGCTTTAATTTAATTTTTATGGCGGGCTTCTCCACAAAGGATGAAATATCTGATATTTCAGGCCGTGGCGTTGGTATGGACGTAGTTAAAACAAGAATCAGTCAGTTAAATGGTTCTCTGGATATTGATTCAGAACTCGGTAGAGGCAGTATTGTAAGCATTAAAGTGCCGTTGACACTGGCTATTTTGCCCACCTTAATGATTGCTCTGGGTGACTACACATTCGCCTTGTCACTTGCCAATGTAAATGAAATTTTTGAATTAGAAACACGTAAAACCAATGTGGTCGATGGTCAGTTAATGGTCATGGTCCGTGAAAAAGCAGTGCCACTTTATTACTTATCTAACTGGTTATTGAAACCAGGTGAAAAGCATACATCGGGAGATGGTAAAGGCCAGGTGATAATTGTTTCAGTAGGAAGTCGACTTATTGGTTTAGTGACCGATTCGGTCATAGGTCAGGAAGAAGTCGTAATAAAACCTTTGGGTGCCATGTTGCAGAACCTTGCGGAATTTGCCGGTTCAACAATTACCGGTGATGGTGGCATTGCTTTGATAATGGATATACCTAGCCTGTTGAAAGCGCGTGCAGGCAAGGGCTATTAAAGGTTATAGTTAGCCTCCCGTTAAATTTTATCCCAGGAAGTATAAATGGCTATACGCGTTTTAATCGTCGATGATTCTGGTTTTTTTCGCCGACGATTGACAGAAATTCTCGATTCCGATCCAATGATCGAGGTTGTCGAAACGGCTGTTGATGGTAAAGATGCCGTTGCAAAAGCTAGAAGCTGTCGTCCTGATGTCATCACCATGGATATAGAAATGCCGGTGATGAATGGCATTGATGCGACACGTGAAATTATGCGCCACACGCCTGTGCCGATTATTATGTTTTCTTCCCTAACATATGATGGTGCGCAAGCAACATTAGATGCTCTAGAGGCCGGTGCGGTAGATTTTTTACCTAAGCGCTTCGATGATATTTCCAATGACAAAGCCGAAGCCCGAAATATTTTATGCGCGCGCGTTAAGGCAATGGCATCGCCACGATCTATAGCGACAGCAGCTACCACTCGGCCAATCACCAGGCCTACCGATACAGCTCAGCAGCGGCAACCGCTTGCCTCGTCACCAGCCGCTTCTACTTCACCTGTTAGCCGTAGCAATAAAGCATTTAATCCATCCGATTATGAAATAGTGGCGATTGGCACATCGACTGGTGGCCCAGTCGCTCTGCAAGAGCTTTTGGTTCAGCTGCCAAGTAGCTTCCCTTTGCCTATTTTGCTGGTTCAACATATGCCTGCAAAATTCACAGAGGCCTTTGCCGCTCGACTAAATCAACAATGTAAGATAGAAGTGCGCGAAGCAAAAGATGGTGATTTATTAACGCCTGGCACAGCTCTTTTGGCGCCTGGCGGAAAGCAGATGAAGATGGAAAAGCGTGCGGGACGCATGCTAGTAAGAATTGTTGAAGAAACCGACCCTATGCAAAATTACAAGCCTTGTGTCGATGTAACCTTTGATACGGTAAACAGTGCAGTGGGTGATAAGGCCCTTGGCATTATATTAACGGGTATGGGAGCAGACGGCAGGGAAGGATGTACAAAACTCAAAAATCGTGGTGCCACTATCTGGGCACAAGACGAAGCCACCAGTATCATTTATGGTATGCCCGCGGCTGTAGCTAATATTGCGGAACAAATTTTGCCTTTGAAAGAAATAGGCAAGAAACTTGCTACCAATACCTAATATGGACATCTTAAGTATTGTCGGGATCGTCGTAGCCATTGTCGCTATTCTTAGTGGCAACCTGCTAGAAGGCGGTCATATCGGCCAATTATTTCAATTAACAGCATTTTTAATCGTTGTTGGCGGTACTGTGGGGGCTGTTTTAATACAGACCTCTCTCCCTGTTTTTTGGCGCTCAATGGTTATTGTGCGTTGGGTTTTTGTCACTCCGAAAATTGATCTGCTGGAAACAATCGATAAAATTATTAACTGGAGTCAATTATCTCGTCGAGAAGGCTTATTGGCACTGGAAGAGGCCTCTGAAAATGAAGACGATCTGTTTTCGCGTAAAGGCCTGCAAATGCTCGTTGATGGCAATGAGCCTGAGAGTATTCGCGAGGTAATGGAAACAGAAATACTCATGATAGAACAGCATGATACGCAGGCCGCTAAAGTATTTGAATCGATGGGAGGGTATAGCCCTACGATTGGTATTTTAGGTGCAGTGATGGGTCTGATACATGTGATGAATAATCTGGCTGATCCAGAAAAGTTGGGAAGTGGAATTGCAACTGCTTTTGTTGCAACAATCTATGGTGTCGGTATTGCAAACCTGGTGCTATTGCCAATAGCTGGGAAATTAAAGGCACTGGTAAAACAACAGTCGATACAATATGAAATGGTGTTAGTCGGCATTGTTAGTATTTCCGAAGGTGAAAATCCGCGAAGCCTACAGGCCAAATTACAAAGTTATTTAGGTCGCGCATAGATTGAAGTGTGAGTTGACTACAGCGAGTTAATACTTTGTAGAAACAGCAAAGTAAAAAAGCATAAAAAATATGAGACGCAGAGGCATCACAAATATTGAACCAATTTACAAGTCGTAGGGTATGAGAAGACGAGGTATTACAAATATAGAGCCTGAAGAGTCGACTGATCGTTGGCTGGTTTCGTATGCCGATTTTATAACTCTGCTTTTCGCTTTTTTTGTGGTGATGTATTCGATTTCAAACGTCAATGTCGGCAAGTATCGCGTGTTATCTGATTCAGTGAGCACAGCATTTAGTCATCAATCCAGCTCGCCCTTTCCAATTGGTGCGGAACTCGGTATATCAGTACAACGCGCACCGATTGCTATTGGGTTACAGGGACAAGTTGGTTTGGTTTCGATGAAAGAAACCGCGGCCGAGTTAGATAAAAGATTAAAAAAATGGGTTAAAAAAGGCATGATCGCAGTTAAAGGCAATGAAAAATGGCTGGAAATAGAAATTAAATCAAGCCTGCTTTTTGGTTCTGGGGATGCTACTTTATCAGCGGACGCGGCAAATATTCTTGCAGAGCTGACGAGTGTTATAAAGGCCACCACCAACCCATTATATGTGTCTGGTTATACAGACGATGTCCCTATTGCGAATAATCGATTCCCAACTAACTGGGAGCTATCCACTGCACGTGCATCATCTGTTGTGCGATTATTTGCACAAAATGGCATAAACCCCGCGCGTATGGGTGCAATTGGTTATGGTGAATTTAGGCCAGTAGCCGCAAATGATTCAGTCGAAAATCGTCAAAAAAACAGACGTGTTGTTATACGCATGATGACTGGTGAAGATGTTTTTTCAGAGACCTCACCCTTTGTTGATGGCGAGCTTGAACCTACAGATTCAGCCCCTGCTTTGGAACAACCGATTAATAGTTTACAAGCTGCGGAACCGGTGCGTTCCATCTTCGAGTCTCCTTAAATGATAAAGGATGATCGATGAAAGTTTGGGCAACAGCAAATCAAAAAGGAGGCGTGGGTAAAACGACTTCAGCCGTCACTCTGGCAGGAGTCATACAGAAACGTGGCTACCGTGTTTTGTTGGTTGACCTGGATCCTCATGGTTCGTTGACCAGTTATTTTGGCGAGGATCCGGATAGTGTCGATAGAAGTGCCTATGATTTATACCAGCAGTCTTTAAAGAACGCTTTAAATACACGGTCTGTCATACATAAGACAAAATTTAATCGATTGGACTATATTCCTGCGTCTTCTGCTTTAGCCACATTGGATCGGCAGCTAGGCGCCAAAGATGGTATGGGTCTGGTGATGAAAAAGGCGATGCTGCAAATTCAGGATGACTATGATTTTGCAATAATTGATTGTCCACCCATGTTGGGTTTGTTAATGGTAAACGCATTGGCTTCATGTGAGCGTTTATTGATACCGGTACAAACAGAGTTTTTGGCATTAAAAGGCTTAGAAAGAATGGTGCATACGATGTCTATGATACAAAAGGCACGTAAGCAGCAGGTATGTTACAGCATTATTCCAACTTTTTATGATCAGCGTTTAAAAGCGTCTAATGAAACATTAAAAACATTACGTAGCCAGTACAAAGAAAATATCTGGAGTGGTGTTATACCTGTCGATACACAATTTCGCGAAGCGAGTCAGAAAGGTATACCGCTTTCAATTGAACGTATTAGTTGTAAAGGCAGTCGAGCTTACTCTCATTTACTTGATTATTTGTTAGAGCTGGATGAATCTACTCTTTCAGTGGCGGGGGATATATAGCAATGAGTGGTGCAAATGAAACAGTTCAGGATAAAGCGATACATGATTATCTTGAAGCGTTGTTGCTAGAGATACCTGATGAAGCAGATGAATCACCTGTTAGTGAAGTAACGTCTCAAGTAAAACTAGTTCAGACCGATATACAAGGTCTACCCCATGAAGAACCGGATGCGCAAGCGCCGGCAGTCATTGGTTTAGAAAACCTTGTTGCACAGGTTCCGCAAGCATTAGCAGAAGTTGAAACGACAACAATTACTGAAGTTGTTACAGAGACAGTCGTTGAAACGCTGACTGAAGCAGCAACAGAAGTTATTGATTCAGGAATACCCGATTGGGCTGAAGAACGTTTCCAGTGTTTGCTTTTCAATGTGTCGGGCTTAAGCTTAGCAGTACCGTTGGTAAAGCTGAATAGTGTTATATCCTGGGATGAGGACAAAATAACTGAAACGCCAAATCAAACTGACTGGTATTTAGGGCTTGTTCGGCATTTAGATAAACAGGTAAAAGTTATAGATACGGGATTATTGGTACTGCCAGAAAATCGTCGTGATTCTATGGGTACAACGTCATTAAATCGCCTTGGGAACATATTATTAGTCGATGATTTTAAGTGGGGACTGGCCTGTGACAGCATAGGTGATGTTATTTGGCTCACTAAAGAAGATGTTAAATGGCGTAAAAATAAACAAACCAGAGCCTGGCTATCGGGCACATCATTAGAACATTTGTGTGCCATTATAGACACAGAGGTATTTGCTCAAATGTTGACTGAAACGTCTTCATAGCGCGGAATAACAGTTATATTATAAGTACTCAAATTTTTATATGGGTGGCGTTTGTAGTGATCTGGACTAAAATTAATAGCATATAATATTTTTAGTTTGTAATAACAGTACATCTTATTGATGTGTGAATTCAGTGCATGAGAAAAAATTTATTGATTGACCGAGCCATGCGTTAGGGCATTCAATTTAAACTGGCATGTAAACTGCAAGAGAATAATAAGTGGAGCACTTAATATGAGTGATAACGAAAGCGGAAATGTTGACCACAGACAGTGTGTAACATTCCGTCTAAATGAAGAGATCTACGGCATTAATGTAATGCTGGTTCAGGAAGTTCTCAGAGTAACAGAAATTGCACCCGTACCAGGCGCTCCGAATTATGTCATAGGTATCATTAATCTACGCGGTAATGTAGTTACAGTTATCGACACGCGTAACCGTTTTGGGTTACCACCGAAAGAGATGGATGATGCTACACGTATTGTCATTATAGAAGCAGAAAATCAAACGGTTGGTATTGTAGTAGATAGCGTCTCGGAAGTAGTCGATATTTATTCTAACGAAATTGAATCTGCACCTAATGTTGGCAATGATGAAACAGCCCGATACATTGAAGGGGTTGTAAGCCGAAGTGAAGAGCTATTAATTCTTGTAGATTTGAATAAGCTACTCACCGATGATGAATGGTCTGATATGGGCGGTTTCTGATTTCAGGTTTACTCTTTCAGGTATTGAGTCAAGTAATATGCCTGGGAGAGTAAAATGAACGCACTTATTATATTGTTATCAAGTCTACTGCTTTTAATGTCATTAGCGCTTTTTGTCTGGACAAAAAAACAGCTTCAAAATATCCAGCAGGATGTTCATAACACACTTCATTCAAATCAACTAAATAGTGAACTCACAGCGCTAAATGCGGGTTCTATTGGTTTGGGTGCGCGCTTTATTAAATTAGAAAAAGAAATGCATCAACTGGCTGCACGTATAGATGAAATGTCGAGTGAAGTGAAAAATAATTCACCTTATAGCTATGCAATTAGCCTGGCTCAAAAAGGTGATACAGCAGAGAATATTGCCGAGCTCTGTCATATTAGTCAGACGGAAGCCCAGTTATTAGTGATGATGCACCAGGAAAATAAAGCAGCATAAAATTAAAAAAGCCAATAACAGAAATGTTCATGGCCTGGAAATTAAGGCTACATAAAATTTATTTCATAGCAGCATGCTTTAGCATTATATCGTTGTTTTTAAGCATGTCTACAGCCTGAGTATCTGGCATTGGTCGACCAAATAAGAAGCCTTGCATGTTTTTACAGCGCCATGCTTTTAATTGCTCTAACTGAGCTTCAGTTTCGACACCTTCCGATATAATGTTTAAATTCAAACCTTTGGCCATAGCAATAATGGCTTTTATAATAGATGAATCTTCTTCGCTATTAGACATATCGCGTATAAATGACTGGTCAATCTTTAATGTATCAATAGGTAATCGCTTTAGATAATTCAACGACGAGTATCCCGTACCAAAGTCATCAATCGCAATTTTTATATTATTATTGCTAAGTTCGGTGAGTTTCTGAATGCCATCATCGGTATCATGCATTAAAGTATTTTCGGTGATTTCAATTTCCAAATGGTCACCTGGTACATCATGTTTTTTCAATATATTAAGAACTTTTTCAACAAAATCATCTTGTTCTAGTTGTATTGAAGAGACATTAATTGCAATACGAACATTAGATAATCCCATGGTTCTCCAACGTTTCAGCTCTGCGATGGCATTCTCAAGAACCCAGTCACCAATTTCTTTAATGAGGTGAGTCTCTTCAGCGAGTTCAATAAATTCACTTGGTGAAATGAGGCCGCGTTCAGGGTGCTGCCAACGAATTAACGCTTCCATTCCAACTACTTCATTGGTCTCAATATTTATTTGAGGTTGGTAGTAGATCTTAAATTGATTGTCATCCATCGCGCGGCGTAAATCATTTTCAAGTGATAAATGTTTAGAGTAAACATCTAGCATATCCAGGTGGTAGAACTCGTAGCCGTTTTTGCCTTTACCTTTAACCGAATACATAGCTATATCAGCATGTTTAATTAACGATTCCATCGTCTGGCCATCTTCTGGATACTGTGAAATACCAATACTGGTACTTACAAACAATTCATGGCTATCAATTTTAAACGGCATTTTCAACGATTTAATAATCTTACTTGCAATGATTTTTGCATCATTTTTACTATTCACAGCTGGTAGAAGTAAAGTGAATTCATCACCACCTATGCGTGCAAGTGTGTCACCTTCGCGTAGACAGTGACGCAAGCGCATCGCTACGGCTTGTAATAATTTATCACCAATCATATGTCCTAGTGTGTCATTGATAACTTTAAAACGATCAAGATCAAGGAACATAACAGAGAGGCTGTTTTTATTACGTTTCGCATGTGCAATAGCCTGATGTAGTCTGTCTTTTAGTAATGTTCGATTTGGTAATCGTGTAAGCATGTCGTGATATGCCTGAAAGCGAATGATTTCTTCGGCTTCTATGCGATCAGTAATGTCTCTAGCTATGCCGTATGTACCGATAAACTTTCTATCATCAGTTGTATCTTGAGATTTATAAACACCAACAGAATTTATTTCGATAGGTAATAAACGATTGTCAAAGTTACGAACCTGATCGTTCTTATTACATTTTAGTTTAAGCTCAATGTTTATGCTTGCACGCTTACCCGTGCGGCGTTCATTAAATTTAAATTGTGCCTTATCTAAATCGTCATCATGAATAAGATCAGTATAGTGTCGGCCTATTACATCTTTCATTTTATAGCCAAGCAAGGTTTCAACACGCTTATTTATAAAGGTAAAGCGGCCCTGGCTGTCCAGGATGTAGACTATATCCGGTGACTTGTTGACGATATATCGATGGAGTTTTTCTGACTCTCTAAGCTGAGCCTGCATTTTTAAATTGTCAGTCTCTAACTGGCGCTTTTTAATCGCATTTTTAACTGAGTTTAATAAGTTGTCGATGGAATATGGTTTGCGGATAAAGTCATATGCGCCATGTTTAATGGCATTTTCTGCTGCTTCAAATGAAGTTTCACCACTCACTACAATAACAGTCGTGTTTATATTGTTTTCGGTGATGAAGCGCATAACCTCTTCACCATTTGAACCGCCCATATTGAGGTCGAGTAATATAATCTTGATGTTACCGGTTTCTAATTTAACAATAGCCTCGGAGCCGTTATCGGCAGAGTCAACTTCGTAGCCATGTTGAGTAATTAGTTCCATCAGGCTGTGTTGATGAAGTTTTTCATCATCCACAATAAGTATTTTTCCGGAATCTTCAGGAAAAGGTGATACGTTCGAACCAAAATTATTTTCTTGGGTTGGTTTTTTATTTTCTGCCATTTTGTAGCCTGTTTTTTTGTAAGGGCAAGGTTCTATAAATATCAAAATAATTAATCATTATTTATAATTTAATTGTTTTATGATTGATTATTTCAAGCATATTTAGTTTTTCACAGGAAACTGAACACTAAATGTAGTGCCAGAATCTTTGGTTATACAGCTTATTGAACCATGTAATCGTTCTACTAAGTTCTTTGTAATGCTTAAACCAAGTCCTGAGTGATCCTTTCCTTTAGTACTGGCTATTGGCTTATATAGGTTTTTCATTACCTCTGGAGATATGCCTGGGCCGGTGTCATTGAGTTTAAGTTCTACGTAGTTCCTTCCATTGATGTTTATATTCCCTGTTGTAATGTTGATCTCGCCATTTTCCTGAATGGCTTCAACAGAGTTCTTAATTAAATTTGTAATTATTTGTTTGATAAGATCTTTATCTGAGTTGATATCATTTAAATTATTATCAAGTTTTAAAGTCGATTTAATCTTGTGTGTTATGAATAATGAAGAATTAAACAAATGCACAAGTTCGCTAACAACATTGTTTATATTGATATCTGAGGATTCATTTGTGTCTGCATCTAAGGTGTCTTTGCAGTGCAAGATAATATTGCCAATTCTATCTATTTCTTGCTTGATTGTTTTTAATTCACTTTGCGCTGAGTCATTAGAGTCAAGCTTTTGAGAAAGTAGATGCAAGTAATTTCGGATGACGGCTAATGGATTATTGGTTTCATGAATGACTTTTTCAGCACGCTGCAAAAACTGTTTATTATTATGCTCAGTAATATTGTTTAATTTTGTTTTGTAATCAAAATGTTGGAGAATTTTGCAGGCTAAATTATTTGTAAAAAGTGAAAGTAATTTTTTGTTTTCAAGATGAGCTACTGCATGTTTATAGCTGGTGCCGAGTAATAATACACCATAGTTATGACCAGTCTGGCTGATGGGAAGGCTAATAAAACCCTCGGTCTTTAGGCCGTGGGCTATTTGTTTATCTAGTATACTGAGTGATGAAGATTGCTGAGCTGAGAAACTATCATTTATTTTATGATTTATCAGGGTGTCTGTAATAATGCAGTTAGTGCTTAGTTCTATTTTTAGGGCTTCGAGTAATCGGCTGTCTGTAATGTGTTGGTGATCAGCAATTGTTAGTGCTTGTTGAGATTCATTGAACTGCAATAATACGCAGCTGTTAATGCCAAATAAGAGATTGACCGATTGCTGTATCGATTTGAAAAATACATTGGAGTCGATGCTAATACAGGCCTGACTATTTTGTACCAAAGCGGTATCACGGACTTCCTGCGCAAGCTGAATTTGTTTCTCTTCGTCTTTTTTATCAATGCCTTCATCATCACTAATATCTATATCCATAGAAGCTGCGATGGTTCTTGCTTCTTCATAGCCTTTCTTCACGATATCTTCGGTGATAGATTCTGAGAGGTCAAACAGGCGAATTGCGGCTTCTGTTTTGATGGAAGAATTCACATCATTGGTATTACTTGCGAGCAGACTTGCCAGATGTACAATTTTTGCTAGTTGATGTGCTTGCTGAATTTCATCTGTAGTGACGTGGTGATACCTTACGGCATCGCAGATTACATCAGGCATATTCCATTTTTCAAGCATAATTGCAGCGAGTTCAGGATGGTTAATACCTAATGCCTCTTCTTCGCTTTGCAAAATTTCATCTGCAGGATAACTGTTGTGATCGAATGCTCTATATTGTGCATCCATTTTGGGCTCGATCATCAGCTTGCCAATGTCATGCAGCATGCCTGATATGTACGCTTCCTCAGTGTAAGGATAAGAAGTCAGTTCAGCTAAAGAACGGGCAATGGTGGCGCAGCTTAACGAGTGCTGCCAGAAGGCTTTGAGAAAATGCGTTTTTTGATTACTGTATTCGGAAAAGAATTGTTTGATACTTGCGGTGATGGCTATTGATTTAATGGTGTCCAGGCCAAGGAACATCAAGGTGTGCTTAAGCGAATTTAAATGTTGAGCGCGGCCATATACTGGTGAATTGGCTGCCTTAATAACCTTACTGCATAATGCAGCATCATGACTGATAATATTTGATAGTATATCGAAGCAGGTATTCTCATCTCGGCAGGCTTGTAACAGCTTTACCAGCACGTGAGGAAGTGAGGGGAGTTTATTGGCCTCAATATCTTCAAGTAATATGTTTGCTTTATCGCGCATCTTACTAATTTTATTATAAAAATAGCCATTGTCAATTGCATTGCCTGTAATGAATCCAATTAAAATAGCTACATTTACGTGAAACCAGACGAAAGGTTGATTTTAATTCGATTATTTTTTTGAAATTTTGGCTGTTCAAGCAATGAATATGTAATGCTGTTAAGTACATAGTATGTTTCTAACGTTTTGATAAATATAGATTATCTTAAAAAGTAGCATACTACTTACACTCTCTTTAAGTGATAAATAGCACATATAAAAGTGTTTGTAGTGATGACTAAAGTTAAATTTATTTAAATTTTTGGCATCTTGCCCATATAAATGATTGCCGGTTAGGCCTACAAAATCGTAAAATCGCATCTCAACTGAGTTTGGTATTGATGAAGTTAAATGAAAACTGAGGTAATTGCTGTTAGTAGTGGTAAGGGTGGGGTTGGTAAAACGACCTTATGCGTAAATTTGGGCATAGCTATGTCCAGACAAGGTAAAAATGTTTGTTTATTTGATGCGGATACCAACCTGGCCAATATTAATATTATGCTCCGTGAGACACCTCTGTATACCTTGCAGCATGTATTGGACGGTGAAAAAACGATAGCTGAAATCATGGTGCGTTCAAATGGCATCAGTCTGGTGCCAGGTGCATCGGGTGTTACAGGCTTTAATGAACTTGATAGTGTTTCTCAGGCCAGGTTGTTAAAGGCGCTTAATGAGCTTGAGAAGCAGTTTGATGTCATATTAGTCGATACATCCGCAGGTATACATGACAATGTGCTGGATTTTATTGAAGCGGCACATCAAGTCATCGTTGTGGTAACGCCAGAGCCAACCTCACTCACCGATTCATTTTCTCTATTGCGTATGTTGCGTAAACGTAAGTACCGTAAACGCATCAATGTAGTGGTGAACTCAGCAGATTCAGAGCTCGGTGCGAGAAAGGTATTCAAGCGCTTCGCAGCTGCGGTCGCTAAATATATCGGATACCAGCCTGCCTATTTAGGCTATGTGGGTAATGATCCAGTTGTTTCATCGGCTATTTGCTCACAGGTGCCTGTAAGAGTTTATCGGCCAGAGTCTATTGCGAGTTTGTGTTTTGACCGTATTGGTAAAAGTTTACTGTCGCTAATAAAACAACATGCAGAAGATCAAAGCCTGAGTGATAGCTGGTATAAACAAATTTCGCTTGATCCACAAAAGGTATTGGCTCAGTCAGTGTCTAGTCCTGTGCCTGGCAGCCCGGCACCCAGGGCATCTAAAAAATCTAAGCCTTTGTCGCAAGATAAAACGCAACTACTTAAATACCAGCATGATAATCGTGCACGAAAAAAGCAGTTACTGGAAGAACATACTGTCGCGTTAATCGATTATATAGAAAACACAGATTTCACCAGGCACGAAATAGCGCATACATTAGAGCGTTTTCATCAGGCTTTCTTTTGGCGTTTTAAAAACTACCCCGTAGATATTGTGGTGCAGATTAATGCACTGTTGAAAATTAACGCCATCCCGCAGGTGCAGATAAATCAACTGTTATCAACGTTAATGCTATTTTGCAGAGATAATCGTTTACGCATTAATCATGATTCGAATGCAGAATTTTTGAATCAGCAAATCAACGATTATGTTAATGAACATGGTCAGTACCCATTTGATACAACTCAGGCGTTAATGCAATCTGTTGGTATGGGGCAGGTCACTAACGAAGCGATTGTGGAGTTGGATAATATTCTGCACCTGGTAAGTAAGAGTGGAGTATCCGCAGATATAAATACCAGGAAGAGTGTTTATGTAACAGATATTAAGCAAGATGCAAATGAAGTAACGGATGCTGTTATAAAAACAGAAGCTCAAAGCGCTCCTAAAGCTAAAGTAAATAAAGCAGGGTGCTATGGCTATCAGGGACTGAGAGATAGTATTCGTTTTGCATCTATAGTTGCAGAATAACGATTCAATAAAATAACTAAAAATATAGCAGCACTGTTTTGTTGCAAGCCATTAATTCAATTCCCCTTTTTTGTGCGGCCAACTAAATTGGTGCGCTCTTAGTTTGCTTTCTGTAAGAATAACTAGATTATAATCAATAAAATCAAATAGATAGTACTTGGCATGGTTTCTGCTTGCCAATATTAAGCATTTCTATTTAAACATCAGAGTGGGTGTTATCGGCAACGAGGCCTAAGAAATTTATTTTTTAAATTTTCTCATAAGAGAAATAATTAATTTATGAACGAGGGCTAAAATGTCTACAAAAAAAATACAACAATCAATTGCCGGAATCTCATTAGTTATTGCTGGCTTCTCTGTCCCCCAGGCAGTCTATGCGGCAGAATCATTAGTTGAGGCTTTTTCAGAAGGTAAGGCAAGCTTAAATATGCGCTACCGCTATGAAGGTGTGGATGATGGAAGTGCAGCGACAGAAGATGCAAGTGCACAGACATTGCGTAGCCGTTTAGGTTTTACCACTGGGTCATATAAAGACTTTAAGGCACACGCCGATTTTGAAGTGATCAATACCGGAGGAGATTTTAATTCGGGATCAAATGGTGCAACAGGTTTTGCAAAAGTTGTTGACCCTAAAGGAGAAGAGTTAAATCAGGCATTTATATCGTATACAGGCTTCAGTGGTACGGACCTGAAAGTAGGTCGTCAGCGAATTATTCTGGATAATGCTCGCTTTGTAGGTAACGTGGGCTGGCGTCAAAATGAACAAACATTTGATGCGTTTCAGCTAACCAATAAAAGCTTTGAAGATGTAACGATTACCCTGGCACAAATTTCTCAAGTAAATACTATCACAGGCGGTGCAACTGATACTTCACATACGTTGTTAAATGTAAGTTTTGATAAAAACCCTGTTGGGAAAGTGTCAGCCTATGCCTATTTGTTAGACAACGAAGCATCAACAGCAGATACAGATACATTGGGTGTACGAGTGAAAGGCAGTGCAGGCTCTCTATTGTATACTGCTGAATTTGCACAGCAATCAGATGGTGGTGATAACCCTGCAGATATAGGTGCAACTTACCTGTTTGCAGAAGGTGGCTACAAACTAGATGAGACAAAACTATTTTTTGGTTATGAAAGCCTGGGTAGTGATGACGGTGCTTATGGTTTTCAGACACCGCTAGCAACAAAACATGCGTTTAATGGTTGGGCCGATAAATTTCTGGCAACACCTGCAGCTGGGTTAAATGATATGTATGTAAAGGCAGTTACAAAAGTAGCTGGTATGAAATTGGTGGGTGTTTACCATGATTTTAGTTCAGATGAAGGCAGCGTTGATTATGGAACTGAATTAGACATCGTGCTAGTAAAACCCATTAATAAGTCCTTTAAAGGAATATTGAAGTTTGCAGATTACAGAGCGGATACTTTTTCAACAGATACACAAAAAATATGGATAGCACTAGAAGCAAATTTTAAACAATAAATTTATGGTTATATAAGTAACATCATTTAATTAACGAGTTTATCAGGAAAGTTAAACTTAATGTAAAGCCAAGGACGGCATAATTTTATAGTGTGTAATATGAAAACTGCATTAATTTATGACAATGTAAAACATCAGAATGAAACAGCCATGTTGCTAGATGATGCTGGGTTTACAGTGAATTTATCTTTTTCAACCGCTGCACCGTGGTTTGACGCTATAAAAATAGATAAGCCCGATATATTAGTTATATCAATGGCCGCACCAGATAAACAAATATTGCAGCAGTTACAAGTATTTCATGAACTGGTGATTTGCCCTGTTATTGTATTGGCGCACGACTCTAACGAGAGCATTATTGAAACAGTTATTTTAGCGGGTGCGGATAGTTGTGTGACAGGTGGTTTATCTGTAGAGCGTGTAGTCAGTTTGTTTCAGATTAATTTAGCGCGCTTTAAAGTAACGCGTGGTCGTATAGAAGAAATTCAAGAGCTAAGTAAAAATATAGAGTCATTAGAATCGCGCTTAAATGATAGGAAAGATATTGACCGGGCAAAAGGATTGTTGATGACGTCATATAAAATGAATGAAAATGATGCATATAACGCTATGCGTAGGATGGCGATGGATACCGGTAATAAATTGGGGGAGGTTGCGCGGAATCTTATATCAATGTCAAAAATTTTAAATTAATTATGGTTAAGTTGCTAAGAGATTAATTTTTTAAAAATTCATATTCTCCTCCTTTGCTTTTAGCAGTATGGCGGTCATATAGCTTGAGCTGTATGCCGCCATTTTTTTGTGTATTAAAAAATAAAATTTATTTTTTAATACACGCACTATTTTGATGCGCTTGTGTGCGCAGGTGTACGGTAGAGATGGTTGCGCACTTAATCTGTGCATCCAATATTATTTAATGTTGGTAACTAATTGATTTTACTGGTTTATTTAGTTGGCATGAAACATGCTTTAATAAATACAAGGTCAACGGTGATCGAAACTATAATGAAACTCAGTCGAGCTTCATTCACCAAACAGAATTAACGGTTGCAAATTAAAGCGGGCAAAGGCGTCCAGATATACAGTTTAAGGCTGTGTGTTTTGGGCGTTTTTTTTTGTATTGAATTTATTGGAGATAGACATGAAATTGAATGAAAAAAAATCAGCTAGAAGGACATTTATTAAAACATTGTCCTGTGCTGTTGCAGTCACATGTAGTTTTAGCATGGCGTCTAGCTATGCGGGTAAGCTGGAAAAAGAAGAGCTGAAATTTGGTTTTATTAAGTTAACCGATATGGCGCCTTTGGCTATAGCGTATGAAAAAGGCTATTTTGAAGATGAGGGTTTGTACGTTACGTTAGAAGCTCAGGCTAACTGGAAAGTATTGTTAGATAGAACAATTGATGGTCAGTTAGATGGAGCACATATGCTAGCAGGGCAGCCATTAGGTGCAACCATTGGTTTTGGTACTAAGGCAGATATTATTACGGCATTCAGTATGGATTTAAATGGCAATGCCATTACCGTTTCAAATGATATCTGGAAACAAATGAAGCCGAATGTACCACATGAAAATGGTAAGCCAGTACATCCGATTAAAGCCGATGCTTTAAAGCCGGTTGTAGAAAAATTCAAAGCTGAAGGCAAGCCATTTAAAATGGGTATGGTCTTTCCAGTATCGACACATAACTATGAATTACGTTATTGGTTAGCGGCTGGCGGTATTCACCCCGGTTACTATGCACCAAAGAAAGGTGATATTTCTGGAACGATTAAAGCCGATGCGCTGTTATCTGTAACACCTCCACCGCAAATGCCTAGCACCATGGAAGCCGGTACGATCAATGGCTACTGTGTGGGTGAACCATGGAACCAGCAAGCAGTATTTAAAGGTATTGGTGTTCCGGTTGTGACTGATTATGAAATCTGGAAAAATAATCCAGAAAAAGTATTTGGCGTAAGTAAAGCGTGGGCGGATAAAAATCCAAATACACATATAGCCGTTGTTAAAGCAATGATTCGTGCAGCGGAGTGGTTAGATGCTGAGAACAACAAAAATCGTCCCGAAGCAGTGAAAATTCTCTCGCAAAGTAACTATGTAGGTGCTGATTACGATGTTATCGCAAACAGTATGACAGGCACGTTTGAGTACGAAAAAGGCGATAAGCGTGAGGTTCCCGACTTTAATGTGTTCTTCCGTTACAACGCAACTTATCCGTATTACTCCGATGCAATCTGGTACTTAACGCAAATGCGTCGTTGGGGACAAATTGCAGATTCAAAGCCTGATAGTTGGTATATGGATATTGCAAAGAAAGTCTATCGTCCAGATATTTATGAAAAAGCGGCAAAAGCGTTAATTGCTGAAGGCAAAATAAGTGCGGCAGGTTTCCCTGACTTCGTTAAAGAAGATGGCTTCCGTGCACCGCAAACTCATTTTATTGATGGTATTACTTATGATGGTAAAAAACCAAATGATTACTTGAATAAATTCAAAATTGGTTTGAAAGAAAAAGACGTTCTTAAGTAAGGAAGTATCCTCTCCTCATGTTTAGCTACATTGGGAGGCGGCGTTTTAAAAGGTGGCATTATGTTATTTAAATTTCAAATCAAATCATCACTGATGAAATCAGAGGGGGCCGGTCCCATGGCGTTTATTTTGCCGTACACATTACCTAAAGACATAGGTAACAAAATCATAAAAACTTTTGTGATTCCCTTTGTAGCATTTTTAATATTTCTTGGGGTTTGGGGTGGAACCGCACCACATATTGTTACGTCTCTTGGAGAAGTTCCAGGTCCTGCGCAGGTATGGGAGCAGGCCGCTAATTTATATGACGAGCATATGGCAGAACGTGAAAAAGAAGTTGCATTCTATGGACGTCAGGAAAAACGGAATGACAAAAAGCTAGAAGAAAATCCTGATGCAGAAGTAAAAATTCGACCATACACCGGTAAGGAAACATTTTTTGATCAAATGTTAACGAGTTTAATTACAGTGCTAACAGGTTTTTTAGTAGCAAGTTTAATTGCCATACCTATTGGTATTGTAAGCGGTTTGAGTACAACCGTGCACCGTGCACTTAATCCACTCATTCAAATTTTTAAGCCAGTATCCCCATTGGCATGGCTGCCTATTGTAACGATGATTGTGAGTGCTGTGTATGTTAGCGATGACCCAATGTTTTCAAAGTCATTTATAACCTCCGCTATTACTGTAACGCTGTGTTGTATGTGGCCAACAATTATTAACACAGCTATTGGTGTTTCAAGTATTGATAACGATCTGATTAATGTAAGTCGTGTATTACGCCTCAGCTGGTTCACAAAAATTTATAAAATAGTGTTGCCATCATCTGTCCCGATGATTTTTGCTGGTCTTCGTTTGTCATTAAGTATTGGCTGGATGGTTTTGATCGCAGCAGAAATGTTGGCGCAGAATCCAGGCCTCGGTAAGTTTGTATGGGATGAATTCCAGAATGGTAGCTCTAATTCATTGGCGCGTATCATGGTGGCAGTATTTGCAATTGGTATTATTGGTTTCATGCTGGATAGAACGATGTTGTACTTTCAACAAAAAGTATCATGGGATAGAAATGCGGTAGTTCGTTAATTCTATCTAGCTATCTAGAAAAATATTTGAGGGAATTATTATGTCGAGTTCATTTTTACAACTAACACAAGTATCTATAGAGTTTCCGACGGACAATGGTCCCTACGTCGCTTTAGTTGATGTGAATTTAGATATTGCCGAGAAAGAATTCATTTCATTAATTGGTCATTCTGGTTGCGGTAAGTCAACAGTGATGAATATCGTTGCCGGAATGTATAAGGCGACTACCGGTGGCGTGCTGCTAGAAAATAGAGAAGTGAATGAACCAGGGCCTGAAAGGGCAGTGGTATTTCAAAATCATTCTCTTCTGCCCTGGTTAACATCATATCAAAATGTTGAGTTGGCGGTTAATCAGG